>Ga0182018_10003119_pt1 | contig 15382 bp, 11 predicted proteins | sample 812P2MmetaG_FD_120490 | JGI IMG/M metagenome (GOLD analysis project Ga0182018, IMG submission 120490) | Permafrost microbial communities from Stordalen Mire, Sweden - 812P2M metaG | ecosystem: Environmental > Terrestrial > Soil > Wetlands > Permafrost | place: Sweden: Stordalen | collected...
ACTCGACCGACGGCACAGCCGACCTCGCCGAGTCACTCGAAGCGCACGTCATTAAACATCCGTTTACGCGACGTATGGAATCGGCTAATGCGCACGCAGGTAGATTCTTACTTCGAGAACACCGTCGGGGAATAGCGAGGCTGAGCCGTGACGTTCGTTACGCTTGGAAACCACGCTTCTGCATGAATTGCATCGAGGTCATTGCTCAATGAAGCAGGTGATTCAGAACTATCAGTCCGGCGACATGACTATCTGTGACGCGCCGGCCCCCCAGTTGCGCCCCGAAGGGGTGCTGGTGCGCACCGCATATTCGCTTATCAGCGCGGGAACTGAGCGGGGCATGGTCGAGATGGCACGCAAGAGCCTCATCGCTAAAGCCATGGCGCGACCCGATCTAGTGCGAAAGGTACTTGATAAGTCACGTATCGAAGGAGGTATCTCCGCGTACAGAAAAGCGATGTTGCGCCTTTCGACCGATACTCCACTCGGCTACAGCAGCTCAGGAACTGTAATTGCGATCGGTTCGAAAGTGCATGACCTACGTGTGGGGATGAAAGTTGCATGCGGAGGAATTGGCTATGCGAACCATTCAGAAATCGTGTATGTGCCCCGGAAACTGTGCGTCCCAGTCCCGCATCCGCTCGAACAGCGCGAAGCATGTTTTGCAACGGTGGGTGCCATCGCATTGCAGGGTGTTCGTACAGCCGAGGTTAGCGTCGGCGAAGTTGTGGCGGTGATTGGACTCGGCCTCGTAGGGCTTCTGACGGTACAGATATTAAAGGCAAGCGGTTGTCTAGTAGTGGGTGTCGATCCGGACAGTGAACGCTGCAGACTTGCCGCCGATATGGGGGCCGATGATGCTGGGGGCGATGTGCGTGAGCAGAAAGAGGCGTGCGAGCGCCTGTCGGCCGGTGTTGGCGCTGACGCTGTGCTGATCACGGCGGCCACTTCTGCGAGCGGACCTCTGGAGGTGGCGGGCGAGTTGGCCCGCGACCGAGCGCGCGTTGTCGTCGTCGGGCAGGTCGGAATGTCCGTGCCGCGGAAGCCTTATTATGAAAAGGAACTCACACTTCTGATGTCCCGTTCCTATGGCCCTGGAAGATATGACCGCAGTTATGAAGAAAAGGGCGTGGACTATCCGGCTGGGTATGTCCGCTGGACTGAGAACCGCAATATGGCCGCAGTCATTGGCTTAATGGCGTCGGGCAAGCTAAATATTTCATTATTGATTACGCACGAGTTTGCACTGGAACAGGCACTCGATGCATATGAGATGATCCTGAGTGACCGCGAGCGCTTCGTTGGCGTCGTTCTTGTGTACAGAAACACGGCTGGCAGTGGAGAGCGCGTTATTCAGCTGACCAAAGAGAACGCAGCAGTCGCAAAGCCGAGGCTTCCCAGAGGTAAGATCGGCGTGGGGGTTATCGGATCGGGCTCATTCAGCACTGGAGTCATTCTGCCTGCTCTGGGTGAACAGCGGGGAATATCTCTGCGCGGCGTTTGCTCTCAGGGTGGTCTCAGCGCGCGCAGCGTCGGAGACCGCTGGAAGTTTGATTATTGCGCGTCCGACCCTAGTGCGATCCTCGACGATAACGCCGTGGATTGCGTCCTTATCGGCACGCGCCCTGACAGCCATGCGCAGCTGATCTGCGATGTGCTGGAAGCCGGCAAACATGTTTTTGTGGAAAAGCCTCTGGCTGTGAATTTGGAACAGCTGCGGCAGATTCGCCGCGTGTACGCGGCACATTCTTCTCAGGTTCTCATGGTCGGGTTTAATCGGCGATTCGCGCCATTCTCTCGGGAAGCGAAGAAGTTTCTCGAGCCGCGCAAGGGGCCACTGATGGCCATTTATCGGGTGAACGCAGGATATCTTCCCCCGAACGATTGGCAGCACGACGTGGAGCAGGGAGCCGGCAGGATCGTTGGAGAATCAGGTCACTTTGTGGACACGCTTTGCTATCTTACCGACAGCATGCCGGCCGAAGTCTTTGCCGCTTCTGTTTCAGGTGAAGGCAGCGGCGTGTGCGGGTTTGAGAACGCTGCGCTCACCATACGGTTCTTTGATGGTTCTGTCGGTGTGATTGGCTACACTACCCATGGCTCACCCGCGTTTTCCAAAGAACGTCTCGAGGTGTTTTACGACGGTCGAGTCGCGGTCATCGACGACTTCCGGAAGATCGAGCTGATCGGCAAGGGAAAGCGTATTAGACGGAAGGACTGGCTCACGCAGGACAAGGGACACGCGTCTGAAATTGCCGCATTTCTTCAAGCTGTTCGTGAAGGGAAGAGCGCGGTTGATCCGGAGGTATATTTTCAGACGACCCTTTGCACTTTGCTCGCGGTTGATTCTCTTGGCTCGGGACAAACGCAGAGGATTTCTGCGGCTCTCCTAGATGAGGAGCTGCATGTAGTTAAGGACGGCTGCTAATCGTGATCGGCCTCTATTTGCGCACAGCTCGCCATTACCGGCCGTCGCAGATTGCAGCGCGTCTGCGCTTCGGTATCGAATCGGCGTTGCGGAAAAGGATGCCGGAGCTGGGCCTTCGCCGCTATGTTGCCCCCGACTGTCTTGACAGAGATGAGCGCGTGATGTTCTTCCCCGCACATAAGACTGGATGTGAGCTGGGGCGCGAAGCGGAGAATGCCGCACGCCTGCAACAAGGAATATTCCGGTTCCTGAACAGCGAGAATCTACTTGGATTTCCAGTGGATTGGAATCCAGCTGGAACCACGCGGCTGTGGCGCTATAACCTGCATTATTTCGATTATGCAATCGATCTCGCTCTGCTGGTTCGATGGCAAGATGATCTTGTCTCCGCGAAATTGCTGGGGCAGATTCTTAGCCAATGGATCCAAGCGAACCGTATAGGCGAAGGCGTTGGCTGGCATTCTTACCCGATCGCCCGTCGAATCGTAAATTGGGTTCAGGCCTTCAGCCTCGCCGCGCAGGAGAGCATTTTCGACGGTCGTACTAAGGAGTCGGAGTGGCTTTCGAGCTTGTATCAGCAAACCAGGTACCTCGAAGACCACCTTGAATTCGACTGCCTTGGCAACCATCTGCTCGCGAATGGAAAGGCACTAGTGTTTGCCGGACTCTTCTTCGGTGGCGAAACCGGCAGGCGCTGGATCGACCTTGGCCAGCGCATCCTTTGGCGTGGCCTAGGGGATCAGATTCTCGACGACGGTGGCCATCAGGAGCGCAGCCCTATGTACCACGCGATCGTGCTGCAGGACTACCTCGAGGTCTTGTTGGCGTATCAGCTGAACGAAAGACCGGTTCCCGAATGGGTGCGCGATCGGCTCATTCTGATGACTGATTTTCTCGATGGAGTCAGGCACCCAGATGGAGAGATTCCCCTGTTCGGCGATTCGGCTCTTGGTATTGCACACTCGCCCTCTGACATTCTGGCGACCGCTGAGCGTCTGTTGAGAATGCCAGGGCGCTGGACAGGCGCAAGGCCTGGACTCTTTTGTGCACTCCTCGCTCCAACCCCCGCCGGCAGCACACAAATGACATCGGTGCCGCGCCGGCTATCGACCTCCTGGTGTGCGACGGGCTATGTGAAGCTCACTGGTGCCACTCCCGGCGATGAGATGATCGTCGATACGAAACCCCTCGGACCACCTCATCTTCCGGCGCACGGCCACTGCAGCCTCTTCAGTTACGAGCTCTCTATTGGCGGACAAAGAATCATTGTTGATTCGGGAGTTGAGGAGTACCAGCCGGGACCATGGAGGGACTTCTGGCGTAGTTCCCGAGCACACAACACGGTCATTGTGGATGGTGCTCAGCAGACCGAGATGTGGGGATCTTTCCGCGCCGGGGAGCGCGTCCAGCTGCTCGAATCGCGCTATAGGCGCACGGATGGCTTCTCGGTTTTCATGGGCACCCACGGAGGATTTGCAGGTCAGCGGAGACGGACACCCCACCGGCGCATCATCGCAGCTTTCCGCCGCGGTATGTGGTTTATCCTCGACGAGATTAGCGGGAGCGGCCCTCACTTGGTTGAGAGCCTTGTCCATCTTGTTCCAAAGGCTCAATGCAGCGTCAGCACATCGTTCGCAACCGTGTCCTTGGACAACATTCAGCTCCGCATTTATCCCTACGCCCCCGCCACGGGGGATTCCGCCAGCATAAGTTTCGTCCGTGGATCGACGAACCCTATCCAGGGATGGTACGCTGCGGAATTTGGGAAGCGGGAAGCAAATACGGTTCTCAGCTTCTCGTGCAATGCGAACTTGCCGTTGAAACTCGGATACCTGATCGCTCCTGCTGAATTGCCTATTGTCTCGTGGAGTATCGAAGGGAACCCATCCGCCGTCGATACGGAGTTCGACATTTTGCTCCGGGCACCTCAAGAAGACAAGGAGCACCGGCTCAGCATTCCACGATTTGGCGGATGCATTTAGGTCACAACATATGTGTCCTTAGTTTTATGTATTTTCGCTGCGCGCTAATATTCAGCTTTGTAAGGAGGGTCATGTGCGCGTGGTAGTTGTTACGTATCGCCTCCCTGTTTATTTAGGGGATGCTCCAAGCAATACAGTTTTTAACCTTGTTAAGCATCTATCCCGGAACCATATCGTTTCACTGGTCGGATTGGCACACCGAAGCGTGCCCAACGACTCGCTACAGCAGCTTCGTCAGTATTGCCATCGCTTGGAATGGATGTATTGGCCAAAATGGCGCGGCGTGGTCGGCGCAACACGAGGCCTCGTTTCTTCTGAGCCCCTTCAAATGTGGTATTACCGGTCGAAGGCTTTTGCCGATCTGGTAAAGAGAGTCATTGCAGAAGAGCAGATTGAGTTGGCATATGGCTACCATCTCCGTTCAGGGCAGTTCCTGGCGGATGTGAATTCAATTCCGCGCGTAATTGCGATTCACCCGGCCCAGGTTCTGCACTTCGGACGTCGGCACGAGCTCACGCACAATCCGATCTTGCGCACGGTGTACGGTATCGAGTGGGGTAGGCTGATCGGCTACGAAGCCGTTCTTGCGCAGAAGTTTGACACCTGTCATCTCATTTCCGAAAGAGATAGGGATGCAATTGACCCTGATCGCCGACTTCGGAATGTCTTTATTAACCCTCATGGAACTGATGTGAAGTCATTTGCGTTTCCGGCTGGCACTGTTCGCGAAAAGGATACTGTCGTTTTCAGCGGCAACATGTCGATGGACACGAATTCCAACGCCGCGTTGTACTTCTATCGGAATATTCTGCCGATCATTTGGACAAAGCAGCCGCGAGCAAGATTTCTGATTGTCGGTAGGAATCCTCCGCGCTCCCTCCTGAAGCTGAGGGAAGATCGGCGCGTCATAGTCACCGGTACAGTTCCCGATGTGCGCCCCTATCTTTGGAAAGCATCCGTGGGGGTTGATCCCGTTCGCATGGCCGCCGGGATGCAGAATAAGCTCATCGAGGGTATGGCAGCGGGGCTGCCCATGGTGATTACTCCGGAAGCTAACGAAGGGATCCTGGCTCCGGAAGGCAGAGCTGTACTGATTGGCCGAGGTCCAGAGGAATTTGCAGCGCACGTGTTGTCGCTGCTCCACGATCCGGTGCAGGCGCGCTCAGTCGCCACCGAGGGTCTTGCATTCGTGCAGGCCCAGTGGTCATGGGAACACCTTTTTGGCTGTTTGGAAAAGAAGATGAATTTGTTAGCGTCAAGTTGAGTTTATGAAACACTGGCATGGGCAATTCATCGCTTGGCCGATTGCGGGCCGGCAACCCGCAACAACCTTCAAAGCAGGCATGGCAAAACCATCCGCTGCCACTTACGCACAGAGACAGGAGCGTGAGAAACGCGACGGTGGAGGGTCGCTGTTGTCGGGATCTTCGAGAAGCTTTCCGCAGCTTGTTTCCCGCAGGCCATATCGCCTGGAGCGTCGAAGTGAAGGGCAAGAAAGTACGGATCATCAGTGCCGCGAAATTAGCCGCGCGAATTACTGACATAGAGCGTTGAGATCGAAGCAGGCGAGCATCCGTCGAGACCGGTCAGTGCGTCGTCTATTAGCCTTGAATCATTCGGATCCGCCCTCGCAGCAAGGTCAATCTATCTTGTCTAACCGAACCACGCGGCGAGGAGAAGAGAATCGATGCGTCCCTGTGAACTGAGTAATGCCGGTCTATACTCATCTGTGCTCGGGTTTGGTTGCGAAGCCATTATGGGCCGAACGGTACGCAAGGATTCACTATGCGCCCTTTCGGCTGCTTGGGACGCGGGAATCACATTTTACGATACTGCACGGTCATACAGATATGGCGACTCGGAGGATGTGCTCGGTGAGTTTTTACGAACGCGCCGCGATCAGGCGATCATCTCCACCAAGTTCGGTATTCTCGCCAGCCAGCAACCTCTCTGGAAGCGTGCAGGCAAGCCTGTCGCGCGCGCGGCCGTTCGAAAGAGGGCAGGCTCGGAGATCACGTCCAATCAGTTCGCGGTTGCGACTTTCGAGCATAGCCTCAACGAAAGCCTACGCAAGCTCAGGACAGATTACGTTGACCTACTCTTCATGCACGAGTCAACGGAAAGCGTTCTGTCACGGGACGATCTGCTGCTGGCGTTGGAGAAACTGGTCACGTCTGGCAAGGTGCGCGTAGAGGGAATCTCCGCAGCTCCCAGCATCATTAAAGAAGCATTGCTCAAGAAGCCGCGCCCCTCATCGCTGCCCAGTTCCCGTTCAACGTACTCGACTTTCCGGCAACGGCCGCAGCTGCCGCCGTTGAACAGGGCGGGTGGGACAGGTATCGCCAACCATCCGTTTGGAGGAGTCGCAGGCGTGCAGCAGAGCCGTGCGATCCTCCGTGAATTCGCTTCCACGGTGCCCGCCGAATTGCGTGCGAAGCTTGGCGATGTGGGAGACTCGGTTCTGTCCGATGTTGTGCTGAATCTGATCCTGACGACTCCCGGCATCCAAGTCGTGATTCCCCATGATGAGGACGACGCAGACCAGCGTTGTCAATTCCGACTTGCGAGTCCACGGCCTTGATAACCTGTACAGAGCTTCTTCCAGTGTTTTCCGCACAACCGGCCAGGCCAATTCGACACTCCCCACAGTGGCGTTTGGCCTGCGGCTCGTTCACCATTTGTGCGCCACGGCCTGATTTCATCATCCTTAGGGAGCGAGGGAAGAAGGCGGGGTCGGCCTTGTATAGGCCCTTATCGGCTTGTGCCGAGGCACCCAACATTACCCAGCGGACGCTTCCGCAAACAGATACCATTCATACACCGAGGGACGATTCATGCCAAAAGTTGCTTTGATCTCGGGAATTACAGGACAGGATGGGGCATACCTGGCTGAGCTCCTATTAAATAAAGGCTACATTGTACATGGCATCAAGCGGCGGTCTTCGTCCTTCAATTCGGCGCGCATCGACCACCTTTACCAGGATCCTCATGTTCCAGGAACACGTTTTCAGATTCACTACGGAGACATGACGGACTCCACGAACCTGCTGCGGATCATTCAGGCCGTGCAACCCGACGAAATCTACAACCTGGCGGCACAGAGTCACGTCCAGGTGAGTTTTGAAACGCCGGAATATACGGCAAATGCCGATGCCATCGGTACGCTGCGCATTCTGGAGGCCATTCGGATTCTCGGTCTGACCAAGAAGACACGGTTCTATCAGGCTTCAACATCGGAGCTATTTGGAAAGGTTCAGGAAACTCCACAGAAGGAAAGCACGCCGTTCTATCCACGCAGCCCCTACGGCGTAGCTAAGCTCTATGCCTACTGGATTACGGTGAATTATCGTGAAGCTTACGGAATTCATGCGTCGAATGGAATTCTGTTCAATCACGAGAGCCCGACGCGCGGCGAAACTTTTGTTACCCGCAAGATCACGCGTGCTGTCGCTGGTATTCACCTCGGTGTGGAAAAGACGCTGTACATAGGCAATCTAGATGCGAAGCGTGACTGGGGACACGCCCGAGATTACGTGGAAGGTATGTGGAGAATCCTGCAGCATTACGAACCCGATGATTACGTTCTGGCCACGGGGGAGGCGCACAGCGTGCGTGAGTTCATCGAGGAGGCGTTCTCCAACGTGGGCCGGACAATCGAGTGGCGAGGCCGCGGCATCGACGAGGTGGGCATCGACTGCTCCACTGGCGGAACGGTGGTCAAAGTCGACAGCCGATATTTCCGCCCGACCGAGGTCGATCTTTTGCTGGGAGATGCGTCTAAGGCGCACCGCGTGCTAGGATGGCGGCACAAGGTGAGTTTTCCTGAACTCGTTTCAGAAATGCTGAACGCGGATCTGAAGGCGATAGCCGGAGGACGCCGCCTGGAAGAGCATTGTAGCGAGTAGGCTCGATTCTACCGATGTTCGGCCTGAGCCGGGTGAACGTACTCTGCCGCTTCCTTTGGCATCCTCCGCCCGAAGCCGAGTCGAATGCGGGATCTGCTGGGAATGTGGGGAGCCCAACGGGTAAAGCAGCTCCAGAGGCATTGATTGCGGCAGACGCGTCGTTTGTGGCGGCTTGGCTGCCGAAGGTTTTCTATGTCAGTGTGTCGCCTTGCTTTACCGTGACAGACGAGCGGCCTGAAACACGGACATGAATTGCTGCGGCGTTGAAGATTCCCAGATTATCACAAGGAAAATCGCTCGAGAACCTGTTCCAAGTGGCATGGCACTCTCCGAAGTACGGTGTTGACCTATCGCTGTTTACTCCCAAATTGTTCGATGGATCTCCATCGTTCGGCCGCAGCCGTTTGACACATCGACCGCGGCTGGGCGATCCAGAGAGCGCATCCGTCGTGCAGCCATGACGACTGTGTCGGCAGGGGCAGCTAGAGCGCTTGGCGTACTGGCGTCCCTGGTTACCGTTCCTCTCACCTACCGGTATCTTGGCCCCGAGCAGTACGGCCTGTGGATGGTGCTCGCTTCCATCATCGCAGCGATGGGGTTCGCCGATCTCGGCATCGGACTGGGGCTGGTCAATGCCATCTCCGAGGCCTACGGAAAGGACGATCGCGAACTCGCCCGGAGGTATTTCACCAGTGCGTTCGGCATGCTGTTGGGAATCGCAGCCCTTCTAGCGGTGGCTGGTGCGGTTGCTTATCCGTGGATGCCGTGGATGCGGCTTTTCAATGTGAAATCGCCTGCGGTTGCCGCCGAAGGCGCCAGGGCGCTGCTTGTGCTGTACGCCTGGTTTGTGATCAACATCCCGCTCGATGCCGCAGTGCGGGTGCAGACAGGATTGCAGAGGGGTTATTTTCCCGAGATCATTCGCGCGCTCGGGAGCCTGGCGACGCTGGCGGCCCTGTTAGTGGTGATTGGCCAACACGGCAGCCTGATATGGCTTGTGTTTGGCTCAACCGTCGGATCAATCATTTCCACCATTGTGAATGCGTGGATTTTGCTTCGTCACAATCCATGGCTCCTCCCGGCATTTCACGCCTTTCACTTCGATGCAGCAAAGAAGATCTTGCACTTGGGTCTGCTGTTCTTTGTGCTGCAGTGCGCGGTTGTCCTAGGATACACGTCGGACAACATTGTGATCGCGCAGGTGATGGGCGCTGCCGCGGTGGCCGCGTACGCCGTCCCGCAAAAGCTCTTCAACTTTGTCACCCTGATCGTGGCAATGGCCATCAACCCGTTGTGGCCGGCGTACGGAGAGGCAATTGCGCGGGGAGAAGTTTCGTGGGTGCGCCGTGCCTTTATCGGTTCCTTGTGGCTAGTGTTGGGCATCACGATCCCGTTGTGTACGGTTCTGGTGCTCGCCGGGCCCTGGATTTTACGGATCTTCTTCGGCAAGACGTTGCACGCGCCGATGTCCCTGTTGATCGTGCTTGGGATCTGGGGCGTCGTTTCTGCGGTTTCGTCGACGGTATCCACAATGTTGAACGGTGCCGGGGTACTCAAGGTTCAAGCATCTCTTGCGTTAATCATTAGTTCAATGAATCTTGGTATCTCCATTCTGCTCACACGCAGGTTCGGTGTCATCGGCGTTTGCCTGGGGTCGATCATCACTCAAGTACTGATCGCTTATCCGGCATTCGTGATCCTGATTCGTAAGCTATTCAAGACGTGGCAGACAGGGACCGAACGCCCCCTTCAGCAGGCAATCGATTCCATGTGAACTCGGCGGTGCCTTGCCGGTCAGGAGCGAGGGGCCGCCCGAGCGGTCGAAAACTGCGACACTTGGGCCCCGCGTTTGTAAGCCCACCTACCCTGGATCTGACGCAGATCTGATGCGCCTAACTTGTACCGCTGGTAGCTGGGTTTGCAAGAGACCAAAGCGTCTTCTGCGGTTGAAAAGCTGAGTGACTCAGTGCCTTCTTGGCCTCCGATGCGTGGTAGCGAGCATTTCCAACCATTTTCTCCGAACTTGTCCCTCGTCACAGATTGTCAGCGATTCGATTTGCGTTCTCTGCCACCAGCCATTAGCTTGCCGGAAGCGGCAGCATCGCGATCCGTCGCAGCGTCGCTGCGAACCGCCCTCGCGTCAGGTGTCCTTCCGCCAGCATCGGCCAGTAGTACCGGGCATGCTTTACAAGTCGCCACTTTCGGCACGCTCCGCTTTCGGATTATTGGCACGATAGTCCGGATGGATTATAGCTGCTTTTTGGCGGCCACTTTGATCTTGACATTTCACTCCTGATTCTGAAGGATGAACGGAAGCCGATCCAGTACACGGTTGTAGCACGAAAGAAGCGAAGTGCCGGCTGGCAAATCTAACCGCATGACTGTCTACCGGCAGATTTCTGCGCAGGTCCTTTCAACAATCCAGGATTATTCCAGAGGTAGGTGCTTACGTGAGCTCGACTGAAGAGGACTCGTCTATGTCCAAGATTCCAGTAACAATTCCAGTCGCCGCGCCCGACCTAGGTGCGGCGGAAGAGAAAAATGTGTTGGAAGCATTGCGGAGCACCTGGATTTCGTCAACAGGATTTTTTCTGGATGAATTTGAGGCCGCGTTTGCCAACCTCTGCCGAACGAATGGGGCGCTAGCCGTATGCAATGGAACAGTGGCGCTACACCTCGCATTGCTGGGCCTGGACGTCGGGCCCGGAGACGAGGTATTGGTTCCGTCGCTGACATATATTGCTACCGCAAACGCGGTTCGCTATGTGGGTGCCGAACCAGTATTTGTCGATGTGGACCCGGAGACATGGTGCATTGATCCGACCTTGCTGGAGGAGAGCATTACGCGTCGCACGAAAGGGATTATCGCCGTCCATCTCTATGGACATCCTGCGGACATGGATGCCATCAACCACATTGCGGCAGTGCACGGGCTCTGGGTAGTCGAAGATGCCGCCGAAGCTCACTTCGCCCGCTATAAGGATCGCCCCACGGGCGGACTTGCAGACATCGGAACGTTCTCATTCTATGGTAATAAGATCATTACGTCTGGCGAAGGCGGTGCGGTCACAGTCAACGACAAACATCTGGAGCTTCGATTGCGCACGTTGCGAGGGCAGGGCATGGATCCTGATCGGCGCTACTATTTTCCAGTAACCGGGTATAACTTCCGCCTAACCAATCTCGCGGCTGCGATCCTATGTGGTCAGCTTGCCAGACGTGAAGAGATCGTTGCGGGCCGCCGTCGCGTGTTTGCTGCTTACGAGAATCTTCTCGCGGGAATTCCAGGCATCAGCTTTCAACCCACCGCTGTATGGGCAAAGAAAGCGCCCTGGCTGTTTTCCATAGTCGTAGATGCCAAGGCGTTTGGCAGGGGGCGCGACGAACTGGCCGCCTTGTTGTTGGAAAGTCGAATCGATACTCGGCCGTTTTTCATGACACTACACCGATTACCACCGTTCAGGCAGGAATCGAAAGCGCGAGGCGAGGCTCTCCCGCATAGTGACCGTTTGAGCGAGTCTGGGATGAACCTACCCACTTTTTCAGCTCTGAGCGATACGCAGATTGAGTATATCGCCGCAACGATCCGAAAGTTGCGCCAGTAGCATAGCAGGGTCGGCTGACTCGATGGTAAGTTTGGAAACGGAAGGCATGGAAATCGGCTCGAAGAACACTCCATACATCGCCATTTTGGGTGACTCCATTAACGGTTGGAATGGTGGCATCGAATTCATCCGGTTCTGTGTGAGCGCGCTCAACTCCGTGATGAACGATCGGCCCCAACAGATCTTGCTTTCGGCCCAAAGTAATCCCAATGACCCTGTCGCACGCATAAAACGCGGGGTTAAATGGTTGACAGGCATCAGATATGTTCCGGTACACGAGACTCCGCGGGCGCGGCTCGTGGATGCACTGGATGACGCCGGGGGCCAAATTGAGATCACTGAATATCGCGCTTCGCACGACGGATTAGCGGACGCCCTGCGACGCTGTCGTGCAGACGTGCTTTTCCCCTGCCCCGAGTCACTTGGCACTTCGTTTCCACATGGATGGATCGGATATATTCCGGATTTGCAGCACAAGCGCTTAGCACACTGGTTCCGGGAGGAAGACTGTAAGCGACGAGACGAGAAGTTTGCGAGGCTCCTTGATGACGCGCCTGTCGTTGTGGTAAACGCGGCCGCCGTCGTCGAGGACATTCAGGAGTTTTACCCCAACCACAATGCAAAGGTGCTTTCACTTCCCTATTGCCCTCCAGCGATCCAGACAGCGCTTTCAGACGCCCAGCGATTTGAGATACGGAAGCTGTACAACCTCCCGGAACCTTACTTCATCATATCCAATCAATTCTGGATCCATAAGTCTCATAAAACAGCCTTTCAGGCACTTCAGCACATGCGGAACGCAGGCTACGATGTAAGCCTCATTTGTACTGGCAGCACATCGGACTACAGATGGCCAAATTATTTCAACAGCCTTAAGGCCTTTATTCAGGAAAGCAACCTCCGAGAGAATATTCGTATCCTCGGTCAAATCCCCAAGCGCGACCAACTTGCAATCATGAGCGAATCAATCGCGGTCATTCAGCCGACCCTGTTTGAAGGAGGACCGGGAGGGGGCGCCGTTTATGATGCGGTGTCGCTAAACAAACCCTGTATCGTTTCGGATATTCCAGTGAATCGCGAAATTGACATTGGTGTGGTGCGATTCTTCGCAGCAGGGTCTGGAGAAGACCTGGCTGCGAAGATGATCGACGTGTTCATTAATCGTCCTGAGATGCCAAGGAACGAAGAGGTGTTGGCGCGCCTGCGGCGTCGGCAGACCGAATTTGCCGCGATTCTACTTGAGGCAGCTGGGTTGGCCGCGAAGAAGGCGTTCGCATGAGTATGGTCAGAATGCTGTTTCTAGGGGCGAGCAAGCGCGTGTCTCTTCTGGAGCGTTTTGTGGAAGCCGCGTGCCGGCACGGAATTGACTTGAAGATGCTTTCGTGCGAAGCTGATGAGCGCTTTTATCCTATCAGCAGCTTGGCACAAGTGATTGGGGCTCCCGCGTTCCTTTCCGTGGATTTTGGGGGTTGGCTCGGCGGCGTTATCGAGCGGCATTCAGTCGACATCGTAATCCCGAACATGGATTCGGCTACCGTCGCTCTCAGCCGGTTCGCGGAGACCTATAGAGGCAGTTGCTGGTTGTTGGTGAGTACACGTCTGCTTTGCGAGACGATGTATGACAAGATACTGGCCGACGCATTCTTTCACCGCTGTGGCCTTCCTCTGCCTTCAAACACTCCAGGAAGATTTCCCAAAATTCTAAAACCGCGCTTTGGCTTCGGCTCGAGGAATGTGCATATCGCAAGTAATGCGGCGAAGATGGATGAATTGCAGCAGGATAGCGAATGCGAGTACTTAGTTCAGGATTTTCTTTCCGGATGCCAAGAGACAACCGCCGATATCTATCTAAGTCATCGCTATGGTCTTCTGGGATATGTGCTTCGGGATCGTATAGAGGTTTCAGACGGTGAAGTGATGGTATGCCGGACACGTTTTCCGCGTATCGGGGAAGAACGGTTACTCGAGACGGTTGCATCGATTTCGGGGTGGCAAGGTTGCATTACTTTGCAGTACCTGACTGCGTCAGGCAAAGATTTGTACGTGCTTGAGATCAATCCGAGGTTCGGCGGAGGCGCCACTTGTGGAATGGAAGCAGGCCTTGACATGGCCTCATATATCCTTCTGGAGCGTTTGAGCCGACCGATCGTGCGACCAAAGGCTATGCGCAATTTGATGATGACGAGGGCGAGGAGGGACTTCTTTCGTGAGCTCGAAGAAAGTAGTTTTTGTTGACCTTGATGGCACGTTGTGTTCCGAGGAAAAAACATTTGAGCGCCCACTCGCGAGGCCTCTGCAGGGAGCACGCAAGGCACTCGAACGTATGCGAAGAGATGGGCATACGATTGTGATTTGGACAGCCCGGGGTTGGGAGCAGTACCGGATGAGTAAAGACTGGCTGGACCGACATGGCTTTTGTTACGACCAGATCCTGATGGGCAAGCCGGTTGCCGATGTTTTCATCGACGATCGGGCTCAGCGTTTCGAAGGCTGGAAGAGAAATTATCTCTAAGTGAGTCTTGTGGTCGTTTAACGGTCCGCCTTCTGCCCGTCAGATCTGCCACGATCCACTTCAGCCGACCGTTCTCCTCACGCAGCGATCGCAGTTCGCGCAGATCCTGCACGCCCAGGTCCGTATACTGCCGCTTCCACATATAAAACGTCGCCTGGCTCACACCCAGCTTCCGGCGGATGTCGGGGGGTCTTCTCCTCGGCTTCGTATTGCTTCAGCGCAGAAATAATCTGCTTCTCCGCGTGTCCCTTCTTCAGCATGTTGATCCTCCTCGTTGTTCCTTCAGAGGGCCTCAACTGCCACCATTGGAAGTTGTGTGCCATCACTGCAACCGCAATTGACCTGCTCTTAGAACTGACAGCTCCGCGGTGATTTCCGAATAGCCCGATGCGACGATCAGGATTTTTCCGCTGTTTCGGCAGCCGTCAGTTTCGCATGTGACCGTGATCTCAGATTCACGCCGTCGGCTAGCTAAACTTCCGCCGCATCGGGCACAGACTGGCTCGCCGTCAACCTCGTCAAACCGAATCTGATCAGTACTGATCCACATTGGCATTCCAATTTGTTCTTGGACGATTCCTGGAAGCTCAGTGCAAGGCGGGCCATCTATGCACGGAACGCCCAGTAATCGGCGCCGATCGCGGCATACGCGAGTATGCCGCAATCCCTCTTCTATGTCCAGCACTTCTGTTGGACACTACACTAGCAATTCCTTATGGCCTTGCAAAGATCATGAGCACCCAAGCCTCAGCGACGATCATCAGCCGCCGAATGTTAGTGCAATGCCAGCGATCTCATCCGAGTGTGATCTCTCGCCCAGTACCGAGGGCCGGCCGGAATTCCGGTCAGCCCTGTCCTGTTCAGGCGCGCTCAGTTTACTGAGCTGCTGCGGGCTTTTTGGCCGCCGCCTTGTGATGGTGGTGCACCACCGGAGCCGTCCGAGGCTGGGC
>Ga0182018_10003121_pt1 | contig 15376 bp, 14 predicted proteins | sample 812P2MmetaG_FD_120490 | JGI IMG/M metagenome (GOLD analysis project Ga0182018, IMG submission 120490) | Permafrost microbial communities from Stordalen Mire, Sweden - 812P2M metaG | ecosystem: Environmental > Terrestrial > Soil > Wetlands > Permafrost | place: Sweden: Stordalen | collected...
CAGGATCAGCCCGTAGTATTCTCCGGCGCGAATGCGTTGCACCCGCAGGTATTCGAACGAACTGAGGATGGCGACGGCGGCAATTACGATGACAACGATATGAAAAAAGACGCTGAAGCCTTCCACCCGAACCATGTTCGAGAAAGCGGTTCCCGGATACTCCGCCATGCAGAATGTCGACACCAGCGCGGCAAGAGTGCCGATCAGTGCGATCATGCCGAGCACCGAGTGACTTTTATCTTCGTCGAGCAGCGGGTCGACGACCATGATCAGCATGCCGAAGATCGAGAGCACAATCTCGGGCAGGATTCGCATGTAGTCGGCACCCGCCGGTGCGACGAAGGCCGGCGCCTGCGCCAGCAAAGCGGGCAATGAATGCGCCAGCGTGGTCATCATCACCGGCCCACCACCTTGCTTGCCAATTGTGCAAATGGGGCGATCGCGTATCGCTGTACCGCCGGGTCAATCGAACTGAGCCACAGCAGCGGCACAACGCCCATCACCAGCGCCGCAATCGCAATCGGGGAAAGCGCAGCCTTTTCGCGCAGGTTGAGGTCGGGCAGCGTGTTATTGATTTCGTGCGTCACCTTGCCGAAGAAAACGCGCTGATACATCCACAGCAGGTAGCAGGCGCTCCAGATCACGCCGGTGGCGCCCAGGATCCCATAGATTGGCTGCGCCTGGAACGCTCCGCTCAGCACGAGGAACTCGCCTATGAAACCATTCAGCAGCGGCAGTCCCGCCGAGGCCAGCACGGTAAATAAAAAGAAGGTGGCGTACTTGGGCATGGGGGTCGCGAGTCCGCCAAATTCGGAGATCTCATAAGTGTGGCGGCGTTCGTAAAGGATCCCTGCCAGCATAAAGAGGCCGCCGGTGGCAACGCCGTGCGCCAGCATGACGAAGACAGCTCCGCTCAAGCCGGCGACGGTGAAACTGAAAATTCCGAGGACGACGAATCCAAGGTGACTGATGGAAGAGTAAGCGATCAGCTTTTTCAGATTCGGCTGCACCAGCGAAACCAGCGCGCCATAGATGATGCCGATCAATGCCAGAACGATAATCCACGAGGCATTGCGGCGCGCCTCGGCGGGGAAGAGGCCGACATTGAACCGCAGCAGGCCGTAGGTGCCCATCTTCAGCAGCACGCCCGCCAGCAGCACCGATCCGGCGGTGGGCGCCTCCACGTGAGCGTCGGGCAGCCAGGTGTGAAGCGGGAAGAGCGGCACCTTGACCGCAAAGGCAATAAAGAAGCCGAGGAACAGCCAAAGCGAGGCGTTTTCAAAACCTGGCACACCGCCGCTGCGAATCGCGTTCTGAATTATGACAAAGTCGAAACTGCCGGTCTTGGCGTAAAGCCATAGAATCGCCGCCAGCATGAACATCGAGCCAATGAAGGTGAAGAGAAAATACTTCACTGCGGCATAAACCTTGCGTCCATGACCATACATGCCGATCAGCAAAGCCATCGGGATCAGCGTACCTTCCCAGAAGAAATAGAACAGGAACAGGTCCAGCGACGTGAAAACGCCGATCAGCGCCGTCTCCAGAAGCAGCAGCAGAATGAAGAATTCCTTCACCCGCTCATGAATCGAGGTCCACGAAATCAGCACGCAGAGCGGCGTCAGGAATGTCGTCAGTACCACCAGCCAGACGGAAATTCCGTCAATGCCCATGTGGTAGTGAATGTTGGGAGAAGTGATCCAGACTTTGTCGATCTCGAATTTAAAAATACCGCTTTCGCGATGGAGGTGTACCGGCAAGTGAAGCGAGGCCACAAATGCCAGAATCGAAATAACGAGCGCAAATAACTTGATGTCACGATCGCGGCGCGGGATCAATAGAATCAGCAGCCCGCCTATGGCAGGAATGAAGGTCACCAGCGCGAGAATGATGGGGCTCAGGCTTTGCATAGCTAGTGCTTCACTCCCATCCAGACCATGTAGGCGATCACGACTGCTCCGCCAGCCGCCACCCAGCCGGCATAGGAGCGCAGATTCCCCGACTGCATGTGGCGCACATTGTCCGATACTTCCCGCGCCGCATCGGCCGAGTCATTGACCGCAGCGTCAATCACTCCCTGATCGACGCCATGCCACAGAATCGTGGTCGATCCATCAATCAGCGGTTTAACGAAGAGTGCCGCATACAACTCGTCGATGTAGTACTTGTGGACGACGAGGTCATAGAGACCGCCGAGGCTTCGGGCGATTTTCGCGGGAAGATCGCGGCGCTGATGATAGAGCACGTAGGCAAAATACAGTCCTAGAAACGCCGCCGTCACGGAAATCAGCATGAGCAATGTTTCCGTCCATTTGCCGACAGCCTCACCGGCGGTCTCCTGCGCCAGTTCCGCGCTGCCTGCAGTCTGGAAAACCGGAGCCAGGAAGCGTCCGAAGTGGTCGCCAATTCCAACCCACCCGCCAACCACCGACAGCATTGCAAGAATCACCAGCGGGCCCAGCATTACCCAGGAGCTCTCGTGAGGTTCATGGCCGTGTGCATGATCGGAGTGAGCGGAGTGACCATGCGCGCTGGCTGGCTTGTGAGCGCCGTCGTTCGCGTCGCCTCCACGGTAATCGCCAAAGAATGTCAGGAACCACAAACGGAACATATAGAATGAAGTAAGGAACGCGGTGATGACACCGATGACCCAGTACACCCAGCTTCCATAGGGACTGGAATAAGCCTTCCAGAGAATTTCATCCTTCGAGAAGAAGGCTGCCAGCGGCGGAAAACCTGCGATCGTAAATGTCGCAATGGTCATGGTCATGAATGTCCACGGCATATAAACGCGCAGGCCGCCCATCTTTCGCATATCCTGCTCGCCGCCAACGCCGTGAATGACCGAACCTGCCGCCAGGAACAACAGTCCCTTGAAGAAAGCATGCGTCATCAGGTGGAAGATGCCTGCCGAGAACGCCCCCACCCCGCAAGCCATGAACATATATCCAAGCTGCGAGACGGTGGAGTAGGCCAGCACCTTCTTGATGTCGGTCTGCGCGATACCGATCGTTGCCGCAAAAAGCGCGGTGAGCGTGCCAATGATCGCGACAACCGTCATCGCCGTCGGCGCACGATCAAAGATCGCGGACGAGCGCGCCACCATATAAACGCCAGCCGTCACCATGGTAGCCGCGTGGATCAATGCCGAGACCGGAGTGGGGCCCTCCATGGCATCCGGCAACCAGACATAAAGCGGAATCTGCGCCGATTTACCCGCCGCGCCCACCATCAACAGCAAGCCGATCGCGGTGAGCGTGTTGGCGCCGGCAGTCTCCGCTGGCATCAATCGCACTGCGGCAAAGACATGCGTGAAGTCGAGCGATCCGAAATATTTGATCATCAGGAAGAGAGCAATCAAGAATCCGAAATCGCCAATCCGATTAACAATGAATGCCTTCTTGCCGGCCGACGCCGCCGCATCTTTTGTGAACCAGAAGCCGATCAGCAGATACGACGCCAGGCCGACGCCCTCCCAGCCGATGAACATGACCAGGTAGTTCTTCGCCAGCACCAGCGTCAGCATGAAGAACATGAACAGGTTCAGGTACGCCATGAAGCGGTAATACCCGTCGTCGTCCCACATGTAGCCGACAGAATAGATGTGGATCAGGAAGCCGACGCCGGTGACCACCAGCAGCATGACCAGCGATAACTGATCGAGATAGAAACTGAAGTCAACTTGAAAGTTTCCGGACCGAAGCCAGTGTGCGAAGTCGCAAGCGTACGGAGCCGACGCCGAAGAGAAGCCCGCAGCCAGATACAACGCCATGGCGAAGGCCAAGCCGCAGAAAACCAGGGCAATCGCGGAAATCGCCTTCTTCGACGACCGCCGTCCAAAGAAGCCGTTGATCGCCGCCCCGGCAAGCGGCAGCAGCGGGACAAGCCAGAGATTGGTATTCGGCGTCATAACTTAAGCAGGTTCACCTGGTCCACATTCAAGGTTTCTCGCGTCCGATACACGGCAATAATGATCGCGAGGCCAACCGCGGCTTCAGCGGCGGCCACCACCATCACGAAGAAGACGAAGACCTGCCCGCTCAGCGAGTGCCATTGGGCGGCGAAAGCCACGAAACTAAGGTTCACGCCGTTCAGCATCAACTCGATCGACATGAAAATCGTAATGATGTTGCGCTTGATCAGGAACCCAAGCACTCCGCACACGAACAGGATTCCGCCCAACACCTGATAGCAGGAAAGAGGAATCATCGTCCGTCCTTTCTCGGGCCGCGAGCCACGGCTTCGGGCCGGCTGGCAAGCACGACCGCGCCCATGATGGCGATCAGAATCAGCACCGACGTGACTTCAAAGGGCAGCAGAAAGTCGTGGAACAGCAGCCGGGCAATACTGGCCGAATCGCCCTTTAGCGCTCCGATGGGGACAGCCTGAGCATTGGGACTAGTGAGAAGCGTCCCGGTCACGAGCACTCCGCCGATCAGCACTCCCGGAACGCCGATCAGAATCGCAACCCGGCTGCCCTTGGTGCGCTCTTCTTTGCCGGCATTCAGCAGCATGATGGTGATCAGGAACAACACCATGATCGCGCCTGCATAGACAATCACCTGCACCGCGGCAACAAATTCCGCGCCCAATAAAAGATACTCGGCAGCGAGCGAGGCCATCACCACCACCAGCGACAGCGCGCTGTTGATGGGGTGGCTCTGCACCAGCAGGTTGACCGCGCCTGCCACGCAGATTGCTCCGAAGAATAGAAATAGAATCAGGTGAAACATTTTTTGCGACTTCTCAAAAACCGGAAACTGCCGTTAAGACGCCCTCAGCGCCACGACCAGCGCCGTGTACACGATATTGGCAATCGCCAGAGGCAGCAGGACTTTCCATCCAAACGCCATCAGCTGGTCATAGCGAAAGCGGGGTAAGGTCCAGCGCACCCAGACGTACAGAAACATAAAAAAGAAAACTTTCAGGCAGAACCAGAACACCGGCATCAGGGCCTGCAAAATCGGTGGACCAAAAATCGGTCCATGCCATCCGCCGAGAAACAGCAGTGTCGCCAGACAGGCAACCGTGACCATATTCGCGTATTCCGCCATGAAGAACATCGCGAATTTCATGGCGCTGTATTCCGTGTGATAACCGGCCACGAGTTCTGACTCAGCTTCCGGCAGATCGAATGGTGTGCGATTCGTCTCGGCGTAGGCAGAAATCAGATAGATGAAGAAGGCCAGCGTCTGCCCGTGGAAAATATTCCAGCGTGGAATGAAGCCCCAAAACACTCCGCCCTGCGCATCGACGATGTCGCGCAGGCTGAGGCTGCCCGCCATGATGATCACTCCGACCAGCGAGAGGCCGAGTGAAACTTCATAGCTGATCATTTGGGCGCTAGCGCGCAATCCACCGAGCAATGCGTATTTGCTGTTCGAGGACCATCCGGCGAGCGCCACGCCGTAGACGCCCATCGACGTGATGCCGAGCACGACGAGCAGCCCGACGTTTAAATCGGTGATCTGCAGGTACGTGCCCCAGGGGCCAATTTTGCCGAACGGACCGATGTCGACCCAGTTGCCAAACGGAATCACCGAAATGGATGTAATGGCAAAAACCACCGCGATGATCGGCGCCGCGATATAGAGCGGCTTGTAAACATGCGGCTGGGTCAAATCCTCTTTGAATATGAACTTCACGCCGTCGGCGAGCGGCTGCAGCAGGCCGAAGGGTCCAACCTTCGTGGGTCCCCACCGGTTCTGGATGTGCGCCGACACCTTGCGCTCCAGCCAGACGCTGTAAGCCACCGCCGTCAGCAGAACAAAGACCACGGCTACCGACTTGATAATCGAAATGATAATGAAGGTCGTTATGCTCATTAGTGTGGCGCGGAGACTCTTGTCCGCGGCCTTTGACTTTGCTCTTGATCTCGATCTTGGTTTTCTACGTCGCCCTAGTCCGCCGCAACTTCCGGCACCGCGGATTTGTTTTCGATAACCGAATTCAAAGTCTTCGAATACCGTCCCAGCGTCCCCGAGCTGAACAAATCGTCATTTGCCGGGACGATCAACTCCGCCGGTTGAATCAGGCTCGCGCCACTCTCGGAAATCTCGAGATGCTGATCGACGCCTGCCAGCAGATTGACCCGCGAAACATCGTAACCGGCAACCACGCGCTGGATTTCGTCAAGAATCGCCATGGGATCGAACGGCGTCATTTTCGGCTCGAGGTTATTCGCTTCGAGCCACACCGCATGACGATCCGCCTCGCCCGACTGAGCGCCTCGAGTCTGCCCCATGTCGGAGTGCGTCCCGCTCCCGAAGGGCACCATGCCACTCACGTCCGAGCCCATCGCATCGGCAATGCGAACGATCATCTCGAAGTCGGGCTTCGTATTCGAGACCTCGCCCGCCTTCTTCACCAGTTGCAGATCGCCGCAGGTGTTCGTATAAGTTCCCGTTTTCTCATAGGCATTCGCCGCCGGTAAGACCACGTCGGCGATGGTCGCGGTTTCGGTCAGGAACATGTCCTGAACCACCACAAAACTCTTCGAAAGCACAAAGGGATCAATGCGCAGATGATCGACGGGATTTGCTCCGACCACGTAGAGTGCCTTCAGTTTGCCAGCCTGCGCCGCTTCCATCATTTCGGGCATACTCAGACCCTTTGCCGTTGGCAGCGCGCCCCACTCCATCTGAAATTTGCCCGTGTCCGAGAGCGGTTCGTATCCGGGCAGCAGATCGGGATAGAGTCCCATTTCGCTGGCACCGCGCGAGTTGGCGTAATCGCCGAGACAGATCAGCTTGGCTCCGGTCAATCCCGAGGCGAAACTCGCCAATTGCTCGACGTCATGGCCTCGCAGTCCAGACCCAAAGGCGATCACCATATTCTGTTCGCCGCGAATCTTCTCGCGCAAAGCAACCCAGGAGTCGCGCGTCGCGCCGTCGCCGGCGAGTTGATTCAGCAGGGAATCGTCACCAGCAAGAAATGCAACGGCCTTCGCTTCCGCGCCTGCCGGAATCATTCCGAACGCTGCCGCCTGCCGCTGCAATTTAATTGGCAGAGAGTTGATCACATAGAGCCGCGCCTGGCGCAAGCGGACGTTCGTCCGAATCTGCCATGCCAGCAGCGGATGCTGATTCGTCGGATCGTTGCCGATCAGCAGAATCGCCGGCGCGTTCAGCACGTCGCGCATGGAAGCGGTTCTTCCGGGCTTGCCGTGCAGCGCAGCCGCCAGGGCAGGGAAGTCTGCCGTCCGATGATGATCGACGTTATTGGTGTGGAGCACAGAGCGGGCGAACTTGGAAAGAAGATAGTTCTCTTCGTTCGTCGTGCGATTCGATCCGATGACGCCAATCGCGCTACCGCCATCCCGATCGCGAACTCCTCGAAACTGGCTTCCAATCAGCTCAAAGGCATCTTCCCATGTCGCAGGTGTGAGCTTGCCGTTCTTGCGAACGAGCGGCTGCGTCAGGCGCTCCTTGTGATGCGCAAAGTCAAAAGCGTAGCGACCCTTCACGCAGAGGAAATCGCCGTTGATGCCGCTCTTGTCACGATTGTCACCGCGGACGATCTCCGCGCCCGTATCGCAACGGCGCACACCGAGCGTCGTCTTGCATCCATCCCCGCAGTGGGTGCAGATCGTGCCCACGTGGTTCATTTCCCACGGCCGGGTCTTATAGCGATACGCGCCCGAGGTGAGTGCGCCGACCGGGCAAATGTCGATGCACATCCCGCACTCTTCGCAGTCGAGATGGTCTCCTTCGTTGGGCGCGATCACCGAACTCACGGCGCGGTTCTGAATGCCGAGCGCCCAAACGTCCATGCCTTCGCCGCACACGCGCACGCAGCGATAGCACAGGATGCAGCGCGGGCGGTCGAAATACACCACCGGAGACCACTGCTGTTCCTCTTTATGGTTCTTGGCCTCCATGAATTTCGATTCAGCGGCGCCGTAGGAAAAAGTCATGTCCTGCAGTTCGCATTCGCCGCCGGCATCGCAAACCGGGCAATCCAGCGGATGATTGCCGAGCAGCAGCTCCACCATCGCCTTGCGCGCCTGACGCACCTCATCGCTGTCGGTAGCAACGATCATGCCCTCGGTCACCACCGTGGTGCAGGCCGTCTGGAGCTTGGGCATCTTTTCGACTTTTACCACGCACATGCGGCAAGCGCCCTGTAGCGCGAGTCCGGGGTAATAGCAGAACGAGGGGACTTCGATGCCCACGTTCTTGCAGGCCTCGATCAGCAGCGATCCAGCCGGTGCCGTGATCTTTTTTCCGTCGACAGTGAGATTTACGTCAGCCATTGATGATTTTGTAATTTTGTAATCGGGTAATTTTGTAATTTAACTGCCTATCGATTCCTTCGCGCCGTAAGCCTTCTACGCCAGTGCCGGCTCCGCCACCTTCTCAAACGGGCACGGCTTCCCATCCAGATGATCTTCAAATTCTTTTCTGAACTTCTTCACGAACGCCATGGTGGGCATCGCGGCCGCATCTCCCAGCGGACAGAATGTCTTCCCCAGCATGTTCTCGGAGAGGTAATACATATTATCGATGTCCTTCTTTACCCCGCCGCCGGAATGGAAACGAATCAAAGTTTTCTCCAGCCAGTCCGTGCCTTCGCGGCAGGGAATGCACCAGCCGCAACTCTCGTGCTTGTAAAACTTCATGGTGCGCAGCGCGAACTTCACTATGCAGTTCGTATCGTCCAACACGACCACGCCGCCGGACCCCAGCATCGACCCTGTCTTCGCCACCGAATCGAAATCCATCGCGACATCGATCTCCTCCGGCAACAGTACGGGCGTGGACGATCCACCCGGGACAACTGCCTTCAAATTGCGTCCATTCGGGATTCCGCCACCGACATCGTAGATCATCTTCTTAAGGTTATAGCCCATCGGCAATTCGTAGACGCCGGGCTGGTTGAGATTTCCCGCCAGACAGAAGAGACGGGTCCCGCCGTTTTTCGGCGTTCCCAGTTTCGCGTACCAATCTGCGCCGCCCAGAATAATCGGCGGCACCGCGGCCAGCGTTTCCACATTATTGATCACCGTGGGGCCGCCCCATAGACCGACCACAGCAGGGAAGGGCGGGCGGATGCGCGGAATACCGCGCTTGCCTTCGAGCGATTCCATCAGCGCCGATTCTTCGCCAACTTCGTATGCGCCCGCTCCACCGTGCCAGTAAATATCGAGATCGTATCCGCTGCCGAAGATGTTCTTGCCGAGGAAGCCCTTGGCATAAGCATCTTTAATCGCCTTCTGCATGATGACCAGCAGGTAGCGATACTCGCCGCGGACGTAGATGTACCCGATATGCGAACCCACCGCGAGCGCGGCAATCATCACTCCCTCAATTACCGCGTGCGGATCGTGTTCTAAAATCAGGCGGTCCTTGCAGGTGCCAGGCTCGCTCTCGTCGCCGTTGCAGAGCACGTATTTTGGCTTCGTCGACTGCTTCGGCACGAACGACCACTTCATTCCCGTGCTGAACCCGGCGCCGCCCCGTCCCCGCAGCCCGGAGTTCTTGACCTCATTAATGATGCCGTCCGGCTGCATGGCGAGCGCCTTCTGCACGGCTTTGTAGCCGTCCAGTTGGAGATAGCGATCGATATCCGCTGCGCCCTGTCCAAAGCGCTTCGAGATAACGCGTACCTCGTCGGGATGGGAAACTAGAGAAGCCATTTGTTCATTTTGTGATTGAGTCATTGAATCATTCACTCGTTGCGAAATGATTCAATGACTCAATGAATCAATCATTCAATTTCTTTTTGTACTCATCCAGAATCTGGTCCATCTTCGCGTTCGTCAGATTCTCATGAAAGTCATAATTCACCTGCGCCGCTGGAGCCCAACTGCAGGCGCCGATACATTCCACTTCTTCCAGCGAAAACAGGCCGTCTGGCGTCGTGCCTTTGTTTCCGATGCCGAGTTTCTTCTCGCAATGCTCCAGCAGTTCCTCGCCACCGACAAGCATGCACGCGATATTCGTGCAGACCTGCACGTTGTACTTCCCGCGCGGCTTCCTAGTCAGCATCGAGTAGTAACTGATCACGTTGCGAACTTCCAGTTCGGTGAGGTCCAGTCGCTGCGCCAGTTCCGCGATCACCTCGTCGCTGAGGCTGCCGACTTCGTCCTGTGCGTAGAGCAGCGTAGGCACAAGCGCCGAACGTCTCGTCGGGTAATGCGTCAGCATCTCGGTAAAGCGAGCTTCGAATTGTTCCGAAAATTTCATAGGCGGAACGATTTGGTAATTTTGTAATCGGGTAATTTGGTAATTTGAAACCTAAATTCGCCCGGGCTTTAAGTTACAAAATTATCCGATTACCAAATTACAAACTTCCTACCGATCGATGTCCCCGACGACCACATCAATGCTCCCGATGGCCGCAATCACGTCGGCAATAAGATGCCCTTCGCACATCTTGGCCAGCGACTGCAGGTTGGCATACGACGGCCCGCGCATGTGCACGCGATACGGCTTAGCTGTACCGTCACTTACGACGTAATATCCCATCTCGCCGCGCGGCGATTCAATCGCCTGGTAAACCTCGCCCGGAGGAACCGCGAAACCCTCGGTAATGATCTTGAAGTGATAGATCAGGGCTTCCATCTGGGTCTTCATTTTTTCGCGGTCGGGCAGCACGACCTTGGGTGAGTCGGCCTTGATGGGGCCCTCCGGCATTCCCGCCAGCGTCTGCTGCACCATGCCAATCGATTCCCGCAATTCTTGAACCCGGCAAAGATATCGCGCGAAGACATCCCCCTCGGTGCGCACCGGCACATTGAACTTGAAGTTTTCATAACCGGTGTAGGGAGCGTCGCGGCGAAGGTCAATGTCGACCCCGCTGGCTCGCAACGTTGGACCGCACGCTCCCATCGCAATCGCATCTTCCGCGCTCAGGTACGCGACCCCTTTGGTGCGCATCATGAAAATCGGATTTCCCGTCAGCAAGCCCTCATACTCATCGATGTTGCCGAGGAAACGGTCGGCGAACTTCTTCACCTTCTCGAAAAATCCGAGGGGCGGTTCCAGCGCCAGTCCGCCAATGCGGAAATAAGAAGTCATCATCCGCTGCCCGCTGACCATCTCGAAGAAGCGCAGAACGTCTTCGCGCTCGCGGAAGCAATAGAGAAAGACGGTCATCGCGCCGAGGTCCATGGCATGGGTTCCCAGCCAGACCAGGTGCGAATTGATGCGGGTCAACTCATTCATCAGAACCCGCATCCACTGCGCCTTCGGAGGAATCTCCAGCCCCAGCAACTTCTCCACTGCCAGGCAATAGCAGAGGTTGTTCGTCATCGGGCAGAGGTAATCGATGCGATCCGTCAACGGAACAACTTGCTGGTAGAACTTCGCTTCGCAGGTTTTCTCGATGCCGGTGTGCAGAAAGCCGATCTCCGGCTTCACGCGTAATACGGTCTCGCCGTCAATTTCCAGGACCAGGCGCAGCACCCCGTGTGTTGAAGGGTGTTGCGGTCCCATGTTCAGTACGAGGGTACGATCGTGCGATGTACCATCCTGGCCGGGCTCAGCGACAGCAGCGGGAAATTGTGTCATCGCCTACCGATAGCCTTCCACGGGGTAATCCTTCCGCAGAGGATGGCCCTCCCAGTTATCGGGCATCATGATGCGTTGCAGGTTGGGATGTCCGGTGAAGCGCACGCCAAAAAGATCGAACACTTCACGCTCGTAGAAATTAGCTGCGGGCCAAACCGAGGTCACCGATTCGATCGCTGGACTGGAACCGCTCAGGCGGGCCTTCAAACGCACCCGCTCTTTTTTTGCAATCGAAAGAAGGTGATACACCACTTCAAACCTTGGTTCTGAAGGATGCCAATCGACGCAGGTGAGGTCGGCGAGATAGTTGAATGGGCAATCTGCGGAGTCGCGCAAAAGGGCGCAAACTTCGCGGATCGCGTCCTTCTCGACCCAGATTGTAAGCTCGTCGCGATCGAATTTCGCCGCCTGCACCGCGGCGGCGTTCCACTCGACCAGGCGGCCCAAGGCAGGATGCGACTTCAATTGCTCGATATCGGTGATGGGAGGAGCCAGCGCCATCAGAGGTCTCCCCGCCTGCCAGCCAGACCCCAGTCGAGCACGCCTTTTTTCCAGACATAGAACAGGCCGACCGCCACAATCGCGATATACACCATCATCTCCCAGAAGCCAAACATCTTCAGTTGGCGCAGGATGACCGCCCAGGGGTAAAGGAACACGGCTTCTACGTCGAACAAAATAAAAAGCATGGCAACCAGATAGAACTTGACGGAGAATCGTCCCCGGGCATCGCCGATGGGCTGGACCCCGCATTCGTAAGGCGACATCTTGGCGCGATTCGGTTTATGCTGGCCAATCAGCTGCGAAAGCGTCACAATCGCGCTCGCAACGATCGTGGCGATGCCGAAGTGCATCAGGAGGGGCAGGTAGCGAGCGAAGTAATTGTCCGGCATAGTAGGAGCTATATATAATTTCGCGAAGCGCAACAGTAAACGCTCTAGATTAGTTTTGGCTGGCAGATGTGTCAAGCTAATGACACGTTTTAAGCGTACGTTTTAAAGATAGTTTCATCCAGCGGAACCTGTCTTGATAAGGCCGCGGAGAGCCTGACCCGCATGATTTTTGGTTTCAACACCGACATTCGACACGAAGACACGGTCTACCACGTGCAAAGCGAAGCGCGCGAAGGCGACCAGTTGCTGCAGACGCAGGTCTTCGTTAAGGGCCGCTGCATCGGGAAGCGCGCGGTCCCCTACGGCTCCAGTGCGGGGGAAGGCAACGATCAGGATCGGGAGAAGATGCTGCGCGAGCTCCATCGCGAGATGCTCGAGGCCATCCGTGACGGCAGGCTCGATTCCATCATTGACAAGCGCGAGACGCCGGAAACGCTGGCGGCCGTGAAACAGCTTGACCTGGAGTGGGTCAATGCCGGATCCGTGCATTCGAACGGCGCTCTGACCATGCACATCCGAGTCACCGACGGAGGCGCTACGGTCGAAGGCGCTCGTCTCACGCTGCGCTTTGCCCGGCCCGATTCCGCGCCGTATTACGCCCAGGTTCTCACCGACAATCTGGGCAACGCGGAAATGAGCGTTCAGGTGGATGAAAAGTCGCTCCCTGATTCCTCCGTAGTCGTGCAGGTGTATTTCGACGGACGAACCGCCACCCGCAAATTCCAGCTGCGCCCCGCGTCCTAGCAGGCTGCGGAAAGCATCGGCGTTGTACTTGATTTTGGGTGGCGCAGCGGTTCACCGCTGCGGTAACCGCACTATTTGAAGTAAGGCGGGTGCCCCATTCTAACGTCGCGTCCTTTGCGACGTTAGAGTGGGATTCCACCGAATGCTTTAGCCGATGAGGGCGCTGCCTTTCGCTCAGAAACGACTTTTTCCGCAATCAATGAACCTGACGATCAATGGCGAAAACCAGATCTCTTCCGCCGCAACTCTGGGAGCCCTGGTGGCTGAGCTCGGGATGAAATCCGACCGGGTAGCGGTCGAACTGAACCGCGAGATCGTCCCCCGCGACCGCTGGGGGCAGACCCCACTGCGCGAGGGAGACCGCCTGGAAATCGTTCACTTCGTCGGTGGTGGATCGGCGTCCTGAGGCCGATTTGGCAACCGGTTTGGCCACCTGCTACCCTGATTTCCAGCGGCCCCGTCGTTCAACGGATAGGACTTCAGTTTCCTAAACTGACTATGCAGGTTCGATTCCTGCCGGGGCTACCATTGTTTTCCATAATAGCGCCGCCGTCCCGGCGGCTGTCGGCTCGGCGTCCTCGTCCCCCTTGCCGGTAGCAAGCTGCCCGCGAAAACACCCGGCAGGATGCCGGCGCTACTCAGCGCCGCCCAAGATAAGTCACTGCGAAGCTCCTCCCCGTTCCCGTATAATAAAAACACTGTGCTCAAGTATTCAATCGTAGTTCCGCTCCACAATGAGCAGGAGAATGTCACCGACCTGTACGCTCGGCTGAAGTCCGTGATGGAAGCGAGCGGCGAGACTTTCGAGATGGTCCTTGTCGATGACGGTTCCATCGACGGCACGTTTGCGCTGTTGCGTGAGATTGCCGCCGTCGACAGCCGCGTGACCATCGTCAAGCTGCGCCGCAATTTTGGCCAGACCGCCGGCCTGGCGGCTGGTTTCGACCATGCCCGCGGGGAATACATTATCGCCATGGACGGCGACTTACAGCACGATCCGGCCGACATCCCTGTGTTTCTGGAAAAAATTGCCGAGGGCTACGACATTGTCAGCGGCTGGCGCAAGAATCGGGTGGACAATTTCTGGCTGCGCCGCATTCCTTCGCACTGCGCCAACTGGCTGATGGCGAAGTTGAGCGGCGTGGACATCCACGACTTCGGAACCACGTTCAAAGCCTACCGGCGCAGCATCCTGGGACAGATTCCGCTTTATGGAGAACTGCACCGCTTCATCCCGGCGCTGGCTTCGTGGCACGGCGCGTCCATCATCGAGGTTCCAATCAAGAATGTGGTACGCGAACGCGGCGCTTCGCATTATGGGATCTCGCGCACCTTTCGCGTCTTCTTCGACCTCATCACTATCCGCTTCCTGCTCAAATATCTTTCGCGCCCTTTGCATTTCTTCGGCACGCTGGGGATGTTCAGCATTATGGCGGGTAGTTCGATTTCCGGCTGGCTGATTTTCGACAAGCTGATGTATCACACCGATGTCATGGCGCAACACGGTCCGCTGATGATCTTCTCCGCCGTCCTGCTGCTGGCGGGGCTGAACATGCTCGCCGTCGGGCTGCTCGGAGAAATGCAGGTGCGCCATTATCACGAGCCAGCGCAGCGCGCCCCTTACTCCGTAGACCGCATCCTGCGGGCGCAGAGCGAAGAGAGCACTATCTCGGAGTGAGAGAGGTCAGAGGTAAGAGGTCAGATTGCAGAGGTGAAAACCTAAACCTCCCACAGGCATCTGGGGATTTTTACCTCTGCAATCTGACCTCTGACCTTAATCTTACCCAGGCGCTATAATTCCATCGGTCCACCATGCCCACCACAACTCAACTCGAATTGCGTCTAGCGGGCCGGATGTCGCGTCTAGGCACGGAAACTGCCTTTGAAGTCCTCAACCGAGCCCGCGCGCTGGAGAAACAAGGCAAAGAAATCATCCACCTGGAGATTGGCGAACCCGACTTCGACACGCCGGCCAACGTTATCGAAGCCGGAGTCGAGGCGCTGCACAAAGGCTGGACTCACTACGGGCCGGCCGCCGGGCTTCCAGAGCTGCGCCAGAGCATCGCGGACTACGTCAGCCGCACCCGCAACGTCCCGGTATCGAGCGAGGAAGTCATCGTTGTACCGGGCGGCAAGCCGATTATTTTCTTTACGATCCTGGCATTAATTGATGCGGGAGACGAAGTTATCTATCCCAACCCCGGCTTCCCCATCTACGAGTCCATG
>Ga0182018_10003122_pt1 | contig 15370 bp, 3 predicted proteins | sample 812P2MmetaG_FD_120490 | JGI IMG/M metagenome (GOLD analysis project Ga0182018, IMG submission 120490) | Permafrost microbial communities from Stordalen Mire, Sweden - 812P2M metaG | ecosystem: Environmental > Terrestrial > Soil > Wetlands > Permafrost | place: Sweden: Stordalen | collected...
GGAAGCGGCGCGAGAACGTTGATAATCTCCTGCGTCACTGTTGCGGCAGCGTAATTAGAGTTGCCGGGCTGGGTTGCATCCACGACGATGGTGCCTGATGTCGAGGACTCGTTTGCCGGCAGTGTGAGTGTTGTGGTTGAGGTAGCTCCGCTCACCGTACTGGTGGAGAAGGTGCCTGTCATGGTGCTGGACTTATCCACGGTGAAGACGATGGCCTGATCGGAGCCGCCGCCGGTTGCCTGGATGCTTAGGGACGCGCCGGTCACAATGTAGTGGAAGGGCTGGGTGAGCGCAACGAAGGAGATTGTCTGGCTCGCCTGGTTCACCACGATGGTCTGCTGAACCTGCGCAGCAGCAGCGTAATCGGCATTAGCCGCCTGGTTGGCGTCGATTACGATGTTGCCTGCCTGCGTTACGGTCAGCGTTGCGGTAGACGTGCCTCCTGACAGCGTGGATGCAGAGATGGTTCCTGCGCCAGTGCTGGAGGAGTCAACAGTGAAAGTGACAGGATTGCCCGATGCTCCGCCGTTGGCGCTGAGCGAAACGGTTAACGTGGGGCTGTATGTGACCGGCGATAGTGGCTGCGGGAAGACGACGGTTTGCGCAGCCGGGCTAATAGTGAGCGGCAACTGAGCCTGCGTCGCCGCGTTGTAGAAGACTCCACTTACCAGGCCGCCCAGTTCGTTGGCGTCGATCACGATGCTGCCGGCCTGGGTAACGGTCAAGATAGCCGACGATGTTGTGCCGGTGACGGTTGTGGTGGAAATGGTTCCGGTGCCAGAGCTTGACGGGTCAACGGTGAAGGTGACCGGGTTGTTGGATCCGCCATTGGTAACGCTCAGGTTGATCGTCATTCCGGGCGTGTAGGTGTAGGTGGTTGTTGTGGGCGCGGTGAAGGTCAGGGTCTGCGGAGTCTCCTGGCCGATGCCCGAGACGGTTGCAGTACCCTCGCCTCCGTTGGTCGAATCCGTGATGGTGAATGTTGCGGTCTGCGGGCCGCCATCGGTTGCCGCGAAGCTTATGGTCGCCGGATAGGTCGCGCCGGAGACCGGAGTGGTGAAGTTGGCCGAAACGGTGGAGCACGTGGCGCCGGCCGCCGAAGCAGAGAACTCCGCATTGGTGGATGCGAATTCAAGCGTTGCAGTCTTCGCGCAGCTGAACGCGTTGTCAACCACTGTGGCGGAGGCTGTAACCGCGGGACCATCGAACTGTGCAGTCCCCGCCGACAAGTCGCCGAGAAAAGCTTCGCCGAGGTTATCACCGCCGGAGTGATAGACGACCACCCACTCGTTGCCGTTCGCGTCAAGCTCCATTCCCTTTGCGCCGAGGGCCGACACGAGGTACTGGTGCGCTGTGTCGGGACCGCCTGCCTGCGAATTGGGGATGGCAAAAGTCCCGTCGTTCTGGTCCGCGTAGTAGATCGTGCCAGTGGGAGTTACGGCTACGCCATCCAACTGATTGTCATAGCTGGCTGGTGAGGAGTCGGTGAGGGTTTGCAGGAGCTTCGGCGTTGCAGCAAAGCCGGTGCCCGCCGTGTAGGGCAGCTCCCATAGGTTGGAAGAGGTGACCTCATCGTTGCCGAAGTTGCCCGCATTGCCGTAGATGCCGTCGGTGAAGAACATATTGCCCCAGGGATCAAAGGCAATCTGGCTGACCGCTCCGGTGGTATCCGTGTAGACCAGCGTTGCGGCGCCGCCAGTCTGGCAGGCAACGGCGCACTCATAAATTGCGTTGACGCCTATTCCTCCAGGAACTGAAACCATGTAGAGGTTGCCCGAGGCATCGATGGCGACCGCTTTCGTTCCACCGCTCGGATTGGTTGCAACCTGACAAATAGCTGTGTCAGTGCCGGTGCAGTTTGGCGCCGACGACAGATCGCTCAATGTCACATACGCGCCATTCACAAACGGAATCTTGTAGACGGCGGAGTTGTAAAGGTGCCCCATGTAGAGGTTGTTCTGGCTGTCGATCGTGAAGACGCCTCCACCGTTCATCGATATCTGGCTGACCAGGGCGCCGGTGCTCGCGTTAACGATGTCCGTCTTGTTGCTATAAGTGGTTCCGACGTAGATCAGGCCATTCTGCGTTACGGCGAAGCTTCCGCCGGCCGGATTCTGCCCGTCGGTGAAGGAGCCGCTCTGATAGCTCCATACGATCTGGTTCATCGTCAGGGCGGGCACATCGGCGGCAACCACATTGTTGTTAATGGTGATGGCTGCCTTAACCTGGGTCGCCGCGGCATATTGATTGCCGTTGGCAGTGCCGCCCGCCTGGTTTGCGTCAACCGTGACTGAGCCTGCCGAGACTGCGGTCAGAGTGCTGCCCGAGATGGTTGCGCAGGTGAGGCATGCCGAGGACGGATCGATGCTGAAGATCACCGGATTGCCGGAGGCGCCGCCGGTAGCTGAAAGTACGATCTGCTGGCCTGCCTCGATCGAACTAGGTGGAGTGAAGCCGGTAATGGTCTGCGGCAGGATAGCCGACGCAGTTGCAGTGCCCGACAGAGAGATTGGGGCCGAAGAGGCATTGGACGCATTGGAGCTTAGCGTCGAGGTGCCTGTAACCGGTCCAGCCGCCGTTCCCACCGCGGGAGTGAAGACCGACTGCAGGATGCAGTATTGCCCTGGGTTGCCTGCGCCACCGCCAGTGCACTTGGGTGCGACGGTCGACGTCAGCGTGAAGTCGGCGTTTGAAGGCGCCGTAAATACCGGCGTTCCAAACGTTGCAGGCTCGTTGCCGGTAACCTCTACATAAATGTCTTCGGTTGCGCTGGGGACGCCGTTCTGCACAGTGCCGAAGTTGAGAGCAGCTGCCGAGCGGTTAATCGCGTAAACCGCGGCTCCGGCACTATCGGGTGTGTAGAGGTTACCGGTTGAGTCAAGCGCTATCGCTAGCGCAGAATCCGGATTCTTTTCGATCACGATACCGCCCGTGTAATCGAGAGCTCCCGTGACATTGGGAACCCAAACCATGTTGCCGCTTGCCTGGTCGGAGACGACCAAGCTCCCTGAGGGGTCAACCGCAACACCCCACGGTGCAGTGACGCCGGTGACGGCTGATTCAGTGACGATCCCGCCGGAATTCTCCACCAGATTACCGCCGCCGGTGTTCGCAACGTAGATGTTGCCGGAAGAGTCCACGGCAACTCCCCATGGAAAACTCAAGCCGGTGATCCAAACGGCGCTTTGTCCGGTGTTGGGGCTCCAACTGACGACGCGGCTGTTGGCAAGGTCGGAGATGTAGAGTGTGCCGTCGGGGCCAAATGCCAGCCCTGATGGTGAACTCAGTGCCGTTCCACCAAAGGTGGCTGTGCTGGAGACGACCGTGCTCGAAGCGGACGAGGCGGTAACGGGTGCGGCGAATTCGACGATATCGTTGTTTTTGAAGTCGGCGATGTAGAGGTTTCCGGCCGCGTCAAATGCCGATGCAGCGGGCTCGCCAATGGTCGAGCTGGCGGTTATCAAAGTCGGCTTTGTCCCGGAAGCCGATCCGGCGGGGATCCAGTAGACCCCCCCACCCGAGTCGGCCACGGCCATATCGCCGGACCCATCCACTGAGACGGAGTAAGGCTTGGTGAAGCCGCTGGTGTACGAAGTCCAGACGCCGGGATCGAGATTTGCCAGAATGCCCTGACCAACGCCGGTGAGCGCGGATGTTCCGCTGGCGCTGTTGGCCGAATCCTTTATGGTGAGCAACGCATTGCGCTCGCCGACCGAGGCGGGCGTGAAGTTGCCTGCGACAGAAAATGACGCGCCAGCGGCAGCGGCGAACGGGCCGGAGTTGAAAACGCCATTCTTTCCGCCGAAGGCGGTGGAGCAAGAGGTGCCGGCAGCCGCGGTGAATTCGGGGGTGGATAGTCCGGACTCGGTGACGGAGAGCGCCAGTGTCGGAGGCGTAGTGCAATTGGCCGCGGAATCGAAGATCGTGTCGCTGACAGCAGTGGCGGCGGTGCCTGTGGGAGAAGCGCCGAGGGAAAGGCTGCCCACCGGGACCATGGCGACAACGTCTCCGCTGTTATAGGGGACCAGGTAAAGGTTGCCCTTGGAGTCGAGAGCGAGCCCCTTGCCGTTCGTCTCAGTGACCATATACATCTCGGCGGCGTTTGGTCCGCCCGATTGCGTATTGGGAATGGCAAAGCTGCCATCGGCATTGTTGGAGATGAACAACGTGCCGTTTCCGGAAATTGCGAGACCGCTAATGCCATTGCCGAAACCGGCCGCGTTGGTGTAGCTCACCACAACTGTCGGCGAGGTGGCATACGATCCCGAGGAAAGCGGGATTTCCTTCAGGTAGGTTGTGTCGCTTGTGCTGTTGCCCTTGCCATCGACAAAGAAGAGATTGCCCCATGGGTCGATCGCCAGCGCGCCAACCGGAACTGTGTCGGCAAAAATCAGCTTCGGTGTGGCTGAGGGGCTGGCGAGGCAGGCCAGGTTGCATTCGAATATCGAGTTGGGATCGACATTCGGAAGCGTGTTCGATTCGAAAAAGAAATTGCCCTGTGCGTCAAAGACCATGCCGGCGTAACCTGAATTTCCTCCTCCATTGAGGGTGCCGTTCATGTATGCCGAAACCGCGGGCGCGAAGATGCACGGCGCCGTGTCCTGGTTGCCGCCAAGGCAGTTGGTGGTCGGAGCCGTCGTGTAGCCTACATATTGGCCAGTCGTGGCGTTGTAGGGGAGCTTGTAAACATTGGCGTTGTAATTGCCGCCGAAATACAGGTTGCCGAAGCTGTCGAGCGTAGCCGCCGACCCGCCGAGGCCGGCCGCTAACGTAGTGTCCGCCCCGGAAGGGGTGATCTGCAGGAAGTTGGCAGTATATCCGTCACCGATGAGGACGTCGCCATTCAGGCCGACGACAAATGTGCCCCCGACGGGCTCCTGGGACCCGTCCCAACCACCGCTGGTGAGCGCACCTAATTGTTTGGAAGTGCCGCTGACCACTATGGTTTTCTGCGCGGTTGCAGTCGCTGCACCTAGGCAAAGGGCCATCACCAAAAGAAGGGCTCCCGACGTTCCCGCCGAAAGGGACCCTACAGAACTCATCAGTTTGCTCCAGAATGTACGCATTCCTATTCCTCCGATTTGGCTCTCTTCGAATTGCGGGAATTTGGCTGTGGCCGGTTCTCTCCCGTTATGCCCCTTTATCCTCGTCAACCTTGCATCTTGCTGGCCTTCACGCGTTCGACTGATTTGGCACAGGCTGTTTACGTCCAAATAATCCAATAATTCGAACCGCAACTGGGATCGCCTCTCGAACCCGGCATCCACGGAATATTCAAATGCCGTGGTCCCCATTTCGATCCACGGCCGATTCAGGTCTCGCAATCCAAACCAGTGGCGACTCACGCCGGGAAGTCTTTCAGCAGCTGAAAACGGCGTCCAATCCCAAGTTTTTCATCTGCTCGCTCTTTATCCATTGCCAGGGCCGGCAATTCAATCAGGAAAGAGGGAACTTCAAATCTCAGACCTCACGGCCCGTCAACCTTCAGGTCGCAGACCACGCTTGTCTGCTGGTTCCAAACTTGGCGTGGATTCTCAGGTCAATTTGATAACGATACACCGTACTCGAGAAAAATCGCCGTTGTCAAGTAAAAGGGTTGGAGCAAGGCGGATAATGCCGGAAACAAAAGCGGAGTCTTGCTGGGCCAATGCCCAGTGGTCTACTTTAGGAATCGATTTACTTGGTATCAGGGTACAGTTGGCCGGGCAGGATGGGGCTATTACTTCGGACACGTTCCGGGGGTGTTGCGCTTTGCCCGATCAGCAAACCTGTGATAGCGTTATCACTGCCTCACGATCCTTCAATAGATCGGGAACAAATCCGCAGGAGTATTTTGCTGCGGCGCGCTTCCGAAGGTGACCTCAAACCGGATTTCCGGCTGTCAATGGAGCAGGGGTCTGGCTCTTGCTTATTGCTCGAAGGAGAGGTTTGAGGCGAGCGGCGCGTGATTCATACGCGGCAAGGTCGCCAATCGGGGATGTAAGATGGCTGACATTTGCGAACTGCACCGCCCGTCTGGGGATTTGGAATGGATGACGAATTGACACTGGATGCCGATGGATGCGAGCGGCCGAGGATGAAGAACGGCGTCTGGTCTTCGGCTTTTTGTCTCAGCGTAGCGACTGGTTTTTTCGTGGCAGGGTGCGGGGGCGGAAGTTCAACTACACCGCCCCCTCCGTCGAAGGGCACGCCAACTGTGACAGTTACGCCTGCTTTGCAAAGCATCTCGGCGGTCCAGTCGTTGCAGGTTACAGTCACGTTGAGCGGATCGAGCGGCACGCCAACCGGCACGGTGACATTGACGAACGGCTCCTACACATCCGCTCCGGCTACGCTTACAGGCGGCACCGCGACGATCACAATTCCGGCCGGCTCACTTGCATCCGGCACCGACGCATTGACGGCGAGCTACACTCCGGATACGGCAGGTTCCTCAATCTACAACAGCGCCTCAGGTGTGGGAAACGTGACGGTGACAACCGCCACACCGACAGTGACAGTGCTCGCCGGGGCACTGAGCATCTCGACCACGCAAAGCGATACAGTGACCGTTACAGTGAGCGGCGGAGCCGGCAACCCGACGCTTACCGGATCAGTCACGCTGAGTGGAGGTGGTTTCGCATCAACAGCGACGACGCTCACCGGCGGCAGCGCGCAGATCGTGATTCCTGCCGGGGCCTTGGCGGTGGGGAATGACACTCTAACCGGCGCCTACACACCCGACACAAAAAGTTCCACCACCTACGCAAGCGCAACGGGAATGGGGTCGGTGACAGTGAGCCTTACGGTGCCGGTTGTGACAGTCACCCCGGGCTCCTCCAGCATCACGGTGAATCAGCCACTGACGGTGACGGTAAGTGTGAGCGGAGGCAACGGAGCAACTGCGCCCACCGGCTCCGTGACTCTGAGTGGAGGCGGTTACACTTCGCCCACGACGGTACTGGCGGCGGGCAGCGCGCAAATCACCATCCCAGCAAATTCGTTTTCGACGGGAACCATCACACTGACCGCGAAATACACACCCGATACAGCAGGATCGTCTATTTACGCGAGTGGGACAGGGACCGCGCCTGTAATTGTGAGTTCCTCTGCTGCGTATACGCTTACGATCGATTCGGCTGGTCCTTCGAGCGGCATTTCAATTACCGCCAGTCCTGCTGACAACAATTCCAAAGCCGTCGGAACCACCCCATTCACTCTCACTTACTACGGCGGTACACAGGTAACACTGAGCGCCGCCCTCTCGGATCTTGGATATTCGTTTGTCTCCTGGAGCGGCTGTGCGACTGCAAGCGGTTCCAATTGCACCGTGGTCATCGGGGCCAACACGACTGTTTTGGCGACCTACAATCAGTCGGGAATTTCGTCGATCACTGTAACGCCCGTCACCGCGACCGTTGGAACCCAGCAGCAATTCACGGCCCAGGTGAATGGTACAGGCGGTTTCAATAATGCCGTTACGTGGTCAGTGGCCGCACCCGCGGGCAGTACGCTGAGCCCCGGTACTATCAACTCCGCCGGCCTCTACAACACGCCTTTTCCCGCACCGTCTACCGTCACTGTGACCGCCACCAGCGTGCAGGATACGTCTAAAAGCGGCAGCGCGGTCGTTACGTTGAACCCGCCGGCGACGGCGACGGGCCCGGCTCTTACGGTCGATGTGGGTACCCCAAGCAACAGTAGTGAGAATCCCCACACAATCAGTTCGTATGTCTACGGAATGAACGGATACGTTCTGGATCCAGTTTCGGAGCAGATCGCCAACCCCGGCGTTGTGCGCTGGGGCGGCGACGACATCTCGCGATATAACTACCAGGCGAACATGACTAACGCCGCCAGCGACTACTACTTCGAGAACTTCCAGGGCGCAGGCGGGCAGTTCCCCAATGCCAACGGCAGTACGAATTTTACGCAGTTCTTTCAGTCCGTTGACAGTTCCGGGGCGGCCACGCTGGGCACGGTACCGGTGAACGGCTGGGTGTCCAACACCACGCAATACGCGTGCAGCTTTACGCAGTCAGCTTATCCGAATCAGGAAAGCTATGAGGCTGGCTGCGGCAACGGAATTGATACCGACGGCACGGATATTTTCGGCAGCAACACTATTGCTGCCATAACCAGCATCCCGGCGACGCCACCTGACATCACCGCTAGCGGAACACCCGCTCCCGGTTCATCTACTTTGCAGTCGTGGGCAATTGGGACGTGGTCGGGAAGTTGGGTCAACTCGATCCTGACTAATTCATCTTATGGCAATGGAGCCAGCGGCAAAGGCGTAGCTCTCTGGGATCTCGACAATGAGCCGACGTGGTGGGATGCAGTTCATCGCGACGTGCACCCCAACCCGTTCACATACGATGAAGTGACCAATAATGGCCTGGGCACGGCACTGGCGATCAAGAGCGCCGATCCGACTGCGCTCGTAAGCGGTCCAGTAATGGACAACTGGTGGGCGTACTTCTACTCGAAGAAGGACATTGAGAGCGGATACAACACCGGGCCCTGCTATAAGCCCTGGAGCGACCCCGCTGACCGGGAAGCGCATGGCGGTGTTCCGATGCTCGAGTATTACCTTCAGCAGTTCAACAAGTATTCGCAGATGTACGGCGTGCGCCTTCTCGATTATCTTGACGTTCACTCCTACTTTGCGCCCTTGTGGCCCCCCAATAATACCAACGGCACAACGGTGGCTTTCACCACTGCAGGCGACACGGTGGAGCAGGAAACGCGCATGAACAGCACGCGTGCCTTCTGGGACCCGACGTACACCGATCCCGATACGTCTAACCAACTTTTTCCGCAGCCGAACTACATCACCGACTCGAATTACACCTCAAGCTGTTCGCCGCCTGCGCAGGCTCCGCAAGTCATTCCCATGATGCAGAAATGGGTTGCGGCGGATTATCCGGGCACAAAAACAGCGATCGACGAATACAACTTCGGCGGAATGGAATCGATCAATGGCGCGGTCGTGCAGGCGGACATTCTCGGGATCTTCGGGCGTCAAAACCTGGGCATGGGCGCCTTGTGGGCAACGACAAACTACAGTGCCCAGGGGCCCGGCAACTACGCCTTTGCCATGTACCGGAACTACGATGGGAAGGACTCAACGTTTGGGGACACGTACCTTTACGCAACGAGCACGGCGTCGGGCGCCGATGCCGAGAACAAGCTCGCTGTTTATGGAGCACAACGCAGCAAAGACAACACTATCACCGTGATGGTGATCAACAAGACCTATGGCTCAATGACTTCGACCATCAGCCTGGAAAACTTCAGCGCGGCTGCGGGCACCACCGCGCAGGTTTATCAGTACAGCAACGCCAATCTGAATGAGATCCTGCCTCAGGCGGCGGTGAACCTCACACCACCTGCGGGTGCCGGCACGACGAGCACGATCACCGACTACACATTCCCGGCTCAATCCATCACACTATTTGTCGTTTCGGATTGAGATGCAATAGGGAAAATTGGCAGGGTAACTCGAAAAATGCAAAGAGAAACGACGAGGATCAATCGCGTGAAAACGGGGAAGAACATTTCTGTGCGCGGCCCGTACTTTCCCTATTTGAAAATGCCGATTCTGCCGATTGCAGCGCTTAAAGAATGCAAACTACGGTATCGTAATCATGCCGTCCTAAAATGCATTCGAAATTGGCGCAAGAAGATAGCCCTGCAACTTTCGGATGAGGTTTGTATCCACCGTGAGATCGACCGCTCCCCGACGCCTCGAGAACTGGCAGAAAGTCGGATCTTTCGATCGCTTTTTTTCACACGTGGCTGGTTCGCATGAGCCAGCCCGATCTGCAGATCCACCCGGGTTCATTGGCTTTCCGAACCCCGCACCGTACGAAAGCGAGATTCTGATAGTGAAGCGATTTTCTTCCCACCGAGGGGAGGGGAGTTCATGGGCTCATTACTGCGACCGTTCCGCCGCCTGCTCAGCGAGGATTCAAACAGGGAGATCCAGGCCGGTCTCAAGCCTGGGTTTTTCGCAGCGGTTGTTCGCTCTCAGATCGTTGAAGGGGGTGCCGTGCGCGTTTGGTATGCGTCTGAGGGAGTCCTCGAGCCGCTTTTTTTGCAGGCATCTTGCGCTGAAAATGTGGCGAAATCTGCGATATCGATCCCATCCTCTAGAACCATGAGCGAATTCACTTGACAGACGCTAACCGCCAGCCTCAGAATTTGCACCCATCAACGCATAATGAAAATCTGCGTTCGGTCATTCAAAGGCTGAAACAGGATGTGGGGACTTCGAACCACGTTTCGAAGGCACTAACGGAACAAAGCCGACGGGGGACTACTATGAAGTTCTTTTCAGGAATCAGGCCGAAAGTCTTGTCGCTGGTGACGCTTGCTGCAGTAATCCTATTGGCGCAGTCGGCGCTTTATGGGCAGGCCACAGGTAACGTGACGGGAGTCGTCGCGGATACCACCGGCGCGGTTGTTCCGAAAGCTGCGGTTACGCTAGTCGACCTGCAGACCGAGATCAAGCGCACTACGACCAGCAACGGCACCGGCGCATTTGCGTTTGGTGGCGTCACGCCGGGCACGAGCTACCGGCTGGATGTCACCGCGGAGAACTTCGAGCCGTGGCAGACGCAGGTATTTGCTGTTCGTGCGGGCGACAATCTTGGGTTTACCGACATCCGGATGAAGGTGGGCGCCGCGAACGCATCGGTGACTGTGGAGGCGCAGATTGATTCCAATCTGGCCGCTCTCGATACCGGTGAACGCAGCGACATCATCACTGCCGAGGAATTGAATAACCTCACCGTGGTCGGCCGCGACGCCACCGAGTTGGTTCGCATGCTGCCCGGGTACGCGATGTCGACGGGCGACCAGGGACTCTTCAACCGGCCCGGATACAACACCGCCGTGGTCGGCCTGAGCGGACCGACAGGAGCATTTTCGGCAAACGGCGCAGGCGTGACCGGCATCGCTACAGTCACCGACGGTGTTTCGCTTACCGATATCGCTTCCAATTCCGGCTCGGTTCAGCAGATCAACATCGAAATGGTGCAGGATGTGAAGGCCACCAGCTCTTCGTACGGTGCCTCAACGGCGAAGGGCCCAGCGGTTATCAGCGCAAACAGCAAGAGAGGCGGCGCTGTCTACCATGGCGAGGGCTACTTCGCCGCCCGTGATTCGGTGCTGAATTCCAATGACTGGTACGACAATTACCTGCGCCAATCCCGGCCCGACGGAAGGTACCTGTATCCCGGCGCCCAGATCGGCGGTCCGCTGTGGCTTCCGTTTACCGATTTCAATCACAACCACGACAAGCTGTTCTTCTTTGCCGGGTTCGAGTACTACAACCAGGTCTTCGAAGCGGACCAGCAAGCGATTTCCGCGTGGGTTCCAACCATGGCCGAACGGCAGGGCGATTTTAGCGAGGCATCACTTGACGGTGAGCTTTGCGGAGGGCGACCTGACGGCGCGCAGAATCCCAATGCCATTCTGGCGATGTGCAACACCAACAATTACTACCCCGATGGGACCTCGATCGCCAATGGCAATACCCGGCCGTTCGTTAACTCTTCCGGAGCAGCGCTTGTGAACTGGTTCCCGCTGCCGAACGCGGACCCGTTTACCAATCCGTTCGGCTACAACTACATCAAGCAGCTTCAGCAAACTCAGAACGGCGAGCAGTTCAAGGCCACGCTCGAATACGACATCGACAAAAACAACAACCTGTTCTTTGTTTATGGTCTGCAAAAAGAGATCGACCAGGATCCTGTCTCCCTGGGGTCTTTCCCATCCGGCTCTGTGCCGTATCCCGGCAATGTCACCACAGGCGACATATCAAACGTTCTTTCGGCGCGTTATGACCGCTTCATCAGCGCGAGCATTAGCAATGAGTTCGATGCTGCCATGTCATTTGTGAGCCTGCCAGGGAAGATGGGCAACCCGCTGGCCGCGCAGCGCTTCGACATGAACAGCTATAACGGCGGCAACGGCAACTTCAATTACTTCGGCATGTACAAGAACACGGGCGACTTTTCCGTGCCTTCGGTCGCGAGCGGAGGAAGCAACGGATATCCCAACGTGCTGATGCCGGGTGGCTTTTACACCAACAGCATCCATACCAAGAAAGTGGATCCGATCCTTCAGGACAATCTAAGCTGGCAGTTGAAGAACCACTTCCTTCAGTTCGGGGTTTATTGGGAGACCGGTACCTACAACGGAATCGCCGATACCGGCGGCGCCTATCCGCAGGGCCAGTACAACTTCAACGCGTACGCTTTTTCCTCGTCGGCAAATTTCGAGCCATACAATGGCTGCACGAATCCCAACCCCGCCGGCACCCTGCGCAACTCTGGCGCAAATTATCTTGGAGGGTGCTTCAATCCCACCGCGCTGATGTTTGAAGGTTTCGCGAACGAGTTCAAACAGACCAATTTCACCCCGGTTGTGGATATGCGCTACACGACCCTCTCGGGGTTTGTGAACGACCAGGTGAAGATCCACAATCTGACTTTGATCCTGGGAGCTCGCATTGAGCATTTCGGGCCATGGACCGACAGGCACGACAATGGCCTGGCCACATTCTCTGACAGCCTCTACACCCAGGAGTGCGGTGGCTATACGCGCACATGCACGAGCGTGGGTAGCCCTGGCCTCACCTGGTTTTCGCAGAAATCGGGCGTGTCCAACTCTGTGAACACTCCGCAATCGGTCTATTTCACGCCGCGCCTGGGCGCGGCCTGGGATGTCTTCGGAAAAAAGAATACCGTCCTGCGCGGCGGGTGGGGCGTCTACCGCAATCAGGAGCAGTTCAATCCCTATGCGCTGGCGGCTGCCACGGCTCAGGGATACCAGACTACCGACATTACCGGCAAGTTGTCGTTCAGCCAGATCGACAACACGTCTCCTGTAAATCCGCCTGACTTCACCGCCTACACGCTCTCGAAGACCGACACAAATCGGCCTGTGTACTATGAGTTCAACGGCGGAATCGATCAGGCGCTGCCCGGGATCAAGTTGCTGCACTTTGGTCCTTCGCATCTTTCGGTTGCCTACGTCGGAAGCCACAACGTCAATCTCGGTTCGTACAGCAACGGCAGCAGCTACAACAGCGCGTCCGATATCAATATCATCTGCGGGATCGAGACTGGCTGCCCGGCCAATAACAATCCGGCGATGCAAGGCTCGTCAACACCTGACAGTTTGTTGGGTCTCAGCCCCAACTACCCCGGGCTTTGCACTTTCCAGGGGGGTGCGTTGTGCGCGAATAACGGTTTCTCAACGTATCCAACCATTTCAAATCTCGATACCGCGGAGCAGGACTTCTACCGGCCCTATCCGTTCTATCAGCACATCTACCAGTTAAAGCACAATGCTTACTCCAATTACAGCAGCCTGCAGGCAGTATGGGAAAAGCAAGCGGGCAGGTGGGTGACCTATGGCGCCAACTACACCTTTGCGAAGAACCTCGCCACCGCTGCATCCTGGAACAACAACATCGTCGATCCGGTCAATTTGCGGAACGACTACAACCCGGTGCCTTACGACCGCACCCACGTCTTTAACATTCACTACTCGGTGATCCCAGGGAAACTCTACAAAGGCGGAGAAAGGATCCTCTCCGAGGCCGTCAACGGTTGGCTGATCACCGGTCTTTCGCAGGCCATGAGCGGATACCCGGTTGCCTCGGAGAATGGCGAGAACTTCGGATTTGGATACGGGACAATTGCGCCGGTCACAGTTCCATACGCATCGGAATCGGCCCCGAGTACAAGCAGCACCTGCTTGACCAACTACAACGTTAAACCGCCATGCGTGACCAGCATGAATCCGGTTGCGTGGCTTGGGTCGCCTGACATTCTGTTGATGCCGACCGTGACGGGGAAATTGGTGGGCGGCCCGAATAAGAATCAATTCATCAACCCGCTTGCCTTCGGGCTGCCGCTTCCCGGCAGCAATGGCGAGTACCGGCTCCCGTATATACACGGTCCTGCATTTCTGGATAACGACGTCACTTTACTCAAGAACTTTGCCCTCAGGGAAGGGCAGAACCTGCAACTCCGCATGGCTGCATTTAACGTGTTTAACCACCCGCTGGTCTCCTTCAACAATAACGACACAACCAATTTGCAACTCACGTTTCAGAATGCGACGGCTGGAGCGCCACTGACGTCGAATGTGCTCCAGCATCAGGACTTTGGGATTGCAAATATTAAGGTTGGAAACCGGCTGGTCGAAGTGGAAGCGAAGTATTCGTTCTGAGGGTTCGATGCGTGAATTCGGCTTGCCAGGTGGGCAGGCCCTCGGGCACGGAAACGGCAGAGGGCAGGCAATGGCAAGTTGGCCGGACGGGAAATCGAGAGCGCGGCAGCGATGCCGCAAAAGACAATGCGGCAGGCCGGAAAGCCGACCGCAACAGGGAATTGGATTGAATTTGTTGGAGGGATTGTATGGCCATCGAGTCTGCTGTCAAATTTCGTAGGGTTGCACGGACGGCGTGCCTGAATCTGTTTCTGGGGTTGCTGGCAAGCGGTGCGGCATTGGCCCAGTTGCCGATTAAACCGCCGGCGCCGGTAACGGTTGGCTCGATCATTCCTTTCAGCCATGGCGGCACCGGCGTCTGGAGTCAGATCTACTCGATGAAGGTCTCTCCCAACGGGCACATTGTGTTTCTGGATTCGGCGGCCAGCGTCATCTACCAGATCGCGCCCGGTCAAACGGCGCCTTCGATTGTCGCGGGTCCCGCGCCAACGAACGGAGCCTCCAATTGCTCCGATCTGGAGCCTGCGGGGACGTACTGGAACGCGGCCGTCGCCTTTGACCAATGGAACAACATGTACGTGACCGACCGCTATGGCGCCGCGGTGCAGTTCTGCCGCGTACCCTACAACGCAAGCGCGGGAACATGGAGCTTCAGCGATGCGGACATCTGGACCGGTCCGTCTTACAAGAACGGCACCAGTACCTCCCCGATTCCACCTCAGGATCTGCAGGTCGGCGACGACGGCACGTTTTATGTAACTACGTCCGATACCGAGTCGATCTTCAGTTTCACTGTGAACGAGGCCGGTACGGTTGGCACAGTGACGACGATGGCAACGGGCCTGGAAGACATGGTCTCGAATATCGCCGTCGACCATGCAGGAAATCTCTTCTTCATCGAAAATGCCTATGATTCGCCAACCAATCGCGTCACCGGTATCCGTGAAATCCCGGCCGGTTCCGCCCCCATTGTCGGCGATAGCACTGGGTCGGCAGAGTCAAAGTTGACGCGCATCGACCCGGCCGCCGAGGGCTTTAACGGGATCAAGGGCATTTCCTTCGATGCCCAAGGCAATCTCTACTTCACCAGCGAGAACAATTCGGGCTTCGGCGGGCAGGTAGATGGTGTCTTCATGATTCC
>Ga0182018_10003123_pt1 | contig 15366 bp, 10 predicted proteins | sample 812P2MmetaG_FD_120490 | JGI IMG/M metagenome (GOLD analysis project Ga0182018, IMG submission 120490) | Permafrost microbial communities from Stordalen Mire, Sweden - 812P2M metaG | ecosystem: Environmental > Terrestrial > Soil > Wetlands > Permafrost | place: Sweden: Stordalen | collected...
TGCCGCACCTCACAATCCCCATCTACAAACTGCACAAAGCTCAAATCGGGCGCTATCTCCCGCAGAAGCTTCAGGCCGGCATTTCGCGCACGAGCTGCCGTGAAAGGAATCTTCAAATCGAGTTCGACAACATTTGCACCTAGCTCTTTTGCGCACTGCAACGATCCGTCGCTCGAGCCGGAATCGACATAGATCACGATAGCTGCCGCCGACAGCGATTGAAGACATCGCTTTAGTCTGTCGCCTTCATTGCGTCCGATCGCGATCGCGCCAAATTTTAACCTGCTGGGGTCGTAGAATACTTCCCTATCCTGTTTCACGTCTTGACTATTCATGCTGCAGCACTTCGGCTGATCCTGTATCGGTTTTACTGGTGGGACCAAGTTACCTGCACGGCCCAACTCTTTGATCTGTTAATGCGTTAAGTCGTTTCCAGCGATTTTCGCGATTTAAAGATTGAACGTGCGACGCGCTGGGCCTTAACGCAGAACTACCGCCGCCAGCATAAAGCCTTCCGATTGGATCGTACGTCCACGCCAGACCTGCGCCGGACCTCCCGCAACTGCGGACCGACAGGTCGCTTTATACTCGACGCCATCAGCATCACGCTCAATTTCCAATTCTGTCGGTTCGAATGACTGCAGTGCAGCTTTTGCCACCGCCTCCTTTGCACACCAAAGGACCTTGACCTCAGGGGCGCGGGCGGGCAGCGGCAAAGCGAGAATTCTTTCAAGCTCGCGGTTAGTGAGGATGTAGTTCCACATCTTCGGATTTAGACCGTCCTGGCGTTCGACATCGATACCAACCGCGCGCACAGCATCCGTTCGCGCGACCGCCGCCGCAAAATGCCCGCCGTCGCCCCCCATCACGTGCGTAAGGCTACCTGTGATACCCGCAGGCCACAGAGGTGAGCGATCGGACCCGATCAGAACTTCGGCCCTATGAACGCCGATCATCTTGAGTGCGCTTTTGGCGTACGCACGACCGGCCTCAAACTCACGCAGTCTTTCCGCGTCTACCGGGCCCAAAGAGCTTCGCTCGAGTTGCGTAAGCTCGGGCGGGTTGGGCAGTAGCGGGCCAGCGCTCACCAAAACCTCTGGCGGCACCAACTTGCGCCATGCTCCGAGAATCGCTTGTACATCCATCATGTGATCGCAGATGACAGGGGTGCCGTACGACACACCTTAGGAACTCTCCAAAGAATCAATCTCGATTCATCTCTAGCAAGACAAGCGTCGTTTGCCGGTCGCCGGCCGACACGGGTTATTTGGCACTTACCATCTCGACTTGGCGCTTATGAACTGTTTTATATTCGTGAACCAAATAGGGCACCAGAGCGGCTGACAGCGACGCTACGAATGGCTCCTGTAGCATGCTGGAATGTCCTCCATCGACGTCAACCACGCTCAATGCGTCAGTGATAGAACCCCATCCCAAACTTTCGTCGGCATAGATTTCGCGATAAGGCGTGTCGATCCCTTCACCAGCCCGAGCGCGCACGAGCACGGCAGTCACACCGGCGAGCGGCTTTGGAATGTACAGGGCCTCGGCCGAATCATAAATCTCGCGAACACTGAGTTCCGGCACCAGCCGCGGCCATCGACGTCCGCGTGCCAGCAAAACGTGCAACAGGCGGAAGCGAGTTCGCACCCACCATCGGTTGATCCGATTCGTGGTTTCCCAGACGAGCGCATTCGTGAGTTTTCGCAAGATTGCGCTACTGATGAAAATTCCACGTTCGATGATCGAGCGCCTCGTGCTGCGACCATCCGCGACCACTTGCGCCAGGCGTCCGAAACGCTGCTGACTGATGCGCCCCGAGCGCTTTGATGCCTGCGGCGTGGCTGCGTCGAGCATTGCGAGCAATTCGACGCGCTCACCCGCGTTCCCGAGCTGGGACGAAATCTCATACGCGATTACTCCACCGGCACACATCCCGCCAAGTAGATAGGGACCAAACGGCTGTTTCGCGCGTATGTCGTCGATATAGGCCGCGGCCATGTCCTCAATACGCGTATGTGCTAGCGGCACTCCCACGATTCGGCGAGGTTCAACGCCGATGATATTGAAGTCGTCAGGCAGGCGCCGCGCCAAATTCAGATATAGCAGCGTCTCGCCATCCCCGTCGTGGATAAGGAAGAGATTGCGCAGGCCTCCGCGCCTGAGTTCGATAAGGGTGCCGGACCGTTCCGTCGCCCGCGGCTCGAGACGGGTCGATAGTGCGCGGATCGTTGGTGAATCAAGGATGGTTGTCAGTCGAAGCTTTACGCTGAACTGTCGTCCGATCTCCGCGAATAATCTGGCTGCCGCCAGCGACGTGCCGCCAAGCGCGAAATAATCGTCTTCAACGCCGAGACCATTAATCCCAAGCACTTCTTCCCACAACGTAAGCAACTTGCGCTCGGTATCAGTAACAGGTTTCGTAGGCTCGCTGGACAATGTACGGTCCCGCGCATCATGGGCACGTGCGGCACGAAGGACAACGCGGCCCGACACTAGCGTTTGCGCAAGACCCGCATAGCGCTCCGATCGAGTTCTATTAGATATCGAGTCGCTCAAAGGAGAATTTGACGATGAAACGTTTTTCTCTTCTGACTTTCTGGCCTCGATCACGGCAGCGGGATCATGTCCCGGCTTATGCGCAATAGCGCGCACGGCGTCTAAGGGGATGCGATATACAATCTCGTCAGACTTCTGGGTACGGAAATCAGCTGCAACACTTTCTGCGAACGCATGTGCGGGTTCATTTTTGGCGGTGGGTATATATCGCAGATCCAGGTAAGGCAGATTGTGTGCGCGCGCTATCTCGCCAAGATGATGCAAAATCTTGTGCTCCACTCCCCGCCCGAGCACACGGCAGCTCAATAGAAACATGTCGACGACGAGCGACTCCTCGCCGTTGTTCGCCACGACAACACCCACTAGACCGTAGTCGCCAAACCGGTCGCGCACTTTTACGCGTAGCACCGCGGAGCGGCGTCCCAAAAGCCCTCGCATCTCAACGTCATTGCGCCGTATGGTGGTGAAGTTGAATTGGCTTGTGCGCTGCGTTAGCTGGGCTACCCTCGGCCACTCATTAGCTTCCGGTTGCGCGATGTCTACAACGACATTAAGCGACGCTATGAACGCCGCGATATCTGTCGTAGCCTCTTCGTGCTCCTGACGCGCGGCGTTTTCGCGATACATGTTGGTGCGACGAGCGTCCTCGTCGGTAACATTAACTTTGTCGAACATCCAAAGATGGGAAAGGAACGATTCAACTTCATTGTCGGGAGGTAGCTGCAGAGTTACCACCTGCGGAAGTTCGGCCTGCATCAATGCGCACTCAACAGGATTATCGTCCAAGAATGCGAACGAATCTAATCCAAGATTTAAGGCGCGCGCCAGCGACGCAATATTGCTTGGCTTTGATTCCCAGTTGATGCGGTGTGCAACAATGTGATCGAGCTGGAGCACCATATCCGCTCGACGCTCAAATACCTCAAAAACGTCGCGCTCGGCATTCTTGCTTACTAGACATACGAGCACACCTTTTGCTTGTACGTCGCAAGCGAACTGTTGAACCCGAGCAAGCGCTGGAGGGATCGTAATCCCGTCCACGCCATCCTCACCAACGACGCCTCGCCACAGCGTTTCATCGCAATCAAGCACCAGTACTTTGAGTGGCGGTACGCGAAGTGCGTGGACCTTGCGAGCAAGGGCGATAGCCAATGCTGCATAGTGCTCTTCAGTGAAAGGTATATGAGCAAACTCATCACTTAATCTATCGTAGCGCTCGCCCATCGACACGAGTTCAACCTCCTCAGGCAGCAGCAGAGAAATGCCCGGCAGTGTGCGAGCATGGGCAATCAGATTGTCGCCAGCCACCTGAAGGTCAGTCAGTATTGCGTTCGCGACACTCGGTGACGGCGGTAATACCGCGAGCACCGTCGGAACATTCACTCGTCGCGCATGTTGGCTCAGGGCGTCTGAAAGTTCGCGAGTCGTCTGCAAGATAACGGTGCGCGCGTCGTCGACGTCATCAACCTCGCGAATGAAGTCCTCGATACGCAAAAGGATTATATCGACACCGCCCGCGTTCGTGGCGAGCAGACTTGTCTCTGAAAGCAGCTCCTGGAAGACTTGATGATAGGGAGCAAAACGTACATCAAGTGGGAGGCCAGCCTGCTGGAGCGAATATCGCAACCCCGATAGGAGTGGCTCGGCGGTGAACGTCGCCGCTATCGCGATCGCCGTGTCACACGGAGCAGAAAAATCGGGCATCGGATCCTCGATGCTGCCTTAGGGTTAGCTGCCGACCTCGGCTTCCCATCGCCCTACGAGCGCAAGCTCGCCCAGTTGTTAGAATTCTTTACGCATAATGAAACTCCATGTCGCACAAATCAATATCCAGTCCGAACACGAGCCAATTAATGTAAGTATTAAGGGCGTCACTATAGCGCGTAAAGTTCAATCCGGCTCTGCTCAGGGCGGCCTACGTGACTAATGCTGGCTGGTATTTAGCCGTTAAAATCGGCATGAACGTGGCGAACAACGGAACCCATGTCATTTATTGCGACCAAAGTTGTCGAGTAGCGGATTCCGAACTTCTCGAAGGACGAACCCGGTTACAAATACGCTGTGGCGGATTGAATCGCGCAAGAGCAATGGTGCGGTAGAATCCGCGCTTCCTGTTAGTTTAACCCGCAATCGGTACAGTGCGAGCCCGATAATCATTCCCGCATCAGCAAGCGCGGCGTACGCCGCGCTGTGATTTTTCAGGAAGTAGCGGCGGCGCGCCTCGAAGTAATACGAGGGGTAGCGTTTTGGGTATCTAACGGTGATGCCAGTTGATTGGCCCGCGAAATGCACTATGCGGCTTAGGGGCACATACCAAGTTGGCCAACCTGCCTTGCGGGCGTTGAAACAGAAGTCGATATCCTCAAAGTGCGTGTAATATGCTTCGTCGAGCACTCCGATGCCTTGTAAAACCTCTCGCCGAATAATCATGCTGGCACCTGAGGTCCAGCCGATTTCGCAAGAAAGATCTGGCATTAATGGTGCGACCACCCAGTTTTTGAGCAATCGGCTCACTGGACCGAACCTCAGATTACCCTCGAACTCACTCAACGGCGTATGAAACCTGAAGGCTGAACGCTGCGGCGTGCCGTCAGGAAACTCTTGCGCACTCCCCGCAACACCCACCTTCGGATTCCTGTCCATAAACTCGACCAATGCCTTGAGCGCGCCTGGCCGCACGAGGGTGTCAGCATTTAGCAGAAATACATATTCAGGAGGGTCTTTCGACCGCAATGCCGATCGAAGTATCACGTTATTACCGCCAGTGAAGCCCAGATTGCGGTCGACGACCGTGAGGGTACACCATGAACTCCAACCGTTCTTGATGATGGCTTTCTGGATCTGCTCGGCCGCGTCGTCCCCGGTGCCGTTCTCGCACACGGCAACATGCGAATCCGGCTCGCTTTCGATTTCCTTCGATATCGACCGAAGACAGTCTATTGTCAGATGAGTAACTCGGTAATTAGCAATGACGACCAAAAGCTTCATGGGCCTGTTTCGTCCTTGGCGGCTGGTACTGACTGGCGGCAGTCGATCACGGAGTGCACAACAGCGTAATTAACCACGAGGACTCCCACGTCCGCGCATATTCCCCGATCAATGGAATTCACCACATTCTATCAAAATCGACCTTGCTGCCCAAAGGCCAAGTCGTGGGAGTTGTCAATGGCTTGCAAGATGAATTACTAAACTGGAAGAGGCAATGATGACATTCTCGGCCATGTCTACTGTAACGCGGCGCCGTCGGAATTTGAAAGATTGCGCGTCTTGACGCCCGACAGATCAAAAATTCCGGTCTTTATACTTTGCGGCGGGCTTGGCACGCGGTTGCGCGAGGAAACCGAACTCCGTCCAAAGCCAATGGTGCCGATAGGGAACCATCCTATCCTCTGGCACATCATGCGCACTTATTCGCATCACGGCTTTAAAACCTTCGTTCTTTGCCTGGGCTACAAGTCCGAGGTCATCAAATCGTATTTTCTCAATTACCCCACGATGAACAGCGACTTCACCGTCGAACTCAACACAAACAATGTCGTGGTCCATAAAATCGATCACGAGCAGGATTGGAGCGTCACTCTCGCCGACACTGGCGCGCTCACCATGACTGGGGCTCGCGTCGCCCGAGCCGCGGCAAGATATCTTGGAGATGCGGAGCACCTCGCGGTGACGTACGGCGACGGTGTCACCGATGCGAATCTTCTCGAACAGTTTCAGTTTCATGTGAAGCAGGGAAAGATCGGAACCGTCCTGGGCGTCAATCCTCCGTCCCGATTTGGCGAGTTAAAACTGGAAAATGACGAAGTCGTCGAGTTCGCGGAAAAGCCCGATTTCACCGATAATTGGATCAACGGGGGCTATTTTTTCTTCAAACGAGAAGTCCTCAAATACCTCAGCAAAGACGAAGGTTGCGTGCTGGAAGGAGAACCTCTCGTGAACCTAGCGCGCGATCGGCAGCTGAGTATCTGCAAGCACCGCGGCTTCTGGCACGCGATGGATACACAACGCGACCGCGAGCACCTCGACGAACTCTGGAAATCCGGTAATGCTCCCTGGAAAGTCACTTAATCTTCGGCTTCGACCTTAATCGAGGGCGCCAAAAGCACTCGGAGTTGCACCAACCATGAAAGTCTTCGTCACCGGCCACAAGGGCTACATCGGGGTCCACCTTGTGGATTTGCTCAAGCAAGCCAGCCATACCGTTACTGGATGCGACCTAGGCATTTTCGACGGTTGCGCCTGGGAGAAAACCGTTCCCGCCGATCGCGATTTGCGTAAGGACGTCCGCGACATTACCCTCCAAGATCTCGCCGGCCATGATTGCGTCATGCACCTCGCGGCGATCTCCAATGACCCCATGGGGGAAGTGGACGCCGCGGCAACCTACGCCATTAATCGTGACGCCTCGATCCGTATCGCGCAACTCGCGAAGAAGGCAGGCATTCCGCGTTATCTGTTCGCGGCAAGTTGCTCGGTCTACGGCGCCGGCAAGAAACTCGATCTCGACGAGAGCGATCCTCTAAATCCTCTTACGGCCTACGCCAAATCTAAAATCGAAACCGAACAAACCGTTTCCAAGCTTGCAGATCGCGACTTCACCCCCGCCTACTTGCGCAACGCAACGGCCTACGGCCACTCTCCCATGTTGCGTGTCGACCTCGTCGTCAACAATCTTCTCGCCTGCGCGGTCGCCACTGGCGAAATACGTATCATGTCGGACGGCTCACCCTGGCGGCCCCTCATTCATTGCCGCGACATCGCTAGTGCCTTCGTTGCTTTCATGAATGCCCCTAAGGAGAAAATCCACGATAAAGCTGTGAACGTCGGCGGCAACAAAGAGAATTATCAGGTCCGCGAAATTGCCGATAAAGTGAAAGAACTCATGCCGAGCGCTAAGATTACCTACACCGGCGAGGTCGGCGCTGATCCCCGAAACTACCGCGTCAGATTCGATCTGCTGAGCGAGCTGCTCCCGGGTTTTAGGCTTCAGTACAATCTTTCATCCGGCATGGAGGAATTGCATCGCAAACTGGTCGACCACGGGTTTGACGAAATGGATTGGACCGGCGATCAGTTCGTTAGACTTCGCACCTTGAAAGGACGCCTCGACAGGCTCAAGCACGTGGCTTGAGTCGAGGTACGCCGTTTCGGGAGCCTGTTCATGAAATTCAACCCAACTCCCCTTACGGGTGCATACCTCATCGACCTAGAAAAAAAGGGTGACGATCGCGGTTTTTTTGCCCGCGCCTTTTGTGAGAATGAGTTCAACGAGCATGGGCTCATCCGCCATTTCTGTCAGGTCAATAACTCGCTCAGCGCACAGAAGGGCACGCTTCGCGGCATGCACTACCAATTGCCGCCCAAGGCAGAAACGAAAGTCGTGCGGTGCATTCGTGGCGCCCTTTTCGATATGATTCTTGACCTGCGCGACGGCTCGCCCACGTTTGGCAAGAGCTTCGGTACCGAGCTAAGTGCCGAGAACCGACAGATGATGTATGTGCCCAAGGGCTTTGCACACGGGTTCTTGACGCTGGTAGATGATACCGAGGCGTTTTACTTCGTGGACGAGTTTTATGCACCCGAGTACGAACGCTGCATCCGCTATAATGACCCCAAATTTGAGTTGAAATGGCCAGCGGCTCCGACGGTCGTTTCTGATAAGGACAAAAGCCAACCCGACTTTGATCCGGCCTGGCATCTGGCCATATGAAGATTCTATTCACCGGTGGCAGTTCGTTCACGGGTTACCGGTTCGTCCAAGAACTGGTGTCCGCTGGTCATGAAGTGAGCGCCCTGTTCCGCCATCAACCCCAGGACTATCCAGATGATCTGCGGCGCAAACGCGTCGAAGCGCTAACCACTATTTGTCGCCCGGTCTTCGGCGTTTCTTTCGGCGACGATCGTTTCCTGCAGCTGATCAAGGAAAGCAATTGGGACCTGCTCTGCCACCATGCCGCCGATGCTAGCAACTACAAAAGCCCCGATTTTAAAGTCATTAAAGCCGTTGAAAATAATACCTACCGGCTGCCGCTCGTACTTGACTTACTCAAAGATTCCGGCTGCACCAAAGTCGTTATCACTGGTAGCGTTTTTGAAAATGATGAAGGCGCTGGGTCAACGAACCTCGAAGCGTTCTCGCCGTATGGGCTGTCGAAAGGTGTTACCTGGCAGATTGTCCGCTACCACGCGCAATCACGTCAAATGAGCCTAGGCAAATTCGTCATACCAAATCCCTTCGGACCTTATGAAGAGCCCCGGTTCACACATTATTTAGTCAAGAATTGGTTTGCCGGCACAACACCGTCGGTAAACACGCCCTCATATGTGCGCGACAACATTCACGTATCCCTTCTCGCCAAGGTCTATGTGCGCTTCGTTGAGACACTGGTCGAAGGCATCAGCCGCATCAATCCGAGCGGTTACGTCGAAACCCAAGGCTCGTTTACTGATCGCGTCGCAGGTGCATTAAGGGAGCGCCTCGGCCTGAAGTGTGACTTCGTCCTTAAGGAGCAACGCGACTTTTCCGAGCCTCAAATTCGCGTCAACACAGACCCGGCTGTCTCCCAAGCACCCAATTGGAGTGAAAAAGCTGCTTGGGACGAATTGGCACACTACTACTCAAAACTGATGGCGCGATCATAAGCAGGCAATGCCGCGTCTCAAGGCACGGGCGTAGATGTGCTCGCGGTTGCGCGAATGCGAAGAATTGTTGTGTTTGCACAACTTTGCCGTACTGTTTAACTACACGGCACGTTGGGGCGCGGAGAAGCGGCTCCGCATGAAAGCTAGGGTTTCGTCGGCAAAGGGAACTGCGGAATGCACGGGTTCGCCTCCGGCCTATTGGAAATTTTGGCTTTGCTCGTCGCGATTCCGACGGCCACGCTTTGCGTTGAAATCCTGGTCGGGGCTTTTCACCGCCAAGATTCTGCACATCCGGGGCGCGACCCTCACCACCGAGTCGCCGTCTTGGTGCCAGCACGCAATGAGAGTGCAGCAATCACCCTGACGCTCAAAGATATCAAGGAGCAACTATCTCCTGGCGATACCCTCTTGGTCGTGGCGGACAACTGCACCGACGATACGGCTGCAGTTGCGGAACAGGCGGGGGCCGACGTTGTGGAGCGTCACGACGATAAAAGGATTGGCAAAGGATACGCGCTCGATTGGGGTCTCCGGCACCTCGAAACAGATCCTCCGGATATCGTCGTGATGATCGATGCCGACTGCAGGGTTGCCGCTGGCGCGATAGACCAGCTGGTATCGACCTGCTCAACGACAGGACGTCCCGTCCAGGCTCTTTACTTGATGACGGTGTCGGACGGATCGCAGATCAACCTTCAAATCGCGGAATTTGCGTGGCGGGTAAAGAATTGGGTGCGTCCGCTCGGTCTCGCAGGTTTTGGCCTACCCTGCCAATTGATGGGCGCTGGGATGGCCTTTCCTTGGCGGGTGATCCGCGCCGCGGATCTGGCCAGCGCTTGGATCGTAGAGGATATAAAACTTGGACTGGACCTGGCCGCTGCCGGACACGCGCCGCTATTTTGTCCCACTGCACGCGTCACCAGCCAATTCGCTGTATCCGAGCGCGGCGTCGACATTCAGCGCCGGCGTTGGGAGCATGGCCACATCGTCACCATCCTGAAGAAGGCGCCGCGTTTCCTCAGCCGCGCTATTGTACGCGGTAATTTCAACCTTCTGGCGCTTACTCTCGATCTGGCGGTTCCGCCGCTGTCCCTACTGTCCGTATTATTGATTCTGATGTTCATGATTACCGGTCTTGCTGCGCTGCTGGGACTTGGTGCCACCGCATTCATTGTCAGCGCAGCCTGCGTTGCCGGATTTGCCGCTACGGTCTACCTCGCGTGGGAAAGATATGGGCGCGACGTGTTGCCGTCTCGATCAATATTGTTGATACCTAGATATATTCTCACCAAGCTCGGCCTTTACCGTCAGGTTCTGTTGGGCAAAATGACGGCGCATTGGATCGGAACCGATCGCGCAAAATCCTGATGCGCTTCGCCGTAGAGTTCCGACGGTTTGACCAAAATCGCGCGGTGAGCGAACATTTGTCCCTCCCTCACCGCGGATGGCTTCAATGTTCAGGATCTTTTCCACAAGTCGCGCTGACAAAGACGCTCGTCATCGCTCGTTGGCGAAGGCAGTTAGCTGGCGGCTCACCGGCAGCATTGACACGTTCGTATTAAGCCTTCTGATAACCGGGAGCATCAAAATTGCTGGCTCTATTTCAGCAGTCGAGGTCGTCACCAAGATCCTGCTATTTTATTGTCATGAACGCGTATGGGCCACGATACCATGGGGCAAAAGCAAGATGATCGCCTCCGGAATTTCGCGGTAATTTCGATCGGTAAATTCTTCTCGGTGGTCAAGCTTAGCCGCTGCCACGGTTGGCCGGGGTCGCACTTGAGAGAAAATTTGCTTCTCTGTGTTGGCTCCTTGACCGCCGGTAAATTTTTAAAAGCGACCACGCCGTGATATGAGCTCGTCGAATATTGGACCGAGCTCGCTGGCGTATTTTGACCGCACGTAACGGCACATCTCGAGCACGATCAGGCCAAGACCAAGTCTAAAAGCCTCATGCCGGAAGATGCCAAGGAGGACATCGCGCCCGGGCCAAGCGTTCGAAGTCCGGCGCCGTGAGCTTCGATCTGATTAACTAACTCGCCAAAAAGGCGTAGATCGCCCTCTATCGAGAAAGTCAATTTTCAGCCTTTGGAAATAAGGCGGCGGCAAGTAAGCAAGTAAGAGGAATCGCTCGAACACCTTAACTATCTGATTTAAAATGATAATTTATAAATTCTGACCTGAGCCTCTCACCTAGTAAAAATTAGCGAAAGTTCGGTTTGTCTTCTTGATCGGATTGACTCGCAAACTGGCACATGGAAATCTGCTGCAGCGCGACAATGAATGCGTGGCTTTCATTCGCGACCCGAAAATTCCTAAGAGGCTTGGGGTGAGTAGATGAAATTCCATTACGTCCTTGCAGCCAGCGCACTTGCCCTGGGTGTCGCTGTCGGCGCTGCCCCGGTGAAAGCGTCGACGGTGACGGAGACTATTTCATTCGCAGATACTGGCACCTACGCAACTAATGGTGATCCGGTATACGGCTATAATGGGTCGGCGGTCGCAAAAGGGTACTTCAATATAACATTTGACCCGACACAATTATATCTCGCTCAATCCATTTCTGGCTTTATCAGCGATCTCACCGACTCGGTGACGGACAATTCTTTCACACCGGCATTGCTAACCTTAGCCCCAATTACATTGTTTGCGTACGATGGCGGCACACTCACTTTGTATAGCGAAACCCCTACGCTCGCCAATGGCAATGGTACTAATCTTGCTGGGACTGACAACATCACTATTAGCTTTAATGGCTTGGAGGTTACTCCGCCGAACCCCCTCGCGTCCTCCGTTTGGTATTCTCAACCTACATTCCAGGGAACTGCATTCTTGGATACGCTGACCACCACCGGCGTCACCCCGCTGCCGTCGACCTGGACGATGCTGCTCGCTGGCTTCGTCGGTCTCGCCTTCTTTGCTTATCGCGGGTCACAGAAGGGCTCTGCTGCTTTCGCAGCCGCCTGATCAGGAATTCAAGTCTGGATTTCGGAGAAAGACCGCCGCGAGGTGGTCTTTCTTGTTTTAGGCTTGCATGACTGATGTAGCGAGGCTCTCCGCCACGCCGACGCCGTGGACGATGCGGATCTCCGGCATTCGTCAGCCTTGGCTACTTTGCTTATCGGGCACGACGAAGAGCTCGATCGCGGCGATCTGAGCTCAGTCCATCCAATCTGGAATTCCAGAAAGATCGCCTCACGGCGGTCTTTATCATTTTGAGCCGTCCGCGCAGCATCCCCATCCCGCGGGGCTTTCTTGTGGGGGAGAAGGTCAGTGGATTGCAGATTTTATCGAAACCCGAGAGGCGCGCTCCGATCGTACGATCTGCGGCATGACTGTGCGAGATTTGTTGGACGTCTGACTTCCGAGCTCCTAGGAAATTCTAAACAATTTTCTGATAGTTTAAATCATAAGTAACCATTTGAAGCGCGCTCACGCCCGATTGGTGTGCCTTATTCGGGAAGAGATTTTGAAGGGCGACATGGCCTCCAACGTTGTATCAGCGCCGGCTGCTACGGTCAGCATAATCCCCACTATTACCCTCATCGCCGAGCTCGAACGTGTAATTGCCAACGCCTCGGTCCAACGACGCGTTGAAATTCTGACTCACATAGCAGATTTGTTCGTTAGCGGGTCGGCTCGTTTCGTGAAGGAAGACATTGAATTGTTCGATGATCTCTTCACCCGACTTGTTTTAGTCATCGAATCTGCCGCGAAATCAGCACTCGCGGAACGCCTTGCGCGCGTCGCGAATGCGCCATTCAACGTCGTAAGGATGCTTGCGAGCGACAATGACATCAAAGTTGCCCACCCGATCCTAGCTCATTCTTTGCAGCTCGACGATGCGACGCTTGTTCTAAGCGCTCGGACGAAAAGCCAGGCACATCTGCTGGCTATTTCGCAAAGACAATCAGTCAGTGAAGCGGTCACGGACGTACTGGTGGAACGCGGGAACAAACCCGTCGTGCACTGCCTTGCCGGCAATCCCGGCGCTAAATTCTCGGAAGGCGGATTTGCATTACTTGTTAATTGCTCCGCCAACGACGACACGCTTGCCATAGCCATTGGCTCGAGAGCGGATGTCCCTCCGCATATATTGTCAAATTTACTTGAGATGGCGTCAGAAATGGTCCAGATGAAATTTACTGCCGAGAATGTCCGACGTGAATTCAGTATTTTTGAGCCGCGCTTTTCGTTTTTTGGCAATGAAGCGCCTTTACTAGTGGTCTAATCATGCTGTCGACTTATCAATAGGATCAGCCGAGTTGTCCGGTCCACTCCGGCATCTTCGGGGATAATCCTTTACCGAGCTGTCATAATTGTTCGCCCGCGACGACGCGGCCACGCGCACGGCACCCGTGCTGTCCTCCGGCACCGGATACGCAGCGTAGCTTCAAGTCAACGATGCTGCGCTTTCGGCCGCCGTTACACCATGAAATGAAAATTCTGCACAGTAAGGTTTTGGACCGCGACGTGGCTTAGCGTAATCGCGTCGTGAGCGTCAAACGTGATGACGGTATTGGCGCCGGCGGCATGCATATCGGCTTGGAGCGCGGCGAAGTTTGCAACCTCGGCTGCCGGGAGTTCGATCATATCATTTGCCGTGTTGAAATTATTGATCGTTTCATTGCCGAGATTGGTGGGAAAGATGAACGTGTCCGCGGCGCTGCCGCCGGTCAACGTGTCGCCTGCCCCGCCGATCAGCACTTGGGCGCCGCCACTGCCGGCTGTGACGTTCATATTGCCAGCACTGCCATCGAGCACGTTGCTGCCCATCCCTCCCGCGATCGTGCTGCCCTCAGCGCCGGTGACGTAAGTTTCGCTGGGGGTAGTGACGAGCACCGTGCCGTTGCCGTTCCAAGTCTCGGTCTGGATGGTCGTCGTGCCATTGGCCCAGACCTCACTCGCGGGCGTGTTGTTGGCGCCGTACAGCGTATCGGTTGAGGTATATTTCTGACCGGTGATGCCTTCGTCGAGCTGCTCGTGCAGCGTGCCGTCGGCGTTGTACGAAAAGGTGTCGGTCATGCCGTTGGAGTAGGTCGCTTCCACCGCCTTGTTGTTGGCGCCGTAGACGACGTCCTCGCTGGTATAGGCTTGGCCGGCGATCCCGAAATAGTCGATGTTGTTGATCGAGCCGTCCGGGTTCCAGTTCTCGGTCTGGAGTGTCGTCGTGCCGTTGGCCCAGACCTCGCTCGCGGGCGTGTTGTTGGCCCCGTACAGCGTATCGGTTGAGCTATATTTCTGACCGGTGATGCCTTCGTAGAGCTGCTCGTGCAGCGTGCCGTCAGCGTTGTACGAATAGGTGTCGGTCATGCCGTTGGAGTAGGTCGCTTCCGCCGGCTTGTTGTTGGCACCGTAGACGACGTCCTCGCTGGTGTAGGCTTGGCCGGTGATCCCAAAATAGTCGACGTTGTTGATCGTGCCGTTGGCGTTCCAGGTCTCGGTCTGGAGTGTCGTCGTGCCGTTGGCCCAGACCTCGCCGGCGGGCGTGTTGTTGGCCCCGTACAGCGTATCGGTTGAGGTATATTTCTGACCGGCGATGCCTTGGTAGAGCTGCTCGTTCAGCGTGCCGTCAGCGTTGTACGAATATGTGTCGGTCATGCCGTTGGAGTAGGTCGCTTCTGCCACCTTGTTGTTGGCGCCGTAGGCAACGTCCTCGCTGGTATAGGCCTGGCCGGTGATCCCAAAATAGTCGATGTTGCTGATCGTGCCGTTGGCGTTCCAGGTCTCGGTCTGGAGTGTCGTCGTGCCGTTGGCCCAGACCTCGCTCGCTGGCGTGTTGTTGGCGCCGTACAGCGTATCCATCGACGTGTATTTCTGTCCGGTGATGCCTTGCTCGATGACCTCCTGCAGCGTGCCGGCGGAGTTATACGTCCAGGTTTCCGTCATGCCATTGGAGAAGGTCGCTTCCGCCGGCTTGTTGTTTGCACCGTAGACGACGTCCTCGCTGGTGTAGGCTTGGCCGGTGATCCCAAAATAGTCGATGTTGTTGATCGTGCCGCCGGTGTTCCAGGTCTCGGTTTGGATGGTCGTCGTGCCGTTGGCCCACACTTCGCTCGCCGGCGTGTTGTTGGCGCCGTACAGCGTATCCGTCGACGTGTACTTCTGTCCGGTGATGCCTTGCTCGACGACCTCCTGCAGCGTGCCGGCGGAGTTATACGTCCA
>Ga0182018_10003125_pt1 | contig 15356 bp, 10 predicted proteins | sample 812P2MmetaG_FD_120490 | JGI IMG/M metagenome (GOLD analysis project Ga0182018, IMG submission 120490) | Permafrost microbial communities from Stordalen Mire, Sweden - 812P2M metaG | ecosystem: Environmental > Terrestrial > Soil > Wetlands > Permafrost | place: Sweden: Stordalen | collected...
AAAGTACACAATGATGAGGCGTTCCAAAAAAGAAGGCGGCTGGTGGCCGGCGCTTGTCTCCCTGCCCGCTCAGCGACGGCAATTCGTTCACACGTCAGCGGGCGGGTGCAGACCCGGCCCAATTCCCGCGACCGGAATCGTGACGGCGACTTTATCGAAGGCCGCGACGAGGGGTTTGACTTGAGGAATTACATTGCGGACCGACGGCAATGACAGCGAGGCGTCGTGGCTCGCCAGGGTGTCCCATATCTCGGTAACCCAGATCAAGTTTTCATCGGTTGCGTCTTTGGCCACGATATAGCTGAAGCACCCAGGCATGCCGATCGTCGAGCCTTGCAGTAGCCGAATTACCTCATCGCGTCTGCCAGGCGTGATCTTTAACTTCACGATGAGTCCGTACATGTTCTTTTCGCTCCGCAGGAAGATCCAAAGGATCACAATGCCGGAGTTCGCGAAAAAATACTCGGAAATGCTGGGGAGAGGTCAATATTTTCGCAGAACGCCGATGACGCGGCCTTGAATCTTTACATCGTTCGCGGGGACGATGATCGGGGCCATTTCGGAATTCGCGGGCTGGAGGCGAATCTTTCCAGGTCCTTCGCGATAGAAGCGTTTCAGGGTAGCTTCGTCACCGCTGACCAGGGCGACTACGATGTCGCCGGGATTCGCAACTTGGGTCTGCTCGCAGACAACGAAATCGCCGTCCATGATGTGGTCTTCGATCATCGAATTGCCTTTTACTTTCAAGGCGAAGGAATTTCCGCCGTGCGTGAAGTCGCCCAGCGAAAGCGTTTCGCGCTCTTCGACGGCTTCGAGCGGCCGACCAGCGGCGATGCGCCCAACGAGCGGGAGCTCTTGCACTCTGCGATCGATGACTTGTTCCTTGGGAGACTTCGGCAATTGCAAAATTTCGATCGACCGGCTCTGGTTATAGCCGCGGCGAATAAAACCTTTTTTCTCGAGGGTGGTGATGTGTTTATGCACGGTGGCCAGCGAAGTCAGCTTCAGGCCTTTGCCGATCTCCTCAAAGCTGGGCGCGTAGCCGTGCTTGGTCTCGAACGACACCAGGTAGTCGAGGACTTCTTTCTGTCGCTTGGTCAGGGCCATCGAGGGACCTCGCTTTTTAAGTTGCCGGCGGCGCCAGTGTTGCGGACCGTCCGTGAGACCAACTTAGGCGAAAAGAAAGCGAACGTCAAGCGAAAGTTAAGTTGCCTGTGCCGTGAAATGCGCCCGGCAAATTGAGAAACTTTGCGGCGTTTTGCCCATACGCTGCGCGAACACAAGCCGGCGGAGACTTTTTGTGGTGGCGAAATTCGTCCCCGTTCGGGGCCGCGGGAGTTCGGCCGAATGCTGAGAGCAAAAGCCTTACTCTCCTTCTGGTGTTGAGATATCATCTATCGCCACTTCTGCTTCTGAGGTTCAAAACAGGCGCTCGGATCAAACCTGGAGACCCAATGTCCAACTACCTTGGTCGGCGAGCTGTGGTCATCGGTGCAGGAATGGGCGGGTTGAGCGCGGCCCGAGCGCTCTCCGATCATTTCGAACAGGTGCTGGTGATTGAGAATGACGTGTTACCGGCCGATGTCGCGGCGAGGCCGGGAACACCTCAATGCAAGCATGTGCATGGACTGCTGATGGGAGGCCAACAGGCGCTGGAAAGCCTCTTCCCGGGCTTCGAACGGGCGATGCTCCAGGCCGGCGCGGTTCCAATCCAGATGACTTCGGATTTGCGCCTGGAGCGGCCAGGCTATGACCCGTTTCCCCAGCGCGACCTGGGCCTTCAGATTTACTGCATGTCTCGGCCTTTGATAGAAGCGATCGTGAGAAAAAAGGTCGCTCCCCATAAGAACATCTCCTTCCGCGAATGCTGCAAGGCGCAACAACTTTTGACCTCCGAGTCCGGCGAAGTAACCGGCGTGCGCTGCGCGGACGGTGACGGGAAAGCGGAGGATATCGCCGCTGACTTTGTGGTCGACGCATCGAGTCACGGCCTGCTTACTTTGAATTTGCTTGCGTCGTTGGGTCTTCCGGCGCCGGCGGAAAACACAATTGGCGTGGACATAGGATATTGCACCAGCATTTTCGAGGTTCCCGACGACGCTCCCGCGGATTGGAAAGGCTTGGTGGTCATTCCGGATCCTCCGCGGAACCGGCGTGGCGCGTTCATTCTCCCAGCCGAAGGCCACTGTTGGACCGTTACCCTCGCCGGAAGGTATGCCGATAAGCCGCCCGACGACGAAGCCGGTTATTTTGCCTATGTGAAAGACCTCCGCACGCCTACCGCTCACAACGCCCTGAGAAATGCCAAGCGGCGAAGTGGGTTCTCGCGTTACGTCCTTAAGGCCAGCCGCCGGAGACATTTCGAAGGCATAACGGCCTTCCCGGACGGGTTGTTTCCTTTCGGCGACACCATTTGCCGTTTCAATCCGGTGTATGGTCAGGGCATGAGCGTCGCGGCGAAGGAAGCCTGCCTGCTGCAGAGTCTGCTCGCGGAGGCGGCCGCCGAAGGCAAAGGGATCAACGGACTGTCTTCAACGTTCTTTGCCGAAGCACAGAATTTGATTGAAGCTCCCTGGTCCTCGGCCGCCATCCCGGATTTCCTCGACCCGCTCACCGAAGGGCTGCGTCCTCCGGACCTAGAAAAAACGCTTAAGTACAGCGCGGCGTTGCTGAAGGCCGCTGCCGAGGATCCTGCGGTTCACAAAGTAGTTCTCGAAGTACAGCACCTGATGAGACCTGGAAGCGCATACCAGGCTCCCGAGATCGCGGAACGCGTAAAGGCGGCAATGGCGACGGTGTAGGGCGCAATCCGCTCGGACGGAAAGCACCATGGCTGAAATCAAACATCGGTTTATTCAAACGAATGGAATTCGCATGCACCTCGCCGAGTGTGGCGCGGGTCCACTGGTGGTTTTGTGCCACGGATTCCCCGAATCATGGTACTCGTGGCGTCATCAATTGCAGGCGCTGGCGGAAGCTGGATTTCATGCGGTTGCACCGGATATGCGGGGCTATGGCCAGACCGACAGCCCCGAGGAGGTCGATCAGTACACGCTGCTCCATTTAGTGGGCGACATGGTAGGCCTGCTGGATGCTCTCGACGTGAACCGGGCCGTGATTGCGGGCCACGACTGGGGCGCACCCGTCGCATGGCACAGCGCGCTTTTGCGTCCCGATCGCTTTCGCGCCGTGGTCGGGTTGAGCGTGCCGTTCCGGCCGCGATCTGCGGTTCGCCCGACCAGCGTTATGCCGCAGACCGACGAGGCGATTTTCTACCAACTCTACTTTCAGACGCCCGGCGTAGCCGAGGCCGAGTTTGAGGGCGATGTCCGCCGGAGTATTCGCAGCCTGCTGTATTCGGCGTCTGGCGATGCCCCGCGCCGAGGAGGCGGCGGTTCGCCGGGCGGTGAAGTCGGAATGGTGCCGCGCCAAGGTGGCTTTTTGTCGCGCCTGGTAGATCCCGAGTCGCTGCCGCGGTGGATTAGCGATGCGGACATCGATTTCTACGTGAACGAATTTACGGGTCTTGGCTTTCGCGGCGGACTGAACTGGTATCGCAACATAGATCGCAGCTGGGAACTCTTAGCGCCCTTCGCCGGCAGCCGTATCACGGTCCCCGGACTCTACATTGCCGGAGACCGAGACCTTGTGGTGGGCTTCCGTGGAATGGATCAGATCATCGCTAGTCTCGCCACGTTCGTGCCGCTACTTCGTGGCACCCTGATGCTCCCCGGTTGCGGGCACTGGACGCAGCAAGAACGCGCTCTCGAGGTCAACAACGCGATGATCGGCTTTCTTCAGGGGTTATAGACCAGAGTACCTCAACTCATTCCACTCGATCTCTCCTGGTCTCTACGGTCCGCAAGACCTCAACAATACGATTCCGGTCCACGGTCCACTTCCATACGGACGTAAGAGTTGCAACCTGGGGCTCTCCCCGCACGTCTTTTTCAGTAGAACACAATTGCCGCGCGGCGGACTCTCTCCCCGCCGCGCGCGGGCCGGTGTGGTATCCTTTTTCTGTCGGCTCCCGGCGGTCGGCACCAGCAACCTAGTCTGCTTACCGCACCGTCAAAATCCGTGACGATTGAGCCGCGCTCCTCGGGGGGAAAGTCGAGGAGGTTCCCAGAATAGGTCAGGAGTCCATGTCGACGTTCACAGAGACACCGTTATCCCGCATCAAGCCCGAAAAGATCGACCAGGCTGTTATCCGCTTTGCCGGGGATTCCGGCGACGGCATGCAGATCACCGGCAGCCAGTTCACCAATACCGTCGCGCTCTACGGCAACGACATCGCCACCTTCCCGGACTTCCCTGCCGAAATTCGCGCCCCTGCCGGAACGCTGCCCGGCGTGAGCGGCTATCAGCTTCATTTTGCTTCCAATGATGTCTTCACCCCGGGCGATTCCGTGGATGTGCTGATCGCCATGAATCCCGCGGCGCTGAAGGTGAATATCGCGGACCTGAAGGCCAATGGAATCCTGATTGTCAACTCCGACAGCTTTGGGGAAAACGACCTGCGCAAGGCGCAGATGACCGTCAACCCGCTGGAAGATCATTCGCTCGACAAATACCGCTTGTTTTCGGTGGAACTCGAGCGCCTGACGCGCGTTGCGCTGGAGCATCTCGGCTTGGATGCCAAGTCCATGGACCGCTGCAAGAATTTCTTCGCGCTGGGGATGTGCTACTGGCTCTATAACCGGTCAATGACTTCCACGACGCGTTGGATCGAGGACAAGTTCAAGAACAAGCCGTTGCTGGTCGAAGCCAACAAGCTCGCCATGAAGGCAGGTTACTCTTACTGCGAAGCGACCGAAGCGTTCCAGATCAGCTACGAGATTCCGCCAGCGAAACTTGCTCCCGGCGTGTACCGCAATCTGAGTGGTAACCAGGCCCTTGCGCTTGGATTCGTCACTGCGTCGCAAAAGTCCGGGCTGCGCCTGTTTCAAGGCAGCTATCCGATCACTCCGGCGTCTGACATTTTGCACGAGCTTTCGCAATACAAAGATTTCGGCGTAACCACGTTTCAGGCCGAAGACGAGATCGCGGCCGTAACATCGGCCATTGGCGCTGCCTACGGCGGCGCACTGGCGATCACCACGACGTCCGGCCCGGGCATGGCGCTGAAGACCGAAGCCATCGGGCTGGCTGTCGCTGTTGAAATTCCGCTGGTGATCTGCGACATCCAGCGCGGCGGGCCATCGACGGGCCTGCCTACGAAAACCGAGCAAGCGGACCTTTTGCAAGCGCTCTACGGTCGGAACTCCGAAGCGCCGGTTCCCATCGTCGCTCCGGCCACGCCAAGCGATTGCTTCTGGGCGGCGCTCGAAGCCTGCCGCATCGCTGTGAAGTACATGGTGCCGGTGATTATTTTGTCCGACGGCTACCTGGCGAACGGCGCGGAGCCTTGGAAGATTCCCAACGTCGAGGACATTCCGGCATTCCCGGTAACGTTCGCGACGGAGAAAAATTCACCGAACGGCTATCTCCCGTACAAACGCAATCCGGACACGTTGGCCCGCCCGTGGGCCGTTCCCGGCACGCCTGGACTCGAACACCGCATTGGCGGCCTCGAGAAGCAGGACGTCACTGGCAACATCAACTACGAGCCGCTTAACCACGAGCACATGGTGCGCATCCGTGCCGCGAAAGTTGCCGCCATCGTGCAGGACATTCCGGATCTCGTGCCGGCGGGCGATGACCACGGCGACCTGCTGATCGTGGCATGGGGTTCGACGCATGGCGCCATCACCGCGGCGGTGAAGGCGCAACGCGCCCAAGGCCGCAAGATCGGCCACGTCCACTTGCGCCACCTGAATCCGCTGCCTGCGAATCTCGGCGACCTCATCAAGCGTTACAAGCAAGTGCTGGTCCCCGAACTGAACATGGGCCAGCTCTTGTGGGTGCTGCGCGCAAAATATCTGGTCGACGCCATCGGCTTGAACAAAATTCAAGGCCGCCCGTTCAAACAAACCGAGCTCGAACACAAAATCGAAGAATTGCTGGGAGTCTAGTCCAATGTCCACGGCCACACTACCGCCTATCACGCCGCTCACGAAGAAAGACTTTCAAACCGACCAGGAAGTACGCTGGTGCCCCGGCTGCGGAGACTACGCCATTCTCTCGGCTGTGCAATCCGTTTTCCCCGAATTGGGCATCAAGCGCGAAAACTTCGTCGTCATTTCCGGGATCGGCTGCTCCAGCCGCTTTCCTTATTACATGAACACGTTCGGCTTCCACACCATTCATGGCCGCGCGCCCGCGGTGGCCACTGGCCTTAAGGCAGTTCGGCCCGACTTGGAAGTCTGGGTTGCGACCGGTGACGGCGATGCGCTGTCGATCGGTGGCAATCACACCATTCACATGCTGCGCCGCAACGTCGGCCTGAAAGTATTGCTCTTTAACAATAAAATTTATGGCCTGACGAAAGGCCAGTATTCACCGACTTCGGAGTTCAACAAGAAGACCAAATCCACTCCTTTCGGCTCGGTCGATCGCCCATTCAATCCAGTGTCGCTGGCGATCGGCGCGGAAGCTACGTTTGTCGCCCGCTCTGTCGACGTTTTTCAGGGACACTTGAAGGAAACGCTGAAGCACGCCGCCGCGCACAAGGGCTCCGCCTTCATCGAGATTTTGCAGAACTGCAACATTTTTAATGACGGTGCGTGGTTTTCGCTGACTGATCGCGAGGCCCGCAGCGAGCACGTCATCCAGCTCGAGCATGGAAAGCCCCTCGTCTTCGGCAAAAACCACGACAAAGGCATCCGCCGCAAATCCGATGGTGACATCGAAGTCGTGCAGCTCGGCAACGACATCACTGAGTCCGACCTGATTGTCCACGACGCGCACCACCCGCGGCCGTCGTACGCCTTCCTGCTCTCGCACATGGAGCTTCGCCCGGGTTTCCCGACGCCCATCGGAGTCTTTCGCGCCTGGGACGACCTCCCGCGCTACGAAGACGTAATGAATCAGCAGATCAAAGACGTGATCGCCAAGCGCGGTCCTGGCGACTTGAGTAAGCTCCTGCACGCCGGCGACACCTGGGAAGTGCGCTAACCCACCGGCATACTCCTGCTGATTAACGCGTCTCCCAATCGAGTGCGTAGATTTCCTGGATGCTGGCGTCGCGGACCAGCAGTGGCGCTCCGTCCGGAGCGAGGCCGCTCCAGTTTCCGAACGCTCCCCCGGCCGCCTGAAATCCCTCCAAGCTAAAAATGCGCTCAAGCTTATGGTCGGAGATTTGCACGCGATAGTAGCCTTCCTGATTTTCAAGAATCCCGTCGAAATACAAATAGCGACCGTCTCGCGACCAAGTCGGATAAGCCACGAAAATCCCGGCCAACTCGGTCCATTTCTGAGTCGTGAGATCGAAAAGCATGAGTTTCAGGGAATCCAGGGGAATAGCCGCGATGTAACGTCCATCGGGAGACCAACGCGGGGAGTACAGGCCATCGGACCCTGGCAGCTTCGAGACGTTGCGCGTTTTTAGATCGAGGATGTAGATCGCGGACCCCTGATTGTTCAGGGAATTTTCTCCGAAGGCCAGCGACTTCGCGTCCGGCGACCAGTTGGGGTCGGCCACATTGATGGAACTGCGATACAGCAGTTGGGGTGCGCCTCCCGCCGCCGGAACTACATAGATTTGCCACGGTTCACCGGGTGGATGACCAAAGAACGTGATCTGCGTGCCGTCCGGAGACCATCGGGGGAGATAGGCCTGCATCGGCGGAATAACCAGTTGAAGTCTCTGCGTTCCGTCCGCCTTGCTTCGCCACAGGCTGCCATCCGTGGCGTCGTTGTAGGCAACCCACTCTCCGTCACGAGAGAAGTCCAGACCCATCGCCGAGATTCCCGAGAGGTACGGCGCGAATTGCCCGGATTTCGCATCGTAGCGGACCAATTCCCCTCGCGGCTGCCAGCCGACTACGAAGATCTTCTTGCCATCGCGGCTCGGAACCGGCCCGCCCACATTCATTGGCCCGGTCGTCAACTGCACCGGTTCGAGGGGTGTGGAGGCGAAAAGGCCGCCACGTTCGCGCAAGGCCCAGAGGTTCGCCGTCCCGTCGCGGACCGCCTGGAACAGGAAATACCGCCCGTCAGGCGTCCAGTTGCCACAGCATTCGTTCGGCGTGCTATTCCAACCTGCGAGCAAGGGATGAAGATTGCTACCGTCCGCGAAAGCTTGCCAGATGGAGCGGCCGTTGGTTTGCGGATCGTTCAGCGTAAAACGCAGAATCGACCCATCGGGCGACCACCGCAAGTCGCTCGCCGTTCCGGCCACCGTCAACAGTCGGCGTGGTTCGCTGGCGTCGCCCTTCGTCAGGAATATCTCGTTCCCTTTCGCGGAGACAATCCGCTTGCGATCGGGCGACCACGCTCCGGCATGGCCCACAAGGTCGCCCAAACGGCGAGGCGTACCGCCCAGCACCGGGACGGACCACAGCGGGCCGTCGAGGGAAGTGCCTCTCGCCGTATTCATCAGCAGCTCAGACCCATCTGGTGAAATGTCGAAAACGTTCGAAAAGCCGGTGTCCTTCAATGAGGTCGCTATGGGAAGGGTTTCGCCGCCAGTCACCGAGGTTTGCGACAGCTGCGACTGGCCCTCAATGAAATAGAGCCGCGAGCCGTCGGTGACCAGGTCGGATTTGGGGCGATTCGTGTTGGTCAGCTGGACGGTTCGCAGCACGCGGGGCGGCGCTACGGGTCGCCTCAGCACATAGGCAAAAATCGACGCGATGATGAGTGCTCCGGCGGTCACCGCCGCCCAAGTTTGCCAATGCAGGCGTCCGCGGGTCGAGCGATCCGTTTCCGGCGCAGCCGGTAGCGTTGCGAACGACCCTGACCGGCCTAATTCCGTGTCGCGCCTTAGCCGTTTCAGGTCGGCACGAAGCTCGCCGGCGGTCTGGTAACGCAGGTCGGTTTCCTTCTCCAGCGATTTGTTTAAGATATTTTCAAAGGCCAAAGGCAGTTGCGGATTCAACTTCGTCGCCGGAGTCGGTGTGGAATGCAAGATGCTGTCGAAAACCAAAGCAGTAACGACGCCTGAGAACGGAAGCATCCCCGTGGCCATTTCATAGAGCGAGACGCCCAGCGAAAACAAATCCGTCCGAGCGTCCAGATCCTCGCCACGCACTTGTTCTGGCGACATATAGGCGACCGTGCCCATGGAACTGCCCGGGCCGGTTTGCATCTCCTTGTCCAGGAAGTGCACCTGGGTAGGAATCGACGATTCGCTGACAGAGCTCGTCGCCGGCTGCCGATACGCCGTGAGTTTCGCCAAGCCGAAATCCAAAATCTTCGCTGGTCCCCGATCGACAAGGAAAATGTTAGCGGGTTTGATGTCGCGATGGACTATACCCTTGGCGTGAGCCGCTTCCAGGCCGTCGGCTATTTGAATGGCTATGTCCAACAGTTCGGATATTGCCGAGGATTTTTTGGAAACGCGATGCTTCAGCGTATGACCCTCAAGCAACTCCATGGCGATAAACGGACGCCCTTCGAATTCTCCGATGTCGTAAATTGTGCAAATGCTCGGATGATTCAGCGAGGATGCCGCGCGCGCTTCACGCCGGAATCGCTCGATCGCCTGCGGGTCCTGAGAAATGTCTTCAGGAAGAAATTTCAGCGCAACATTGCGGCCCAGCCGCGTGTCTTCCGCTTTATAGACTACGCCCATGCCTCCGCCGCCGATTTTTTCGAGGACGGAATAGTGGGAGATAGTGCGACCGACAATAGACGAAGTGTCCGCCACTGGGCATGGAGTCTACTCTAGCGCTCCAACGCAGGCAAACCAGCAGCGAACGGTGACGCCGCTGTTCTCGCCGGCGTAGAGTGCATCCAACTCATTTGAAAACCCTTACCGAAAAATCCCAACGTGCGTTACGACTTTCTCTGGCCCGCGGCCATCTTATTAGCGTCCCCTGCGTTACAATTAGAAAGGGACAAACATGCGCTTCCGTACTATCCTTACCTCCGGACCTCTGGCCATTTTGTTCTCAGCGTTTCTCGCCGTCGCCGGCTGGTCGGAACCCGCGCCCCAGCCATTCAGCAGGGCTAACCACCCGGCGACGCAGAGTGGATCTGTTTCTGGCAGGATTTCCGCCGTCAGTGCCGACCCATTGTCCGTCGATGTGCAGAAAAGTCAGGAGCCGGTGACTCTAAGGTTCCTGATCGACAACAACACCAAAATCGACGGGAAGCTCAAAGTGGGAGTTACGGCCGCGGTTGACTATCGCACCGAGGACGTGAACAACATCGCCGTCCACGTCGTCGTGCATCCAGCGGCAGCTTATTAACTTATTCGCAGTGACCGGCGTCACGACATCAGGCACGTAAAGGAGTTTTATTTTCGGTCCCCGGTATTCGGTATGGCATATTTGCACTCCCACGAAGGTTAAGCCCCGTGAGCCGGGGGGTGGAGCTTTGGGAGAAGGGTAAGTCCCGCTGGGCAAAAGGTAAGCATTGATGCGCACGACTCTGAAAATCGTTCTGCCGTTGATCATCAGCGTCGTCGTAGTGTCTCTGCTCTTCTCCGTGTACCAAGTGCGCACGGAAAAGCGCATGCTGCGCAACGAGCTTTCTCGCCGCGCGGAGATTCTTGCCGAGACCATGCAGGAGACGGTCGAGCCGTTATTCGACCGCCCGCAGCCGGAAAAAAGCCTGCAGCGCATCGTCGATCGCTTCGGACAGCGGGAACACTTGAAGGGCATCGCCGTCTACAACCCCAACGGCGCAGCCTTGGCTCTTACGCCTGGATTGCAGCCAGCTTTTCAGTCGCGGCCTGCCACCGCAACTCACGCTGCTTTGCGCGATGCCGGCATGGGTGAGTTCGTGCGCATCGGCGACGACGCCATGCACGTCTACGCGATGCCGCTTCATCGGAACAATCAAGCAGTCGGGGTGCTGGTCCTGATCCACGACACCTCGTACATCGACACCCAGGTTTCCCACACGCTTCGCGATTCGCTCGTGAACGCGCTGGTACAAACGCTGTTCATCACCGGCCTCGCATTGATTCTGGTCCGCTGGACGTTGACAGGGCCGTTGACGCGAACCGCGAAATGGCTCCGCGGGCTGCGAACCGGGCAATCCGGTCATGCCACGAATCCGCCAGCGCTTCCCGAGGGCGAACTCTTCGATCAGATTCATCGCGAGGTCACGCATCTCGCGCGCGATCTCAACGCCGCGCGCGCCACCGCCGAAGAGGAAGCGCGGCTGCGCGAATCCAACGTTTCGCTGTGGACCGCGGAGCGCCTGCGCGTCAGCCTGAGCGTAAAGCTGCAGAACAAACCGCTCTTCGTGGTCTCGAATCGCGAGCCGTACATGCACCAATTCGCCAACGGGAACAGTGGTGCGATTCAAGTGATCGTTCCGGCCAGCGGCTTGGTCACTGCCTTGGAGCCCGTCCTGCTCGCCTCCAATGGAACGTGGGTCGCGAATGGCTCGGGGAACGCCGACCGCGACGTCGTCGACGCCCGCGATCGCCTGCGCGTGCCGCCAGATCATCCTGCATATACCCTCCGGCGCGTTTGGCTGAACGCCGACGAAGAAAAGGGCTACTACGAAGGTTTCGCCAACGAAGGTCTTTGGCCGCTCTGCCACATCGCGCACACACGTCCGATCTTCCGCCCCGATGATTGGCTTTGCTATCAGGAAGTGAACCGCCGCTTCGCCGACGCGCTGCTCGAGGAAATGGAAGGCATTGAGTCGCCGATCGTTCTCGCGCAGGACTATCACTTCGCCCTGCTCCCGCGAATGATCAAAGAAGCCCGCCCCGACGCGCGTGTCGCTATTTTCTGGCATATCCCCTGGCCCAATCCGGAAGTCTTCGGCATTTGCCCGTGGGCCCGCGACTTGATCGATGGGTTGCTAGGCGCCGACCTGATCGGCTTTCACATCCAGTCGCATTGCAATAATTTTCTTTCGTGCGTGGACCGTTCGGTCGAAGCGCTAACGGCCTGGGATCGCTTCGAAGTGAACCGTCAGGGCCACCTGACGCGTGTCCGGCCGTATCCCATCAGCGTCTCATTCCAGGAAAACGGCCATCACGAGGAATTTAACCGGAGCATTGGCGAGCAGGTGTCCGCCATTTGCAACGACCTGAATATTCATGCGAGCATCCTCGGCGTCGGCGTCGATCGCGTCGATTACACGAAGGGCATCCTCGAACGTTTCCGTGGCATCGAACGCTTTCTCGAATTGAATCCTACCTATCAACGCCGCTTCACTTTTATCCAGATCGCCGCGCCCAGCCGCACCGCGATCGACCGTTACCAGAAGTTGCTCGAAGAAGTCAGCGCCGAAGCCGCACGGATCAACGCTCGCTTTCAGGCTGGCCGTTGGATGCCGATTGTCCTGCTGAAAAAGCATCACTCGCACGAAGAGATCGCGCGTTTCTACCGGGCTGCCTCGGTGTGCCTGGTCACCGCGCTTCACGACGGCATGAATCTCGTGGCCAAGGAATTTGTCGCTTCGCGCGACGACGACCGCGGTGTTTTGATCCTCAGCACGTTCGCCGGCGCCTCGCTCGAGCTTAGCGATGCCCTGCTCGTCAATCCGTACGATGTCCAGCAGGTCGCCGGCGCCATCCTGCGCGCCCTGGAAATGTCGAGCGAAGAGCAGACCACCCGAATGCAGCACATGCGCGCCAACGTCCGCGAAAACAATATCTACCGCTGGGCCGCCAACTTGCTCTCCGACCTCACCGATATCCGCATCGACACTCCGGAGCGTGTCGAAGTGCAATGAAGTCGCCCGCTCGCAAAGTCCCCGATCTTTTGAAAAATTGGGAAGATGTCGCGAAGAAAATTCGGCGGCAACGCGGCGTCACGGTTTTTCTCGATTTCGACGGCACGCTGGTGGCCATCGCTCCGCGCCCCGATCAAGTGCGACTAATCCCAGCCGCGAAAAAGATTCTGCTTCGCCTGGCGCGGCATCCTCTTGCTACCCTAGTCGTAGTCAGCGGCCGCCGCCGCGCGGAACTCCTAGAGCATATCGGCATCCCGGGCATTCACTACTTCGGGTTGTACGGTTGGGAACGCAACGCCAAATCGGTGCTTCCGACAAAGGTCCGCGCCGCGCTGCATCACGCCAGAGTCGCCCTACAACCTCTTCTCGTGGCGTACCCCGGCATCTGGATCGAAAACAAACGCAACAGTCTTTCCGTTCATCTGCTCCACGTTCCGGCCGCTCTCCACCCCGGCGCCCGACGGGATATCCGCGCGCATCTGAAGCGTTTTCAGAAAAGCCTGCGTGCCATGGAGAATATTCGCGACGTCGAAATACTACCTCGTTCGATTCCGGGCAAAGGCATCGCCGTCAGCCAATTCCTGGCCCAGCCGGTTCATCGCAAGTCTTTCCCATTTTATTTCGGCGACGACTTCTCCGACGAGTCGGGCTTCGCGGCGGTGAAACGCGGCGCCTCTGTCCATGTGGGCCATCCACGTCCCACCCGCGCGCAATATCACCTTCGCACTCCCGCTGAAGTCCCCAAAGCCCTGGCCAGACTGTACGCTCTACTCTCCCAATCTTAGCCGGACAAGGAATCCCAGTTGCGCGAGCAACTGGCGGGCACGTAGCACCGCTGTGCCCCCATCGAGCAAAACATAAAGTGTCACAGGGCTTCTTGCAGATCAACGAAGGGGAAAACAATCCGGCCCAACGCACGGTGCGAAACGCGCCAACCTACCTAAGCCGAGCGCGCCAATGTCGGGAAAAACGTCCCGCCGTCCAGCACGTTCCGCACCGCATCGACCAAATCGTGTCCCGCGCGCGATTTTGCGACATACCCTTGCGCGCCGGCATTGACCACTTCGCGCACCGTCTGCGCCGACTCATGCACGGAAAAGAACAGGATCTTCGCGGAAGGGTTTTCGCGTCGGATCTGCTGCGCCGCCGCAATTCCTGTTAAGCCCGGCATGTTGATGTCCATGATGATCAGGTCAGGCCGTAATTCGCGCGACTTTACCACGGCTTCTTTGCCCTCGAACGCCTCGCCGCACACTGCCCATTCGTTATGGCTCTCCAACAAGCCCCGCACACCGCGACGCATCACCTCATGATCGTCCGCGATCAGAATGCGTCGCCGCGCGTCACTGCGCGAGACCGAATCGGAATCTCGAGTGGTGTCGTGGACGGAGCTTTCCGTATCATCCGGCACCGGGATCTCGGCTTCGGCCGGCCTGAGGGGTACATTCGCAAGAACCCGGGTGCCGCTCCTCCCGAAGTCCACTTCCAATTGGCCGCCCAGCTGACGCAATCTTTCGCGCATTCCCGGGATGCCAACTCCCAGCGAAGCTATCCCATCAATCAATGTGCGCGCCGTTCCGGCCTCAATTCCCTTGCCATGATCGACGACTTCCAGGCGCAACTCTCCGTCTTCGGCGAAAATTCGGATTTCCGCATCCGGACTTCCGGAATACCGATGCACGTTGGTCAGGCTTTCCTGCACCACGCGGAAAAGAGCCGTCTCAACTTCCATCGAAAGTCTGCCCAGACCGGGCGCGATATCGACCGACAGGTGGATGCCGCTTCTTTTCTGAAATCCTTCCGCATACCAACGCACCGCCGACGCCAAGCCGGACTCGTCCAATAGCGGCGGGTGCAACAAATACGATAGCGTGCGAATCTCTTCGCCAATTTTTCGCACCACGTCACGGGTTTCCTCGAAGGTCTCTTCCACCTCGGAGTCCTGCGATCCCACGAGCCGCCCCAGCCGGTCCAGAGACATGGACAGCAGCGCGATTTTCTGGCCGGTCACATCGTGGAGATCTCGCGCGATCCTGCGGCGTTCCTCGTCTTGCAACTGCAAAAGCCGCCCGGACAATTGCCGGAGCGAAGTTTCCGTTACGCGCAAGGCCTCGTTCGTCTCTACGAGTTCGGTCAATTCCGTGGCCACTGCGCAGATCGTTTCCACACCCAGTTGCCGGTTCGTGCTCAGCGTTAGGCGCACCGTGCGCGCTTTGCCGATGATGGTTCTCAGGCGAATTTCCCCACGTGCGCTGCCGCTCTTGGCGTCCTGTATCAGCGCTCTCAAGTCTTCCATATCCTCGCCCGATACAAACCCTTCGAGCGGCGCGCCGATAAACTTTTCCAGGGGGACATCGAAGATGGACGCAAAACTCTTGTTCGAGTACAGGACGGTTCCATCATCCGAAAGGGTGGCCGCACCCTCATCGATGGTTTCCACCAAGATCCGGTAGGGATGCTCCGCGCCCTGCAACGTAAACACTTGATCGCCTACGGGGCCGTTGACAACCACCGCGTCTACTTCCCCCATGCGAATCGCGCGCAGCGTCTCTTGCAGCTCCACAACGCGCGCGCGTATTTCCTCAATTTCGCCACTTTTCTTCGGCCGG
>Ga0182018_10003126_pt1 | contig 15347 bp, 16 predicted proteins | sample 812P2MmetaG_FD_120490 | JGI IMG/M metagenome (GOLD analysis project Ga0182018, IMG submission 120490) | Permafrost microbial communities from Stordalen Mire, Sweden - 812P2M metaG | ecosystem: Environmental > Terrestrial > Soil > Wetlands > Permafrost | place: Sweden: Stordalen | collected...
GCGCTTCGGAATCATGGATGCGCCGGGACTGACGGGTGCGGGGCTTGAAGTTTTTACAACGCGCCTTGATACGATCTTTGGCGTGTCGGCGCTGATTCTTGCGCCCGAGCATCCGCTGGTGGAAAAACTTACGGCGGGCGTGGCGGGGCGCGCGTCGGTTGAGCAACAACTTGATCGTCTGCGCAAGCGCAGCGTGCGCGGCGCCGATTTGGCCGCGGCCGAAAAAGAGGGATTTTTTCTGGGGCGATTCGCGATCAATCCTTTCAGCGGTTCGCCGGTTCCGATCTGGGTGGGGAATTTTGTGCTGATGGAGTACGGCACGGGCGCCGTGATGTGCGTTCCGGCGCACGACGAGCGCGATTTCGAGTTCGCGACGAAATATCATTTGGATAAGAAAATTGTGGTCCAGCCGGCGTCGGGAAAATTACTGGCTCCGGCGACGCTCGATGAGGCGTTTACGGCGTATGGAGTGCTGGCCGATTCCGGCCCTTACTCCGGGTTGCCTTCCGAAAAAGCCATCGAGCGGATGATCTCGTCAGCGGAAGATGGCGGGTACGGCTCGGGCGAAATCGTCTATCGACTTAAGGATTGGGGCATTTCGCGGCAACGGTATTGGGGCACGCCGATCCCGGTGGTTTATTGCAAGAACGACGGCGTTGTTCCCGTGCCCGATGCGGAGCTGCCTGTGCGGCTTCCGGAGAGCGTCACGCTGACGGGGCAAGGGCAATCGCCGCTCGCGGGCGTGCCGGAATTTGTTAACACCACGTGTCCGAAGTGCGGCGGGCCGGCGCGGCGCGAGACCGACACGATGGATACTTTCGTCGATTCGTCCTGGTATTTCTACCGTTACACCGATCCGCACAACGATAAGGCGCCATTCGGAAAAGCGGAGGTGGCTTATTGGTTTCCGATCGACCAATACATCGGCGGGATCGAACACGCGATTTTGCACCTGATCTATTCGCGCTTTTTCTGCAAGGTGATGCACGATTTGAAACTCGTTGATCACACGGAGCCCATCAAGAGGCTTTTTTCGCAGGGCCTGGTGATGATGAACGGCGAGAAGATGTCGAAATCGAAAGGCAATCTGGTTGGCGCGCTGGACATGGCGGAAAAATACGGTTGCGATACGGCGCGCTTGTACACGCTGTTTGCCGCGCCGCCGGAGCGCGATCTTGAATGGAGCGAGCAGGGAATCGAAGGCTGCGCACGCTTTCTGAGCCGGCTCTACCGGCTGATCGCGCGGCACGCGGCGGCGCTTGGACCGGCTGCGCCTGTGGCGTCGCCGGCAAAGGCCAGCGTGCAGGCCAGCGGTTCCGAGAAGGAAAAAGCGCTGCGCCGCAAAGCGCACCAGACGCTGCGCCGCGTGACCAACGATTTTGAAGCGCGCTGGCATTTTAATTCTTCGATCGCGCTGATCATGGAGCTGGTGAATTTGGTCCATTCGCTTGAGCCGCTGGAAGAAGGCGCGCGGCCGGAGGTGGTGCGCGAGACGCTGGAGCTATTGACGCTGATGATCGCGCCGATGGCGCCGCATCTGGCCGAAGAGTTGTGGGAGATGCTGGGCCACGCCGATGATTTGAGCCACGCGGTGTGGCCAGAATACGTGGCGCAACTCGCGGCCGAAGAGCAGGTGGAAATCATCGCGCAGATCAATGGGCGGGTGCGCGGCAAAATCCAGTGCGAGCCGGGATTGGGCGACGACGAATTGATCGAGCGCGTGCTGATCGACCCGCGCATCGCGCAGTTGGTGGCCGGGCAGAAAATCGTGAAGAAGATCGCGGTGCGCGACAAACTTGTGAACTTCGTGCTTGGCTAGGTTTGTCTACGTGGGCCAGGAGCGCGTGCGTAAGAGGAAAGAATGAGCGAGCGCGGCGGAATTGTGGTGCTCGATTTCGGCGGGCAATACACGCAATTGATCGCGCGGCGCATCCGCGAACAATCGGTGTTTTCGGCGATCTTGCCGTGCAACGCGTCGCTTGAGCAGATTCGCGAAATGCATCCTGCCGGAATTGTGCTCTCCGGCGGCCCAAGCTCCGTTTACGATCCTGAAGCTCCCAAGTGCGATCCGCAGGTGCTGGCGCTGGGCGTGCCGGTGCTCGGAATTTGTTACGGACTTCAGTGGATCGCGCACGCGCTCGGCGGCCGAGTGGAGCCCGGCGAACGGCGCGAGTACGGGCGTGCGCAAGCCGCGCTGCGCGATGGTTCGCCGCTGTTCACCGGCTTGCCGCGCGAGCTTCGCGTTTGGAATAGCCACGGCGACAATGTTCTCGCGCTGCCCTCCGGATTTCACGTGACCGCCGAAACCGGCAATGCCGTGGCCGCCGCCGAGGATCCTGCGCGGCGCATTTACGCCGTGCAATTTCATCCGGAAGTGAATCACACTGACGGCGGCCGAGAAATCCTGCGCAACTTTATTTTTTCAATATGCGGTGCGGAACCGAAATGGAGCGGTTCGGCCTTCATCGCCGAAACCGTGGAAGCGATTCGCGTGAAGGTCCGCTCGGGCCGCGCGCTGTGCGCTTTGAGCGGTGGCGTGGATTCCGCTGTGGCCGCGGCGCTGGTGCATCGCGCGATCGGCGACCGGCTGACAAACGTGTTTGTGGACACGGGTCTTTTGCGCAAGAACGAATTCGCCGAAACGCTCTCGCTCTTGCGCGACAAGCTGGGACTGGTGGTCAAAGGCGTCGACGCATCGGATCGATTCCTCGCGCTGCTCGATGGAGTAGAGGATCCGGAACAAAAGCGCAAAATCATCGGGGCGGAATTCATCGCGGTTTTCGCGGAGGAAGCGCGGAGCCTGGGCGGCGCGGTGAAATTCCTGGTGCAAGGCACGCTCTATCCCGACGTGATTGAATCGGTTTCGGTGCGCGGCCCTTCGGCGGTGATCAAGTCGCATCACAACGTCGGGGGATTGCCGGCCGATCTGCCATTTGAATTGATCGAGCCGTTGAGGGAGTTGTTTAAGGATGAGGTGCGGCGCATCGGCGCGGAGCTGGGCCTGCCGCAAGAGATGCTGCAAAAGCAGCCGTTCCCCGGACCAGGGTTGGCGGTGCGCTTGCTGGGAGCGGTGTCTCGCGAGAAACTCGCGATACTGCGCGAGGCCGATGCGATTGTGGTGGAGGAAATTCGCCGCGCGGGGCTCTACGAGAAAACCTGGCAGGCCTTCGCCGTGCTGCTGCCGGTGCGCAGCGTGGGCGTGATGGGAGACGGGCGCAGTTACGGATTTGCGGTGGCCGTGCGCGTGGTGCAATCCGAAGACGCGATGACGGCGGATTGGACGCGCTTGCCGGCGGACGTGCTTGAGAAGATTTCGACGCGTATCGTCAACGAAGTGGCGGGAGTGAATCGCGTGGTCTACGACATCAGTTCGAAGCCGCCAAGCACGATTGAATGGGAATAGGTTAATTGGTGCGGGGCGCGTGCGGAAAGAATGCTGCGCAAGAGCACGCCGCAAGAATGGTTTCCGATGCTGGGATGAGCGGGGGAAACAAATTCGGCCGGGGAAACTCTCCCGGCCGGCTCGCGGAGCGCCTTGGGTGGGGAAGACGCTCCGAACAAGTCTATTTGTAGAGTGAAGATTGTGCTGCGCGCCCTCAGGCCGAAGGGCCTGGGGCGGAAATTCGACGAAAGGCTACCGGGTGGCCATTTTCTGAGCCATGAAGAGCAGGAGCTTTCGGTCGCCTTCATCAAGCGTGCCGAGCACCCTGCGCAGCCTGTTCAGAAAAAGCGCTTGCTTCCCGGAACTGCCAAATGCAATCTCGGAAGCAGACTTACGCTTGGGGAGATTGGGCAGCTCCGGCGGTTCCTCGCCGTCGTAGAAGAGTTGATAGAGGGGAACTTCAAACGCACGCGCCAGTTTCTCGAGCGTCTCGATGGCCGGTACAGTGTGGCCGTTCTCGACGCGGGAGATATAGCAACGCAACAGGCCCGTTCGCTTTTCAATGTCCCCTTGGGACAGTTTCTTTTCTTCGCGCAACGCCCGAAGGCGGTCTCCAATAATCATGCGGGCATTGTTACATAAGCCTATGTTTTACTGCAAGTGGAAAGTAGTAGCAATCCGGGGTAAAAGGGTGTAACCGGATTCTAATGCCGAACGTCCCAAAGATAGAGCCAGAGAAGACGGCGGATGTCCTGCCCGGTGGTCGACGGGCAGGTATTCAAGAGGACCGCTCCGGCGCTGGCTTAGACCGAGGCCGAGGGCCCGATTTGGGCCCGCAGCGCGGTCTGGAAGCTGTCGCGAGCGATGAAGCGCGCGACAAGGCCGATCGCAAGCGGCGCACCGGAGAAGCGGAGCGCGAGCTTGTGAGGCGCGCGCAGGCTGGCGAGATGGCCGCCTACGAAGATTTGGTGCGCATCCATCAGCCGCGCGTTTTGGCCGTGGTGGGTGGCATCCTGCGCAGGCGGGAAGACGCCGAGGACGTGGCGCAGCAGGCGCTGGCCAAGGCTTATTTCTCGCTGCGCCGATTCGACGGGCGCTCGGCATTCGGCACCTGGCTTTACAAGATTGCGGTGAACGAGTGCTGGGATCATCTGCGCAAGAAAAAGGTCCGGCGGCTGGTTTACGAATCGGATTTGAGCGAAGAGCAAGTCCGGCAAGTTGAAAGCTCGACGGAGGCGTCGGGCAGCACGGGGCGGCCGCACCAAGATGCCGCGCGGCAGGCCGAGCACAGGCAGATTGTCGAGCAACTTCTGGGTCAATTGGACGAGAAAGACCGGTTGATGCTGGTGATGAAAGAAGTGGAAGGATTTTCGGTGGAGGAGATCGGTGAGGTCTTAGGCCTCAACGTGAACACGGTGAAGGTGCGGTTGTTTCGGGCGCGCGGGCGGCTTGTGGAGTTGCATCGCCGGCGCGGTTTTGGCCGGCCGGGGACGGGTTCACAGGCGCGCTGAAGTGCGCGGGGTCTTCTTGGGGAGGGTGTAACGGTGAAGGACGAAATGGAAGAACTGGTGAAGACGGGCGAGCCTTGCCGCCGATACGAAGCGAGTCTTGAGACTGCGCTCGACGGCGCGGCGGATGCGGAGTTGGCCGAGCACTTGCTGGGCTGCGCCGGATGCAGCGCCGCGCTTGAACGCGCGCAATTGACGGGCGAGTGGCTCCGCGCGGCGCGGCATTCCACCGCGGACGCCGACAGCATGTTCGTGACGCGCGTGATGTCGCGCATTCGCGGCGAGCAGGAAGTGCGCGCTACGGCGAGCGCGTTCTGGGTGCCGGTGCAATTGCTAGCTTCGCGCGTGGCGATGGCCGCGGGCATGGTGTTGCTGGTTTTGTCGCTCTACGTTTACAAATCGGCGCCGCGCCAGACGGTGCAGCAGCAGGGCGCGCGCATGGAAGCAACCGGGGAATTCCCGCAGCCGCCGGCACAGCCCGCGGATAAAGACGAGGTACTAGCCTCGCTCTCCGGGTCGCAATCAAATGGAAACTAGACCGGCCAGTCGAAAAGCGATCGCGTGGCTCGCGCTGGTGTTCGCGCTCGGCGTCGCGCTGGGCGTTTTGGGGACTTACGTGGTGACCACGCGGGTTTTCGCGCATGGTCCGGACGAGAACAATCCGGCCGCGCAGCGTGCGCAGAACCGGGCGACGATGGCGCGTGAAGTGGATCTAACCGCTGACCAGCAGAAGCAGGTGGATGCCATTCTGGACAGCGTCTTGGCGCGCTATAACGCCATCCACCAGACCGTGCAGCCCCAATACGATCAGGCGCGGCAGGATGGGCGCGCGCAGATTCGGCAGTTGCTCACGCCCGAACAGCAGCCGAAGTTCGATGATTTTCTGAAGCGGTTGGATGATGAGCGCAAGGCTCGCGAAGCTGCGGCCGGCGGACACTAGCTTCGGCGGCGGTTCCTTCCAGTTTAATTCCTGAGTTGTGATTTCCCGAAGAAAAGCGGTGGGGATTTCTGTCTGCGACGAGGTCTAGTTTTCGAGGCCCAGCGAGCGGATTTTGTTTAGCAGGGTTTTGTAGGACACGCCGAGTTGTTCGGCGGCGCGGGATTTATTCCATTTCGTTGAGCGCAGAGCGGCTTCGATTTTGAATCGTTCGACGTGCGCCACGGCGCGCGAGGCCACTTCATCGAGCGGTCCGCCCCAATCGAAATTGTCGTCGAGCATCAGGGACGGAACTTGCCCCGCGGCGGGCCGAGGGCCGGGGAGTTGCAGCGCGCTTGGCTCGATTAAATCGGTGTCGGAGAGGATGGCCGCGCGCTCGATGGTGTTTTGCAATTCGCGCACGTTGCCGGGCCAGGAATAGGCCGCGAGCGTCTCGCGCGATTCTTCCGAGAGCGCAAGGCCGGGCTTCTTGAACTCGCGGCGGAAACGCTCGAGAAAATGATCGGCGAGGAGGAGCACATCGTCGCCGCGCTCGGAAAGCGGCGGAACGGTGATGGGTACGGCGGCGATGCGGAAATAGAGATCTTCGCGGAAAGTTTTGGCGTCGATGGCGCCGCGCAGATTTTTGTTGGTGGCGGCCAGGATGCGCACATCCACGTCGACGGCTTGCGTGCCGCCGACGCGATCGAAACGTTTTTCCTCGAGCACACGCAGCAGTTTCGATTGCGTGGCCATCGGCAATTCGGCGATTTCGTCCAGGAAAATCGTACCGCGGTGCGCCAACTCCATTTTGCCGATTTTGCGCGCGCCCGCGCCCGTGTAGGCGCCTCGCTCGTGGCCGAAAAGTTCATTTTCGACCAGGCCTTCGGGGATGGCCGCGCAGTTCAGCGCCACGAAGGGAAGATCGCGGCGCGCCGAAAGATGATGGATGGCGCGGGCGAAAAGCTCTTTGCCCGTGCCGCTATTGCCCAGCAGCAGCACAGTGGAATCGGTGGCGGCGACGCGCTGCGCTTGCTGTGTGGCGTCGCGCATGGCGGCGGATTCGCCGACGATGCGCGGGAAGCCGTAGCGGGCGGCGTATTCCTCGCGCAGCAGCAGATTTTCGCGCAGCATTTCCTGCTGGCGCGCGGCTCGCTCAACGAGAAGTTTCAGGTGCTCGAGATCGACCGGCTTCTGGATGAAATCGAACGCGCCATCCTTCATCGCGGTTACGGCTTCTTCGATCGAGCCGAACGCGGTGATCAGGATAACGGGCACGGTGGGATCGGCTTGCTTCGATTCGCGCAGAACGTCGAGGCCGGATTTTCCGGGAAGCTTGAGATCGGTTAGAACCAGCAGATAGCGGCGCGCGCGGATTTTCTGCACGGCGCTGGAACCGTCGGCGGCGTCGTCCACTTCGTATCCGGCGCGCTCGAGCGCTTTGCGCAGCATCGCGCGCAGCTCGGACTTATCCTCGACGAGAAGAAGCGGTTCCACCGCACTCTTTTTATCACGGATTCCGGACGCGGCGGGTGACGCTACGCTTTGGTGTCCGATATCGGCTAGGAGTGGCGTGGCCAAGCGATCGTGCCCGCTACGCCGAGGGCGGCGCTGAAGTTGTCGCCGGAGCGTCCGGCGTAGTAGATGGTTCTGGTGCCGGCGTCGGCGGAGGCGTGGATGTTTCCGGCGGCGTCACTACTTCGCCGGACTGTCCGGGCTGCGAGCCGGGGGCGGGCTCGGCTGCATTGGGCGATGAAGGCGTCGATGAGGTGGCCGCTGCTGCCGGTGGGGTGTCTTCGCGATCCCAACCGGGATCGCCACCGGTGCGGTGCAGATCGTCTTCAAGATCGCTGATGGCTTGCTGATCGTCGGTGACGTCTTGTTTCTTCTTGTCGAGCTCGGCTTGAGTCGCGTCGATATCCTGGCGCGTGTACTGTTCCTTCATCGCCGTATTAGGATCGGCATAGTATTGCTGTTGCTTGACGCTGTATTCGTGCTGAAGATCGTCGACCTTTTTCTGGTCGTCCGCGAGTTTGGCGCGCAGGTCGGCGAATTTCTTGCGGTAGTAGCCCTCGTCCTTTTTCGCGCCGGCGTCTTTGTCCTTGGAAGTAGCAGCGCTGCTCTGATCGCCCTTATCGGACGACGCGGTATCGGAGCCTTGCCCCGGGCCGACCACGCTGATCTGGCCCTGAACGGCGCCGATGTTGTCGTCGGTATAGACTTTTGCGGGCTTCGGCTCGCTTTTCTTTTCGGCTTGAGCTTTGCGCGAGGCATCGGCCACGGAATCTTGCGAACCGGAATCTTGGGCTGCGGCGAAGCGCGCGCCACCGACGAGGGCGAGCGCCGCGCAGAAAAGAATGAGGTTACGTTTTATCATGACCAAAAGACCGCCTTCCCGGGCCAAACCGCGGCGCCGGACACCAAGTGGCGTACGCACTGTGGGCTGGTACTAGTCTAGGACGCGCGCCGCGGCGGAATCAATCTCCGCGAAGGACAGGCGGGCAAATGGTAGCCAAAGGATAAACTCGGCCCCGCCCTGGGGGCGATTCCGGGCCTCGATGGTGCCGCCGTGCTGCACGATTATTTTCTGGACAACGGCGAGTCCGAGCCCGGTGCCGTTGGTTTTGGTGGTGTAGAAGGGAACGAAGATTTTCGGCAGGTCTTCCGGAGCGATGCCGGGGCCATTGTCTGAAATCGAGATTCGCTGGCCGGCTTGATTGCCGCTGTGCTCGATCGAGCCGTGGACCACTACGCGCGGCGCGTCGGCGCCCGAAGTTTCCAGCGCGGCGGCTTCGGCGGCGTTGCGCACCAGATTCAGCAGAGCTTGGCGGATCAGCGGCTCATCGCCCGGCACTTCGCCGAATTCGCCTTCGGAGGAGAGGGCGGCGTCGGAAGCGGCCGCCTCGCCGATCTCCGCGAGCACGCGGCCGATCACGGGGCCCAGCGTGACGGGCTCATAGGAAAGATCGAGCGGACGCGCGAATTTCAAGAACTCGGTGACCACGTGGGTGAGCGCGCGCGTCTGATCCAAAATTTTCTGCGAGTATTCGCCCAGCTCAGCGTCCTTGGTTTCCATGCGAATCATTTGCGCGTAGCCGGAAATCGTGGCCAGGGCGTTTTTGAATTCGTGGGCGAGGCCGGCGGAAAGTTCGCCGAGCGCGGCGAGATTTTCCTTCATCTGCATTTGCTTTTGCAGCGCGGTTAGCTCGGTCAAATCCGAAAACAGGCAGATCGCGCCGGTCACTTGATCTTGTCCGCGCAGGATCGGCGAAATGGACACGCCTAGTTGGCGCTGTTCGTGTTCGGGCGTGGCGTATTCCACTTGTTCGCGGCGGTAGGTGCGGCCTTCGCCGAGGCAACTGGCGATGAGCTGTGCGAGCCGGGAATCCTCGCCGAGCAGTTCCGTGTAGCGTCGATATGCGAGACCGTGCACGCCTAGCGCATTTTCTGCCGCGGGATTCGCGCTGGTTACGAGGCCGGCGGCGCTTACCAGCAGCATGCCTGCCGGCATGTTGCGCGTGACGGCTTCGCTGAGCTTTTCGGTTTGCTGGGCGCGCTCGCGTTCGCTGCGATTTAATTGCGCCAATTCTTTTTCCTGTTCGCGCAATTTCTGAATCACGGCTTGCAGCGACGCGGCCATGAACGCGGAAGGATTTTCGCTGCGCGGATGATCGATCGAGGGATCGGCGTCGGCGGCTTGCGGCCCCGCGATGCGGCGGCGAAGAACGATCGAGAACAAGTACACGCAGCCCAAAATCGCCACGACGAACAGAGCCCCGGTGAAAATCCACATGGGCGTCAGACTCGGGTTGGAAGCGGGCGAGATCATGGGTTGTGGGCGCAGCGAGCGCGGTCAGTCACAGTTCTAAGTTACCGCTCTACGTTACCGCACCCCGGAGACGGTTTGGTACCACTCGAGCATGCGCGTGCCGAAAAAGACTACGATCAGCGATCCCGCGCCCAGGAACGCGCCGAAGGGCAATTCGTAATCGCTGTCCTTGCGAAAAATCGCGATGAAGGCGATGCCGATCACGCTGCCCAGCAGCGATCCGATCAGGATCGCGAGCAGCGCGCCTTCGAGTCCCTCGAACGCGCCCACCATGGCCATCATTTTCACGTCGCCGAGGCCCATCCCTTCGCGGCCGCGCAAACGAAAATATCCTTCGGCTACGAGCCAGAGCAGGCCGCCGCCCGCGAGAGCTCCGAGCAGGGAATCGGTCACGGACAGAACCGGCGTGGGCGGCGGGAACTCGAACATTTTGCTTGAGAGCCACGCAGCTACGCCGTCCACCGGGCGCAGGAATCCGCTGATGATCACGGCCAGCACGAGACCTGTGAAATTTACTTTGTCGGGTAGGATGCGCTCGCGAATATCGGTGGCTACCAGCACGACGATCAGCGCGGATAGCAAAGCCCACTTTGCGCCCTCGAGCGTGGGTCCAAATGCCACGGCACATGCGAGGAACAACAGGCCGGTCGCCAGCTCCACCGCCGGATACATCCACGAAATCGGCTTTTTGCACGTGCGGCAGCGCCCGCGCAGCACGAGCCAGCTGATCAGGGGAATGTTGTCGTAAGGACGAATCGCGCGCCCGCAGCCCGTGCAATGCGACGCCGGATGCACGATCGATTCGCCATGCGGAATGCGCACGATGCAGACATTCAGGAAGCTGCCGATTACCAGTCCCAAGAGGAGCGCGGAGGCGAGAATCACAGAAGGAATTTGACATACACTGCGCGGCGCCTCAACGCTACACGCAGCGACCGTGCCCGACTCCTAACCTTTGCGCTCGGATTGTCGCGCTGCGCGCAGTATGAGAGAATTGCGGTAGAGACTAGCGAATCATGACGACGCCAATCGGAAAAAACGTCACGCTTGAGCGGCCGGAAGACGTCGGCAAATTCCTTGCCGATCAGGGCATTCTTTTTACGCAGCTTGATAAGGCCGTGAATTGGGCGCGCAAGAGCTCGATTTGGCCGATGACTTTTGGGCTGGCTTGCTGCGCGATTGAGATGATGTCCATGTCCGCGGCGCGATTTGACATTGCGCGTTTCGGCTCTGAAGTTTTTCGGCCGTCGCCGCGACAAGCCGACCTGATGATTATTGCGGGGCGCGTGTCGCAAAAAATGGCGCCGGTTGTTCGCCAACTTTATCTTCAAATGCCCGAGCCGAAGTGGGTGATCTCCATGGGCGCGTGCGCCACTTCGGGCGGCGTGTTCAACAATTACGCTGTCGTGCAGGGCGTGAATCAAATGATCCCCGTAGACGTTTACGTTCCCGGCTGCCCGCCGCGCCCGGAAGCGCTGATGTACTCGATTCTGCAACTGCAGAAGAAAATCGACAGCGAACGCGGCAGTTTCAAGCGCGCCCTGAATCTCTCCTAGATTTTCCCTGTTGCGCGGAACGCCAGTGCATGGCCGCAGCGATTTTGCGCCTTTCTCGTTGCGTGGCCTGTAATTTTCAAAGCGGGATTTGCAGCCGCGAGGAGAAAACAATTTCAGTTTTGGGAGCCAATCGCCGGATTTGCGCAGCCGCAAGCCAGTGGGAGGGCGTTCAAATGGCGCCGCACCGATTCGGCGGCGTGGAGTTTCGCCTCGGCAGGCGCGAAATCGGGCACATTCACGGCGACAGCCTGGTGGACATCCCTTTTCCCAAGCGCGTGCGCGACGAAATCGTCGCCGCGCATGAGGCCGATCCCCACCACATCCTTCCAAACTCAGGTTGGGTGAGCCTTTTCCTGCGTACGGAAGATGATGTGGATCGCGCGATCCGGCTGCTCGAACGATCGTTTTTGCTCGCGCAGGCGCATCACGCCCTGGTCGCCGAGCGCGATCATGGTGAAATTCCTGGCGGAAAAGATTCTTTCACCGAGCGGGAGTTATTCCGGAAGTAAGCATCTCCGCGGGCGTTCTCCGACCTATTTCCTGACCAGCGGCAACTCAATCACTTCTGCTGTTCCGCCGCTCCACTGCAATTGGCGGCCGGGCGTGTTGTGTTCGCGGCGCACGTAGCCCATGCCGATCGCACGCTCGGCGGCGAAAGAATACGCGGCGCTGGTGACGTTGCCGACCTCGGCGCCGGCGGCGAGCAACTTCGTTCCGGCGTCTAGTACCGCGGCGCCATCGAAACCCAATCCGACGCGTTTGCGATTCACTTGGCCGCGCGAGCGAACGCGTTCGACGATCTCTTGGCCCGTGTAGCAGCCTTTGCTGTAGTTGATGTGCGAAATCTCGAGTCCCGCCTCATGCGGGATTTGCTTCTCGTCGAAATCGACGCCGAACCAGGGAACGCCCGCTTCAAGACGCAACACATTAATGGCCTCATAACCGATGCTGCGGCCGCCGAGCGCCGCAACCGACGCGCGCAGCACAGTCCAAAGTTCGCCCACGCGTTCCCGCGCTACGAAAACTTCGGCGCCGGGAAAGGCGCGCTTCACGATGCGGCAGGGAATGGTTCCGAGCGTGGCCTCAACGTGGGCGTGGACCGGGAGCGCGCCTAAATTCACGCCGGTCAGCGCGAGCACCAATTCCGCCACGGCTGGTCCAGACACCGCGACCGAGCCCAGCGATGCGGAAAGGTCGGTGAGCGTGACGTCGTCCATGATGATGAATTTTTCAAAATGCGCGAATGTGGCCGCGCCGACGCTTGCGTAGGTGATCGCGAGAATCGAATCGGGCAATGCGAGCGTTTCGATCTCCGCCAGAATGTGCCCCTGCGCGTTGAGCAAGAGGCCTACGGCGCCTTCCCCGGGCGTCAGGCTTTTCACGTCGCTGGTGAGCAGCGCGTTCAAATAGCGCGCGCGGTCCGGTCCCTCGAAGCGAAAAACAGCGTGGTAATTTGTGTCCGACAGGATGGCGGTTTCACGCGCGGCGCGGTATTCGGATTCCAGCGAACCAAATCGCGCAGGCAGCGTGCAACCGAAATATGTTCCGAGCGTCGCGCCCTCCGCGCGATGCATTTCGAGCAGAGCGCTCTCTAACTCCATGGGCCCGGAAATCCTTTCAATAAGCAAGCTGCGACGCCTTCAAGCGTACCAGAATGTTGTGTTGTTGAAGTCGAAGTTCGCCAATAAAGTTGAACCCGAACTTGGCTAATAAGTTGGATGCTATAGTTCCAGGCATGGCTGCACATTTGATTCACGAAGTCCTGCCGGTTGGTCTGCTGCATTGCAATTGCCACGTGCTGGGCGACGCGGAAACCGGCGAGGCGCTGGTGATCGACCCGGGCGATGAAGTTGAGCGCATCGAAGAAATTCTCGCGCGCAATCGGCTGAAGGTGCGCGCCATTGTCAGCACTCACGCGCATATTGATCACGTTGGCGGCCTGGCGCGCCTTGCGCAATCGACTGGCGCGCCTGTGCTGATGCACGCGGCCGATTTGCCGCTTTACGAAAATCTCGAAATTCAGGCCGCGATGCTCGGCATGCCCACGCCGCAATCTACCAAAGTGGACGATCTGCTGAAGGAAGGCGATTCGGTGCGCTGGGGGCGCTTCGCCGCGCAGATATTTCACACGCCGGGCCATAGCCCCGGGAGCATCACGCTGTTTCTGCCTGCTGAAGGCAGCGATGAAGGCGCGAAGAAAAACGCGGCGAAACTTGCTGTGGATGCGAATCAGGAGGCGCCACTGCTTTTCGCGGGAGACACGCTTTTCGCCGGAAGCATCGGCCGCACGGATTTGTGGGGCGGATCGTACGTGCAGATTATCGATTCCATCCGCGACAAACTTCTCATCTTGCCCGACAGCACCATCGTGCTGCCCGGCCATGGGTCCGCAACCACGATTGGCGAAGAGCGCGAATCGAATCCGTTTTTGCGCTGAGGTTTTTTCTTGCTACGAGGCGCGCTCCTTGGCCTCGCGCTCGGCGCGCATCTCTTCCATCACGCTTTGAATTAGTTCCTTCGCGGTGCGCAGCTCGATGGTGACCAGCTGCACGTCCATCATCGGCTGGCGCGGATCGCGCGCCGAATGGCAATAGACGTTGTGTTGGCCGATCAGCACCATGGCGTTGGTCAGCCGATCGAGCGTGACCGCGAGGCGCCCGCGCTGGCGGCCCATCATCGTTTCGTAGTGATCGAGTTCGTCCTTCAATTCTTCAAACGCAGACATCGAAAGCTCCTTTTAGGCCCTCGCGCGTGTTGCGCGGATGGAACCGTGTGTCCCACCACTAACTTTACTACCCCCAAGTCCGCACCCATAATTCATTGTGAAATACGAACCGCGCTATGAACGGTTCACTGCTGCCGGGCCAGATGGTGCGACATTCGATGTGGAGTTTGTGAAGTCCGGCTTCTTGGCAATGGGGGATCGGCCGGAACTTTTCTTTTTTCGGGCGGCCGGCGGCGAAGCGGCGGCCGGGTCAACAGAAATTGTGGTCGGGATTTCAGGCGATGCCTTGCGGCGCTTCGAGCGCGGCCGGGCGCAGCGCCTCTCACGCGAGGAAAAGATCGATATCACGGGATTATGGCTCAAGCGCCAATGGGAGACCGGCGCACCGCTCGATTCGGCGCATTTGCTGATTCGCGAGGACGAGCTGGCGCGGCTGACGGGCGAGTTGGGCTTTTCATAAAGCATCGAAAAGCAAAGTGAGGACGAAATGAGACGTTCGGATTTAGTCGCGTCGCCCGCGAAGGCCACTGGCGCGCGCACCACGCAGATTGTTTTCGGAGAGCGGCAACACTTGCTGCGCGTTCTCGATTCTTTGGAAAATACTTCGCTTACGGCGGGCCGTTTGGCTCATGAGCGCACGCAACTTGAAGAGCTGATCCACGAGCGCACCAAAGAGTTGAACCACATCAATTCCGGCTGGGATGAAAAAGTCGGCTGGGTGCTGAGCTCCGATTCCAAAGCCGAGCTTCTGGAAAAATTGGCCAAAGAGGCGCCCGATTCGGATTTCTATTTGCTGCGCCTGATTAGCGAGCATCCGCGCGTTTCTTCGAAGACGCTCGCGCGCTTGGCGAAACATCCATACGCGGCCATCCGCGAAAACGTTGCTCGGCATCCTAATGCCGATCCGACCACGCTTACTACTCTTTCGCGCGATCGCAGCCAGCCGCTGTGGTATTTGGTCGCGTTCAATCCGAACACGCCAGCGGCGCTGCGCCGCAAACTCCAGGAGCGCCTGCGCAAGTTGGGGCAAACCGGCGCTAGCAAGTAGTATTCCCGCGTAGTTTGCCAGCCGGCCTTTCTAACCAGCCGTAGGAATAATGCGGCCCGTTCGTGCATTCGCCGCGTGCCTCAGCGTTCCCTGCGTCTGCCTGCCGGCAGGCGGGCTTCTGCGTTATCACTTCAGTTGGCCAGCCTCCATGTCGCGGCGAAAAAGATAACGCAGAGGCGCAGAGTGCGCGGAGAAGCGCAGAGAAACCCAGAGAAACGCGGGATTCTTCGGATCGGCTTGCCGCGCGTGGCGTCCCGCGCCCCTGAATGGAGAGACAATATGGCTCTTTACGAGATACAATAACCCTGTACATTGGCCCAGTCTGGAGAACCAATGCTGCCGCTGCAATTACAGCCCGAAAGCCACGTTCCGCTGTACGTCCA
>Ga0182018_10003127_pt1 | contig 15344 bp, 10 predicted proteins | sample 812P2MmetaG_FD_120490 | JGI IMG/M metagenome (GOLD analysis project Ga0182018, IMG submission 120490) | Permafrost microbial communities from Stordalen Mire, Sweden - 812P2M metaG | ecosystem: Environmental > Terrestrial > Soil > Wetlands > Permafrost | place: Sweden: Stordalen | collected...
CACCAGTCTTTCCTGGTTGTCGTTGGCATACATGAACCACGCCAGCCCCAGTTGCTTGTAGTTGCTCAGGCAGGAAATGGAAATCGCCCGCAGCTTGGCCTTGGACAAGGCGGGCAGCAGCATCGCGGCCAGGATGGCGATGATGGCAATAACCACCAGCAACTCAATCAAGGTAAAGGCACCCTTTTGTGGCTTATTGCATGTCATCTTTTTCATGTTCTGTGCCAATTAATCTGCCGGTCTGCCCTGTTTCCTCCCCGGCTGGGCCTTGGGGGACTTTCCGCCACGCCCAGCCGGGATTCCTGACACATATTTATTTCTTTTTCAACTTACGGTTGCTTCTGCAAGCGGAAGAACTGACTGCCACCGGCGTTGGACCAGTTGGTGGCCTGCGTGCCACTGGTTCCCATGTTGGTATTCCAGATCCCACTCGACAAATCTGACGAATTTTGCAAGAAAACCCACGGACGGCCAAGCCAGGTTATGGGCAGATTGCCACCCGAAAAAGCCCCGATCCCTAGGTATCCAAAGTCCGGTTCCACGATGTTCGTGGATGTGATTCCAGGATTGGGGTATGGCGCCAGGCCTGGCTGAACCACGGTCCAAGACCAAGCGTCCTGCGGCATCGAATAGTTCGGCCCAAAGGAGCGTATCTCACGGACGTGGTTGGTATTAAAGCCATTCTCATTATCCTCTCCATCAAAGCTATATTTGTAATTGACATAAATTGAATTGCCATACGGGAAGGTGAAAGTATTTGTGTAAATGTCAGAGGTGTTTGATTCAACCATCTCCTGGGTCCCAGGCAGGGCATATACCCCCCAACCCGGCCAACCCAGCCAGTCACCGTTGATGTAAATACTATCCGTGCCCTTTTCAAAAGCATACCCGGAATCGTCCAGCGTCCCATCCGGGCAGTAGATCGAAAAAGTCACATTGATGGGGGATCCAGTGATCAAATCATGAAGGCTGTCGTCATTGTAATAGACCAACGGCAGCACTTGGTATTGGGCGGTGATGTCAGCCTGGCGATTATTGCCTGAGGTTGAGGCCGGACTTTCCCAGCCACCGCTCATGCGGAATTTGTAGTTGATTGTTCCGTAAGGCGCATAACCCGCAATTGGAGCAACGCAAACGAAAATATTCGTCGCACTGCCGGATGCGTTAGGATTATTGGTCATCGGCAATCCATTATCCCAACCCTCAAAGTCGCCAGAAACGGTGATTGAGCCATTTGGGTCTCCCACGGCATCGTTATTGTCGTTGGTGAAATTTCCAAGGAAGACCTGTGCGGACATATTAATTTGGAGAGTCACGAAGTTGGTGGGGCCGGGCCAACCAGGTTCACTGCCATCATTCCATGAGGTCAGGGGCAGCACTAGCGGCCCGGACGCCGGGAGTTGGAATGACCGGTTGCCAATGGATTCCCAGCCGCTCACGTTATCATTAAACTTACCTTGTTCAATCGTGCCCGGAGGGTCGGTAAAAGTGAACGTGTTGGTCCAAATGGACGATGAATTGGATTGAACCAATGCATAAGCGGGGGGTTGGTAGCTCCAACCGTTGAAAGTGCCGGTAATATAAACAGCCGTGGCGGATGCTTCAGGAGACATGTCGATGCTGAATGTGACCGGTGTTTGAGCTTGAGCGGCCAGAGCCGCGACGAGCGATATTCCCAAGCCGAGCCAGCGGCGGGAGCAGCAATGTTGAAGGATTGTTTTCATCATATGTCTTTGGGTGGGTGGGGTTGCTATTTGTTGTCTTTGTTAATACTTTTGTTGGGCTAGTTAGTAACACGCTAGCCCAGTTTCTATTTTCTTTCCATCGCATGTTTGTGCGGTGAAACGGGTGCCGCCTGAAGGCAGCGGAAACCCCGGTGTTTTCAGCGTTGTTGAGCTTTATGGGCGCGGACCGAAGCGAGGTATTCCTGTGCAATCCGGTTGTCCGGATCAATCTTGAGCGCATTCTGGAAACACGCAATGGCATCATCCAGCCGGTTGAAACGAACCAGCAGCACGCCAAGATTAATATGGCTGGTGACTTGACGGGGATTGATTTTAAGCACCTCGGTGAATTCCCGGGCGGCCTCTTCCGGTTGATTGGCGGCCACGAGTTCGCCCGCGAGTTCAAAATGCGCCTGCCAAAAATCCGGACTCATTTGGATGGCCCGCCGGTAATGTACAATCGCTTCGGAATGCCGGTTCAATTTTCCAAGCATCTGGCCGACGTAACAGACGTAAGAAGGATCCTGCGGGCGAAGGCGCTCGGCGCGCCCCATGCAGTCCAGGGCCTGCGGGAACTTTTGCTGTGCCGCAAGAACATTGCCGAGCTCGAACCACGCATCCGGCTGGCTGGGGCATAAATGGGCGGCCTGCTCAAGGAACGGCTCGCCCTGCTCCGGCTGCCCCTGCTCGCCAAGCAACCGGCCAAGTTGCAGGCAGGCGTAAAAATCATCCGGCACAAGTTCACACACTTCTCGATAAGCCGCGATGGCCCCCTGCGGATCATGGATCGCTTCGAGAAAATTCGCCAGACCTTCATAAAGATAATGATCCGCCGGGGCGCGTTCGATGGCGGCGGCGTATTCCCCGCGCACGCGCTGGACGGCATTGGTCTGCGCCTCAAACTGGCGGAGCAGCAGTTCCTCATCCTGAATTTTATGGAGCCGTTCGGCGTTGTTGAACTGCGTGCTTAACGGTGGCACCCCAAACCGGCGGATCATCGCCTGCAAAACAAACTGCCGGTTCCAAATCGTCAAGCTTAGCGCGCGGTCGCAGGCCGCCTGCGTTGCCCAGTTGGTTGTGGCTGGCGAATTGCCCGCAGCCGGCAGTGTTTTCGCGACTTGTTCCGCCCACATTTTTCCCAGACGGAAATTGCCGTCGAAATTGAAATGGACATGCTCGTAAAAAGTTTCGTCCCCGGAAATGCCTGCCGGACTGGCCTGTGCCAGGGCTTGTTCCGCGTCACACAAAACCAAACGGTCGCCGGTGCGTTGTTGCGCGACCCGGCGAATGGCGTTGTTGATCCGCGTGTCGGCGCGGAACGGCAGCGCGTCGTCGTCGCACGCCATCTGAAATTGCTCGTGCGCGGCGGCATTGGTCAGTTCCAGCTCGCACTGGGCGAGGCGGAAATGCGCCTCGGCAAATCGCGGCTCCAGCTTGGTGGCTTGAGTGAACAACCCGGCCGCCGCCACGAAATTGCCTTGCGCCTGCAAGGACTTTGCCCCGGCAAAAACTTCTTCGAAACGCTGCCCATCCGCTGCGGGCAGGTTGCTGTTGGTCAGTGAAGCAAACGGCGGAGAGTCCTTGAGGTTCACCGCGACCGTGTTCAGAATGACTCGCGCGCCGGAATTCACCCCGGCCCCGACGATGTCCCTCAAGTTGCCTTCAAAATTCCGATAGACCGTGTCCTTGTGTGGGTCGTCGGGCGCAATGCGGTTTTCAAGGAACATCTCCATGCCGCCCCAGGAAGGGTTCTTCGATTTGCCGCCCAGATTGCGCAGACCGGCAACCAGCAGTTGTCCGATGCGCGTCTGCTGGAGGGCGAGGTTAAACTGGGCTGCACGCCGTGGCAGCGCCTGGGCGCCAAAGACGGATGCCACTCCAAACGGCCCGACCATTTCGTTGTTGCCCATGTAGACAATCCAGAAATCGCCGCCGGCTCGCTCACAGTCGCGGGCGATGGGCAGGATGACGTGCGAATTGATGGCCGTGATGCCGAGGTTGATCACCTCGAATTTTTTTCCGGGGAATTGCTGGCGTAACAGCACCTCCATATACCGGCTCGCGCCGTATGCCGGCTGCGGATCACCCATCGCGGCGGATTCGCCAAAAATAAAAATGCGGACCGTGTCCGGCGCTTTGGTCACCGGAAATATAAACGGGTCGGGCCAGCGCGCCAGTTGCGGCGGGAAAAAACGCAGGGTGAAATTCTCGTTGTTGACCAGACAGTCCTTTCCACCAACGCGGACTTTTTTGAAGAAGCCGGTTGAATATCCGTAACCGGCCAGCCGCAACCCCCCCTCCAGTCCGCCCAGCAACAGCAGCGGCAGGACGACCATGGCGATGAATCGGAACAGCCATCTGCGTCCGGCCGACAGCGGAGGCGCCGGCCTGCCCGGGACCGTTTTGCCGGGCGGGGCTTTTCTTTCTGGTTTGCGTCCGGCTTTGGATTTGTTTCGGTGTTGTTTCATGAGCCTGGTTTTCAAAAAAGCCGGTCCAAGGGATTGCAATCCCGGGCTGGATGCCAGTAAGTATCCGCGTTGGGCGGACGCTTGAGTTGCAACGGGTCCTTGCCCATCAACCGCAGCATCCATCCGACCGGCGTCAGGATGAAAATAAAAAATACCGCCAGCAGGCAGCGTCCAATGAACTGGCTGGAATAAAATCCCAGCCGCAACGAGAGCCGATACCAGCCCCGGAACCAGCGAGGTCGCAGCACCGCGCAAATTGCCGCGAAGCCGAGCAACACAAGCAAGGCACACCAAACATTCACCGGCAGATGCCGCCGCCAGCGCAGGACCGAACTTAAAACCGCCAGCCCCAGCGCGGTCAGCAGTGCGGACTTGCGCCACTCCTTCGGGTCTTCTTTGAAGTATAATTTCATCTCAATCGGCCTGCGGCAAGATGCGCCGCTGGACATTCCGCCCCGGTTGCGCGGTGCGTTCGATGACAAAACTGCCCATGATGAGATAATCCATCTCCGTGTTTATGAAGCAGCGATACGCGTCATCCGGCGTGCAGACAATCGGTTCGCCACGCACGTTAAACGACGTGTTCACCAGCACGCCGCAGCCGGTCGCGTGCTCGAAGCGCAGCAGCAAATCGTAGAGCAGCGGATGGCCCGCGCGCGACACCGTTTGAATCCGCGCCGAGTAATCCACATGCGTGATGGCCGGCAAAGTGGAGCGTTCGGCTTTCAGCAAATCAAGGCCGGTCACGTTCGCCGGCAGGGGTTTTCGCAGTTCCTTTTTCACCGGCGCGACCAGCAGCATGTAAGCCGACTCCGCATCCAGTTCAAAATAATCCGCCACGCGTTCCCGCCGGACGATGGGCGCAAACGGCCGGAACGATTCGCGGAATTTCACTTTCAAATTCATCAGGGACTGCATTTTTGCCGAACGCGCGTCACCCAGAATCGAGCGGTTGCCGAGTGCGCGCGGCCCAAATTCCATCCGCCCTTGAAACCAGCCGATGATTTTTTCGCTTTTTAATAATTCGGCGGTGAAATCCAGCAGCGCGTCTTTTTCCAGTTTTTGAAAAACAGCCTGGTGCGAGCGCAGCACGGCTTCAATTTCATCGTCGGAAAATCCCGGCCCGAGCAACGAGGCCTGCATTGAATCTCCGAAAACGGCAACCCGCGGATTTTCTTTCTTCGCATACCACGCGGTCAGCGCGGCGCCAAGCGCGCCGCCCGCGTCCCCGGCGGCGGGCTGGATCCAAATCTGGTCAAAAATCTTTTCACGAAGAATGATTCCGTTTGCGACGCAGTTCAGCGCGACGCCGCCGGCCAGGCAGAGATGTTTCAAACCGGTCACTTCGCGGGTGTGCCGGGCGAGCCGCAGCATGATTTCCTCCGTGACCAACTGGATTGAACGAGCCACGTCCATGTGCCGTTGCCCGATTTTTTCATCCGGTCCGCGCGGCGGCCCGCCGAAAAGGTTGTGAAACTTTTTATTCGTCATCGTGGTGCCGCGCAGAAAATTAAAATAATCCAGGTTCAGCCAGAAGGAGCCATCGGGTTTGATATCCAGCAATTCGCGGCGGATGACACCGGCAAATTTCGGTTCGCCATAGGGCGCGAGGCCCATGAGCTTGTATTCGCCGGAATTGATGCGGAAACCGCAGTAGTGTGTGAACGCGGAATAGACCAGTCCGAGCGAGTGCGGAAAGCGCAGCTCCTTCAGCATTTTGATTTCACTTCCGCGGCCGTGACATAGGGTGGTGGTGGCCCATTCGCCCACGCCGTCAATCGTGAGAATGGCCGCCTCGTCAAACGGTGAAGGATAAAACGCGCTGGCCGCGTGCGATTGATGATGGCCGGTGAAAAGAATTTCACAATCCGGTCGCAATTCCGGCAGTTCCGCGCGGATCGTCTTGCGCAAATCCAGTTTTTCGCCGAGCCAGTTGGACAGCACCGTCGGAAACGTCCGCCAGCCGCCGGGCGCAACGGCGAGATACGTTTCAAGCAGCCGCGCAAATTTCAAAACGGGCCGGTCGTAAAAAACCACCGCGTCGAGTTGCGCCGGCGTCAGGTTTGCGTGGCGGAGACAAAATTGAACGGCGTAAAGCGGAAAGCCGGGATCGTTTTTTTTGCGCGAGAAACGTTCTTCCTGCGCGGCGGAAATAATCTTTCCGTCAACCACCAGCGCAGCAGCGGCGTCGTGATAATACGCCGAAACGCCGAGGATATTGCGCGGCGCGGGCATCGTTCAAAAAAACGGGTAAAGCGCCCAGGCGATGCCGGAGCTGGCGGTGAAAATCAAAATCGCGCCCAGCAGCAGCAGCACGATGATGAGCGGGATGAGCCACCATTTTTTCTCCTGCCGGGAGAACTTGAAAAATTCTTTAAGGAGTGACCACATGGAATGTTTTGAATTTATGGTTTATCCGGGGGCTGGCAAGGCGAATTATGGCGTGCGTTTTTTCATCGCTTGCAAACGGACGGGATGTTCCTGCGCCATGGCACAGGCGGGTTTGGGCCGGATGGTTTCTTCAAACTCGTTTTGCGCCTCGTCTAAATGGTTTTGTTTCGCGGGCGGCGCGCCGTAATTAAAATGTGTCCGCGCATTGTTTGGATCCAGCCTCGCCGCCCCGCCGGATTTATTTCCCGCGGCGCGCGGCCGGCTCGATTTTTGGAGGCGCGATGTAAAAAATCCGCGGGATTTTTGCTTTCTGACCGCGGTTCATCCCCGCAGATATTTTACCACGGCTTCCGTGCGCGAGTGAACGTGCAGTTTTTCATAGACCGTCCGCACGTAGCTGCGCACGGTGTCAATGCTGATGTTCATGCGGTCGGCGATTTCCTTGTAGGCGTAGCCGTTGGCAAGCTGGTCGAGAAATTCGCGTTCCGCCGGCGTGAGCCTGGCGAGCGGCGCGGATTCGCCGCCGGGCTTGGAAAAAAATTGCACGACGCGGCGCGCGAGTTGCGGCGTCATGGGTGAACCACCTTCAAAGACATCGCGGATGGCTTCGAGCAGACGCGCGGAGGCGGTGCGCTTGAGCAGGTAGCCGCTGGCACCGGCACGCAGCGAGTTGAACAATGAGTCGCTGTCCTCGTAGACGGTGAGCATCAAAAACTGCACGGACGGATGTGCCACCTTGAGCTGGCGGACACATTCGTAGCCTTTCACGCCGGGCAGATTGATGTCCATCAATACCACGTCCGGCAGGTTTTGCGGAATTTCCTTGAGCGCGGTTTCACCATTGGCGTATTCGCCGGTGAGTTTGAACCCGCCCGCGCGTTTGATGAGCGCCGACAGGCTGCTGCGGATGCCTTCATCATCATCCACGATGGCCACTTTGATTTGCATAAAAAATTTGCAGGAATGTTTTGACAATAATCCGGCGGCGGCTTTGGTCAACCGGGAAAGTTCAAATTGAACTCCGCGCGTGTTCCCTTGCCCGGCTCGCTGGTCAACGCCAGCGTGCCGCCGACGGCTTCGGCGCGGCGACGCATGTTTTCCAAACCGTTGTGCTGTCCGTTGGTCGCGGGCGGGCCGGGGTCAAAACCTTTTCCGTCGTCGGCGATTACAATTTTCAGGGCGTGGCCGTCGGTATTGATCTGTAGATAAACCACGCTGCCGCCCGCGTGTTTCAACACGTTGTTCAGCGCCTCCTTTACGATGAGAAAAATGTTATGGCGCACGTCCGGCGGCAACGGGCGGACGGGCAGATCCTGCGGCAAATCCATCCGGCAGCGCGTTGCGTTGCCTTCGAACATCTCGTTTGCAAAATGCGCGATATAGTCCACGAGACCTTGCAGCGTGTCGCTGCCGGGACGCACGGCCCAGACGATTTCTTCCAGCGCCCGGACGGTTTGATCCGCTGCCTGGGAAATTTTCCCGGCGTGCGTCTCGACCTGTCCGGGATTGTGCTTGTCCGTGTGGAGCAGTCCGCCGAGCAAGGAGATGCGCGTGAGCAACGAACCGAGTTCGTCGTGCAGATCCTGGGCGATGCGCGCCCGCTCCTTTTCCAGCACCCGTTCCTGTTCGGCGTGCCGCAGTTGAAGCTGGTATTTTCTCTTTTCCACCAGGCGCGCGGCGGCACCGACACCGGCCAGCACAAACAAGGCGAAAAGTCCGCGAAACCACCATGTCTGCCAGAAGCGCACCACCACAAAGTCGTTGAACGAAGTCGCAATCGCCATGTCGCTGAAAATCCAGCCGTTGCCGCCGCCATCGTGGCGCAGGCGGATCTGGTTGAACGACGCATTCGCCTTGAACTTGGTGATGATGCTTTCCGGTTGGTTCTCGACCGTGGCGCCATGCGTCAGATTAGGGTCCAGCCATACGGTGATGAGATCGTCGCCACTGGGGACATACTGCACTTTGAAGACGATGGTTTTTTCGTAATTGTGGCTGGGCAATTCGTAAGGCATGAAGCCGCCCAGACCCGAACCTTCGGGATGCGAGGACTTGAGGTTGAATTCCCCGGCGTCCGCAGCATACTTGTTCGACGGACCGGTCTCCGAAGTGTAGGCTGCCGAATAGCCCCACGCTTCCAGGGCGTTGCCCACGGCCAGCCGGTTGGTGCCGTCTTCGTTCAGTTGGAACAGCGCGTAATACGGCTCGTTGGCCGCGTCTGAAAGCGGGTCAACGTGAAACTTGAAATAAAGGATATCGCTGGCCGTGTCGTCCCGCTTCACCGCGCCGCCCAAAATGTCCGTGCCCTCGGGCGTCGCGTGGATGACCCGTGAGGCGGGATCACTCCACAACACCGTGGCACGCGCCGACGGACAAATTATTGCCGCGAAAATTGTCAGCGCAAAAAGCGCAACGAAGCGGGACATTGGAAAATCATGCCAGTGAAACCTGCGTGGCACAAGTTCACGGCAGCAATTTCACGTGAAAGCGGGCTGATCCCAAAGAACTGATTCCATGAATCAAAATTGCATAAAAGAAGCCGGTATCATGGGGGATTTTGAGTTAAGGCCCTGCCCCGCACAAAGATGCTATGGAACGAAGCGGCTTTCCGGCATATGTTCTGCGCAATTCCAATGTCCGATCCGCTGATTTGACAAGCACCCCGGGAGACTGGACTTTAATTTTGAGCGCCAAACCATTTGATGCATTGTTTGTGAAACTGACTTCCGCCCATTTTTTCCGCACGACGTTCCGTCGCGCGCTGGCTGGCTTGGTTTTTTTTTCCTGCCTGTTCGCGGCGGTCCGCGAGGCGCAGGGCGAGGCAATGCTGGAGTTGTTCCAGCTCACCTGGCCGCAGGTGACGCAAAAGATGCCGGAGATTGCCGAGGCGGGTTACGACAGTCTGTGGCTGCCCAATCCGGCCAAGGGCAACAGCGGCGCTTACTCTGTCGGCTACGATCAGTTTGACCCGTTTGACCTGGGCAGCACAAACCAGCAAGGCACGGTCGCCACAAAATATGGCACGCAGGCGCAATTGATCCAAATGGTGCAGACGGCGCATCGTTTCGGCATCCGCGTTTATTTCGACAACATCATGAACCACCGGGCATCCACCGTGCCGGCCTACCCGGCTTCCGGCACGCCGACCAATTATTATCCCGGTTTGATTCCGCAGGATTTTCATCTGCAAACCGTTCCCGGCGGATTTGAAAACTGGGCGTCCGTCAGCGACTGGTGTGATGTCCAGAACGTCGAAAACCAGCCCCTGTTGGGCTTGTGCGATCTGGCGCAGGAACCGGGCACGGTGAATTGGAATTTCGGCAACAGCATCGGCGACATCATCACCAAGCCGTATTTTGTCCGCTTTCCGGGCCGGCCGGATTTATACATGGATACCAACCTTCCTGCCATCGGTGGCAACTGGCATCCCTTCGACGGTCATGGCCAGCCCGCGCCGGAATATGTGCAGGATTACCTTTGCCGCGCGGCGGCGTGGACGCTTTACACGACCGGGTGCGACGGTTTCCGGCTGGATGCGGTGAAGCATGTGCCGGTGAATTTTTTCGGTTCGGAAACGGGCCAGACGGATGATCCATCCTTTGCGGGCTACACCGGTGCAATCCAGGCGATGTATGATTACGTCCACGGTTACGGCAGCAATGTCACGGGCAACGGCTATGTGGAAACGGACGGCAACCGGAACAGTCTGTTCAACACCGAGACGACCCGCAACGACGCCATGATTTTCGGCGAATACGAACCGTCGGCACTGGCGGCGGGCGACGACTTTTATGACTATCTCAATTCGGGCATGCGGCTGCTGAACTTTCCGCTTTACAGCCAGATGAACAGTGTTTTTGGCGGCGCGTCCATGTCCGGCATGGATGGGCGCGATTACATTCCGCCGGGGTCGAATTGCGACGCCAACGGCAATTTCAGCGCGGCACAGGCGGTCAACCTGCCGCAGTCGCAGGACGGTGGCAGTTGCTGTCCGGCCAATGAAGGCATGGAGAATGCGTATTTCTTCATGCACGAGGGTTTGCCGATGGTTTATACGGACGGTTTCAATCATAACACGGGTGGCGGCACACCGATCGTTTCTTACGCCAATTATCTGGGCGAGTTCGGCGACAACTCCATGCCGGACACGATGTATCTGCACAACCAACTGGCGCGCGGCGGCACCTGGTCGCGCTGGAGCGACCAGAATGTCGTGCTGTTTGAGCGCTACGACTACCGCGAAGGCAACGCTGCCCAGCCGCAGACGCAGGATGTGGCGTTGCTCGGTTTGAATGATGACACCGGTTATCCCGGCGACATCACGTTTGATGACGGGGTGAGCCGGACGAGCGATGGATATTATCTGAATCCTTCCAACACGACTTCCACCGCGGTCTCCAATTCGCGCGGCCAGGGAATCGTGGTCGGCTTTGCGCCCGGTTCAATGCTGGTGCAGCTGGCCAGTTCTTCGCCGACGGGCGGGCGGGCTTATCAGAAATTGCTGGTGCATGGTGCGACGTCCAGTTTGTCCGCCGCGCAGTCTTCCGCGAATAATGCCGATCCGACCCAGCGGCTGATTTATGTCGGCGGCCAGACTGTTCCCGGCGGCGGCGGCGCGATCGAACTCAACCTGCCCAGCGACGCGTGGGTGATGTATGCCTATCAATGGCCGCAGGCCAGCCAGGCGAATCCTTCGACCAACGCCATCATCCTGCGGCAAAATGGAATCGAAGTTCCGCATCTCACGGTCTATCGCACGGACGGCACGAACGGCGATCCGAATTACAATCCGCTTTTCCCGTTCAAGATGCGCGGCAGCGTGGATCAATATGGCAATGTCATCAGCGGCGTGAATGTGTCCAATCTGACTTATGCGATTGATGTTCCCGTCGTCACAAATGCGAATTTCGACATTCTCGTCCGCAGCGACGCGTCCTGCTCGAACACGCTGGTCAAGCTTGACGGCGGGATGGACTTGAACAGCCAGATGGGACTCGGCCCGACGAATTTTCAAGCGGGCATCGCGCCGACGAATTTTCTCGATCTGCGCGACAATCCGCCCGGCTACGCGGACGATGTTTTTCTCGGCTACGAACAGGCCGCGTTTCAATTCCGCAACGGCCCGGAAAAATTCGCCGCGCGAAATATTTTGAGCAACAACATCGTCTCGCCCGGCGCGGAGACTTATTACTACACCGTCGGCGGCGCGAGCAATGTGGTCTCCGGCGCAGGCTACGAAGAATCCATGACGAATCAGACGGCGGCCTGGGTCTGGCATGATCCGACGAACAGCGTGACTTCGTTGAGCGCGAATCCGGCGACGCAGCGGAATCCGTTGAGTCCAACCGCCGGGCAATCCGTGGACTTGTGGGTGAAGGTCGGCTACCAGTTTCAGATCAACACCTGCTTCATTTACTACACGACCAACGGCTCGAATCCCGAAGGTGCTTTTGGCGCCGGCAAAGGCACGACGCAGGTGGTTCAGGGGTTTTGGGTCAATCACGACAGCGCGCAAAACAACATTGACTGGTGGAAGGGAACGATTCCGGCGCAAACGAACGGCACACAGGTGCGTTACAAGGTCGCGTTGTTTTACGGCGGCAGCGTCTATGCCGGGCAGAGCATCCAGACCATTTCCGATGCGGAAACCTCTGGTTCAAAACTTTATGGCCTGACGCAGGCCGCCATCACCAATTTCAATCCCGCGACGGCCACCGTCTGGCTGCACAACGATTTGAACCCGGCGAACACCGTCACCGGCCTGCAACCCGGTTTTCACATCGTCCGCGCCCGGACCTTCCTGCCGCGCCCGGGCCAGTCGTCCGTCTATAACACGTTCCTGCAGACATTTTATTACGACGGCGCGCTGCCGGCGGGCGTGATTCCGTATCCGGCGAACGGCAGCACCATCGGCAGCAGCACTTACACCGTCGTGGTGCGCGCCGACAGCACCGTGACCGGCGTGGCTTTCAACATTCAGGACAGCGACGCGAACAACGACGACATCTACACCGGCCAGCCCAACGGCAATGGAAATGACCTCGCCGGCTCGCCGGTTTTTGTGGCGGCGAATCCAGTCACTCCGGACGCGACGTTGAGCGCGGCCTACACCAATTACCCGCAGGAATTCCGGTTTGTCTATACCAACGTCCCCGGCAGCGGCACGGCGACGATTTCCGTGCGGCTCAATGAATTTGCCACCGCCATTTATACGAACCGTTTCACGATGCTGACCACGACGGTCAACACGCTCGCGCCGGCGCAGGGGGTCCAGATCTCCAGCCCCGCCACCGACGGCACGGTCATAACCTATGCGACCAACCTGGCCTATCTCGTGCAGGCCTGCGTCAGCCCGGCGCTGACAGATTCGGCGGCAAATTTCAATGTCCTGATCAACGGCGTTCTCCAGCCGCAGGCATCCTATATCCTGCGTCCCTTCAGCCAGTGTCCCAACATGAACGCCTTGAACTATCTCTGGAACAACCCGCCGCCCGGCACCAACGTCATTCAGGTCATCTACACGAATGCCGCGGTGCCGATTGGCGATGCGCGCAGCGTCATTGTCGCGCCGCCGCTGCGAATCACCGGTCTGGCCGGCAACAACCAGCTCATCTTGTGGGGCAGCGTGCCGGGCGTGAATTACCAGGTGCTGGCCACGACCAATCTGACCCAGCCGTTTCAACCCGCCAGCACCCTCATTCCGAGCCAGGGTGCCACGACCTCCTTTTACGACCCGAATCCGGCGCAGCAAAAATTCTACGAGATCGAGCTGGTGCAGTGATGCGTTGCCGGGAAGCTCCCGGCGCGATTTAGCCCGTGATAAAGCGTGGCGATGGTGCGACGACCGTGACGTGGAACTGGCTCCGTGCACCGTTGCCGAGGAGCGTCTGGCCGCCGGCGGCCAGCCTGAAAACGAAAATTGAACCGGACGAACAAAATGAATTCAAGCTGGAATAAAATCCTTGGGACCCCTTTAGGGATGGTCGCCGCCATGACCGAAAGCGACCCGGGTATTGCGAGTGAAAGAGCCTCCTGCTACACCCTTGGTTAACCGGGACAGCGCCACGAGGTGGGCAAGGCGTTTGGCGGTTCAGTTTGACGTAAATCCAAGCAAGGACATCTTAATGCCACGTCTTACAAACTATGATAAGAGCCGCCATGGAATTATAGCCAATGTGAACCCCGATTGCGGGACCAATTGCCTTCCATCGCAAACGACACCATAGTGCTGCCAACGTCGCGCCAATAATACCAATAACATTAGACAAAAAATGAGTATAGTAAGGAATGTGCAGCGCCACAAATAGGAGCGTCGTGGATACGGCTGCCCAGAAGGGTCCGAAAGATTTTCGGTATCCGCCGTAAAGAACTCCCCTGAACAACATCTCCTCCACGGGCGGTGCCAGTAGCACTGCCACAACAACCCAAATTATTTGCGGCAACCCCGGTGTAAACGCCATCCTGTGTAAAGGGTCTAGGTCTTTGTATGTCACATAATGTCTTGCGATTAAAATAAAAGTTTGATCGCACGCTCCAATAATCAAGCCGATGATTAATCCTTTCACAACAAACTCCCATCGTCCGGTAACCCAGGCAGCACCGATTGGACTGGTATCCTTAAGATGTTTTGTTATCAAAGCAAATGACATAAGAACAATTACGATACCACCAAGCACAAAACTCAAAACTATCGCCGTTGGAACCAGCATGTCTGATATGGAATTAACCTGTTGTAGATTATGAATTCCCTGGGCTGCCGCTATCCGACTGGCTACCACTTCCATTGAATATCCGCAGAAAATCTGCGTGGACATGTAAGCTAGGAGAATGATGGTGGCGGAGCCAGCATTGAGCCCCGTTGCCCGGTTCTTCAACATTGATTTGGGTAACGATTCGGTTTGGGTTTCATTCGGCAAGTTGAGTTCTGTGCCGCACCCAGCACAGAAGAGCATAGCATCCTCATTCGCTTTGCCGCAGTAGTTGCAAACCTTCATTATATGGCCATGTCCCTACACTCAAAATCAACTTATGTATGGTTCATTTTAGTTAGAAACCGGTGCAATAGGCAAATTATTTACAGGACAAATGGAACAACCCGATTCAGGCGGTAAATGAGGAAAAGGAATAATCAGATGTGGGCCAGGCAAAGAAAATGAAGGGCAGAAATTCTTAATGTCTTGAATCCAATACCAACCCCAACCTACAAGATCATTATCTTGCCAATCAGTTCCGCCTTCGCTATTATGTGGACGGCAACCAAAAATTGAAAAGGGTTGGAATTCGGGTCAAAAAGGGTTCTGGCGGGCGGGCGCGGGGCGCGGCGGCAAGAGGGTTGCAGCGATGCGCAGATGGCCTGCGGCAGCCGTGCAGGATTAACTCAAGGCAGCGTGGAAGCCGAGTTCGCCGATGGGGTTGGCGGTGGGGCTGCTCGCCTGAATGTCCGACGGCAGGAAGGTGAGTTGGGAGCCGGAGGGGACGGGGTTGGGAGTGGCAGCGCCGTTGATGGTGACGGGATTCGGGGCGACGGGGGCGATGCTGTTGGCGGCGGCGTCAAAGTTGTGGAGGTAAATTGTGGTGTGGTTGAAATTGTTCAAAAAGACCGAACCTTCTTTCCATGCCGGGCCGCGGCATTGGATGACGTAAAGCAACGGTGTTAGTTGGCAAGATGGAAATCATAATTTTTGAGGAGACGGTTCATAAGGATGACGAGCTTGCGCATGCAGGCGGTCATGGCGACGAGGGGTTTCTTTCCGGCGGCGCG
>Ga0182018_10003128_pt1 | contig 15339 bp, 9 predicted proteins | sample 812P2MmetaG_FD_120490 | JGI IMG/M metagenome (GOLD analysis project Ga0182018, IMG submission 120490) | Permafrost microbial communities from Stordalen Mire, Sweden - 812P2M metaG | ecosystem: Environmental > Terrestrial > Soil > Wetlands > Permafrost | place: Sweden: Stordalen | collected...
AAGCGGCGGCCGCGCGCGCGAGTCCCCGGACCACCGACAGCTCCTCCGCGCTGACCGTGTGGCCGAGGCCGTTGAAAATGGATTTTGTTACTTCGGCGCCGAGCATCCGAAACACCCTTGCGCTCTCCTCGACGCTCGCGAGCGGAATATGCGGATCGTTGTCGTCGCAGGCCAGGTAGACCGGCGTGCCCTCGAGGCTGCCCGCCGCGTCGTGGCGGCCGCCCGGAGGCCCGATCAGCGCGCCGCTCAGGCCCGCCACTCCGCCGTAACGGCGGGGGTGTCGGCACGCGAACTCCAACGCGAGGCACGCGCCCTGGGAAAAGCCGATCAGAATGATCTTTTCGAAGGGAACACCAGCCGCCTTCGCCTCGTCCACCAGGCGGCCCACCGCAGCGAGGGCCGAGGATAGGTAGGGCTCATTCTCGGCGAGGGGCGCCAAAAAACGCTGCGGGTACCACGCGTTCCCCGCAGCCTGCGGCGCAAGGAGCGCCACCGCCGGCACCTTCGCGGCGACCGCCTCACCCAGCGAAAAAATATCCTCCGCCGAGGCCCCGCGCCCGTGCAGCAGGACAAGCGCGGCCCGCGCGCGGGCGAGCGGAACTCCGCCCCGAAGGACAGGCTGTCGGTCGTGAGGGCTCATGAAGCCGCAGCGTACACCAAAATCCGGGGGAGGCAACAGGACGTTCCATGGCGGTGGAGCCCCAAATCCTAGGGGTTGACGCGATCGCACCCGTGACGACTTAATAGGAAACCCGACCCCCCAGAGCCCCGTCCCGCGCCCCATGCCGAATCGATTGATGTCCGCTGTCCTCTTCGCCGTTCTCGTCGCCGGGCCGGCTGGCGTCCGCGCGGCGGACTGGCTCCCAGGCGAGCCCTCGGCCTTCCTGCAGTCCTATGCCGGCAGCCCCGTGGAATGGATGCCCTGGGGCGACGCGGCTTTCGCCCGGGCAAAAACAGAGCAGAAGCCTATCTTCGTCTTTGTCGGGTCCTTCACGAGCGAGCTTGCGCGCGCGATGCGCACCCAGACCTTTGCCAATGCCGAAACCTCGAAATGGCTCAACCAGCACTTCGTCTGCGTCCTGATCGACCGCGAAGAGCGGCCCGACCTGGCCAACTTGTACGAGGCCTACGTGGTCCGCGTGAAGCAGCTGAGCGGCTGGCCCCTCAATATCTGGCTCACCCCGGACCTGCTGCCATTCGACGGCGCCGCGTACCTGGCGCCCTCCGAGGAATGGGGGCGGCCCGGGTTCCTCAAGTCCGCCAACCAGGCGAAGAGCGCGTGGGAAACCGACAGGGCCGGATGCCGCAGCCGCGCGGCCGAGGTCGCGGCACAGCTCGCTCCCGACGCCCCGACGGCCGCGGGAATATGGGATGCGGTAAAGATCCGGTCGCGGCTCCTGGCGGCCGCCGAGGCCTGGCGGGGAAGTTTTGACGCGACGCTGGGCGGATTCAGCACGCCCCCGAAGTATGCCGAGCCGGAGCTCCAGCGCTTCCTCCTGCTCCAGTCCCCGGCGGACCGGGAGGCTGCGCTGAAGACCCTTCGCGCCCTCGACACCAGCGCGGTGCGCGATCCCTTGGACGGCGGGTTCTTCCGCTATGCGACGGACGCCGCGTGGCGCATCCCCTACCCCCAAAAGACGCTCTCCGACCAGGCGCGGAACGCGCTCGCCTTCCTGGATGCGGCGCACGGGGACGATGCGAAGGCCTTTGAGCAGGCGGCGCGCGGAGCCCTTGATTTTTCGCTGGGCCGCCTCGTCCGCCCGGACGGCACCTTTTCGGCGTCGATCGACGCGACCGGCGAGGCCTTCACCGGTTACTACGCATGGACCGGATCCGAGATTGGCCAGATCCTGGGATCGGATTCCGCGGCGTTCAACTTGGCCCACGGAGTGCAGGCGGCGGGCAACATCAGCGCGGACGACGACCCGTCCGGCGTGTATGCCTCGAAGAACCTGCTGCACTCGACGGATGACTCGGACCCGGCGCAGGCCCGAGCTGCGGCGAAGCTCCTCGACGTGCGCGACCGACGGCCGCCGCCCCCCCGCGACGACCGCGCGACGGCGGAGTCGCACGGCCTCCTGATCGGCGCGTTGGCGCGCGCCGGTGCGCAACTGGGCGACCCCCGGTACCTCGACGCAGCCGCGCGGACGCTCGCCGCCGTGGAGAAGGCCTTTCATCTTTCGACGGACGGCGACCTCCGGCATCTCGCCGGTTCGGCCGAGCCCGCGACGCCCGAGGATTACGCGGCCATGGCCCTCGGTTGCCGCGAACTGGCGACGGCCCGGAATGACCGGAGGACAGACGCTCTTGCGACCCATCTCCTGGAGCGGCTCGACGCGCAGTTCTACGATCCCGACCACCGGGCCTATTGGGATACCCCGGCGTCGGCGAGGCCCGGAGTCTTCGCGCGCGTGCTGGTGGGCGCGGAGGCACCCGCCCCGGAATCCATGGCGGTCTTGGCCGGTCCGCCCGCTGAAAAAGAGAGGGCGATCGCGGACGCGCTTCTCGATTCCCTCGACGAGGGGAATATCCAGCCGCCTGGCGACATCCTGCTCGCCCTTTCGTCTTTTTCAAATCATTGAAAAATAAGTGTTTACATTTCGTCTGGTGAGAGATGCCCGGGCGAGCTCCCGGCGGGCACGCTCGGGTAAACCCGGTCGGACCGCGGCCCCGCGGCGCTGAGGAAAATCAGTGGAGGATTTCGATTCCGGGCGGTGTTAAACCTTCGCATGGAGCCCCCTCGAAGCGTGCGCGTTGGCCGCCTTTTTTTCGCAATCGGCATGGTGGGCTTCGGGGTGCTGTTTTTCGTCAACGCCAATGCGGTGCTCGTGTTGGCTCCGGCGTGGCCCACTTGGATCCCGGGCCGGTCGGGCGCCTTCGCGGCGGGCGCCATCCTCATCGCGGGAGGCGCGTCAATCGCGTTCGGACTGCGTGCGAGGTCGGTGGCGATCCTGCTGGGCTCGATCATCCTCGCGTGGGACCTGTTTCGGGACGTGGACCTGATCAAGATTGCCGCAACGTCGCTGGACATCACCAAGGCCCTGGCCTTGGGCGGCGGCGCATTCGTGATCGCCGGCACGTTCCCCCGGGACAAATGGGAATCAAGCGGCCCCTTTTCCCCGATGATGATGCGGCTGGAAAAACTGATCCCCCTCGGTCGGTTTTTCCTCGCCTCCCAGATGATCGTGGCCGGGATCGAACATTTCATCTACGCGGTCTACGTCTTCGACATGGTGCCGTCCTGGATCCCGTGGCACCCTTTCTGGACCTATTTTGTCGGCGCGGCGCTTGTCGCCGGCGGCATCGGACTCATGGTGAGGCGGACGGCGCGGCTGGCGGCGGCCCTCCTTGGGGCCATTATTTTCATCTGGGTGCTCGTCCTGCACCTACCGAGGGCCGTCGCCGCGCAGACGAGCGCGAATGAGTGGACCAGCGTGTTTCAGGCGCTCGCCATGAGCGGAATCGCTTTCATCCTCGCGGCAACCCTTCCCAGGGAACCGGAGAAAACCCCGTAACGGGGCGAACGCTGCGCCGCAGGAATCCTCCTGGGGTCACTTCCCCTGCTCGACGCCCAGATTCAAACCGCTCGGTCCCTGTCCACTGCCGCCCTGGGGATGGCTTTGCTCAACCCACTGCAACTATCGCAATGGGCGGGCACCACTTTTTCTCCTTGTGCGCACGCAGCTAGATCAGATCACAGCGCGCGGGTCAGCACCACCGCTGCGTGGCGATCGATGGGGGGCGTCGGAATCTTCAGCACGCCGCCCGGGTGCGCGATGACCGTGGAGGGCAATGGGACACCCTTGGCCGTATCCCACCAGGTGACCTTCCAGGATCCCGCGGGCACATCCTCGAGATCGAGGGTGCCCGCCACGGCCGGGGTCGGGTTCAGGGCATAAAGGTTGGCGCGGTGCCACACCCATGCGGCAATGAAGTGGTCGTTGCGCCGGCCGATCAGCGCGAGGACGGACGCCTCCACCCCGAGATCCAATTCCGGCATGGCAATCCAGTCCGGGCCGGGATTCTCGAGGAGAAGCGTGTGGCGGCCGGCCGCGATCGGAACCGGGACGCTCGCCTGCGTGAAGGCGGTTCCTGCCGCCCAGGCTTGCTCCGCCACGATCCGGCCGTCGACGCTGACGCGTAGGGCGCCCCCCTTCGGGGCGACGCCGTCCACGATCGCATGCGCCGTCGTGGCATTCGGAAGATCGAGGCGATAGGTCGCCCGGCCGGGAAACCCGTCTGCAATGCCGTCGGGGGAGCCGCTCAGGATCGCGGGCACGTTGGCGGCCTCGATTGGCTCGCGGCCGTCCACCGGATAATCCATGTCGGAGGCGGCGCGGCGCTGCCAGAATTGGCCGGCGGCGATCGTGACGGGCGCCTGTTCGGCGCATTCCACCTTCGCTGAAAACGGCTGGAGGTCCGCCTGCTCCGTTATCCGGCTGAGGGCGATGAAGCGAAAGACCGCGCCCAGTTCGCCCAAGCGATGCTCCCCGTAGAGCTGCCAGCCGTCCCACGGCTGCGCGGCCATCGATCCCTGCCCCATGATGCTCGCCCAGACGGGCGGGATCAGCGTCAGGCCGGAGTTCTTCACCGCTCGCGAAACCGGCTGGTGATCGTCGCCCTCCTCGCCGTAGAAAACCGGCTTGTCGAGGGTATCGGGGGCCGGATCAAAGCTGCGCGCGCCCGCGATCAGGTTCGCCGCGTAAAGGTGCGGCTGGTAGTAATCCATCTTCTTGTAGATGGGGCTCCGGAGGTTTTCGGTGCTGGTGGTGATGAGATGGCCGTAGACGTCGACCGACCGGATGACGTCGGCCATCTCATCGTGCCAGCGGGCGACCTCTGCCTCGTGCCCCTGCGTGAACGCGTCGGTCCAGTGCACCTCGTTGAACAGCTCCCATGCGACGACGGCTGGCGACCAGCCCCAGCGGGCCACGATGTAGCGGTATTTCACAACCGTGATCACGCGCGCGTTGGAATCCGTGAAGAAATCGACCGGATTCTTGAGGAACCCGCCCGAGTTCGCCGCGTTCCACGGGTTCTTTGCCCAGTCGGAGTTGTTGGCTGTGGTGTACTGGCCGTGGTGCTGGAGGACGACCTGGATATAGACGCCGTTGTCCTCGGCGGCGGCGAGCAGATGGTCCCAGTTTTCAGCAACCTGTTCGCTGAAGACACCGGGCTTCGGGGACGGTCCCATGTCGGAGGGCAGCCAGTCCAGGTTCATCCCGTCCCAATGGGCCATCCAGACCCTCATCCAGTTGAGATTGGCATGGGCGAACTCCGGGAGCGCGCCGAGGAAAAAGCCCATGCGGTCCTGGATGCCGTCCGGCGCCCAGGCCAGGTTGGCGCCCACCGGCTCGTACACGAATCCGTCCGAGCGCATGAGCTGCCGGGGGTTCTTCGGGTTGACGAGGATCGAGGGGAGGCGGGTGCGAGTTGCGATTGCGACCTCCGACGGGGAAACCATGCTTATGACGATGTCGGTCCGGCGGATGCCGAGCGTCGTCTCCGCGACGCGCCCAAAATGGTAGGTCCCCACCTCGTCCGGACGCGCCCGCACCGCAAAGATGCCGCCGTCCGCGTAGTAGGCCGGAAGCGTCAGCTTCTGCCCCGAGGGCGTCACCACCTCGGCCCAGAGTTCCCGCGCGTAGGGATTCTGGACCGACGCGTTGTCCGGCGCCAGGAAGTCGAATTCGACCGGTTTGGTTGCCGCGAACGCGGCGTTCGCAAGCAGGAGTCCAACGAGAAGCGGGTGGCGGGGGTTCGGGGTCATGGGGTCAGGGCACCAGATCAGGAATTGAGATTTGTTGCCGCCGTTCCTACAAGGGTTTTATCCTGCATATTGGCGCGGTAGATGCCCGGAGGATAGCCGGTCAGCCTCTTGAAGAGCACGCACATGTACTCCATGTGCTCGAAGCCGGTGAGCTCCGCGATCCGCTTCAGGGGGAAATCCGTCTCAAGAAGGAGCTGCCGGATCTTCCTCAGCTGAACGCGGCGGATCTCCGCCTGGGGGGAGCGCCCGATGTGGTGGCGGAATTTCCTCTCCATCTGGCTGCGCGAGGCATGGGCGTGCTGGAGGACCTGGGTCACGGTGATGCCGTTGCAGGCCCGCTCGCGGATGAAGCTGAGGGCGGCCGCCACGTTGCGGTCGTCGATGGCGAGGACATCCGTCGAGTGTCGCGTCACCACGCCGATCGGCTCGACGCGCTGGTCGTACGTCTTGGGCTTGCGGCCCGCCAGGAGCTCCCGGAGCGTCTCCGCTGCGCGGTAGCCGGACTGGAAGGCGTTGGGCGCGACGCTCGAGATGGCCGGATGGGTCAGCTCGCAGCGGATGGGGTCGTTGTTGGCGCCGAGGATCGCAATCTCCTCCGGGACAAGGATGCCGCCCTCATGGGCTGCGCCGATCAGCTGCTGGGCCCGCATGTCGTTGCAGGCCATGAGTGCCACGGGCTTCGGGAGCGCCTTCATCCAGGCGAGGAGCATATTGACCTGCGCCTCCTCCCAGAACGGATTCAGGTCTCCGGGGTAGTCGACGTCAAAGACGGAGCATTCCCTGCCGGCGAGCCGGATCGCCTCCACGAATCCGTCGCGGCGCTCCCGCGACCAGCTGAAGTTCGAGAAGCCGCAGAATCCGAATTTCTGGTAGCCGCGTTCCATGAAGTGCTCGGCCCCAAGGTGGCCGATGCCGACGTTGTCCGGCCGGATCTTGGGAACGCCGGGAAAGGGCTCGACGTCGTTCAGGTCGACGAGGGGAATCCCGCGCTCCGAGCACGCGGCGACGAGCGCGGGCGTGGTGTGCCGGCTGATGACGCCGTGCCATTTCTTGCTGAGCAGCCACCGCGGATCCGTCTCGGAGCGGGCCTGGTCGTCGTGGAAGGCCAGCCAAAGGTGATGCGTGCGCTCGAAGTGGGCGACGCCCCTGAGCATGGCCATGCTCTCCTCGAAGCGAGTCCGGAAGATGAGCAGTACCTGGGCCTTCACAGCCCGACGCTGCAAACATCGGGAGCGGGAGGCAAGCGCGTGCGCGGCCCCCGGGGGCCGCAGCCCGGGCTACGGCTTCAGCGGGTACTCCTTGATGAAGGCCACGACCTCATGCGCATTGCAGAAGCACAGCGCCGTGAACGTGTCCGCCGCGCCGTAGTAGAGCGCGATGCGGCCGGTCGCGGAATCGCACAGGCAGCCGACCGGGAAGCAGACTCCCGGCACGAAGCCGCTCAGCTCATAGGGCGCCTCCGGCACGATCATCGGCTGGTTGGCGCAGGCGACGACCTTCCACGGCTCCTTGCGGTCGAGCAACATCGCGCCGATCGAATAGACGAACCCGTTGCAGGTCGTCGTGACGCCGTGATAGAATAGGAGCCAGCCCTCGTTTGTCTCGATCGGCGACGGACCGGCGCCAATCTTCGTCCCCTGCCACCAGGGACCGCCGCGGCCGATCACATGGCGGTGCCGGCCCCAATGGACCAGATCCTCACTCTCGCTCACAAAAATGTCGCCGAAGGGCGTGTGCCCGGTATCGGAGGGCCGGCTGAGCATCAGGAATTTCCCGCCGAACTTGCGCGGGAAGAGGACGCCGTTGCGGTTGTACGGCAGGAAGGCGTTTTCCAGCTGCTCGAAATGGACGAAATCCTTCGTGCGCGCGATGCCGATGGTCGGCCCGTGGTAGCCATTGCACCAGGTGACGTAGTGCACGCCGTCGATCAGCGTCACGCGTGGATCGTACGCGTACTCAAACTTGCGGACCTCGGGGTCGTCGCACTTCAGGTCGATGGGTTTCGGCTCGAACGTGAACTTGAGCCCGTCCGGGCTGCGTCCGACGTGCAGGTGCGGGATGCGGTCCATGCCCTCGGTCCGGAACACCCCGATGAAGCCGCCTTTCCAGGGCACCACGGCGCTGTTGTAGATGCCGGTCACCCGCGGAAGTGGCCGCCGGCCCACCACGGGATTGCCGCTGTAGCGCCAAGCGACATCCGTGTTACCGGAAGCTTTGGGCTCCCAGGGAATATTGGGCAATGCGGGACCGACAATCTTTAGCTTCATTGGAACGGGGTATGGGGGCGGCTGGACCTTCGGAAAGCGCGGGCTTCCAGCGGGTTTGCGTGGCTGCGTTAGAGGGGACGGCCGCTAGCGTACCCGGACCTGGAGCGCCTGTTAATGAGATCCTTTGTCAGAAACTTGAGATGCGCTTCATGGGTCATTGGGCCGCCCTGCGGGCCGCCCGCAGCGCGGCCGCTGCGATCCGCACCGACGATTTGACAAGCGCAGCGAATTCAGCGGATTAAGAAACCGGTCGGCGCAGCACCCCCTCAAATTCCCCGGCCCTCCCCTTGCGAACCCCCGCCGCCCTCCTCCTCCGCCTCGCACTGCTCGCGCCGGCGCTCGCGCTCCGGGCCGCTCCCACCGGGGCCACGGCGGTGTACGACGTGGCCGCCTTCGGCGCCACCGGCGCCCATATCCGGTCCGACACCGCCGCGATCCAGCGGGCGATCGATGCCTGCTCGAGCGGGGGCGGGGGACGTGTGGTCGTCCCGTCGGGCATGTTTCTGACGATCGGCACGATCGTCCTGAAAAGCCATGTCGAGCTCCACCTCGAGCGCGGAGCGGTGCTCGAGGGCAGCCCGCATGCCGGCGACTTCACCCGCTTCGCGTTTCCGCCGGTCTGGTTTGATTCCGGCCCGCCGCAGCCCATGGGCGTCATCGTCGCGGCCGACGGCGCCGAGGATATCGCGATCACCGGTCCCGGCCGGATCGACGGGAACGGCATGGCCTATGTCTCGAAGACCGGCCCCTACATCTACCAATGCGTGGCCATCCGGCCGTTCACGGTCGTTCTGAAGCGCTGCCGGCATGTCCTCCTCCAGGAATTCTCCCTCATCAATTCCGCCTTCTGGACCCTGAGGCTCCTGGGGTGCGACGACGCGACGATCGACTCCCTGCGCATCGACGGGGACCTGCGGATGCCCAACAATGACGGCATCGACATCGACTGGTCGTCGAACGTGCGCATCCGCGGCTGCCACATCACGACCGGCGACGACTGCATCTCGCTCAAGACCGCCCCCCTGAGCGAAGGGATCACGCGCCCCTGCGAAAACGTCGTGATTTCCGGCTGCACGCTCACGTCCCGCTCCTGCGGCATCGTGCTCGGATGCGACGTCGCGGGCGCCATTCGCGACGTTGTCGTCAGCGACTGCGTCATCAAGGACAGCCACCGCGGCGTCGCGGTGCGCCTCAGCCTGGAGGGAAGCATCGAGCACGCGCTCTTCTCCAATCTCATCATCGAGACGAAGATCTTCGACCCAAAGTGGTGGGGCCGCGGGGAACCGATCCAGATCCTCGCGCTTCCCTGGACGACCGCCACGCGGATCGGCGCCATCCGCGACATCCACTTTTCCAACCTCATCTGCCGGTCCGAGAACGGCGCAGTGGTCTATGCCGCCGAGCCCGGGCACATTGAGAACGTCTCCTTCGACCACGTCTCCATCCGGATCGACCGGCCGGCCGCGTTTGCCGGCGGCCAGCAGGACCTGCGCCCGAACGCGGTCGAGCCGCTGCCGACCATGGCCACCGCCGGCTTTCTGCTGCGCGATGCCGCCGGCGTCCGCTTCACCGACTGCCGGGTCACCTGGGGCCCGAATCCGCCGGATTACTTCAAGCATGTGCTGGACGCCGTAGGCTGCACCGACCTCGCGGACGCGGGCCTGGCCGGCGAGGCGGCGCAGGCCGGATTGGCCGCAAAATGGATCCACTGAACCCCTCATGACCCGTCGCGAATTCATAGGCACCTCCACCGCAGCCGCCGCCAGCGCGTGGCTGCCCAACGTTCTCCGGGCGAGCTCGCCCGAGGGTTTGCGCCTCCAGCCCAGGGTCCCCCGCTGGCGCGGGTTCAATCTGACGGAGCTCGCCGGCGGCCGCCGCGGCCATACCTATCGGGAAACCGACTTCCAATGGATGTCCGAATGGGGGTTCACCTTCGCGCGGCTGCCCCTCTCCTACTGGGCCTGGTCCAGTCCGGCGGACTGGATGACCATCGATCCCGTCGCCCTCGAGCCCATCGACCAGGCCCTCGAGTTCGGCCAAAAGTACGGGATCCACATCAGCCTGAACTTCCATCGGATCCCCGGCTACTGTGTCAACGGCCGGGAACGCGAACCCTTCCAGCTATTCGACAGCCCCCGCGACTCGATGCAGCGGGCGCTCGATGCCGCCGTCCACCACTGGCATTACTTCGCCGATCGCTACGCCGCGGTGCCGAGCTCGCGCCTCAGCTTCGACCTCATGAACGAGCCCCCCTTCATGGCCGACCAGTCGCGCTACGTCGAAATCGCCGTCGTCCTGATAGCCGCCATCCGCAGCGCCTCCCCCGACCGCCTCATCATCGCCGACGGCGCCGACATCGGCCAGACGCCCGTCCTCGGACTGATCGACCAGGGCATCGTCCAGAGCACGCATGACTACCAGCCGAAGATGGTCAGCCACTACACGGCGACCTGGGTGCCGGCCCGCGAGTTTGAATCCCTGGAAAAACCCACTTGGCCGATGGTCGACCGGCACGGCGTCCTCTGGGACCGCGAGAAGCTCCGGGCAGAGGTGATCACCAAGTGGAAACCCCTCACCGACGCGGGGGCGCCGGTGCATGTGGGTGAGTGGGGCTGCTTCAACAAGACTCCCCATGACGTCTGCCTCGCGTGGATGGGCGACCTCCTGTCGCTTTGGAAGGAGGCCGGATGGGGATGGTCGATGTGGAACCTCCGCGGGGCCTTCGGCATCCTCGACAGCAGCCGGGCGGACGTCGCCTACGAGGACTTCCGCAGCCACAAGCTCGACCGCAAGATGCTCGATCTGCTCCTGGCGGACGGGACCGCCCGCTAGTCAAGGCGCGGCCTGGTCGAGCTCATGCAGGCGCTCGATCAGCTCGAAGCAGGAGCGCCCGCTGTGGTACGGGCATTTCCAGAGGCTCACCTTGGGGCGCGGAAGGGGCGTGCCATCGCGCGCGACCGATTCGATCCAGTCGCCGTGGACCCGATCGACAAACTTCGCCTGAATGAAATCCCAGCTGTGCCGCGAGGCCCTGAAGTACTGCGCATCGCCTGAAAGCTGGTAGGCGTTCAGGAATCCCACGGCGGCCTCGGCCTGCGGCCACCAATCCTTGCCGGTGTTCGTCAGGCCGTGGGGGCCGCCCTCGTTCAGGACGCCGCCGTCCGGGTCGACACCCTGCGCAAGTGTCACCTTGGCGATGTCGAGGGAGATGGGCTTCACCCGCGCGACGAGGGCCGGATCCCCGAGGACCTGCGCCGCCTCGACGAGGAGCCAGCTCAGCTCGATGTCGTGTCCGAACGAGACCTCGTCCCCGATCGGCGTCCAATCGTCCTTCATGAACAGGATCAGGTGGTGGGTGTCGGGGTCGATGATGTGCTGGAGGGTTGTCTCCACCAAGGCGCGCTGGTTGTCCCGGAGTCCCGGATCGGGCCAGACCCGCAGCAGCTCGGTGTAGGCCTCAAGGATGTGGATGTGCGAATTCTGCGACTTCGGCGCGCCGCCCAGCAGGTTGCGCTGGGTCCCCAGGCGCGCCCAGCTCCGGTCGAGCGCGTCGATATATCCCCCGTACGCGCGGTCGCGCGCATGCGCTTCGATGAGGGTATAGATCGCTATCGCCTCGTCCAGGGCGCGCGGCTCGCCGGTGGCCCGATAGAATTCAGCCAGCGCGTAGACGCCAAAGACCTGGCCGTAGATTTGCTTGTGCACGTCCATCGGCGTGCCGTCCGCGGCAATTGTCCAGTAGAGTCCCCCGTACTCCTGGTCCCAGAAATGATCCATGAGGTCCCGGTAGGCCCAGCGAGCCATCTCGAGGTACGCCAGGTCGCCGTACACCCGGTAGGCCGTTGAAAACGTCCAGAGGATGCGGCTCGTCAGGAGCGCGCCCCGCGGGACGCCCGCTTTGACCGTCATGTCCGCCGTGATGAGACCGTAGTATCCGCCGTTCGCTGGGTTTCGGGTGTACTTGAGCCAGAACGGCAGGATATCGCCGCGCAGCTCACGCTCCGCGCTCCGAGCAAGGTCCGTCACCGCAGCGGAAGTGACCGCCGGCGCCGGGGCCTCGTCCGCCGCCAAGGGCGCGGCCACGCAGGCGGCACAAAGGAAATATCCGACGATGGATCTTGGGGAGGGCACGCTTTTGAAAACCCACACGTTGGCGAAGACGGTCCATTTCGCCAGCCGATCGGCCTGCGCGCAAGGGCAATGATGCCCCGGCACCCGGACCGCCCGTCCCTCGCCTGCAATTGCCGGCACGCCCCCAAGAAGGGTTTAGTTTGCTCTCCGCGGCATTTAATTGGATCGTTTCGCCCCGTCGCGGAACCGACCCCCCGGTTCGCGCCAATCCCCAACCCGAACGCGCCCTTCCATGCAGCTGCACGCTCTCGATATCGGAATCATCGTCGGCTATTTCATCGCCGTTATCACCATCGGCCTCTGGGTCTCGCGGAAGGGGTCCAAAGACCTCGACAGCTATTTTCTCGGGGGCAGGACGTTGCCGTGGTATATGCTCGGGGTATCGGATGCATCGGGCATGTTCGACATCAGCGGGACGATGTGGCTCGTCTACGTGCTGTTCCTCTACGGGCTCAAGAGCATCTGGCTTCCCTGGGTCTGGCCAACATTCAACCAGATCTTCCTCATGATGTTCATGAGTGCCTGGTTACGAAGGTCCAATGTCCTCACGGGCGCCCAGTGGATGCAGACCCGATTCGGCAACGACCGCGGGGGCGTCCTAGCGCACCTGAGCGTCGTCGCCTTCGCGCTCGTCAACGTAATCGGCCTCCTCGCCTACGCCTTCAAGGGCATCGGCAAGTTCGCCGTGGTGATGCTGCCGTGGCATTTCACGGGCGCCTCGAGCGGCATGTTCTCCGACGAGAACGTCTACGCCATCATCCTCCTCGGACTCACGGCCCTCTATGCGATCAAGGGGGGGATGGTGAGCGTCGTCATCACCGAAGTGGCGCAATTCACGATCCTCACCGGCACGGCGATCACGATCGGCATCATCGCCCTCGTGAAGGTCTCGCCCGACATGATCGCCCACAACATCCCGGCGGGCTGGATGAATCCCTTCTTCGGCTGGAGGCTCGACCTCAACTGGGATGGCATCCTCAAGACCGCAAACTCCGCCCTTCACCAGGACGGCAATGACCTCTTCTCGATCATCTTTGGCCTGATGTTCTTCAAGGGCGTGCTGGCGAGCCTCGCCGGTCCGGCGCCAAACTACGACATGCAGCGCATCTTGGCGACGCGCAACCCCCGCGAGGCCTCGCTCATGAACGGCATGGTCACCGTCGTCCTCATGTTTCCCCGCTACCTGATGATCGCCGGCATCACGGTCCTCGCCCTGGCCTTCTGCATGCCTGTCCTGCAGGGTCAGGCGACGCCGGATTTCGAGAAGATCCTGCCGCTCGTGCTCAGCCAGCAGGTGCCGACCGGCGTCCTTGGATTCCTTCTCGCCGGGCTCGCCGCCGCGTTCATGTCCAATTTCGCGGCCACCCTCAACGCGGCCCCCGCGTACGTCGTCAACGACATCTACAAGCGCTTCATCAACCCCAATGCCGGCGGTCGCAGGGAGGTCACATTAAGCCGCATCGTCTCGATCGTGTTCCTGGTGATCGGCATCGTCTTCGGCCTCCTCACCAACCGGATCACGGACGTGATGATGTGGCTCGTCGGCTCGCTCTATGGCGGCTTTGTCGTGGCGAATGTTCTAAAGTGGTATTGGTGGCGCTTCAACGGCTACGGCTATTTCTGGGGAATGGCCGCCGGGATCGGCGGCGCCATGGTCGTGCCCGCCATCGCCGAGAAGATTGTCGGCCACAGCTTCAACATGCTCTACACCTTCCCCGTGCTGTTCGTCATCTCGCTGATTGGCTGCCTCGCCGGCACGCTCTGCTCGCCGCCTGAGGACGTGGAGGTCCTGAAGAAATTCTACAAGACGGTGAACCCCTGGGGCTGGTGGGGACCCATCCGCGACAAGGTGGTGCAGGAGGACCCCTCCTTCGTTCCCAATCGCGATGCCGCGCACGATCTCACTAATGTCGCGGTCGGCATCGTGTGGCAGCTCTGCCTCGTGACGCTGCCGATCTACATCGTCCTCAAGCAATGGACCTGGTCGGGCTGGATTCTCGCCGCACTCATTCTCACGACAGTCTACATGAAATTCAAGTGGTACGACCGGCTGGAGAAGGCGCCGTGATCGCCTGACAGGTGAGCCGTCGGCCCTCCCTCACGGACCCCGGAGTGCCGCGACCGTCGGCTCTGTGCTCCGGCCCGTGAAGTGCCCATCGTTCGGCGCGCCGGGGGGAGCGCCTATTTGGTAACGAACCCGAGGGATTTCGGCTCGCCGATGTCGATTTGTCCGTCCGGCATCGGTTTGCGCAGCAGTCCGTGACTATCCTGTCCAAAATACTGCGAAGCAAAGGCTGTCATGGCAGGCAGGACCTTCTGGAATTCGTTGCCCTGCGCCCGCACGCTGATGCGGGTAACCCAAAGGAGCTCGGGTTTCTTTGCCTGCCAAGTCTTCTGAAAATCGTAGGCCATCAGCACTACAAAATAGCGGCTGTCCTCGATCTCCGAGATCAGGTCCTCGCGGGAGTACTTGAGCGAGGTGTGCTCGAGACCGAGGGTCTCGGCCAGTTTCGAGTCGTAGCCGAGAAGCATGGCGTTTCGCGTGTCCGATCGAATTCGCACGTCGTCCTCAAGCGAGGCCGCCGCCAGCGAATTGTTCAGGTTATCCGCCGCCACCTCTCGCTCCATCGTGGCCTCACTCAATCTGCCTTGTGTATAGCAAGAGCTCATCTCGACGTCAGGGGGCGCCTGCTGCGTCAGCAACGATACGGCGGGGGCCGTCGCTATTTGGCTCGACTCCAATCTCTGGTAAGCGACCGAGCTGGAAGCATTCGCGACACCGTCGGTCGTGCCCCAGTAGACCATGACCAGTAGGTTGGTTGTCTTTGGATTTTTGGACGGGACATAGTTTTGTTCCGCAAGCGGAAACGCCACGACGTGCGCTATGTTCATGAAACCGAGCTTGTCGATTGTCACGTCGCGGGTGGATCCGCTCAGGAATCCGCCTTTCCCAAAGGCATACGTTTCCGGTTTGAATGAGCCGTCAGCGAGCTTGGTGCGCACGTAGCCGTCGCTTACCATCGAGGAGACCGTCGTGATGTCGGTGCTATCGGCGGCACGTGCGGATGGATTGATAACGGCGGCGCTGGTGACCGCGAGTAGCCCCATTGCCGCCCAACGGGGAGGCAGGGAAAACAGGTAATGAGCATTGGTTTTCATTGAAGGATGTCT
>Ga0182018_10003130_pt1 | contig 15312 bp, 9 predicted proteins | sample 812P2MmetaG_FD_120490 | JGI IMG/M metagenome (GOLD analysis project Ga0182018, IMG submission 120490) | Permafrost microbial communities from Stordalen Mire, Sweden - 812P2M metaG | ecosystem: Environmental > Terrestrial > Soil > Wetlands > Permafrost | place: Sweden: Stordalen | collected...
TCCAGAATGGCGAAAAGGGCCGGGGCCTCGTGGACTGGCTCAATTCCCTGCCGGAGGTGCAGGCCGTGTTGACGGCGGACTTTGAAGGCAAACCCATCCGGCAACAGAATCTGTCCCAGTGGCGGAAGCACGGTTACACCCAATGGCTGTGGCGGCAGGAGGCGCTGGAAATGACGCGGGAAATGGCGGCGGAAAACGGGGAGTTGCAGCCGGAGGGCGCTCCGCCGCTGACGGACCAGATGACCCAGTGGGTCGCCGTCCGTTACCTGATGGCCGTCCGCAAGCTGGTGGAAAAGAGCGCCGGGGGTGAACCGGACTTGAAGCTCCTGCGCGAATTTTGCCAGGATGTGGTGGCGCTGCGGCGGGGCGACCACAGCGGCGCTCGCTTGAAAATGGAGCAGGAACGGTCGGAGCGGGAGCGCGAAAAAACCGAGGAGGAGGTCTTCGCGCACTTTGAGCGTTGGGCAAAAAATCCGGCGGTGCGCGACTTGTTCCATGGCGAGTCGGTCAGCGAGGAGGAAAAAGTGCGCCGGATGCGCGAACTGTTTGGCCTGGCCCCGCAGCCGCCGGAACCGCCGGAGCCGCCGGAGGAACCTCCCCCGACTGCGCCCGGTCAAACCTAGTCAAACCTAGTCAAACCACTTTTTATGAAATACCCCGACTCCGACACCATCAACTGGTCTTTGCGTTTGTCCCACCCGTCACGCCGGACAGCCGCACTGACCGCCTCTCAACTTAAGAGCAAGGCGATTTTATTTGCTTCGGCACGACAAATTTGGCGCAAAACTCTTTTGCTTTGTCATCGTTCAGAAGTCTGTTAATCCTTTGCAAGTTCAAAACTCCAATTTATGGAATTTCGCTTTTTGTGTCCGTCGTGCGGGCGAAAACTGAAGGCGGATGAAGAATCCGCCGGAATGAGAGTTGATTGCCCGGATTGCGGCACGGAGTTTCTCGCTCCGCAACCGGAAGTTTCCCTTCCTCCGGCACAACCCGGACCGCCTGCCGAACCGATCAGGGATCCTGCGTTTGCAAATCCGAATGCCGACGGGGATTTGACCTGCCCCGTTTGCTGGCTGCGATTTGACGCGGGCGACATCATGCACATTGCGGTGCATGATTCGTTGCGTGGCGATCCGCTGCTGGGCGAGGACGCGCAACAACGATTTCTCGCAACCCGTTTCAACAATGCAGGCCAGGCGCTCGACGCCATGAGCCTGCCGTCTTCTGAAATCGCCTGCCCGCACTGCCGCAGAAAACTGCCGCCAAGTTTTCTTGGGATGCCACACCACATCATTTCGCTGGTGGGCGACCAGAGCGCCGGAAAATCCTATTTCTTGAGTGTCCTGACAAAAGTTTTGCCGGCAACTTTGTATCGCGAATTCGGAATCGTTTTTCAGGACAGCGACCCGACGGGCAATGCGCCGGTCAATGATATGCGCAAGGCGCTCTTCGGCGCGCAATCCCCCGCGCAGGCAAAACTGGCAAAAACTGTTTTTGAAGGTGCGATGTATGAGCGTCTGCCCCGTCAAGGACGCATGGTTGCGCTCCCGCGTCCTTTTGTTTATACGCTGGCAGCCGGGGAAAAAACGCGCGAGCGATGCGCCCTGATTTTCTACGACAACGCCGGTGAACATTTTCAGCCCGGCGTCAACATCGTGGAACAGCCGGGTGCACAGCATGTCGCCAGTGCCGCCGGCATCATGTATCTCTTTGATCCGTTCAACAGCCCGGAGTTCCGGCAAAACCTTCGTGACACAAAAGACCCGCAACTCGAAAGGCCGGTGGTGGACCAGCAGGACATCATTCTTTCAGAGATGCGGGCGCGCATTCAGGCGATCCGCAATTTACGCCCCGGCGAAACGATTCAGACACCCGTTGCTTTCATTGTCGGAAAATGTGATGTGTGGCTGCATCTGCTGGATGGAAAAACAATGTCCAGGCCCGTGCGTGATGGAAAACTTGACATCGCTGCGGTTGAAGAAAACTCCGGCACCGTTCGTGAACTCCTGTATCGGCTGTGTCCGCCCCTCGTCGCCAACGCGGAGGCATTGAGCAGCAACGTCATGTTTTTTGCGGCAAGCTCATTTGGCCACACACCGATCAAAATCGGTCCGGGCGAATACGTTCCCGACCCGTCAAAACTTCAGCCGGCCAATGTTGAAGATCCGCTGCTGTGGATTTTGTCGCAAGTATGTCCGAACCTGTTTGCCGCCGGCACAGCCGGCGCATCAGAACCCGGCCAATGAATTTTTGAACAACTTATCTGCGCCCGACGATGCCACAACAACTCATCTACACCAGTGCGCCGCGCGGAATCGTTGCCGGACGTTCGGGGCACTGCACTGTCGCGCGTAGCGCCGCAATGCGGGAGGCGCTCATGCTTCAGTTGGAAAAGTTTTGTTACTACCAGCACCTTTCGTTGAGCGGTGGCCAGGAACGTCCGATTTTTTCCTGTCGCATCGTGGATATTCGCGGGACCCGTTTCCATGTGTTGAGCCGGATTCAGGATGCGGGCCTGGATTTCACAGGACGGACAAATTTCATCGCGCATCACTTGGTTTTCACGCCGGAAGAAATCCGGCAGTTTCCCACGCCACCTGTGATTCTGCGCGAGTGGCCGGGTTGGGTGAAGTCCTGGACGAAAGAACCGCAATCGCTGGAAAACGAAGATTGGGCTGACCTCACCGCCCTCGCGGGCAAGTCAAATATACCAGCGCAAACCTGGCAACGGGTTACTGGCGACGCCGTGAACGGTTATGGTCTGCTGGAAGCCCGCGCGGGCGCTTCGTTCCGTGTGGACGATCAACCGGATGAAACAGTTTTGCAACTCATCGCGGAAAGCTTGGAACTTTTGGAAGTTCGAGACCCTCGCCGGGATTTTCGCACGGCCGCATGGAATTATACGTTCACAACCTCGATGCAGGAGCAGGACAATCCGGCGGACTTTCGCTGGCGCTGCATTCACTCCGACAATCCAACTGCCGGCAGATTTACCCCACCGGATTGCCGCGCACTTTCCGCCGTGCGCGCAACCAAGTGGACTGGCGAGGAAACGGCCTTTGCCCGAACCGGCAGGCAGGCCCCGCAATTTGTTGCCGAACCGCAAGATGCTCGAATCACCGAAGGTGAGGCTGCGCGCTTGACGGCCAGGGCGGAAGGTGTTCCCAACCCGACTTACCAGTGGTTTTCGGTTGACCGCGCCAGCAACGGACAGGTTTTGCCGGGCGAGACGAATCCAGAACTGGTGGTTTCAAATCCCCCGCTCGGCATCTCGCGTTATATTGTCAGTGTGACCAACAGCGCGGGCAATGTTCAAAGCCGGGTGGCAACTTTGTCCGTTGAAAAAAAATTAAAACTGGCGCAGACAAAAATTGCCCCCGCCCCGCGCGCCACGGCCAAACCCGCCCTCTACGATGTAAAAACAGAGGAAGACATTGAAAAACAGCGGCGGCGGCTTGAAGCGGAAAAAGCACAGGAAATTTTTCAGAAAAGGCTGCGGCGAAATAAAATCCTCGTTTCAATTCTGATAATAGTTTTGATTGCAGGTGCGTTAGCGGCCGCGCTTGTTTGGAGGTCAAGAAAAACACCAGATATAACATCGCAACCCACAATTCAGACTAATCAAGACGGGAGCATTTGCATCAATGTTGCCGCTGGTGGAAAACCCCCTCTAACGTTTGACTGGTATAAAAACGATCAACCGTTTTCAACCACCACCAATTCAATTTTGACTTTGGAAAAAACCGCGTCGAGTAACACCGCGACTTTTTTTGTGATAATTTCAAACTCGATAGCCTCGGCAAAAAGTATGGTTGTCCAATGGCAGGGTATTCCTGCTCCGGTCGCTCCGCCTGCGCCGCCAAACAATCCACCGGCAGAGATCAAACCAAACCCGCCAACGCCAATAATTCTTCAGGAACCAACCTACAAGGTTTCGACCAATGAAAGTAATGGGACGAACCAGCCCAAATCAAACCCAAAGGGCATACCAGAGACAAAAACGCCATGACCCTCCTCGAAACTGAACGCCTCGTGCGAAAGATTTCCGAACTGCTTCAGCAGGCCGGCAATTCGGAGATCGCGCCGAAGCTGGCCGCTGATTACGCCGCTGCGTGTCATGCCGCGAATCTTCGCCTGCAACAATGCGAGGCGATGATCAAGGCGGGAGACCGCCCGCAAGCGATTCAACTCGCGGAAACCGTTCCCAATCTTCACGATTTGGTGACGGTGCTGGAATTTCGTGGTTCGGATGAGTGGCGCGGCCATTGTCAGCAAAATTCGCTGCCCGTCGCCGACAGGATTGACGCGCGTTCCGTCCATGCCCTGAATGAATGTTATGCACAGGGCATCACGACCGACCATCCGCTTTACGCAACCTATCGCAGCGCGGTCTTAAATCGCAATGATGAGGAAGCGCTGAAAGTATTGCAGAGCATCACGCGCCTGAATCCATCAGACACCAACGCGGCTTCCGAACTGGCGCGCCTCGACACGAAGGTGCTGGCGGCGAGATTGCAGCATCTCGGCAGTTCGCTGGAGGGGGCGGAACCCGCGCTGTTGGTTGCAGAGATTGAAACCATCGAAGCGTTTGGTTTCAAAAGCAAACCCGACGGCGAAGTGTGGCGCAAGGCGCAGACGGTTCGTTGCGGATGTTTGCTGGAGGAAGCGGCCAGGCTCAAGGGTGAATCCCGCTGGCTTGATGCGCTGGCGAAACTTGATTTCATCCGCCGGCTGCAAGAGGAATTCAAAGTGGAACTGCCCGCCGCCGCGTTGAAGCAACTCGACACCCTCGAAACCTGGGCGCGAGGCGAACAGGAAAAGGATAAAAAGGAGCGTCAGTTTCAATCTTTGCTCGGCGAGTTGCATTACCGGATTCATCAGAGCGAAGAAAAGGACACATCGGCGCGTTACGTCAAACTCCCGGAATTGCGCGATGACTACGAAGACATGCACAAAGTCTGGCGTTCGCTGACGGATTTCACCCGGCCAATTCCAGAGGAAGCCGCGTCCAGTTTTCGCAAGCGTTCCGCCTTGCTCGAAGCCGAGATCGCCCGGCGGACCGCGATCCATCGGCGCATCATTGTTACCAGCAGCGCCGTCGTTTTTATCGTTGGCACAGCCATCGCGTGGTTCGTGCTTGGGCAGATGAAAGCCCGCAATTTCTCCAGGCAACTCCAGGAGGCAATCACTCAAAGACAAGTCCATGCGGCAGACAACCTGTTGGAACGGGCGCGCAACGAAAAAATCGGCGATGCCAGTGCGATTGCCGCCGCCGAAACGTTTGCGACCAGCGAACACGCCCTGCTGGCAAATTTTGAAGCGGCGTTCAACAAGCTGCCGCAGCAACTCACCGGCGAACCGGATGCGTCCCGCCTGGCGGGCATCGCCGACCAGCTTTCCCTGGCACGCAGTGCTTTTAACGCGCTCGCGCCGGATTTGAAAACCGAAAACGAGCCGCGCCTGCAAGCTTTTGAAAATCAATGGCAAAATTATCTGGCGGACAGCGGCACGGTGGTAAATGGACTCTATGAGCAGTGGATTTCATCCGCTGAAAAGCAATGTGACGAATTGGATTACCGCTCGCCGTTGGACAAAACCACCCGGCAACTGGCCGCGTTGTCCGGCCTTGTGCAAAAAATGCAGGACTGTGAATCTGGATTCGGAAAAAACCTGCAATTAAGAAGTGACTTGCTTGAACGCTCGGCCACGGTGCGCGGCAAATTTGCAGCTTACAACGGTGAACTGAAAAAACTTGATGATGGACTGGCCGCGATACAGAAAGCCCGGACGGTCAAGGAATTTTCCGACGGAATCAAACTCATCACGTCGTCTGAATTTACAACTTCACCCGCCGCAACTGCTGCTTTCACAGTTCAATCGTTGGATGTGAGCGATGAGACGGCACTCCGAATTCTCCTGGGGGCCACCAACGCAAGCACTTGGGCTTACATCGAAAAAAAGCAGCCGGTGAATTTTGTTCCTCAAGTTGTGATGCCGGCCGAGCGGCAAATGTTCAAGCAGCTTGACAACGACCCGGCGGTTAATGCGATGCACCAGCGATACCGGCTCTGGCTTGACAGCGAAGGAAAAAATACTGTGGACTGGATTACGGTTGGCGCGTTTGACGACTCGACCGGTTGGAAACAAATCAAGGCCTGGACACCATCGGCGTCCGCGACCAGCGCCAGCTTTGAGGATCGTGATTATGGATACTTTGACGGCCAATATAAATTGACTCCGACTCAACCCATTTTCCGTCTTGAGCAAATTGACGCTCCTGACGAAGTTTCGGCATTTCATTCCACAGGCTTGGAAAAAGTTTGGTCGGGTGATGCTTACTCAAAGCCACTGCTGGAAGTTTTGGATTCCATCAAAGATTCGCGTGAAGGCTCCCCGCTTTTCCGGGCTTATCTTTTTTTGCGCCTGATGGATTTAATGAATTTGCAACCCGATGCCTGGGGGCTCACATTTTGCCCGGCGGCACGGATGCACGAAGATCAAATCAAGTCCATTGTCGGCGGACAATTAGAGAGCGGGGATTGGTTTGTGGCCGGGAAGGTAAATTCGTGCGGCGAAAAACTGGAACAGTTTTTTGATTCGGTGAAATCAATTTCATACGCGAAACAGGCTGACGGATTGTTGACGCTCGTGCGATCGTCTTCAAAGACCGGGCTGCAGTATGTTGGCTTCGTGGGTTTGGACGGCAGACCCAACTTCGTTGATAATTCCGTTTCTGGAGAAGTGTTTGGTTACAGCGCTGCCCGCAAACAGCCGGTGTTGCTGGCCGCAAAAATTGATGCCGGACAACCGCTAAAAGAACCGGCGCTGCCGTTGTCGCCGCTGTTCGCCCTCGACCGCCCTTGCAAAGAATATCTGGCCCAGGCCGGTGTGAATCCCAGTGATGCTTCTTTCCGGGGCGCGCTGCCACCACTGTTTCAAGAATCGGTGCAACCATGAACAACTTTGCCGAACTATCCGACGGAGGCAGCGCAAAATTTCTTGTGCGCTGGCGTGGCAGGCAGGAAGGCCCGTATCTCGCGTCCGTCATCGAGGCCAAACTTGCGGCGAATGAAATCGGTCTGCTGCATGAGGTTTTCTATGAGGGCAAATGGGTTACGATTCGCGATTACATCACGGAAAGGGAAGCGCTTCTCCGTGCGGAACGTCAGGCTCGAGAAGAGCAGGAACGTCGGGCGCGCGAAGAAGCAGAAAGGCAGGCACGCGAGCGGGAAGAACAACACCGCACCGCAGAACTCGCGGAACAGCGGAGAAAAAATGATTTGCTGGCGGCGGGATTGGCACGCCAAAGCGACGCGGGCCGTGCTCCAATGGGACCGCAAATCGCATTGAAACCTCATAGAAGCGGGCTGATTCTCACCCTAGGATGGGCCGGTCTTTTGGTCTGCGGCCCTTTATGTCTGGCCGCCTGGGTGATGGGCAGCAGTGATTTGCGCGAAATGGATGCCGGCATAATGGATGGCAGCGGACGGTCGGGCACCAGCTCCGGCAAAAACATCGGAATACTGGGAACGATCCTGTGGATTGGCGGTGCAGTGATTTATTATTTCGTTGCCGGCTGGAGTCCATCGTTTCTCCAAATATAAAAAAACATTAACAAAACATTATGGCACAATTCCCAATCTCACAAACAACCACCGACCGTGGAACCAACAACCCCGACCTGCTTGCTTGGTCGAAGGACGACATCGAAAATCGTTTTGGCTTCAAAGGCGGGCGCTACACCAGCGTCAACCACGCCTTCGCTTTTCTCATTGGTGCATTGCTGACAGGACTCCTTTACGCCTTGATGCTGTTCGTATTCATTCACCTGCCGGTGGTGTCGAAAGTCGCCACAATATACATGCGTCCCACCAATCAGTTTGCCGTGATCCCAGCCACGTTTTTCTTCTTTGGTGGAATCGCCATTCTTTTTTTGAAGGGAAGGAAAATAAAGTTTCAGGAGCGTGCCCTGAAATTATCCGCCGTGCCCGCCGAGCCTGAATTTATCCTGACCGAAACAACCGCCGCCACTGTCCTCGCCCGCATCCACGCATTGGTTGACCAGCCGCGACATTTTGTTTTGCTCAACCGCATTGACCGCGCCTTGTCCAATTTCAAAAACATCGGCCAGGTCAACGACGTTTCCGCAATTCTTCGCGCCCAGGCACAAAACGATGAAGACCAGGTCGCTTCCAGTTACACCGTCGTCAATGGGTTGGTTTGGGCGATTCCGGTGCTGGGATTCATCGGCACGGTTTTGGGATTGAGCCTGGCCATCGGCAGGTTCACCCAAACATTACAGGCGGCTGGCGACCTGACTTTGATTCGCGCTTCGCTCCAGGGCGTCACCGGCGGACTGGCCACGGCTTTTGAATCAACCCTGGTTGCCCTGACTTTCACGCTCATTTTGCAACTCGTCATTACCTTCCAGCAAAAACGCGAGATGGCTTTTCTCGATGAATGTAATGACTACTGCCACTCGCATATCGTTTCCAAACTCCGGTTGGCCGACCGACAGCCGCCGCCGTCTGCCCCAATTTCCGCTCCACCCAGGTCATGAGCAGCCGATTGAGAAGCCTGGATTCGAAGATCAGTTTCTTCGCGTTTGCTGACATCATCACCGCCGTCAGCGGGGTGCTCATTTTCGTCGCTTTGCTGCTGGCAACCGATTTGGGCCGGCCAACCAGCAGCAATTCACAAGCTGCGAACTCGGAAATGGAGCGGCGGCTTCAGGAATCACTCTCACAACAGGTGGAGGTGGATGCGCAAAACCATCGCTTGCAAGAATTGCTTGCAACTGCGGACACCGCCCCCGATTTGGAAAAATTACAGGCCGACATAACAAGACTGCGTTCACAACTTTCCGAAGAACGAAAGAAACAGACCGCTCTCGCCAACCAGATGACTGACAGCCAGGCGGCCATCGCCGCGCGCGACAAAATTCTTGGCCTGACCGATTTGAAGGCCACAGTGCAACGCGCGGTTCAGGAAAATGAAGCCATCGCCCGGCAAGAAGCCAAGGCGCGTAGCGAAATGGATGGACTTGATCAGCAGGTTGCGCGTGTGGAATCCCAACTCTTGAAACTTCGCCAGTGGGACGGACAAATCTGGCTCATCCCCGATAAGAGCGCTACGACAAAAGAACCGATTGTCGTCTTTGTTGATGGTATGGGTGCTACCATTCAACGCGTTGACCATCCAGAACAGCGCAAGCAGTTGGATAAAGACGTCGCCGATTCCGCCTTTAGGTCATATCTCAACACGGCAAAATCGCTCGACCAGTATGTGGTGTTTGAAGTTAAACCGTCGGGAATAGGGCTTTTTCAAGACCTTGTTAAATCGGCCCGTGATATGGGATTTGACGTTGGCTATGATGCCCTGGAGGAGGACAAGAATCCGCATCTTTCACCTCTCCCGTCAGTTGATGAATCCACGCTGCCGGCAGATACGTCCGCCACCACGCCAGTTCAACCGTCATCCACCTCAAATGGCAACTCTGGGACTCCGGCCAGCGCAGCACCGGCGGCGACCAAACCAGCCAACCTGCCACCCGCTGCGGCAGCCAGCGCTCCCGCGCCCCAAAAACATAAGAGTTGGTGGCAAAGATTTCTTGAATGGGTCGGCCTGGCATAAAATGAACCTTCGCCGAAAAAATCCGCCCGACAGCCTCTATTTGCTGCTTGATACCCTGTGCAACGCATTTGGGGGCATTATTCTGTTGGCGGTGCTTGTGGTGTTGCTGACCAGCAAGGAAAAGAGCCAGGGCGCAGCATCGTCCGATTCACGCGAAATGCTTCAACGGCGGCTCGCGCTCGCTCAAAATAATCTTCAGCAATCACTTCAGCTTGGAGCCACATTAAACGCAAAGGCCAGTGACCCGCTATGGAAACAGCAGATGGCGCTTCTCTCGACTCGAAAGGAGCTTCAAGATTCCATCCAACAACTGCGCGACGCTGTTTTACAAAATGGCAGGGAGCTGGATGCGGCGGATGCCGCTGACCCTGCGGAACGCCTGAAATTTCTCAATTCCGAACTTGCGGCGGCGCAAGCCCGGAAGCTGGAAGTTCAAAACAGCCTTGCCGCGGCAGAGGAAAATATCCAGCGCCTCAAACAACGTCTGGCCGGCATGGAAGGACAGGTGACCGCCAAAGTCAATGAATTGCAACGGCCGCTGCGCCTGCCGAAGGAACATGAAACTGGCAGGCAGGTCATTTATATCATTGTTCGTTACGATCACATTTTCCCATGCCGCCATTCCGATTTAAGCCGCAACGAAGCTGACATCAACTGGACCATTGGCGCCGGCAGCGAGATTGCCGAACCCATTCAAGGCAAGGGTCTCGACCCAAATGCAGTTGCTTCCTATTTCAGCGGCCTGTCTGGCAATGATGTGTATGTGGCCTTTTTAGTTTTTGAAGATTCATTCCCGGCGTTCATCCGTGCCAGACAATCGGCGGTTGACAGCGGGATTTCATACGGTTGGGATCCGTTCCGCAACGAGGATGGTCCGGTTACATTCGCAGAGACCGGGCATAAACCCAAACCTCAATGACAATCAAACAACCTATGGCTGAAATTAAAATTTTCTGTTTGCATTGCGGGCAGCATATTCAGTGCGATGAAAATTGTCGCGGCATCCCATGAACGCCAAAAAACTTCTGCTCACGGTTTTGATTTCTTTAAACGTGGTTTCTGTCTCGTCCGCGAGCGATCAGACGCTCTGGTATCGCCAGCCGGCCAGCGACACGGCGGACCAGCCCGCACCCGCCGGCAAAAGCCAGCCGCCCGTCGGCATGGGCGGCGGCTCGGCATCGCATTTGATGAACGTGGCACTGCCCATCGGCAATGGCCGGCTCGGCGGATTTATTGCCGGTGAAACGGCGCGCGAGCGCGTCGTGGTCAACGAAGACAGCCTTTGGACGGGCGGCGAAAATCCCTCCGGCAATTACGACACCATGGGCGCGTATCAGGTTTTCGGCGACGTGTTCGTCAATCTGACCGGTCATACCAATGCCGCCAATTATCGCCGCGACCTCGACATCGGCGACGCTTTGTCGCATGTGAATTATGAAGTCGGCGGCGTGAAGTTCCAGCGCGAATTTTTTTGCAGTCATCCGGCTGGCGTGCTCGTCGCTCGGTTCACCACAGGCAAACACGGCGGTTACACCGGCAGCATCGAAATGGACGATTCGCACAGGGCGCAAACCGTCGTGTCCGAAAACCGCCTGACAGTCTCTGGCAAACTGGACAACGGCCTCAAATACGAGTGGCAATTGCTCGTGTTGAATGACGGCGGCACGCTGACCAGCACCAAAGGCGCGATTGGATTCAAAAACTGCGACAGTCTTACGCTATTGATTGACGCAGGCACGGACTACGCGATGGATTTCGCCAAAAATTATCGCGGCGAAGACCCGCACTCGCGGCTGACCGCCCAACTGGACGCGGCGGCGCGGAAAAATTACAAGGCGCTGAAAGCGGAACACGAAAAAGATTTTCATTTGCTCTTCAACCGCGTCGCCGTTGATTTCGGAAAATCTTCCGCAGCGCAACGGGCTTTGCCGACGGACCAGCGCAAGCTCGAAGCGTTCAAGACCGTTGACCCGGAACTCGAACAACTGCTTTTTCAGTATGGCCGCTACCTGCTGATTTCCTGTTCGCGGCCGGGCGGTTTGCCGGCGAATTTGCAGGGACTCTGGAACGACCGCAACAACCCGCCGTGGCATTCTGATTATCACGCGAATATAAATGTGCAGATGAATTACTGGCTCGCCGGGCCGGCCAGTCTCGCCGAGTGCGCCGAACCGTTTTTTGATCTGGTGGACAGCCAGCTTCCCGCGTGGCGCAAGGCGACGGCGGCGGCAAAGGAATTCAAAACTGCGGACGGTAATTTTGCGCAGCGCGGTTTCGCCATCCGCACCTCGCACAACATTTCCGGCGGCCTCGGCTGGAAGTGGGACAAGACGGCGAACGCGTGGTATTGCCAGCATTTCTGGGAACATTACGCCTTCACCCTCGACACGAATTTTTTGCGCACCGTCGCGTATCCGGTGATGAAGGAGACATGCGAATTTTGGGAGGACCACCTGAAGACGCTGCCCGATGGCCGGCTCGTCGTGCCCGACGGCTGGTCGCCCGAGCACGGCCCCGACGAGGACGGTGTCAGCTACAACCAGGAAATCGTCTGGGATTTGTTCGACAATTACGTTCACGCCAGCGGCGCGCTTGGCATTGACAAAGACTACCGCGACAAAATTGCCGCGCTGCGCGACAAGCTCGTCACGCCCGGCGTCGGGAGCTGGGGGCAATTGCTGGAATGGATGACCGAAAAAAAAGGCACGAACGCGCTCGCGAAATTTCCCGAACTCGACACGCCCAACGACCATCACCGGCACACGTCGCATCTGTTTGCCGTTCATCCCGGCCATCAGATCAGCGTGGCTCAAACGCCCGCGCTGGCGGCGGCGGCGAAGGTGTCGCTCGACGCGCGCGGCATTGACCCCGGCAGCGACGTGCGCGAATGGTCGTTCGCCTGGCGCACGGCGCTTTACGCCCGGCTCGACGACGGCGAGAACGCGCACCGGATGTTGCAGCAGTTGTTTTCCGCGCGGAACACCTGCCCGAATCTTTTCGGCCTGCATCCGCCGATGCAGATGGATGGAAATTTTGGCATCACCGCCGGCATCTGCGAAATGTTATTGCAAAGCCAGGCCGGAGAAATTCAGTTGCTGCCCGCCTTGCCTTCCGCCTGGCCGACCGGTTCGGTCAAAGGACTGCGCGCCCGTGGCGGATTCGCGGTGGATCTCGCGTGGACGGACGGAAAATTGACGAAAGCGGTGATTCACAGTTTCAACGGCAGCCCGTGCCAAATCCGCTACGGCGGCAAGGTGGTGAACCTGACCATCCCCGCCGGAAAAAGCCAAAGCCTCGGCCCAAATCTCTTGCCGTGAGTCCGGCAAGGCAGGACGCGTCACTCCGGGACTCCATCAAATCTATTGGACGAACAGCCGGCGGGGACTGCCCGTCCGTTTCACGTATTTCACCTCACGAAACCCTGCTGCTTCAGCCAGAACAAACAGTCGCCCGCCCACGGATGCGGATGCGCGAACGGCGGCTTGTCGTCCAAACCCAAACCGTGCCGGCCTTTTTGGTAAATGTGCAGATCAAACGGCACATGATTTTTTCGCAACGCCTCGGCGAACAGCAGGCTGTTTTCCACCGGCACCGTCTTGTCCTCGAACGTCTGCCAGATGAAACACGGCGGCGTGTTCGTCGTCACTTGCAATTCATTGGAGAGCAGCTTTACCAGTTCCGGCGGTGGATTTGTGCCGAGCAGAAAATTCTTTGAACCCTTGTGCGCAAACTCGCCCATCGTGATGACCGGATAACAAAGTATGCCGAGGTCGGGACGTGAACTTTGCCGTTCAACCGGATCGTCCGAATTCGTATCTCCAAAATCAAAATGCGTCATCAGCGTCGAAGCCAGGTGTCCGCCCGCAGATGAACCCATGATGCCGACGCGCTTCGGGTCAATCTTCCAGTCCCCTGCCCGCGCGCGAACCAATCGCACCGCCCGCGCGCCGTCTTGCAACATCGCCGGATGCCGGTATCCATTGGAACCAAGCCGGTATTTCAACACGAAGCAAGTGACGCCATGCTGGTTCAGCCAGAGCGCGTAATCATTTCCCTCGTGCGGCGCGAGATGCTGGTAGCCGCCGCCGGGACAAATCACCATCGCCGCGCCCGTTGCATTCGTCGGGTCTGGCAGATACGGCGTGAGCGTGGGAATGTCGTTGCTCGAATTGCCGAGCGCACCGGGCGCACCGTTTGGCCAGAGGGGAATGGGAGTTTGCATTTGAGCGCGGGATAAAATGAGCGATGCGAATAAAATTGCCGGGACAAAAAGCGTTTTCATGGTTTGATTGAAACTCATGCTGCCAAAAAAGCGGATTGTTTTCAACCTCAAGCTCGCCGCAAGTTTGACACTGTTTGATTACAGTCTATTTTCACTTCCGTGTTCGAACTCGTCTCCGATTACCAGCCCGCCGGCGACCAGCCGCAAGCGATTGCGAAGCTGACGGATGGCATCGTTTCCGGCGCGAAGCATCAGACGTTGCTCGGCGTCACCGGTTCGGGAAAAACTTTTGCCATCGCGAACGTCATCAAAAATGTGGACAAACCGACGCTCGTCATTTCGCACAATAAAACTTTGGCCGCGCAGCTTTACGCGGAGTTCAAAAGTTTTTTTCCGCACAACGCCGTCGAATATTTCGTCAGTTACTTCGATTATTACCAGCCCGAAGCCTATATTCCGCGCACCGACACGTTCATCGAAAAAGATTCCAGCCGGAACGAAGAGATCGAGCGGCTGCGGCTCTCGACCATGAGTTCGCTGTTTTCACGGCGCGACGTGATTGTCGTCGCGAGCGTCTCGTGCATTTACGGCATCGGCAGCAAGGAAGATTACGAAGAGATGATCATCCCGATGCGCGTCGGCAACAGCATTTCGCGCGAACAATTTTTGTCGCGCCTCATTTCGCTGCAATACGAGCGCAACGACATCACGTTCGAGCGCGGCAATTTTCGCGTGCGCGGCGACACCGTCGAAGTCCGTCCCGCCGGACGCGAAGACGGATTGCGCGTGGAATTTTTCGGCGACGAAATCGAACGCATCACGCGCTTCGAGCCGTTGACCGGAAATAAAATCGAATTGCTCGATGGCGTCGTCGTTTTTCCCGCGAAACAATTCGTCACGACGAACGAAAAAATGAAGCGCGCGATTTTGACCATCCGCGAGGAACTCGGCACGCGTATCATGGAATTTGAGCGCAACGGGAAACTGCTCGAAGCGCAGCGCATCAAGCAGCGCACGGAATTTGACCTGGAAATGATGGAGGAAATGGGCGTCTGCTCCGGCATCGAAAATTATTCGCGGCACATTTCCGGTCGTCCGCCCGGCTCGCAGCCGAACACGCTGTTCGATTTTTTACCGGACGATTATCTGCTCGTCATTGACGAATCGCACGCGACCGTTCCGCAGATTGGCGGCATGTATGAAGGCGACAAATCGCGCAAAACGGTTCTGGTCGAGCATGGTTTTCGGCTGCCGAGCGCGCTGGACAACCGGCCGATGAATTTTCTGGAATTTCAGTCCATGCAAAACCAGACGATTTATGTCAGCGCCACGCCCGCGCCGCGCGAACTCGGCTGGTCGCAAGGCCACGTCGCCGAACTCGTCGTGCGCCCGACCGGACTCATTGACCCGGCGATCACGCTCAAGCCGCTCAAAGGCCAGATTGACGATCTGCTCGA
>Ga0182018_10003131_pt1 | contig 15310 bp, 16 predicted proteins | sample 812P2MmetaG_FD_120490 | JGI IMG/M metagenome (GOLD analysis project Ga0182018, IMG submission 120490) | Permafrost microbial communities from Stordalen Mire, Sweden - 812P2M metaG | ecosystem: Environmental > Terrestrial > Soil > Wetlands > Permafrost | place: Sweden: Stordalen | collected...
AGTTCGGGTATCTGCGGGTCGGACCTGCATCTCATCTCGTTCGGCCCCTTGGAGGTGACGCTCGGGCACGAATTCAGCGGGTGGCTCGATGACGGCACCCCGGTGGCCGTGGTCCCGGTGGCGCCCTGCGGGCACTGCGATCGTTGCCTGGCCGGCGAGGAACAGCAGTGCGCGGCGGCCCTCGGGACTCTTTACGGGATGAGCCGAGACGGAGGATTGGCCGACGAGGTGTGGGTGGATCCCGAGTGCGCCAAGGCCCTGCCGGCGGACATCCCCCTCGAGCACGCCTGTCTGACCGAACCCCTCGCCGTCGCCCTGCACGGTGTTAATCGCGCCGGGGTGCTGGCCGGAATGCGTGTGCTGGTCGTGGGAGCCGGCCCCATCGGCCTGTGCGCAATTGCCGCGGCACGGGAGCGGGGCGCCGAGGTGGATCTGGCGGCCCATCGTTCCGCACGACTAACGGCGGGAGAGCGGCTCGGGGCGAGCGCCTCGATCGGGACCGGGTACGACATCGTCCTCGAGGCGGCCGGCACCCAGCAGTCCTTCGATCGATCCGTCGAACTGGTCCGGCCGGGGGGCACCATCGGCATCCTGGCCACCTTCTGGGAACCGGTCACCGTGGGAATGGGCTTCTTGGTCAAGGAGGTCTCGCTGGTTCCCTCGTTCACCTACGGTCACCACCACGGCGTCTCCGAGTTCGAGGATGCGATGAGGGTGCTCGGGGCAGTGCCAGATCTGCCCGACACCGTCATCACCCACCGGTTCTCCCTGGACGACGCCACCGAGGCCTTTCGGGTGGCCGGGGATCGCACATCCGACGCCATCAAGGTCGTACTCCATCCATGATCAGCGCTCCAGACGAGATCAGCGTTCCAGACACAATCGACCCTGTGCGGTGATCCGGTGACCCGTCTCGTGCTCACCAATGCCTCGGTCGTCGACGGGGACAACCCGGCCTTTCCCGCTGCCCATGTGGTGGTGGACGGCGACCGGATCACCGAGGTGGGCACCGGATCGGTGATCGACCACCGGCCGGACGATCGGGTGATCGATCTCGCCGGCCGGACCGTCATGCCCGGGATGGTGAACTGCCATTTCCACGCCACGTATCACAACCTGGGCGCCACACCGGCGCCCTTCGGGCTCGAAGAGCCGATGGCCCTGCAGGCGGTGCGGGCGGTCAACAGCCTCGAGCTGTTGGTGAACAGCGGATTCACCAGCGCGGTGTCCGCCGGTGCCCCCTTCGCCATCGACGCCTCGATGAAGGTGGCCATCGAGCGGGACCTCATCCCTGGTCCCCGGCTCGTACCCTGCAGCCGCGACGTCAGCACCACCGGTCACGCCGGGGACCGCAGCTTCCCACCGCACTGGGAGATCGGCGCGCTGGGGGCCATCCGACCGAGCGACGGACCCGACGAGTTCCGCAGATCGGTGCGCGCCGAGATCAAAGAGGGTGCCGAGATCATCAAGATGTTCATCACCGGGGGGCACGGCACCATCGGGCCGAAGGAACAGATCGAGATGACCAGGTCCGAGTTGGCCGCCGGCATCGAGGCAGCCCATCTGCGGGGAGCGAGGGTCAGGGGACACATCGCCAACCGCGAGGCGATCCTGATGGCCCTCGACCTGCAGATCGACGTCATCGACCACGGTGACGGCATGGACGACGAGTGCATCGAACGGATCGTCGAGACCGGAACCCCCCTGGTGCCGTCGATGCTGTTCCCGGCCAGGTTCCTTGCCTCCATGGGCGGGAACGCCCTCGGGTTCACCGATTCGATGAAGGCCGACATCGACGCCATGGCCGAAGTTCTCCCCAAGGCCAACGCGGCCGGCATGCGACTGGTACTGGGCGACGACTATGGAGCCATCTTCCTCCCTCACGGTTCCTACGCCGCGGAGCTCGCCTACTACACCGAGGAGATCGGCATCCCCACGCTCGACGTGATCCGATGGGCGACCAAGCACGGCTCGGAACTGATGGGCCGGGGGCACGAGCTGGGGACGGTGGCGGAGGGGAAGCTGGCCGACCTGTTGGTGGTGGACGGCGACCCCCTCGCCGACATCACCGTGCTGCAGGAGCCCACCAACCTCCTCGCCATCATCAAGGGAGGGGATCTGGTGAAGGACCGTCTCGCCGATCTGTCGCCTCCTGACGGGTAGGCGATCCTCCCCTGATCAACACCGTCCGGTGTCGTGGCGCCACGCTCCGCGACCGCAGGTGATCGGAAGAGGCCTCCCAAGGGAATTCGACACCATGACGACTTAGGCTGTCGGTGTGGTGGGCCGGGGCTAGTGGCGGGGAGGCATGTCGCGCGCGGCGCGATCACCGGGGATGGTTCGCGCCCGATGCCACCGTCCGATCGCCGTCTGGCCCGGGGCGAGCACACCCGCGGGACCGTCGTCGAGGCGGTGGTCGAGCTGATCAATGCCGGCAACCCCCGGCCCTCCGTCCGCCAGGTCGCCGAGCGCGCCGGCATCTCGGTCAGTCAGATCTACTACCACTTCGGGTACGTCGAAGTCCTGGTGATAAAGGCCGCGGCGATGCAGGTCTCTCGCCACTGCTTGGTGGTCGCCGTGATCCCGCCGCGCGGACCGGTCGACGTGCGCATCCGAGCGACCTGCCATCAACGCCGGCAGCTACTCGAGACGGTGGCGCCGGTACTGCGGGTGGCCTACTCGAGGGGGCCGGGCTCGCCCCGACTCGACGACGTGCTGGCAGAGCAGCGGGCGCTGCTGCGCCGGCAGGTGGCCGCCACGTTCGGTCCGGAACTGTCCTCCCGAGGCCCTCACGGCGGCCTTTTGCTCGAAGCGCTCGACCTGGCCACCGGATGGCAGACCTGGGACGCACTCCGACTCCACGGCGGTCATTCGGCGTCTGGAGCCGAGAAGGTCATGGTCTACTCGGTGACCGGTCTCCTCCACTGACGGAGCGACGGCCGGCCGCGGTCACCCTGGGTCCGACCACGGCGTCTCGTTGTACCGGTTGAGCACCGGGCCGTCGGCGCCCCACCCGATCCGGGTCACCGACGCGGTGGCCAGATAGAGGCGCCATGATCCCTGGTCACCGAGACCGAGCGCCCAACAGGTGGCCGCCTTGATCGGCGAGACGTGGCTCACCACCACCACCGGTGCGGAGCCGCGGGCCCCCTCCCCGTCGGTGGCGAACAGCTCCTCGCAGGCGGCCCGCACCCGGGTCCCGGCCTCGGCCAGCGTCTCGCCTCCGGGCGGGCGGTAGTCCGGGTCCGAGCGCCACCGGGTCCAGACCTCAGCCGGGACCGACCCGAGTGGCTGCCCATCGAACTCGCCGTAGTCGACCTCGATCCATCGCTCGTCGATCTCGACGGGAACTCCGCTGTCCATGGCCTCGGCGGTAGCCCTGGCCCGGGCCAGAGGGCTGGAGATGACCCGACTGGCTCCGGCCACCGACGGCCCCAGGGTCCGGGCCTGCCGGAGGCCGCGCTCGGTCAGCGGCGCGTCCATCCGCCCCAGCAGCAGCCCGTCGGCGTTGCCGGTCGATTCACCGTGACGGATGAGGATCAACACGAGACGGAGGGTGCGCTCACCGACGGTTCAGTGCACCAGGATGCGATCGCACTGGTCACAGGTGGCGAATTCCTCGGGGGGCAGGTGGCGGATCCGCTCCACCTCGACCGACGACATGGTCAGGTGGCAGCCATCGCATCGGTCCCCGACCAGACGCGCCGCTCCCACGCCACCCAGGCGAGACCGCAGCAGTTCGTACCGCTGGGCCAGCTCGTCGGGCAGACTGCCGGCGCGTTCGGCCCGGAGCGCCTCCTCGGCGCCGATGGAGACGGAGATCTCCGCCTCGGCGACGGTGACGGCTGCCCGGAGCCGGTCGACCTCGGCGTCGAGGGCGGTGGCGGCCCGCTGCTGCTCGGCCAGCAGGGTGTCCAGGGGCTCCTCCTCCTCGAGCAGCGCCAGCTCCTCCTCCTCGAAGCGGGATTGGCGGACGGCCAGGTGCTGGACCTCCTGGTCCATCGCCTGCAGATCCCTCGATGCCGAGATCTCACCGGAGCGCATCCGTTGTTCGATCTCGTGGCGTCGACGTGCCGCCGCCGCGATCTGCTCCTCGAGATGGCGCTGGCGCGTGGTCAGGTCGTCCACCTGCACCTCGACCTCAGCGATCGCCTCGCCCAGCGCCGCTCGTCGGCGCTCCACCTCAGCCAGCTCGGCCCGTTCGGGCAGGGTTTCGACGCGGTGCCGGAGCTGATCGAGGGTGGTGTCGTGCTGTTGCACCTGTATCAGTGTGTCGAACGGCTCGGCCATGGCATCTCCCTTCGTTCCCGTCCAGCCCGCTAGTTCCGGGACTTCCCGATCAGCCTACGGGCCGACCTGAGGCCTCCGGCCAGCGCCTCGTCGGCACGGTCGATGGCATCGGCCCAGCTGAACCATGCCACGTCCGGGCTCTCGCCGGGACCTGGCGCCGGATCCTCGTCCGGGGCCCACAGCAGATAGCGCAGGTCGAGATGCACATGGTCCTGGGCGGAACGATGGACATCCACATGGACCATGGTCGGTCCCGACGCCGGATGGGCCACGGCCAGTCCCGTCTCTTCCATGCACTCACGGATCACCGACACCTCCGGCGTCTCGCCCGCGTCGAGGTGACCGCCCGGTTGCATCCAGCGATGAAGTCGGCGGTGACGGTGGAGCACGACCCCCCGGTCCCCGACCACGACGGCCGATGCGGTGATGTGGGTCAGATCGGCCGTCCGGTCAAAGGGATCGTCGAGCCGTGCCAACTCGGCGAGCATGATGTCCTTCGACAGTGACTCCCGGGGGTCAGCGGCCCGGTGGTGGCGCACCAGGGCCCCGATGCGCTCCTTTTCCGACTCCGGCGAGGATGGCGACCCCCATGGAAGCTCGGTCACCGTCGAGTGGCCGGGGCGCCCACGCCGGGCCGTTCGTCGACCGGCTCAGGCCGACTTGCGGCGTTGGCGGTGGATCCGGCGCCGCTCACGCTCGGTGGTGCCTCCCCAGATTCCTTCGCGCTCACGATTGGCCAGGGCATGTTCGAGGCAAGCCTCTCGCACTGCGCACTGATCGCAGACGGCCTTGGCCTCGCCGGCCTCCTCGTCGGAGATCGGGTAGAACACATCTGGATCGATGCCCCGGCAGGCTGCGTGCTTGCGCCAGGTGGCACTCATGGGAACGTCACTTCCTAATTACTGTTGGGATCACTGGTCGAGCCGCACGACCTCAGCGCCGGTGACCAGGGAAAATGCGGCCCACCGGCGAAAAGTGGCGGAATAGACAGTATGGCTCACCGAGGGAGGCGATGTCCACATCCGACCCCGCCTGCCCACTGCTCCCGCCCGATGGCCAGGTGCGTCACTCCGCCGTCGGACACTGCCTTAGGATCGGCCGACGCCACCGTCCGGGAGTGTCGTCCTACCGGCGCCGCACCGCAAAGGAGCCCCGTCCATGCCCTCCGAGCCCCTGCGGGACAAGTCCATTGTGGTCACCGGCGTGACCGGCCAGGTGGCCGAGCCGGTGGCCGTCGCCCTGGCCCGGGAGAACGAGGTGGTCGGGGCCGCCCGATTCCGGGACGAGTCAGCTCGCCGGCGGCTGGAGGAGGCGGGCGTCCGCTGCATTCCCATCGACCTGCTCACCGGCGACGTGGGCGGCCTGCCGGCCGACGCCGACTATGTGATCAACTTCGCCGTCTCCAAGTCCAACGACTGGGACCGTGACCTGCGGGCCAACAGCGGTGGGCTGGCCTGGCTGATGGAGCACCACCACGGGGCCGCCGCCTTCGTCCACTGCTCGACCACCGGGGTCTACAAGCCCCTCGGCCATCACGTCTTCGCTGAGGAGGATGAGCTGGGGGACAATCACGGCGTATGGCCCTTCCTCCGTACGTACAGCATCTGCAAGATCGCCGCCGAAGCGACGGCCGCCTGGGCGGCGGAGCGATTCCAGCTCCCGACCACGGTGGCCCGGCTCTCGGTGCCCTACGGTGACCGCGGCGGCTGGCCGGCCATCCACCTCGAGATGATGATCAACGGGAACGAGATCCCCGTGCACACCGACGCGCCGAGCGTCTACCACCCCCTCCACCAGGATGACATCATCGCCATGATCCCCGGGCTGCTGGCGGCGGCCGCGGTACCCTCCACCACCGTCAACTGGGGGGGCGACCAGGCGGTGAGCATCGAGCAGTGGTGCGGGTTCCTCTCCGAGCTGACCGGGGTGCCGGTGCGGTTCGCCCCCACTCGGGACACCATCGACAGCGTCCAGATCGACCTCTCCCGGATGCACCAGCTGGTGGGGACGACCACGGTCGATTGGCAGGAAGGCATGCGCCGGATGGTGGCAGCCCGCCACCCAGAGCTGCTGCCCGGTTGACGGCAACGAGTCAGGGTGAGCCGCCGGGGAGGCTGTAGACGTTTCCCACCGACCACGCCCTGGCCACCGCATCGGGAGTCACCCGCACTCTGGCCCCGTTCTGGAACACCGCGGTGAGCGCTCCGTGCGCCGATGTCCAGAGCCAGCGCAACGTCCCAGGGAACAGCGCCACCAACGGCCCCAGCGCATCCCAGCGGCGCGGATCGAGGTGGTGCACCACGCCATCGATCTCCAATTCGAACGGGCTGCCGATCACCACCTCGGTCTGTCCGAACTGCAATCGTGACTGGTAGTCGATGCGGATGAACGAGAGGGCGGGATCGTCGAGGACGAATTCTCTCCCGCCGTCAGGAAGCTCTCTGATCTGGGCGCCCTCGACCACGGGACCATGATCGCGCTTCCCCGACAGGGCTGCACGTCTGGGCTAGGCAGGCGATCGGCGGGGGCGCCCTCAGCCGGCGGCGGCATGGGCCGATTCGGGCCACACCAACCCGGTCAGCCGACCGACGAGCTGAGCGAGCTCCGCGGCGGTGGATTGGTACTGTGCCAGCGTTCCCCCGTACGGATCGGCCACGTCGTCCACGGTCGACCGGTGGGCCAGCGAGGCCCGGGTACGGTCCCCGTGGACCGAGTCGATCCACGAGCGGATTCCCTGGTCCGGACCACGGGGGCCGACGACGGTGCCCAGTCGCACCAGCTCCTTGAGCATGAAGGCCTTCGGCCAGCATGGGGGATCGAGGAGGATCGCCTCTTGGACGTGGCGGCGTCCCATGCCGATCACCAGGTCGACCTCTTTGAGCATCGGTTCGGTGATCGAGCGGCTCTGGTGGCCCTCCAGCTGGATCCCGTAGGGCGCCATCACCTCGCGCACCTCGGCCGGAACCTCGCTGGTGAGCGTTCCGCTGCTCGGAATGCCGGCCGATGACACCTCCACCGGATCGGCCAGGCCCTCCATCCGTGCGGCAAAGAGGGCAGCCGCCATCGGTGATCGGCAGATATTCGCGGTGCAGACAAAGAGGAATTGAACGAGCGGATTGTACCTGTCGCCCAACCGGCCCCACCGTCGCGGCGCAATCGGGTCGAAATCGCCGTCCGTCGACTGCAGCACCTACGCTCGGAAGACGCAGTGCGGGGCGCCGGTCGCTTCCGCCCCACCCGACGACCCGACAGGAGAATCCGTGCCGTCGATCACCCCCAGGGCGATGACCTTCCCCGGCGTCGCCGGGATCCCCGACCCACGGAGCCAGGTGTGGCCGGCCCCGACCACGCCGGAAGGGATGACGAAGGGTCGTGCCGGCGGGTGAGCGACGCCGATCGGGTAGCGCTCGTCCACGACTACCTCACGCAGCGGGGAGGGGCCGAGCGTGTAGTGCTGGCGCTGGCCGCGACGTTTCCGGTCGCGCCCATCTACACCTCGCTCTACGACCCTGCGGGCACCTTCCCGGAGTTCTCACCGCTCGACGTCCGCACCCTTCCACTTAACCGAGTGGCCCCGGTGCGGACCCACCACCGCCTGGCGCTCCCCGTCCTCGCCCCGGCGTTCTCGCGGCTCCACGTCAACGCCGAGGTGGCCATCTGCTCCTCCAGCGGTTGGGCCCACGGGGCCCGGGTGAGCGGTCGCAAGATCGTGTACTGCCACACGCCGGCACGCTGGCTCTACCAGGCTGACCGCTACTTGGCCGGGCAGTCCCGGCTGTCGGCCGGGGTGCTGTCGTTGCTGACCCCTCCCCTGCGACGGTGGGACCGCCGGGCGGCCGCCTCCGCCCGCCGCTACCTGGTCAACTCACACGCCGTCGGACAACGGGTGCACGACCTCTACGGCATCGAGGCCGAGGTGGTGCCGCCCCCCGTCGACGTCGACCTGGCCGGCAAGCGGACGGAGGTGGCCGGGATCGAGCCCGGATTCATCCTGTGCGTCTCCAGACTGCTCCCGTACAAGAACGTGGACGCGGTCACCGCCGCCTTCCGCCGACTTGGGGCCCACCGCCTGGTGGTGGTGGGGAGCGGGCCCCTGTCCGACCAGATCACCGCGGCCAGTCCGGACAATGTCACCGTGCTCGGCCGGGTCAGTGACGACCAGCTCCGGTGGCTCTACGCATCGTCCGCCGGCCTGGTGGCCGCCTCCTACGAGGACTTCGGACTGACTCCGGTGGAGGCGGCGCTGTTCGGGAAACCAACCGCCGCGCTCCGGTGGGGCGGCTTCCTCGACACCACGGTGGAGGGGACGACCGGTGTGTTCTTCGACCAGCCCGACCCGCAGCTGATCGCCGATGCTGTGGAGCAGCTGGCCACCACCCGGTGGAGCGCGGACTCGCTCACCGCCCACGCCGCCCGGTTCTCCGCCGGCCGGTTCGCAGATCGAATCCGCGCCGTGGTCGGCGAGGAGCAGGAGGCGGGGTGATCGGTCCCCCCGCGCCTGGGCGCCGTCAGGATGCGCCGCGGCCCCGGAAGATGGTGCTGGGGGTCTGCCAGAGGATCTGCACGTCCCACCAGAACGACCACGACGCCACATAGAGGTAGTCGAGGCGGCACAGTTCGAGATGGGAGAGCTCGTTGCGACCCGAGACTTGCCACAGCCCGGTCATACCGGGCCGGGCCTCGAAGCGCTTGCGGGCCCAGCCGTCGATCTTTTTGGCTTCGGACACCACGAACGGGCGCGGTCCGACCAGCGACATGTCGCCCTTCCATACGTTGAGCAGCTGGGGAAACTCGTCGAGGCTGGTCCGACGCAGGAATCGACCCACCCGGGTGACCCGGGGATCGTTCTGCACCTTGAACAGCGGCCCGTCCACCTCGTTGAGGTGATCGAGCTCATGACGCCGGTCCTCGGCGTCGCGGTGCATGGTGCGGAACTTCATCATGGAGAACGGCGCTTCGTTGCGACCGGTACGGACCTGGCGGAAGAAGACTGGGCCGGCGCTGGTGGACTTGATCAGGATGGCGGCCACGATGAAGAACGGGGATGCGACCAGCAGGATCAACGACGACGCCACGATGTCGAACGTCCGCTTGAAGAATCGGGAGCCGGCGCTCATCGACGCCGGCGCGATGTCCAGCATCGGGAGACCGGAGAGGTCCTCGACACGCGACCGTCCGGTCATCAACTCGTAGTAGCGGGGGACGATGGACACCCCCACCTGTCCGGCCAACCCCTTGAGCATCTCGGTGGTGCGTTCGGGATGGGTGCGGGAGAAACAAACCACCACTCGGGCGACGCTGTACCTCCGGCACAGCTCGGGGAGCTCGCCGAGCTCGCCGAGCACGTCGTTGCGACCCAGCGGGTTGTCATCCACGAACCCGACGAAGTTGACGTTGGAGTGGGCCCGCAGGTGACTGGCCACGGTCTGGGCCAACTTTCCGGTCCCGACCACAATGACCGGCACCGAACCCACCGACGAGCGACCGAACCAGCCGAACGCCACCACCCGGGCCAGTGGCACGGCGATGACCCCCACCAGGCACATCAAGGCAATTTTGGCCACCGACAGCGACGAGAAGTGGAATCCCTTTTTGGCCACGTAGGCCACGATGGCGTAGAGGAAGCCGCTGATCATCAGGGCATGCACGATGTTGCGCAGGTCGGAGAAGACGCTCTTGGAGATGCGCCGAGTGATCCCCCGATACAACCCATACATGGCAAAGACCCCGATGAACAGGGGGATCATGGCCAGGTTGAACAGATAGACCGACCCGCTGCGGCTGGCCGCGCTGGCCGGGTTGTTGGAGACGGCCGAAACCAGCAAGGGACCGAGGAAGGACGCCAGGGCGAGCCCCGCTATGTCCGCGAACAGCAGGCGTCGCAGCGCATGGCGATGGACGCGGGCGACCGCTACGGCATGATCACCGAGACCGATCGAATGCCCCCGGTCCCCCACGACCGCGGGAACCGGCTCCCTGGGGGCCCGTTCGATCTCTGTATCCAGAATTGCCATCCCAGCCGGCCTGCCCTTTCCTGCACCGGTCGTCCACTGTCCCTCATCTGACAGACCCGAGAGATCAGCCACTCGTACCCCCGCCAAGGATTTCCATCGTAAACGCCCAACAACACCCAGCACAACTGCGAATTCGTCGGTGCCCAAGGGCGGATGGGAGTCCGGTCCGGATCGGCGGGCACCACGGCATCGAGCAGCACCCGGTCGAATGCCAGGCACCATGGCCCACGAATCGGGCCGGGGGTCCGGCGCCGGGCTGGGCAGGAGTCATACCTGGTCATCGGCTCGTCGGGGCCCGCGCTGTAGCCACAAGGCCCGAGACCGGACCCTCGCGCCCGACCATGCCGACCGGGCCCCGGTCACCCTCCGGTCATCTGGAGCACGCCGGCCCGGATGGCAGAAATCGACTCGAAGGTCGACTTCTTCAGCATGCTCTCCTCGAACTCGATGTCGAATGCGTCCTCCAGCGCCAGCATCACGTTCACGCTGGCATGGGAGGTCATCCCCGCATCGAAGAGATCGGATTTCTCGTCGATCGAGCTGGGATCCACCGCCAGCCGGCCGTGTTCGGCCAGTACCAGTCGAATGGTCTCGTCCATGGTCACCCCTCCCCTCGATCACTCGATGCTCCGTCGTCGCCGGCGGAGTCGCCACGTCCCACTCCCACCACGACCGCCGCGGCCATGGCGGCCTCATGCGTCAGGCTCACCGCCCACCGGTCGATACCGGCCCGGTCGGCTAGGGCCGATGCCCGACCGCGGAGACGGATCTCGCACCACCCACCCTCGGTCCGGAACACTTCGATCGAGCGCCATTCGGGCCGGGGGCCGACCGGTCGGAGCACTTTCACCGTCGCCTCCTTGGCCGCGAACCGGGCAGCCAGGGACTCGAAGGAGTACCGAAGGGCCGGATCCCGGGGGCTGAGGTCCGACCGGCAGCATGCGATCTCGTGCGACGTGAAGATTCGCTGTATGTAGCGATCGCCGAATCGCTCGACGGACTCCATCACATCGGCCACCGCCACGAGATCGACGCCGACACGGATCGTCGGCGGTCGATCCCCTCGGCAGCCCCCGGCCGGAAGCTGACCGAGCGCCTCGGCCAGCCAGGTGTCCGGACAGCCAGATCGGGTAGGCGTCGCCGCTGTCATCGTACCGAGTCTGCCTGATGGGAGTGTGGGGGAGGTCCGTCAACGCTCGAGGCTTGACCGCCGCGACAGGCTTCGGTTCCGGTCACCGACGAGTAGATCTGCCGGTAGGACTCGGCGATGCTCGGCCATCCGAACTCCTCCACCCTGGAATGGCCGGCCTCGGCAAGAGCGCGCCGTCTGGCGGGGTCGAGCAGAAGCCCCTCGAGGCGATTGGCGAAGTCCGCGGTGTCGAATGGGTCCACCAAAACACCATCGAGGCCGTCGCGGACGAACTCGGGAGGTCCTCCACGATTGGTGGCCACGACGGCAGCCCCGGCACGCCAGGCTTCGAGGATGACGATCCCGAAGGGTTCGAGCCGACTGGGAACGACGAACATCGCCGCACCGTCCATCGCGCCGGCCACCTCCTCGCGCGACAATCGACCTACGAAGTGGACGCGCTCGGCTACTCCGATCGCTGCAGCCCTCCGGCGAAGGTTCTCGAGGTCGTTCCCCTCCCCACCGATAACCAGATCGGCAGTGCGACGGTTCTCGTCAATGGCTGCGTACGCCGCCAATAGCAGATCGAATCCTTTTTTCTCCACCACCCGACCGAGGGCGAGTATGTAAGGACGGCCCGGCTCACCTTCCGCCAGTACGAAGGGGGCGGAGGCGCCGCTCGACTGAGTGGTGCCGTCGAGGGCGACTCCGTTGTATACGACTCGCCCTCGTCCCGGCGCCAAGCCGAACCTCGCCTCTGCATCGGCGAGCGTGAAGGCCGAGCAACCCGTCACTGCCGCCGCTCGACGCAGACCGGCGCGAAGCGAGAATTGCAGCGACCGAGAATCGTCGTAGATGTTGGAATCATCCATCATGGTCTCCCCTTGAAGGGTGACAACCAGCGGCAATCCGGTGAGGCGTGAGAGTGCAGTGGCGTAGGCCCCATTGGGACCGAAGCATTGGACGTGGATGAGATCGGGTCGGAAGGCGGCCACGGCCCGACGCAGCGAGAACAGGGTACGAGGACCGATGACGGCGGTACGGTGGATCGCTGGCCAATTTCTGGCGGGTAGGGGCATGGGAAATCGGCGAACGATAATCCTGTCGAGGACCTCGACGGTTTCCCGCGCCGAGTCATCAGGTTGGAGGGACCACACCTCCACCTGGTCTCCGGCATCACCCAGGGCCATGGCTAGGTGCCGCGTCAATTCCTCCACGCCGCCAAGGGCCGGGGGATACGAACTCGGGAGAAGGGCTATGCGCATGGTGATCGTAGATTGCGGTCAGAAGTCTGGACGACCGACTTGACCGCCGATCGAACCGACGGTAACAGCACAGAGAGCATTGAACGGGGCATGACGGGCAATTCAGGGAATCGTCGGATTCAGCCACGGTTCGATGGCGGCCAGGACAGCCCCACTCGGCTCCGGTGCCAACTGGCTCCAGCTGCCCACGCCCGGCGACCAGTAGTTGGAGAAGGCGGCGGCGTACCATCCGGAAAGGAAGCCTTGCTCCGCGCAGTCGCAGTTCGGCGCCCAGCTGGCCGGGTGAATCCCGAGGACGTTCTCGATCTGGGCCTCCCCCCCTTGGGGCTCCACTGCGGCAGCGTCAACCTCGTGGCCGATCTCGAACGCGGTGATCCCGGCGAGTGTTGCTACCGACTCTCCGGGGTAGACGTAGAGGTCCGAGGTGCCTCCGGCCTGACCCCACGTGAAGGTGGTGTTTCCGTAGAAGCCCGGTGAGGGCGCGTCCGAAATGGGAAGGAACTGAATGGAGTAGCCAGGGATGCTCTGCCACGGGTAGTGGACCAGAGCGAGTGCCTCCGCACCCATCTGGGATGGCGTCAGCGCCGCCGGAGCCGGAGCAGGCGCGGTGGTCGGCGTCGGTGCGGGGGCCGGCGAGGCAGCGGCAACCGGGGCCGCGGCGGGAACGGTCGCCGTCGGTGCGGCGGCGGTCGTGGTTGGGGTAGGGACGGTGGTAGTCGGTGTCGGGAGGGTGGTGGCCACCGGTGCAGGGGCGGGGGTTGCCGCTCGCGCACGCGCCGACGAGGAGTTCACGGCGCGAGCCGGACCAGCCGAGGCCGCTGCGTGTCCTCCACCCACAAGCAGGATGGTGGCCGCGGCCAGCGCGGCCACCACCGCCACGACGAGGAACTCGAGGCTGAGCAGCGAGCGCCGTTGCTTGAAGGTGGCACGGGCCAGCCAGGCCCGCAACCCAGTGGCACGACGATCGGGGCCGATGTATCCCGGCGATAGAACCAGACTGGGGTCATTGATCTCGGCCGTGAATGCGGACGAGAGCGCCTCCACGGCGCCCGGTTCGCAGGTGGCCGATCCTTCGCCCAGCAACGAATGCCACTGCGAGAGGGTGGAATCACCTGTTGGGGTGGCGGAGGCGGCGTCCGTCAGCGCTGATTCCATATGGACAGATCGGCACATCTCGGTGGGATCTGAAGTCCCCGACGGGGATCGACCATATTCGCCCCGAAGGTGGACACACGCTGGGCCACCACCCGGGACCCTCGGCACTGGAGGGCTTCGTTCTCGGCAACCAGATCCCTGCCCTAGGGGCCGCTCTGCCCACCTTCGATTTGCGCTCTGGCCACCTTCGACGGTGGACGGTATGTGCCCACGTTCGCCCGGCCCAATTCGACCAACTCGAGGCGAGTCAGCTGGGCCGGCAGCGCATCACTTGACCTCCGACTGCCGAGGAGGTGGCCTCGAGGGTCCAGGCCAGCGGCTCACCCGCATCCAAGCCATCCACCGGCACCCCCACCTGCAGAGTCGCCACGGCAGTTGTGCCCTGTGGGAGTTTCCTCTGCCAGTGATAGGTGAAGTGATCGGCCAAGACCTGCCGACCTCCGATGTAGTCGTACCACCGATCGGGGCCGCTCTCGGTGCCGTGGACCCAGCCGTCTGCACGGAGGATCGCCGCTACCTGGGAATGGACGCTGCTCATTGAGGCGGGTGAGGAGAAGCCACTCCCTGCACTGGTGTTCAGAGTCAAGGTCTTGCAGGGGCCGGTGACGTCGGGCACGATTCGGATGACTCGGGTGACATGTGCGCCGGCTGGCACGGCCCTATTCACGCTCGAGAGTTCGGACAGAACGACGTTGTCGGCGTCATCTGCCGGAACGGCTGGTTTAGTTCCGCCCCCCAAGTACATGGCGAGCACAACGAGCACGGCGCCCAGTAGCACGACCACGGAGGCGACGCGCAACCGTCGTCCCCCCGGGCGCGGCAACCGCTTGGAAGGTTCTCGTGGAGCACCACCGGGCATCGCCGAACGAGGTTAGCGCGAGGGTAAACCGTCCCACGGCGCGGTGACGACGCCCCCGACCCGGCTTTCGGCGCCGATTGCCACGTCGCGTGATACTCCCGTCACTGATCTCGTAACAATGAGGGACTTCGCCATGAATTCCGCATGCACCCTGGTACGGTGCGCAGGAGACTCGCCGCTCGATAGATCCGCTGGAGGGGTTCCATGCGTTCACGACTTTCAAACGCTGCGGCGGTGAAGAGAGTGCTGGCCGCGGTGATCATGCTGAGCTCGTTGGTCGGCCTCGGCATTGGCCTCGGCGTCATACTCGACGTGCATCCCGCCGCTGCGACTACCAACCCCATCCTCACCGCCGCCCAGAAGGAGGTGGGCGTCCATTACTGTGACGGTGGCGGGGGAATCAATGGACCCACGCACGGCGTGGGCACCCCCCAAGGAGGGTGCTCGGGGACCACGGTCGGTTTCGACTGCATGAGCCTGGCCCAGTACGCGGTCTATCAAGGGACCGGGGGGCAGGCCGTGATCCCCGACAGCGGTAGCCCGGTGGTGGACGGCGGACAGGTGATCAGTGAGGCTGACCTAGAGCCGGGAGATGCCG
>Ga0182018_10003132_pt1 | contig 15310 bp, 14 predicted proteins | sample 812P2MmetaG_FD_120490 | JGI IMG/M metagenome (GOLD analysis project Ga0182018, IMG submission 120490) | Permafrost microbial communities from Stordalen Mire, Sweden - 812P2M metaG | ecosystem: Environmental > Terrestrial > Soil > Wetlands > Permafrost | place: Sweden: Stordalen | collected...
GGTGCGGAGTTGGAGGAGCTGCTGGATGCGTTGGCGGGTGCGGGGTTGGTGGTGGACGGGGTGTTCACGCATCTTTGCGAGTCGGAGGTTGCGGGGTCGGAGCTGACGCGGGAGCAGGAGCGGCGGTTTGAGGCGGCGGTGGCGCAGGTGCGGGCGAGGGGTTTGCGGCCGGCGTGGGTCCATGCGGGGAACTCTTCGTTTGTCGACAATCCGGCGGGGGAGGATTCTTGGTTGTTGGAATTGGCAAAGAGCGTTGGAGCGAAGGCGATGGTGCGTTGCGGGCTCGCGCTGTACGGATATTGTCTGCCGATTGAGGGTGCTGGTGTGGCTTCGGCGCACGCGAGAGTGCGGGATGCGCTGCGGCCAGTGATGACTTGGAAGACGCGGGTGCTGGCGGTGCGCGAGTTGGCGAAGGGCGATACAGTGGGGTATGGAGCGACGTTTGTGGCACCGGCGGTGATGCGCGTCGCGCTGCTGCCGGTGGGATATGCGGATGGGCTGCGGCGTGAGTTGTCGGGATCAAATGCCGGTTCGAATACAAGGTCGGGCGGGTGGGTGACGGTACGCGGGCACAAGGCCGCGATCGTGGGGCGGGTGTCGATGAACCTGACGGTGGTGGATGTGACGGGGATCGACGGGGTCGCTGCGGGGGATGAGGTGGTGCTGCTGGGCGATGGGGTGACGGCGGAGGACCATGCGCGTCTGGCGGGGACGATTCCGTATGAGATCTTGTGTGGGGTGCGGGGGCGGTGAGAAGTCAGTTTGAGTTGGTAGTTCTGAGTGGGGCAAATGTGTGGGTGGTGTGACATTGCCGCAGGGGATCGAGTTTGGGCGAGAGATGGTAGTCTGAGGGCGCGGGGCCTTCCTGGCTTGCAGGAGGCTTTATGCGTCCTTTTTTCTCTTTTCTATGGCTGCCGCTGGCGTGTTTGCTTTCGCTCACTCTCACCGGCTGTTCTCTTAGCTCGACCGGCGCCCCCACCCCTACCGCCGGTGCCGGGCTGGCGATCCACGGCAGCGTTCATGGCGGCCAGTCGCCCATTGTAGACGCCCACGTCTACCTGCTTGCTGCAAACACCGCAGGCTACGGCCAGCCGTCGCTCTCCTTACTGAACGCAATGTACACCGGACACTCCGATGCAGTCGGTGCCTATGTGCAGACGGCCTCGGATGGAAGCTTCACCATTACGGGCGACTATAGCTGCACTTCCACTCCCAGCCCACAACAGGTTTACATATACTCACTCGGCGGCTCCCAGGGTGGCATCGCAAACCCCCGGGCTGGGCTGCTGGCGGCGCTCGGCAGTTGTCCGAGCACCGGCAACTTCCTGGCCAGCACGCCTTTTATCGCGGTGAATGAAGTTTCGACCATTGCCGCTGCGTACGCCTTCGCGGGCTTTGCCACCGACGCGACCGATGTCTCTTCCTCCGGTTCGGTGCTGGCGCAGATCGACATCGGCAATGCGTTCGCCAACGCCGCAAACCTCGCTGGGATCTCCACGGGGGCGGCTTTGGCGACAACGCCGGCAGGGAACGGCACGGTCCCGCAATCTGAAATCAATACACTGGCCAACATTCTTGCCAGTTGCGTCAATTCGGACGGCACAATCACTGGACCCACCAACCCCACCAATTGCTATACGCTGTTCAACGATGCGCAATCCGCTGGATCCGGCGGGACGATGCCGTCCGACACGGCAACGGCGGCGATCAACATTGCGCACAACCCAGGCGCGAATATTGCGGCTTTGTACGGGCTTTCTACGGCGAATCCTCCCTTTGGGTCCGCGCTCGGGGCGCAGCCCGGCGACTTCACCCTCTCGCTGAGCATCAGCACACCCAACGTATTGGGTTTAGGCGATCTCGCTATCGATGGTTTGGGGAATGCCTGGTTCGTGAATAACGGATCGGGTAGTGGAGCATTCCTGAGCGAGTACTCCAATCTTGGCGCACCCATCTCTCCCGCGACCGGTTACGTTGCAGCCGGCGGCGCGCTCGCCATCGATACCTCGGACAATGCCTGGGTCATCGGCAGCGGTCTCATCGAGGTCAACAATTCAGGTGGGCTGATTTCACCCTCGACCGGTTATACGGGTCTACCGGAACAATCCAGCGGCCTCGCGTTCGATGTGGCGGGTAATGTTTGGGTCAGCAGCAATCTTTACACCATCTCCGAGTTCTCGAGTTCCGGCACGCTGATCCCCCCGGCGGCAACGGCAGAACCAACCAGGAACGGTTATTCCGGAGCCTACTACAGCACACTCGACCCTGCGGTGGACGGCTCCAACAATGTGTGGACCTCGTTCTATGACGAAGGCACCTATGGAGTCGCCACTGTTAACCTCACCGGCGTGCTCTCCAGTTTCTTCGGTGGGGGCGTGACCAATGCCAGCGCGCTGGCGATCGATCACTCCGGGAACGTATGGACGGCAAATGTCGGCAGCAGCATCAGCGAATTCTCTAGCTCCGGCGCCGTCTCTCCATCGACCGGATACACGGGCGGAGGACTGGTCAATGTGTCCGGTCTGGCTATCGATGGAGCCGGCAATATATGGGTTTCCGACCTGAATAACAGCACCGGCCACAATGTTACCGAGCTCTCCAACTCCGGCTCGCCCATCTCGCCCTCTACCGGCTACCTCGCCGGTGCTGGGTACAAAGCAGGCTCCATCGCTGTCGACGGCTCCGGCGACGTCTGGATTGCCAGTGGACTTTATTACGGAGGCCTCATTGAGCTCATCGGTGCAGCCACTCCGGTAGTGACGCCGATTGCGACAGGAACCACGAACAATACCCTGGGCTCTAGACCATGACGGATTAAATGCCGGGCCATGTGCGGTAGGAGGACCGAATGTCTTTTGAGGCGGTTGCTCTCCTAGTGCTCTGACGTTCGTCAGATAGCTGGGACATTATCCGCCGTCTTCGGGTCAGTGCCCGTGGCGGCTCCCTTCTGGCATACTACATGGGCCCCTGCAGCGCGCTTTAGCCTGTTCTGAGCGATGTTTCGCGCCGCTTCCTGAGCCATGCTCCGCGCGACGTTCCGGCAGGATATACGAACCGACATCGAGGTCTCCTATGAACCGACTCACATCTGCTTTTGCGAATGCACGCTTGCTTGGTTTGGTCGTTCTGGCAGGTGTGACGCTTCAACCGGCCTGTCTGCTCGCGCAGGCCGCAGCGCCCGCTGCCGCGTCGGGCAGCAGCACTCCGGGCGTTGGCTTCTCGATTGAGACGGAGATGCTGACCTATCGCGCGCTGGAGACCAACAGCGAGGCCATCGCCTGCGACGTTGCCGCCTTCCTGCATGGCACGACGGCCGACTTTAAGAGCCCACCCCCGGGCACCCCTTGCAACGTGTCTGGAATGGGAGTGGGCACGGGCGCCAGGAGCGGCGTAATCATTCTTCCCTTTGACCGCGCGGTCTACGGCGACTTCCAGCTCTGGCGATCCGATATGCAGACGATGGCGGAGTTTGAGCGGCGCGGCGCGGCGGCGTGCGCGGCGGAGGCACAGCCTGCAAGTGCGACTGGCCCGCCGAGGGGGCGCGGACTTACCGGCGTCATCAGCGGAGCCATGTCGGCGCTGAGCCCCGCAAGCTCTGCGCTCTCTACAGCCTCCGGTGTGCTTGGGTTGTTTGCTGCGACGCAGGCCGCGGCACCGGTGGGCGGCACCATCCAGGACCAGGCTTTTATGGACAATGTCAGCCGGGCACTGCGCGGGCTTGGCGTTTTCGTGCTGATGCCTTCGGTCTATACGCCGTTTGGCCTCACCTCGATCGACGCTTCACGCTCTCCGTTTCTGCTTGCGCTGGATGCGGTGCTGCACACACGCGACTGTCTGGTAGCGTCCAAGGGGGTCGAGGATTCAGACGTCAAGAATATTGACGGGTTCCTGGCTGCGCTCTCGGCTGCGCCGGCGAGACCCGCGCCCAGCCAGCCCGCGGCCGCCGGGCCTCCGGCAAATGGCGGCGGATCGGCCGCAGCGCAGCAGCAGCCCGCGGAGGCTGCGCCCTCGCATCTCGAGTCGGTGCTCTCCGCGGATGGGCTGGCGCAGCAACTGGGCGCGGACCCGGCGACGGGCAAGATCCCGGACTCGGCCCCGCAGCATGTGCTTCTGATCAAGGCGCTGGAGTCGGGCGGCTCGGTGAACCACGCCTCCAACATCTTAGGGTCGAAGATGAGCTATAGCGGCGGCTCGGTGGGGACGTATGCGATGTTCGGGTTGAACGGACAGGTGGAGTGTTCGGGCAACGTATACAACTATGCGACCACTGCGCCCAATGAGGACTTCAACAAGCAGCTGCTGAACTACGCTCCCGATCCGGCTGGAGAGGTGATCTTCAGCCACGGCGGGTGCGGGGCGCATTAGTGCAGCGCTAAGTTGTGAGCAAGGCGCGCGAGCCTATGGTCGAGCTGCGCGGGTGGCTATCATGACAGCGAACAACTCACTGCTGATTTGCGGTAGCATCGGGATTGGTTTGAAGGAGAGGTTTTTGCGATGAGTGAAGGGAACAATGGGGTGCGGCGTACGGAGGACATTGCGCTGGACCTGCTGAAGTTTGTGGCGGCGCAGGCGCATGTGGGGACGAAGGCCGCGGGGGCGACGGGATTTGGGGTGTCGGCGACGGCCAAGCCGGAGGACCAGGTGACGGAGTTGCTGGCGCTGTATGCGCGGTGCCGACAGGCGGTTGAGGCTCCGCTGAAGTAGTGGCGGCTACGGCGGGCGCAGGGCCGTTGCGGGTTGCGGTGGTGGGCGCGGGGGTGTTTGGGCGCAACCATCTCCGGGTGTATCGCGAGCTGGAGCAGGCGGGGTGTGCGGTTGAGCTGGCGGCGGTGGTCGATCCGGATGCGGGCGCGCGGGCAAAGGCCGAGACGGAGTTTGGGGTGCGCGGCTTCGCGACGATTGCGGAGTGCATGGCATGGGCGCGGGCAGAGAAGAAATGGATAGGGGCTGCGTCGGTGTGCGTGCCGACGGCGCATCATGCGGCGTGCGCGCGGGAGTTGATGGCGTGCGGCATCGATGTGCTGATTGAGAAGCCGATGGCGGCGAGTCTGGAGGAGGCGGATGCGATTGCGCGCGCGGCGCACGAACTGGGTCGGGTGGTGCAGGTGGGGCACCTGGAGCGTTTCAACCCGGCGGTGCGCGCGGTGCGGGGGCTACTGAGCCGGCCGTTGTTCTTTGAGGTGCATCGGCTGAGCGTATTTACGCCGCGGTCGCTGGATGTGGACGTGGTGCTTGATCTGATGATCCACGATCTGGATATCGTGATGAGCTTTGTGGCTTCGCCTGTGCGCGAGGTGCGGGCGGTTGGGCTACCGGTGCTCTCCGACAAAGTAGACATCGCGAATGTGCGGCTGGAGTTTGAGAACGGCTGCGTGGCGAACTTTACCGCCAGCCGGGTGAGTACGGAGCGGGTGCGCAAGATGCGGTTCTTCCAGCCGCACCAGTATCTGTCGCTGGACTTTGCGAGGCAGGATTTGTTGGTGATCGATGTGTCGGATGCGGCGGGGATGGATGCGGTGCAGTTGGCGGCGATGGCTGCTGCGGCTGGCGGGTCAGATCATCCTTCGGAGGGGCTGTCCTTGCGCAAGGTGCCGGTGGCGCCGGGTGAGCCGCTGCGACTGGAGATTGAGGCGTTTCTGGATGCGGTGCAGACGCGTTCAGAGCCTGTGGTGACGGCGGAGGATGGGCGGGCGGCGCTGGCGCTGGCGCTGGAGATCAATGCGGCGATTGCGGCGCATGCGCGGAGCACGGGGCTATAGCAGCGCTGACCGGGTCATCCATGTTGGTGACGGGGATGCCATCAGGGATGTCGAGCTTGAACTCGTCGGCGGCGAGCGACTGGTTGAACAACGCCTTGCCGACCGTAATCGTGAGGCCGAGCTCGTCGAGCGGGCGCTGGATGACGATCTTGGTGGGGAAGTCGATGTCGCCGAACTTCTGATAGCTGCTGTACGAGGCCTGGGTCTCGATCTTGCCGTCGGCGTTGTAGATGTCCAGCCGCCACGGAAGCAGGTTGGCGCGGCTGACGTGCAGCACGCGCAGGGTGCTGGCGACCTCACCCCTCGGCTGGGAGAGGTATTCGATGTCGTAGTCGGGCTCTTCGATCAACTGCTTGCGCTTCTTCGGATCGGGATAGGTCCGGCTGTCCTGGGTCATGGAGACGACCTGGTTGGAGCGCAGACCCCGGATCAGCAGCGGATCGAGGACCACGGCCGGCCGCAGGCTGTATAGCCCCTTCTGCGAGTTGCTGTTTACGACATCCGAGCCTACGATAGCGCAGTTCCGCGTCGGAAACGAGATGTGCATTTTGAAGGTGTTGCCGTCGGAGACCATGTCCAGCGCGTCACTCTGCACGAGCGGCAACAGCAAAATCACGCGGATGTCTTCCGGCTTGCCGATGACGATGTAGCCGGGGAGGCTGGTGTACTCCTTGACCACCCCCTGGACGCTGCCGCCGGTGCTGATCGCCATTTGGATCTTAAGCTGCATGCTCTGGACGGCGTCGTAGCGGGCATCGACTTGTTTGAGGAGCTGGTCGAGGGTGGCGTTGCGGACGATGTCGGGGGGGCGAGTCTTGAGAACGCTGTGGGTGTGCACCAGACAGCCGGTGAGAGCCGGGGTCAGGGCGAGCATTCCTATGGCTACGGCTTTTCTGATCCTCATTAAGGTCAACATGGAAAGTATATCTGGGTGCGGACGAGACTAGTGGCTGATTCGGGGAATACTCTGCAATATGAGTTAGATGCGGTCGATGGCAGGGCGGTTCGGAAGGTTCATTCCGGATGGTTAGTCGCCGCCTTTAGTGGGCCGCCTGATGCAGGGCGCGGCGGTAGTTCTCCACCTGCTGGGCGTGCTCCTTCAGAGTGGCGGAGAACTGGCTGTGGCCCTCGGCGTCGGCGACGAAGTAGAGGAAGTCGGTGTGGGCGGGAGTGATGACTGCCTTGAGCGCGGCGATGCCGGGATTGCAGATGGGGCCGGGAGGCAGGCCGGCGTAGCGGTAGGTGTTATAGGGCGAGTCAAACTGCAGGTCGGAGGCGTAGATGGTGCCGCGGTAGCGGCCGGTGAGCAGGGCGGCGTAGATCACGCTGGGGTCGGTGGCGAGCGGGATGTTCTGGGCAAGTCGATTGGCGAAGACGCCGGCGACGAGGGGACGTTCGGAGTCCTGGCTGACCTCCTTCTCGACGAGTGAGGCGAGGGTGATGGTCTGGGCGGTGGTGGAAGGGTCGAGACCGAGCTGGGCGGCGACCTGGCGGAAGCGGCGGACCATGGCGCCGACCATCTGCGTGGGCGTTGCATGGCGGGGGAAGCGGTAGGTGTCGGGGAAGAGATAGCCCTCAAGCGAGGAAGCGTTGGGCGCGAGGTCGGCGATGAGGGCGGTCTGGCTGCGCTCGGCGGCGAGGAAGGCGTTGGCCGGGCCAAAGCCGGCGGCTTCCACGGCGTGGGCGATGTCGAAGATGTTGTAGCCCTCGGGGATGGTGAGGGCGTGGGTATAGACGTCGCCGCGGACGATGCGCTGATAGACCTCGGTGGCGGGCGCGGGGTGGTCGAAGCGATACTCGCCGGCGAGCAGCTTGCCGCCCTTGAGACCGCGGAGCAGGTCGAAGGCGTAGCGGCTGCGCAGGACGCCGGCCTGCTCCAGCTGGGCGGCGATGCCCTGGGTGCCGGTGCCGGGGGCGATGTCGACGTAGGTGGCCTGATCGTCGGAGGTGCCGGCGGGCGGGCCGATGGGAGCGTAGATAGAGTATGCGGCGAGGGCCGCGACGATGAGCGCGAGGAGGAACAGGGTTGCTAGGAGCTTCAAGCCGGCCTTTCGTCTTTGGGTCGCGCGTGGGCGGCCGCTGCGAGTCAGACGTTCTGCCTGCATTCTACGGCGAGGGCATGGCCGCAGGGTTCTACAGTTTGGTTCGGATGAGGTCTTCGATCTTGGTCCAGATCGCGGGGTCGTTTTCGATCTCGATGTGCGGCTTCATGAAGGCGCGCGCGAACCATGGGAAGCCGGCACAGGAGATGGGATGCCCACGGTAGCTGGACAAGAAGTTGCCGAGGATGGTGGTGCGGTTGGGATCGATGGCTGCGATCGCGGTGCGGCCATGCAGCAGGCCGTCGGTCTGGTAGAAGTTGATGGCCTCGCGCACATTGGGCGGGATGGTGGCGTCGTCCTCGTCGGACTTGGCAACGCTGTCCACCTGGATGGTCATCAGCACGGGGATGCCAAGCTGGTCGAGCCGCCGGGCGAGGGTGACGGTCTCGGAGGCTCCCCAGCTGTGGCCGTAGATGACGATGCGTGCGGCATTCTTTTCGGCGGCCGTCAGGTTGCCGTCGTGGTTCGCATCGAGAAGCTGAAGGATGGTGTCGAGGGCGTTCTGCGCGTCGTGATTGGCGAAGACCGCGGCGTGGAGGGCCTGCGGATAGAGTTGCTGCAACTGCTGCGCGAGTAGCGCCTCGCGATGGACAAGGTTGGTGGCATGGACGTTGCCGCCCATGAATCCGATAACGATCAGCGGTTTTGCCGGAGGGTGAGCAGCTTGCGCGCGTGCGGCCTGAGCAGGCGCGAGCGCAGCAGCGAGAATCAATACCGGCAGGAGTTTAGCGAGTGGCATTCGGCCCCATTCATTTGACTCCTCCGGGACGGTTCCGCCGCATGGCGGAGTTCTGTCGCGCATACGACAGTACGCTGAAATGACAGGGTTAGCCAGTGGCGATGCCATGCAGAGGCGAAGGGCTATGCAGGTTGAAATGCCGGGACGTGGCACCGTTGAGGATTCTCATAGCGCGTGATGCGACCCCCTTACCCGCGCGACTGGAAGGTGCTGGCGGACAAGGAGGTCGCGGTGAAGCTATGCTGCGGGCGCCGGCTTGGCCGCGAAGATGCCGGCGAAGGAGGCGCGATAGGCATAAACCAGATAGATCTCCAACACCGCGAGAAACAAGGGCAGCGGCAGACCTGCTGGCTCCAGCGTGATGTGGAAGAGCAGAATGTTGGTCCCCATGCCGGCGAGCAGGGTGAGGGCGAGCGGGACGAAACGCCCGGTAAGGAGCAACAGGCCGGAGACGGTCTCGACGATTCCATAGAAGGTGATCCATTTGTGGGTGTACATCAGCCCCATGAGGGCGCCGGTGTCACCGGTCGGCATCGGCATATGCAAAAAAGGAACGAGCTTATTGAAACCAAAGACGAGGAAGGTGAGGCCCAGCAGAATGCGTGCAACGAGTGTAAGAATTTTCACGAGGTTCTCCTTAGAAATCGAGGTGTTATGGTCATGGCCAGACCCAGCTCAACTCCGATCCGATGCGCTACTGTCCTCGAAGGACTCCCAAAGTAGACGCCTCCACCACAAATTGAGTCAACGACTGCCTTTTGAGGGGCTTTTCGAAAGGGAAGTGACGGGAAGAAGGTCAGTTCATCCAGCGTTTGTCGCTAGGGTCCTTGCGTGCGCCGGGGTCATTGCGAAGGTTGTCGGGATCGAGATATCGACCGTCCTTGTCGAAGGTGACCTTGCGGCCCTGCTTGCCCATGTAGACCTCGAACTTACGCGCAGCGCGGCGGCGTCTGGCCCGGTAGAAGGCGTTGCGCAGGCCAAAGTACTGCTCGCTGGCCCCGAAGGCGAAGCCGCGGCTTGGTGCGAAGCGGACGTAAAGGTAGCCACAGACGCCACCGGAGAGCTGCAGCAGCGCGTTGAACTGGTCTGAATCCTTCAAGAGCATTGCGAGATCGATCAGGACGTACACTCCCACCAGATACTTGGCCTTGATGCGCACGGTAAACCAGAGCAGAAACTCCTGATCGCCCAGGCGCACCGCTATGGCGATCAGCAGGCCGAAGACGGGCGCGCCCACACCCGCTGCCCACGCCAGCTGGCTGAGATGAAGGATGTGGGTGAAGGAGATAGCAGACGCGATGGCCGCACCGCCGATGGCTGAGGTGAAGTACAGCTCCGCGAGCCAGCGGGAGCCATAGATACCCTCCAGCATCGGGCCGATGAACCAGAGGGTCAGCATCCCGAACAGAATGCCGAGCAGGCTGAGGTTGAGAAATGAGTAAGTAAACAGCTGCCAGAGTGCACCGTGGGCCACGGCGAACGGCTGCAACTGCAGCAGGTCCAGCAAGGAGCCGGTGAGGCCGGGCGTCAGCCAGCCCATAAGCTCGAAGGCGAAGAAGACTACGACGTTGGCGAGGATCAACCGCCGGACCGTTCCTTCGAATGGCGGGAGAGCGAGGGTGGTGGCGCTGGAGCGGGGCATGGACGGTCCTGTCACCCTTTATTTCAACACACTCACGCCGGACCCGCGCCTAGGGAGATGGAGAGGTTTCGTATCGGGAAGAGCATCCGAATGCTTCAAACACTGCATCCAAACTGTGGCGATGTCCGTCTTGGGGGGTGAAGGAAAATTGTGGGAATCGTTCCCTTGACGTACCGCTAGACCGCTACTAATACTATCCAAGACGGGTGTGCGGTTGGGTGCGCTGGAGCAAGAACCCTGGCCATTGGCGATGGGGCATCCCTTTGGCCCAATCCAACCTTCCAAGCTGCGGAGGCTTTTATCATGGCTGTTGTCTGTCCCGAATGCGATAACCCAATCACGGTCGATACCGACGACGTGGAAGAGGGAGAGACGGTGCAGTGCGATGAGTGCGGCACCGAGCTCGAGGTGGTCTCGATCGATCCTTTGGAGCTGGCGCCGGTGGATGTCGTCGGCTACGACGATGAGGAAGACACGCTCGCGGTCGAAGAGGATGATGAGTAAGGCGTCGGCGTTGCCAGGTCCTCGAATTTCCACCCGCGTATAGTGGCACCTATGGCCTATCAAGCTTTCTCTGTGAAATCGTTCAAGTGGCATGCGCGTATTTTGACGTTGCTGTGCTGCCTTGGCGCGGTTGCGCGGTTGGCCCTGGTCTCCGCGCCAGAGGCGAGTGCTCAGCAGCCGGCGCAGCGGGTGGTGCAGGGCAAGGTGGTCGACAAGGCGGACGGTGCGCTGAAAGGAGCGATCGTCTATCTGAAGGATAGCCATACGCTCTCGGTGAAGAGCTACATCGCCGGCGACGACGGCTCGTACCGCTTCGGCCAGCTTGCGCAGAACACGGACTACTCGCTTTGGGCGGAGAGCGACGGCAAGAAGAGCGCGGTGAAGAGCATCAGCTCCTTTGATACGCGGAATGAGTTCAACATCACCCTGAAGATCGAGAAGTAGAATTGCCCGTGCCCTCCGCGCTGTAGAGGGATGTTGCCGGACTGTGCCTTCGAGGCGCTGGGGCTGGTTGACAAATATGAGTTCATATCATTTACTGAACTAAATGGTTCAGTATAGCGCAGCAAGGATTTCGGAGGAAGCGCTGAGCAAGGTTGCCGATGCAATCTCCGACCGGACGCGGCGGTCGATTCTGGTGCGGCTGGCGCGTGGGCCGGCAAGCATCTCAGACGTTGCGGAGCCCTTCGGCATGACGTTGACCGGCGTGTGTAAGCATGTGCGCGTACTGGAGCGGGCCGGGCTGGTGCGGCGCAGACGCCATGGCCGCGAGAAGATACTTGAATTTTCGCCCGCGCCGCTGGGCGAGGTCGCACGCTGGATCCATCCCTATGAGTCGTTCTGGAATGGGCGGATGAATGCGCTCGAATCCCACTTTGCCGCAAAGAAGGAGAAGATGAGATGAAGCTGATGGAAGTGAAGGTGTCACGCGTGGTGGCCGCCAAGCCTGCGGCGGTCTTCGATGTGTGGGTCGATCCGGCGAACCCAGGAAGCCCATGGAACGCGGGCGTTCGGCGAATTGTGAACTTCGCGGTCGATGGGCTGTACTACTGGGAGGTGAACCACGAGGGCCGGAAGTGGGCGCACTATGGGCGGTTTGTGCGCATCGAGCGGCCGGGGCTGGTGGAGTACACGTGGATGTCGGAAGCCACGAAGGGGCTGGAGTCGGTCGTGACCGTCCGCTTCGAGCCGCTGGGCGAGGAGACCGAAGTGACGCTGGTGCACTCCGGTGTGCCGGATGACGACATGGGCCGCGGGCATGAGGGCGGATGGACCTGGTTCCTGGGTAACCTCGCGGACCGGTTTGCGGTGCATGAAGAGGCGTGAAGCTGCGCGAGCCACCTACGTCCCACCCATCGCTGCGCGATGGATGGGGCACCCGAGCTCTAGTGGCTCACGCTAGTCGGCCGGCTGGCCTTTGCGGGGGCGGCGGTTGGCTTGTAGGATGCGCTTGCGCAGGCGAAGGGACTTGGGGGTTACCTCGACCAGCTCGTCGTCGGCGATGAACTCGATGGATTGCTCGAGGGTGAGGTTGCGGTAGGGGACGAGGCGGACGGCATCGTCGGAGCCGGACGCGCGCATGTTGGAAAGCTTCTTCTCGCGCACACAGTTGACGTCGAGGTCGTTGTCGCGCGAGTGCTCGCCGACGATCATGCCCTCGTAGACCTCGGTGCCGTCGGCGACGAAGAGGGTCCCGCGGTCCTGTAGGCCATCGAGCGCGTACGCGGTTGTCGTTCCCTGCCGGTCGGAGATGAGGGCACCGGAGACGCGCTGCGGGATCTCGCCCTGGTAGGCGACGTAGCCATCTAGAATGGCGTTCATCACGATCGTCCCGCGGGTCTCGGTCAGCATCTCCGAGCGCAGTCCGATGAGGCCGCGGCTGGGAATCCTAAATTCCATTCTCACGCGACCAGAGCCGTGGTTGGTCATCTTGGTCATCTCGCCCTTGCGCGGGCCGAGGCGTTCGATCACCGTCCCGACGAAGTTCTCCGGGATGTCGATCATGAGCTGCTCGACCGGCTCCATCAATTGGCCGTCGATGCGTTTGGTGACGATCTCAGGGCGCGAGACCATCATCTCGAAGCCCTCGCGGCGCATCATCTCGATGAGGATGGCGAGTTGCAGCTCGCCGCGGCCAAGGACTTTGAAGGTGTCGGGCGAGCCGGTCTCCTGCATCTTGAGCGAGACGTTGGTGAGCAGCTCTTTGTCGAGGCGGTCGCGCAGGTTGCGCGAGGTGACGAACTTGCCTTCGCGGCCGGCGAAGGGCCCGTTGTTGACGTTGAACTGGATCGCGATGGTGGGCTCATCGATGGTGATGGGTGGCAGGGGTTGCGGGTCTTCGAGGTCGCAGAAGCTTTCGCCGATGGTGATGGCTGGGATGCCCGCGATGGCGACGATGTCGCCCACCTGGGTCTGGTCGATGTCGATGCGCTTGAGGCCGGAGAAGCTGAAGAGCTTGGTGATCTTGTGGGTGGAGAACGTGCCGTCGAGGCGCGCGACGGAGTACTGGTCGCCAGTCTTCATGGTGCCGTTGAAGACCCGCCCGATGGCGAGACGGCCCAGGTAGTCCGAGTAGTCGAGGTTGGTGACGAGAATCTGTAGGGGGCCGTCCGGATCACCCTTGGCGACGGGGATGGTGCGGATGATCTGCTCGAAGAGAGGCTGTAGGTCGGTGCCGGGCGTGGCCGGGTCGAGGGTCGCGGTACCGACCTTGCCGTTGGTGTAGAGCACGGGAAAGTCGAGCATGGATTCGTCGGCGTCGAGGTCGATGAAGAGGTCGTAGACCTCGTTGAGGACCTCCTGGGGGCGGGCGTCGGGGCGGTCGATCTTGTTGATCACGACCATGGGGGTGAGCTTGGCCTCGAGGGCCTTGGAGAGCACGTAGCGGGTCTGCGGCAGCGGGCCCTCGGAGGCATCGACGAGCAGGACGACGCCGTCGACCATCTTAAGGGCGCGCTCGACCTCGCCGCCGAAGTCGGCGTGGCCCGGGGTGTCGACGATGTTGATCTTGTTGTCGTGGTAGTACAGCGCGGTGTTCTTGGCGAGGATGGTGATGCCGCGCTCGCGCTCGAGGTCGTTCGAGTCCATGACGCGGTCGGTGAGCGTTTCGTTGGCGCGGAAGGTGCCGGACTGGCGAAGCATGGCGTCGACCAGGGTGGTCTTGCCGTGGTCGACGTGGGCGATGATGGCGATGTTGAAGATAGGCTTGAGGGCGAGCTTTGCGGCGGGCTTCGAAGTGGGCGCGGGCGCGCCGGTGGGAACTGGGGTGTCGACGAGGGTCTCAGGATTCGGGATGGTTTGGGAGCTGCTCACAGCAGTTGGATGTCCAGTCTGGGCGCGTTGGGATAAGGCCGAAGGGCGAAAATGCGCGTCACCTTTAGTTTACCGCACGACAGATGGCTCGCCTGAAGTAGGCGACCCACAAAACTGCATTTTCGCTACCAGATTGCTATTTCGTGGTCTCCAGAACGAGAACGGAGGCAATGGGGTCGGGGGCCTTGGCGGGGAGGGCGATGTCGAGGCTGTCGCCAGACGCGGTGGGTGTGATCTTCAACGTCGTCCGGGTGGGGTCGGCGAGCAGGTAGGCAGCAGTGACTTTGCGGGGCAGCTTGTCGAGATGGAAGGCGCCGGTGGGCCAGTTGAATATCTCGATGTAGATTTTGGTCGGCGTGGTGGTGGAGCGCCAGTCCCAGGCGGGGATGAACTTGGGGTTGCCCTTGCTGTCCTTCTCGGTGGTGGAGAAGGCGCCGGCCTCCGCGCCGAAGAGGGTGGGGCCGGTGCCGTAGATGGCCTCGCCGTTGACGGCGAGCCACTGGCCCATGGCGCGCAGGCGTTCGGCTTCGGGTGCAGGGATGACGCCGTTCGAGTCGGGGCCGACGTTGAGCAGGTAGTTGCCCCCCTTGCTGGCGATATCGATGAGGTTGCGCAGCAGGGTCTCGGTGGATTTGAAGTTGGTGTCGTAGGATTTGTAGCCCCAGGTATCGTTGATGGTCATGCAGGCCTCCCAGTCGCGGCCGGGGTAGCCCTGCGCGGGGATGAACTGCTCGGGGGTTTCGGTGTCGCCTTTGTAGGTGCCGCCGAGGCGATTGTTCCAGATGAGGTTGGGGTGCTGATTGACGAGGGCGACAATTTCGGCGGCGCGCTCGGGGGTCATGTTGGCGGTGGGGGTGTCGAACCACACGACGGCGGGGAAGTCGCCGTAGTTTGTGAGCAACTCCTTGATCTGCGGGATGGCCTTGGTGTGGAGGTAGATGTCGAAGTCGCCGTCTTGCGCCTTGTCCCAGTGGTGGGTGACGGGGTCGTGCTTGCCGCGCAGGATGGCGGAGGCGCCGGGCGCGGTCCAGTCTTGATCCTGCGAGTAGTAGAAGCCGAGCTTGAGGCCCTGCTTGCGGCACTCGTCGGCTAGCTCGCGCAGGGGGTCGCGGTGGAAGGGCGTTGCGGCGACGATGTTGAAGGAGTTTGCCTTGGAGTCAAACATGGCGAAGCCGTCGTGGTGCTTGGCGGTGATAACGATGTACTTCATGCCGGCGGATTTGGCGAGCGCGACGATATCGTGCGCGCTGAA
>Ga0182018_10003133_pt1 | contig 15307 bp, 18 predicted proteins | sample 812P2MmetaG_FD_120490 | JGI IMG/M metagenome (GOLD analysis project Ga0182018, IMG submission 120490) | Permafrost microbial communities from Stordalen Mire, Sweden - 812P2M metaG | ecosystem: Environmental > Terrestrial > Soil > Wetlands > Permafrost | place: Sweden: Stordalen | collected...
AAGGCAAAGACGTCGATCAGCCCCGCAACCTGGCCAAGACCGTCACGGTCGAGTGATGGCTCGCTCCGATGGAAGAAGGCCCGACGAACTGCGGCCGGTCTCGATCGAACCCGGCTTCCTCAAGTACGCCGAAGGCAGCGCGCTGATCAGCGTGGGGAACACTCGCGTCCTCTGTGCCGCCTCGGTTGAAGATCGCGTTCCAATCTGGATGAAAGGGCGCGGGCTCGGCTGGGTGACCGCCGAATACGCCATGCTGCCGCGGGCGACGCAAGAACGCACGCAACGCGAAGTCTCCAAAGGACGGCTGGGCGGCCGTACGCACGAAATACAGCGCATTATTGGGCGCGCTCTGCGCGCCGTAACCGACACGGCGAAGCTCGGCGAGCGGACGATTTGGCTGGATTGCGACGTGATTCAAGCCGACGGCGGCACGCGTACCGCAGCGGTCACCGGAGCGTACGTCGCGCTCGAACTGGCGTTGCGCACGCGCTTCGATCCGGCCGTGCGTGCGCGCTGGCCCTTACAAGCGATGGTGGCGGCGACCAGCGTCGGGATCGTGGCCGGCCGTACGCTCCTCGATCTCGCTTACGACGAGGATAGTCAGGCGTTGGTGGATATGAATGTCTTCATGACCGACGCTGGACGTTTCGTAGAGCTGCAGGGCACGGCCGAAGCGGCGCCCTTCGACCGGCGCGAGCTCGAGGCGTTGTTGGCGCTCGCCGAGGACGGAATTCGCCGGCTCTTTGAAGTACAGCGCGCCGCGCTGGGCCCTTCGCCCGTTCATGCCGGCTGATCCCGGGCTGCGGGATCTGGTGGCGCGCGTGGGAGCGTTCCACATCACCGACGGCGCGATGAAACGCGCGCAGCACGCAATCGAGACGGCTCTCGAAAAGGACGAGGTCGACGCCGGCGCACTGCACGCCTACCGCAGCGCCGTACGCCGGTACTTTGAAGGCTTCGATCGGGAAGCACGCGCACATCTGCGCGACGTGGATCGCCGGCTCGAACATACCAATCAGGTCGCGTTCAATCTCACCGCCGAACGCGGCGTCGCCGTCAAGCGCATCGAAGGGACGCAAGCCGTGTTAACCGCGCTAGCCGGCGCGGAGGATTCTCCGTGAGAGTTCTCGCTCGGGTGGGGCGTGTGACGAACGACTTTTTCGAATATGCCGGCGGCGTGACGCTGCTCACTACGGAGTCGCTCGGTTTTTTGGTTCGGCTTCGCGTACGCCTCACGGAGACGCTGTCGCAATGCGCGTTGCTCGGAGTGCAGTCGCTGGTCATAGTGCTGTTGACGTCCCTCTTCACCGGCATGGTCATTTCGCTCGAGTCGGCACAACAGGCGGTCGCCTACGGCTTTTCCAGCTTCGTAGGGGGAGCCGTGGCGTACGCCGCCGTGCGCGAGCTAGGGCCGATGCTCACGGCCGTCGTTGTCGCTGGGCGCGTGGGCGCGGCGATCGCTGCCGAAATCGGCTCGATGGTCGTCACCGAACAGGTTGAAGCATTGCGCTCGATGGGCGTGGAACCAGCGCGCTTCCTCGTCGTGCCGCGCCTGCTCGCGTTGCTCTTGATGCTCCCGTTGCTCACGATCTTCGCCGACGTGGTCTCGATTCTCGGCGGCATGTGGATCGCTCGCGAGTACGCACACATCCCGTACCACGAGTTCATCCAGTCCGTGCGTCAGGCGATCGATTTTAGCGATGTGGTCAAAGGCTTGCTCAAGACCTTCGTTTTTGCGACGATCATCGCGATGGTCGGCGCATACCAAGGCCTTTCCACCCGCGGCGGCGCCGCGGGAGTCGGGCAGTCTACGACGTTCTCCGTCGTGCTGGCTATCATTCTGATATTCATCTCGAACTTCGTGCTCTCGCTGCTGCTCTTCGGCGGCCGATGAACTCAAACGGCCGCAGTCTCATCGCCCGGGTCGATGGTGTGACGCTGGCCTTCGGCGATCGTATCGTATTGAAGAACTGCAGCCTCGACGTCGTCGAGGGTGCCATCACCTGCATCATCGGGCTTTCGGGAGCCGGCAAGTCGACGATCCTGCGGCTGCTCGACGGCCTGCTGCTCCCCAGCGAAGGGCACATCTACGTGCTGGGCAGCGACCTGTGCCACCTGTCCGAAGAGCAGGTCAACGTCATGCGGCAAAAAATCGGCCTGTCGTTTCAGTTCGCCGCGCTGCTCGACAGCCTCAGCGTGGGCGATAACGTAGCCCTTCCGCTGCGCGAGCACACGAAGCTCTCGCGCGCGGAGATTCGGCAGACGGTCTTCGACGCGCTCGATAGCGTCGGACTCGCACACGCGTACGACGATCTTCCGGGGGAGCTTTCGGGCGGCATGCTCAAACGCGCGGGCTTCGCGCGCGCCATCGTTACGCGGCCGGCGCTGGTCCTCTATGACGAGCCGACGACCGGCCTCGATCCCATCGTCAGCAAGCTGATCACCGAGACGATTCTGAAACTGCGTTCGAAGCTCAAGGGAACGGCGGTCGTGATCTCACACGACCTGCCTTCAATTTTCACGATGGCCGATTATATCGCCATGCTCTTCGAGGGAGCGATCATTGCCTACGACACCGCAGATCGCATCCGCAACTCCCCCAACCCGATCGTTCAGCAGTTCCTCCAAGGCTCCGAGGCGGGGCCGATTCAAATCTAAGAGCCTACGGGCTCCCTAGGCTCTTTGCGCCGCGAGACTAAATAAGGAGAAGTATGACGAAGCAGGCCCAGGTCGGTGCGTTTACGATTGTCGCGCTGCTCCTGCTCTTCGGAATCTTTTATCTGGTGACCGATTTCGGCACTCGGCACACCGGATATCGCGTGGGAGTTCGCTTTGAGTCTGCGTCCGGCTTGATGCCGGGGGCGCAAGTCTACTTTAGCGGCGTCGACGCGGGGGCGGTCGAGTCGGTGCAGCTCCTGCCGGATAACACGGTCGACGTGATCTTGGCCGTGAACCACGATATCAACATACCGGTCGCCTCGCGCTTTCTCATCCAAGCTCCATTAACCGGCTCGCCGGCCGTGGTGATCGTGCCGCCGAGGGAGAAGCCGCCGATCGCGCTGCTCCCGCGCGAAGTCCTGCCCGTTGACGAGCAGCCGCGTGGCGCGAATGCCACAAGCATCGGCGATCTGCTGGAAGAAGGGCAGGGAGAGATCAGGCGCCTCGACTCGCTGATGGCCCTGCTCGAGAAGCGCACGCCGCGCCTGCTGGACACACTTCAATCGACGCTCGACAACGCGAACGAGCTGACGATCACGACGAAGAGCTCTATGCGGCAGCTTTCGAGCGAGCTGCTGGCCTTCGGTGCAAACTTGCAGAGCAGTCTCATTACCGCCAGCACCAACGTGGAGCAGCTCTCCGCCACGCTCAATAGCGCCGCTACGACCGATTCCAAGAAGGTCGGGTTCCTGCTCGACCAGTTTTCGTCGACGGCCGTCTCGCTCAACCGCTCGATGGGGGCGCTTGAGAATCTCGCGACCGATCCTCGGCTAAAAGCAAATATCCTTGCGACCACGCAGAGCATCGCGGATACGACGGGAACGATCGCCGCACTCACCAAAGACCTGCGCACGGTGACGGGTAATCCGCAAACTCAAGCGCAGGTCCGCAGCACGGTCGCCAATCTCGATGCAGTCATGCAGCGAGCGAACTCGCTCCTGGGTCAGCTTGGAGGGACGAGCAGCGTCTATGGAGTTGACGCCGGGGCGACGCCGGCGCCGGCCGTCCTGCCGAGCGTCTCGCCGTATCCGGACGTTCTGCCGACCGGAGGTACGACCCAAGGCACCGGGATTTCGCCCGCGGCGCGCGCGCGTCTTCAAAGTCAACTCAACAAGCTGGCCAGCAATCTCATTGCCATTCAAGTGCGACTTAGCGGGCTCTCGCCCCAGCACAACCCAGGATTGAATCCCGTGCTGACGAGCAGCCAAGGTCCGCTCGGAGACCTCAATCTGGTGCTGTTACCGCACGGTAACACGAGTGTTGTCGTGGGCGCCAATGCGATCGGGAACAATACCACGTGGAACGCGCTGCTCGAGGCAAACAAGGGCGACTTTCACGTCGCCGGAGGCGTTCTCTATTCGCAAATGGGCCTGCTCGGGCAGTACCAGCCGATGCACGGTTTCGGCCTTGAAACACGTATCTACGATCTTACGTATCCCATGATCGACGTGTACGGAAACTTCAAGATCGCTCCGGGCGCGCAGCTTTTCTTCGGGCAGCGAGACATCACGCATGCGTCTCGCCGGAACACCTTCGGGCTGCAGTATCAGTTTTAGGTCACTCATGAATATCGGCATCATCGGTGCGGGCGCGATGGGCACCCTCTTCGGATTCCATCTCGCCGCCCGTTGCAGCGTGACGATCCTCGACGACAACGCGGAGGTCGTGCGAGCGGTCGAGCGCAACGGCCTTAGGGTCAACGACGAGCCCGCTCGTTTCGTAGCGATCGCGGACCGGCCTCGCGATTTGTATGGCTCGCACATGCTCTTTCTCTTCGTCAAGGCGGTGGACACGCTACGGGCGCTGCGGGCCTTCGCCGGCGAACTCGACCCCACGGCGCCGGTGATCTCGCTACAGAACGGCGTCGGTAACGAAGATGCCATCAAAACCGCTTTGGGGGGCGCGGTGCCCGTGATCTTGGGCATCACGACGGAGTCTTCACAGACGATCGAGCCCGGGCACGTGCGCAGTTCTCAAGCGGGCAATACGATCATCGGATCGACGACCGCGTCGTCGACCATCGCGCGCACCGTTACCGAGCTGCTCACCGGGAGCGGTCTGCGTGCGGCCGCCGTCTACGACATCCGCCCGCACCTCTGGGGAAAGCTCGTCGTCAACGCATCCATCAACGCACTATCGGCGATTCTCGATTGTGACGCCGGCGATATTCTCAACGACCCTAACTCCGCGCGCCTCGCCGAGGCGCTTGCCGAGGAGACGGCGAGTGTCGCCGCCGCGCTAAAGGTCAATCTGCCCTTCGTCAATCCGTGGCAGTACGTCACCGAGGTGGTGGCGCTCGGAGCGGATTCGAAGAGCTCGATGGCCTACGATCTCGAATCGGGTCATCCCAGCGAGATCGATCACATCAACGGAGCCGTCGTGGCTTTCGGGCGCCGGACGGCGACGCCGACTCCGTACAACGACGCCATGGTGCGCCTGGTCAAAGCGCGAGAAGCACTGCTCGCGCGCTCACGGTTGCGGCTGCAAACGTAGGAGCTGTATTCCGCCCGACGCCGCCTCGACGTCGATCCGGCGCGCGCCTCCGCCGTTAACGCTGCCGTCAATAGTCTCGGACCGGCCGTTCGAAACGCCTCGCAGCCCAAAATCGGTAAAGAGCGCGCCATCGTCCGTATGCAAATGAACGGTGAACCCGACGTTCGCGCGAACCCGCAGCTGCACGTCGCCGTGCTGCGATGAAAAATACAGCGTACCGGGCCAATCGCTCGCCCCCATCGTGACGCTGAGGTTCCCCCGGCCCACCGCGGCTTGCGCGTATCCCGGCAACAGCAACATGACGTTGCCGTTTTGCGCAACGATGCGCACGTTACCGGTAATATCGGTGACGTTTACGTCACCGTGCCGCGATTCGACGACCAAGTTCACGCGGCTGGGGACGCGAACCAGCAGCGCCGCCAGCGGATTGGGAGCCGTTACCACGAGGCCGCCGCCCGCAGCCCGGAGCAGGGGCGGGGCCGGAACGGCGGCCTTTGGAAGCGCCGTGGCCGCCACCGTAAAGAGGTCGCGGTGTTGCGAAACTTCGGGCGCGAACGCGTTGACGGGCGCGTCGCCGACCCGCACCGTGAGCGTCGTCCCGTCCTTGAGAACTCCGACGGTCGTAACGTAGGGGGTCGTGCCGTTGCACGCGCCCAGTCCGAGACCGATGAGAAGAAGGAGGAGAAGCAGCTGGGGACGCACGTTGGCCGCTCTTTCGATGCGCCGGCGGTGGTATACTGGCCACAAATGATACGCCTCACCTATTGCGCCGTCGCGTTGTCGCTCGCTGTGGCCGGCTGCGGCGGCTCCGCCTCACTCTCACCCGGCACGCCGTCGGTCGCCGGACGTGTGCCGCTTACCTCGTCGCGTTGGATTCCGACCGCCGGCGAGAGCATTCAAATCCAGTACGATGGGAAGCTCGATCTTAGCGTCGACGCCGCGATCTACGACCTCGATATGTTCGATACGAAGGCCTCGGTCGTCCGCAAACTCCACGACATGGGGCGCAAGGTCATCTGCTATATCTCCGTCGGCACGTGGGAGCGGTGGCGTCCGGATGCCAAAAAGTTCCCCAAGAGCGTTATCGGAAACAAGGACGGCCACTGGCCGGGAGAACGCTGGCTCGACATTCGGCAAACTTCGATCCTGGAACCGATCATGACCGCGCGTTACCAACTCTGCAAGCGGAAGGGTTTCGACGGAGTCGACCCCGACAACATCGCCGGATACCAGAGTAGGACAGGCTTTCCCCTGACGGCATCGGAGCAGCTAACCTACAACGAGTGGGTCGCCACCGAGGCGCACAATCTGGGTCTGACCGTCGATCAGAAGAACGACAACAACCAAATCAAGGATTTGGTCAGCTACTTCGACTTCGGCGTCGACGAGCAATGCTTCGTGCAGGGCTGGTGCAAACAGCTCACCGCGTACACGGATAACAACCGTCTCGTCGTCGACATCGAGTACACGAACCAAATGACCCGCACGCGTTTCCTGGACAAGGTGTGCCCAAGCGATGCGCCCTATAAATTGACCCCGATTCTCAAGAAGCTCGAGCTAACCGCCTGGATCGTCACCTGCCCTAGCTCTTGAGTCCGTGGCAGGACGTCGATCCGTTCAGGCTTCAGGAGGCAGGGAGATGAGGATTTCAGGTTGCGGCTACACGCTTTGCTGCTGCGTGGCTGCGGCAATGCTCGCAGGGTGCGCGGGATCGCAGCCGCCAATCGGCGCGCCCGACGCGATGCCGCAAGCCTCTACGCTCGCTGCTCACGCCGATCGTGACACGTTATGGATGCTGCCGGAAGCGAAGCGTGACGACCTGCTCTACGTTGCTGTTCGGATGACAACATATATGTCTTCGCCTATCCCACCGGGAAGCTCGTAGGAGGGTTTCGCCCGCCCAATTACGCTCCCCAGTTTCTCTGCGCCGACAGCAAGGGCGACGTATTCGTGCCCGTGGCATTCATTTCTACAGAGCCCATTATTTACGAGTACGCTCACGGTGGGACTAAACCGATTGCGACGCTGACCGCTCCCTACACTGGCACCGGCGCTTTGGCGTGTTCCGTAGATCCCGTAACCGGCGACCTCGCCGTTTCTGTCGCAAGCGGGATCGAGATCTTCAAGGGCGCTCGCGGTAATCCAACGCTGATTCAAACTCCAGATGTGATTTTCGATTGCGCGTACTCCGAGGATGGAGACCTATTCGCGAGCCCGTGGCAGAGCCGCGGCGGCAGCAAGTTCCTCTACATGCTGGGCCGCGGCGGCGGGAGCTTCGGTACCGTAACTTTAAACGAAGGGCTCGATGCCGTAAGCATACAGTGGGTCGACGGGAAGCTCGTCGTTGCGGCACTTCACCACGGCTCGCGCGGTCCGCAGGAGATTTATCAGATCCGGATCTCCGGATCACGAGGTACCGTCGGCGCTCCAATCGACCTCGATAGTCGTGGTGACCGGAAACCGGGACGAGTTCAGTTCTGGATCACCGGAAAGACGCTCGTTGAACCGGATCATCCGCCTCGCAACCATGGACTGCTAAACTTCTGGCGCTTCCCGCAAGGCGGCGAACCGACGAAAACGCTTATCGTTCACCCCGATCGCTTCTACGGCCTCACGTTCAGCAGAGCGACGTAGACCGATCGCGCAGCCGCAGCCCCGGGCACTGGCGGCTAGCAAGCCAACCTCTTGCCTGGGGGCCTTGACTTTCTTCCGATCGAATGCGATAAAAGATTTATTATGTCGCATTCAGAGGTAGAAGGCTGCGTTCGCGACCTGGCCGCGTATCTACTGACCGAGCGTAAGCGTAGCCCTTTGACGGTGGCTGCCTACGAGGGCGATCTCAAGGAGTTCGCAGCGTTCGTGAGGCGAGGCCACGAGGAACGGCCCGAGGAGTTCCCCGACGCGTCGCTGCGTGCCGTAAAATCGACGCAGGTTCGGCGCTACATCGCGTACATGTTCGATGCGCGGAAGCACGATAGCCGGACCGTCTGCCGCAAGCTGTCCTCGATCAAGGCGCTCTACCGCTTTTTGAAGATTACCGGCGAACTTCCCGACGACCCGGCGGCCGCGATTCCGGGGCCTTCCGTCGCCAAACGCAAGCCGGCGCCCCTGAAGGTCGATGAGGTCGGGCGCCTCTTGCGGACCTCGCTTGCCGGGCGGACGGATGTCGCACGATTGAGGGATGCGGCGATTCTGGAGCTCTTTTATGCCAGCGGCATGCGTCGTGCCGAGCTGGCCGGCGCTCGCCTCGCCAACGTCGACCTCGCCGAACGGACCATTCGCGTGACCGGCAAGGGGAACAAAGAACGAACGGTCCTGATCAACCACACCACCGCCGAGGCGATTGAGTCGTATCTGCGGGTTCGGCCTCGCAGCTCCGATCCGGCGCTCTTTTTGGGTCGTGGCGGGAAAGCGCTTACGCCGAAGCACGTCTGGCGAATTTTCACCAACATCTATCGCGTGAGCGGCATTCAAAAACATGCCAGCCCGCACACGCTGCGCCATTCCTTTGCCACCCATCTCGTCGAAAACGGCGTCGACCTGGAGACCGTCCGCGAGTTGCTCGGCCACGAAAGTCTGGCGACGACGGGCATCTACTTGCAGCTCGCAATGGGACACAAACGCCGCGCATACGACGAAGCGCACCCGCGCGATCGCATGCCGGATCGCTAGAGCGATCTTCTTCTTCCTTCGCTTGCTTGGATATAACCGGTGCTCTTGCGGGAAATACGGGAACCTATGAGTCAACTCGTGACGCGCTTTCCCGTTACCATTACCGTCCTGCTGCTGATCTGCTCGAATGTCTTCATGACGATAGCGTGGTACGGCCACCTAAAGAACACAAAGAGTGCGCTGTTCCTTGCAATCATCGCAAGCTGGGGGATCGCATTCTTCGAATACTGCTTTCAGGTTCCGGCAAATCGAATCGGATACACGGCACTCGGCCTCACGCAGCTAAAGATCTTGCAAGAAGTAATCACGCTCGTGGTTTTCACGGTCTTCGCGCTTCTCGTCTTCGGTCAAGTCCCGAAATGGAACTATCTCGTCAGCTACGCCCTTATCGTTGGAGCGGTGTACTTTGCTTTCAAAGCATAGCCCGACCCCCTGCCCCTCTATAGCTCTGCGACCCAGTCCCTCGTGAGGAAAAGCCAGAACGCGAGCCCTGCATACTCGCCGTAGCGTGCGAAGGCCCGCCGGATGGTTGAATCGGCGGCCCGCTTCTTTCCGGTGAGACGCAGATACGTTGGGCGAGTCCAGGAGTCGAGGACGAGCAGGCGATGCCGTCCGAGCAACTGCATGACGTGAGCCGCGCCGTAGGGCCCGATACCCGGCAGCTCGAGAAGCGTATCCTCGGTTTCCTCGTCGGAGTAGCGTGCCGGCTCCGTCAGCGATTCGAGGTCGAGCTTTCCGCAAGCGACGTCGCTTGCAATGCTCCGTACGTATGGCCCGCGATAGCCCATGCGCGCGATTTCTCGATACCACGATTCGGACGTTCGGGCTAGCAGCGCCGGTTCGGGAAAAGCGCCGCCGCCAAGCTCGACGAGCGCAGTCGTCATGCGGACCGTCGCAGACCACGCGCAGTTCGTCGTGCAGATCGTCTTGATGACGTCTTCGAACACCGTGGGGCTGGCAAGAATTCGTCCGGCGCCGGCGCTCGCCCACCCGAGGATTTCATCGCCGGCGACCTTTGCGTAAAAGGGCGTGAGATCGTCGTGAAAGCGAAACATCCTTGCGACGAGCGCTCGCGCGCGTTCGGCGTCGACGCGCGCGAGCCGCGATGCCGACCGCGCAATTAGCCTGCCGTCCCGCTCTTCGAACGCAAGCTCCACAACGCGATTCCCGATGCGAAAACGTCGCAAATAGCGCAGCGGCGATAGTTCTATCGTCGCCGGCGGCAAGCGCGCGCAGCCATGGGATTGGATCGTACGGGCGAATGAGATGGGCTCGCCCCCGGCGCCGACCAGGGGAAAATCGCAGAGAACGCTCATGCGACGAGCCTAGGCTACATAGGATACGTTGACGGCGACACCCGCGGCTTGCGCACGCATCAAAACGCCGTACACCGCGTCGAGTTCCTCCTCGATAGAGGCGATTTCACCAGCGCTCACTTGGAAGCGGGCGGCATGGGTCCAGAGCAGACTACGGGCTCTTTCGAAAGCGCTATGGAGCCGCTCGGGCGTTGCTTCCAGTACGGGCCAATCCATCTCGCCTTGAGCCGGAACCACGCGCCAGCCTCGCCCCGAGACGAAGGCGACCTCTTCTTCCGGTCCCAGTGCATGCGGAATCGCCGAGAGTACGTCGACCGCCTCTTGATCGGCAAGCGTAAGCGGCAGTCCGAACTCGCCCAAGCGCAGGATATAGCGAAAAAAGGAGATGCTCCCGACCGTATAGGCGCCCGCGGGCGAAGCAACGTTCACGTGAATGAGGTCGAGGTCGGGTTGGTTCGCCGGAGAACCGCTCATGAGCCGTACTTCGTTCGCAAGGCACGCGAGTCCGTTACCCGCTAGGCCGGAATAAGTCCAAGCTCCCTGACCGCGTCGCGTTCCTTGCGAAGTTCCTCGAGTGTTTCCTGAAGCTTGCGCTTGCCGAACTCGTCGTGCGAAACGTTTTCAACGATTCGCGAGACGCCGTTTTCAGTCTGTGAAGGGAACGAAAAGATCAACCCCGGGTCGACGCCGTATTCCCCATGAGAGTAGCGGCCGACCGAATACTGCTCGCCGGGCGGCGTATCGTGGGTCAGGTTGTAAACGCCGACGATGGCGGCGTTAGCCGCCGAGGCGGCCGACGAGGCACCGCGCGCTTTGATTACCTCGGTCCCGCGATTCTGTACGGTCGTTATAAAGTCGCCCTCGAGCCACTGCCGGTCGAGTCCCTCGGTGGCGTTCTTCCCGGCGATCGTCGCGTGCGCAAAGTCGGGGAACTGCGTTGCCGAGTGGTTGCCCCAGACCACCATCCGAGCGACCTGCGTGGTGTCGACGCCGGCCCTGCGCGCCAGCTGCGCCCGCGCACGAAGCTCGTCGAGAGAGGTCATTGCAAAGAAATTATCCGGGGAGATCCTCGGCGCATTGTTCATTGCGATCAGGCAGTTGGTGTTAGCCGGGTTGCCGACCACGAAAACGCGCACGTCCGGCGACGCATGGTCGTTAATGGCTCGCCCTTGCTCGGTGAAAATCTTGCCGTTGACGCGGAGGAGATCGGAACGCTGCATATCGGCTTTGCGCGGAATCGCGCCGACGAGCAGCGCCCAGTCGACCTCGTTCATCGCCTCGTTGACATCGGAGCCGTAGCGCACGCTCTTGAGCAGCGGAAACGCGCAGTCCTCGAGCTCCATGACGATCCCGCGCAGCGTTCCGAGCGCCTGTTCCAGCTCCAGCAGCTGCAGCTCGAGCTCTATCTCGGGGCCGAACATCTGGCCCGACGAAACGCGAAAGAGCAGCGCATAGCCGATCTGTCCGGCCGCACCGGTCATCGCCACCTTGATCCGTTTTTTCACGCTACCTCCACTGATTTACTCGCCGATCCCGGCGGGAAAGCTCGCTCCCTGCAGGGCAAGCCACCACGTGACGATGATCGAGCAAGACGCGTCCATCTACAACGCCTGCATTCGCTGCGGTCTCTGTCTGCCGTCCTGCCCGACGTATCTGGAAACTATGACAGAAACCTCCGGCCCACGCGGCCGGATTAGTCTCATCAAAGACGTCGCGCAGTCGCGCCTCGACCTCCGAAGCCCCGGATTTCTCGAGCAGATGTCCCAGTGCTTGGATTGCCGCGCGTGTGAGGCGGTCTGTCCGTCCGGCGTCCGCTACGGACAGTTGGTCGAAACTGCCCGCGCCCAGATCCGGCAGACGGAACCGGAAGAACCGGCAAGCCGCCGTTTCGCACGCGCTTTTCTCTTGCGTTCGCTCTTCCGCGAGCCGCGTCTCATGCGCGCGGCGGCGCGCATGCTGCGCTTCGCGCAGCAGACGCGCTTAACGTCGCTGGCGCAAACCGTCCGGCTCGGCGAAGCCGTTAAGCTCGCGCCCCAGATCCCGTCGTCATTCTTCGCCGCTCGCGGTCAGCGATTCGAAGTGGCTAATGCGAAGGGCGTGGCGTTCCTGCACGCCGGTTGCATCATGCCCGTAGCCTTTGGCAGCGTTCATGAAGCGACGGTGCGAATGCTGCGGAGAGTCGGGCTCTCCACGATCGTGCCGGCGGCACAAGGCTGTTGCGGAGCAATCGCCACGCACGCCGGCGATCCGGATTTCGCGCGCGAGCTTGCCCAGCGGAACATCGCCGCATTCGAGCAGAGCGGGGCCGACGTCTACGTGGTTAATGCCGCGGGCTGCGGCAGCGCGCTCAAACACTACGGCGAACTGTTCGCCGGAGATCAACGGTGGGCGCCGCGGGCTCGCGAATTCTCAAAGCGGGTGCGTGATATCAGCGAGGTTCTCGACGCGATGGACCTCGGACCGGCGCCGCACGCGATCGCCGCCGCCGTTACGTATCAGGAGCCATGCCATCTCGTGCACGCGCAGCGCATCTCGGCCGCTCCTCGCCGGCTGCTTGCATTGATCTCCGGACTGCGATTTATCGAAATGGACGAGAGCGCCGTCTGCTGCGGAAGCGCTGGGATCTACAATCTAACCGAGCCGGAAATGGCGGCGCGCCTGCAGCGACGCAAGGTGGCGGCGATCGCGCGCACCGGAGCGACGATTGTGGTCACGGCGAATCCGGGCTGTGCGATGCAGGTGACCGCAGGTTTACGGGAAGCCGGCTACCGGGCGACGGTCAAACACCTCGTCGAGCTGCTCGACGAAGCGTACGAGGGAAACGCTAAACCTTAAAGTGCGGCAGCAACGCGGTCGCAGTCGCGGCGGGCGTCTTCCATGGAGCGATAGACCGCGAACACGACAATCAGGCCGGTGATGTTCAGCAGCCGTAAGATCGGCCCGTCGTTCACGATTAGGCGCAGGGTTTTGCCGCGTTCGGTCGTCCGGCGATGCGCGCCGATCAGCACGCCCAAACCGGTCGAGTCGAGAAACTCGAGGTGTGTCAAATCCACGATCATATTGTGGCTGCCGCGGTCGGTTGCGTCCGTCAGTGCGGCCCGAACCGCGGGCGCCGTTGCGAGATCGAGGCTTCCGCGCAGCCGAAAAACCAGCGTCTCTCCGCCGTCTTCGGTCTTGAGGTCGATGCTCAACTCGTCGTGCGACATCTTCGCGGGCGCCTTTCGCACCCCGAACAACCTTGACCTTGCATCGTGGCGACGAAATTCAGGCGCCAATTCATGCGAAGCGCGTGGCGTCTTCGTCCCATCGAGTGAGATTCTGCGGCACAAGGTGGACCCCGCCGACCCAGCGATCGATACGGTGCTCGTCGAGCCAATCTGCGTCGCCGGCCAAAACCCGGCGGCCGAGGGCCGTCAAAAACAAACCGTCCTCCTCGCCTTCAATGAGCGCCCCCTCCTTTGCGCGCAACTCGTCGAGCATAACGCCAAACGCGCGGCTGCCCAGAAAGGAGGCTTCTTCTCGCGCTTGCGTGCGCGTGAAGAGTTCGTCCTCGCGCGCCGCACCCTGGGTGACCGCCAAGAGCGCTTGTCGCTGCGAGCGCGACAGGCCATCGCGCGTCGATGGGTACTCCTCGCACAGGCGCTGCAGCGCGGCGCGCAAGAACGGCAAACCGATGGCATCTTCCCCAGCCCCGGCGTAAAGGTCGTTGGGCGACGAGGATGTGAAGCGTTCCCAGTTGCGCCGCGCGGATTTAAAAATCGCAGCTGTAGCCGTCCGCCGTTTTGGAAACAGCGGGAGAATCTCGTCCACAGTCATGCTCGCCAGATATTCGTCGCTCTGAATGGTTGCCACGCGCCCCGGCTCCAGATTTAATTCCTCCACCGAGGTTAGGACCTGCAGTAGTTGTAGCTGATCGTAAAGGTCGTGCTCGAACCAAAGCACGACCTCCTCAAACTCCGCCGCGCGCCGAAGCTGCGCGTCGCGCCGCTCGAAGTCGTGAATCAGTTTGATCGGACTGCCGTAGCCTCGCGAAGCAAGATAGTGCGCGCGCGTCTCGCTCGTTTTTTCGAGTGAAAAGCCGAACGGGACGGGGCCGTCGTTGAGCGCGTCCCGCCATGCAAGACGCGTCCCCAGGATACCGGCTTTACCCAGAAGGTGGAGCGCTCCGTCGCCATTGGTAATATGCAGCGCGTGTGCCATTAGACGTCCGCAACCGGCAAAGCTGGGGTGGCTGGATTCGAACCAACGCATGGCGGAGTCAAAGTCCGCTGCCTTACCGCTTGGCTACACCCCATCGCGCTTTAGCTTCGCAGATGGCACGGCAAACGGCAAGCCCGATTATCGCCTTCGCGACCAGGCCCCTGTCGACGGCGATGAACGGTCGACTCGTTAGCGGCTGGCGATCAGCCGTTTGGCTCCCACGTAACGCGCCGCCCAGTAGGAGTCCGACAGATGGCTTACCATCACTCCGTGGCTGGAGCTCGCGTGGACGAACTGCCCCTTGCCGAGATAGATGCCGACGTGCGAGACGCCGCCATACGTATCGAAGAAGACCAAGTCTCCAGGATGGGGACCGCCCACCGCGGGCCTGCCGGCGTCATACTGCGCGTCGGCCGTGCGGGGCAAGCCGATGCCCAGCATCGCGAAGACGTGCTGGACGAAGCCCGAGCAATCGAATCCGGCCGTGCTGGTGCCACCGAATACATAGGGCACGCCCAAGAAGCGCAACGCACTACTGGTGAGAGCACGGGCCATCCGCGAGGTTCTGGCAAGGATGCCACCCGCGAAGCGTCCGATGCCGCCTCGGTGGCGGGTCGGCGTGGCCATGATCAAGCTCGAGGTCCACTCCGCAACGTCTGGGCTGACGGCTTGGCTGTGGATCGAGCTGGAGACTCCGGTGTACTGGACGCTGGACGTTACGGTATCGGCTTGGGCAATAGAACTCAAGGCCGAAACGACTAGGGCAAAGGCCCCAATGGCTAACACGTGACGCAAGAAATCGCTCCTCTTCCACGACACTTGCGGGGTTAGTTGACGGGTTCGGACGGGAAAGAATCGCCCTAGGGCCGACCGGCCCATTCACCCCTACCGGGATATCCCCCGCTCGG
>Ga0182018_10003134_pt1 | contig 15303 bp, 12 predicted proteins | sample 812P2MmetaG_FD_120490 | JGI IMG/M metagenome (GOLD analysis project Ga0182018, IMG submission 120490) | Permafrost microbial communities from Stordalen Mire, Sweden - 812P2M metaG | ecosystem: Environmental > Terrestrial > Soil > Wetlands > Permafrost | place: Sweden: Stordalen | collected...
CCGCCGCTCCAGGTTCCCGGATTACAATCGTACGGCGCGCTGTGCGCCTACCAATATCCAACCCCCCCCAACCACCACCTGAGCTATTACTGCCCCACCTACACGACCATTTACAACACGGTTCTGGGGTTCAACCTCTACACGCCGTCGCTCAAGCTCAATCACCCCGACAGCCCCTATCAGGAGTACTACTTCAACGCCTCGTTCAACAAGCAGCGCCAGTGGAACTCGCTGCCGCACTATATCGACAACACGAATACGACGCTGACGATCAGCCGACAGCCCTCGCGATCGCTCCACATGTACGCCGGCTACGAGATTCAAAACATCGGAGACCACTACATCAACGGCGGCTACCAGCAGTGCTCGCAGCCTAACGGGCTTCCGACGACATTTTGTCCCGACAGTTTCACGTCGTTTCGGGGCGTTGCGACGTTGCGCACGACCAGCTTCGGATTCAACGATACACCGACCCCGACGTTCAATTTCTCGCTGCTCGTTCGGCATCACCAGGACTTTCCAATTCCGGTGCCGGGGCTTTTCGCGTTTCCTGCGAACAACATTCTCGGCCAGCCGCTCTATTCGTGGTGGCTAGGACAGCCGCCGTATGACGCGACCGCCGACGTCCGCTTCAAGATTCTTCCGCACACGCTGGCCGATATCTCGCGAACGCTCTACTGGTACGGCAATCCATACCGGGCGCAATATTGGCAGCAGAACTTCGTGATTCAGCTGCTCCCAATATGACACGCAAACTTCTTTCGTTCACTGCGCTGGCGCTCGCCACTCTGCTCGTGGCCGCTGGACCCTCGGTCGTCGTCAGCGGACAGCTGCTCGCATATCAAGACGGCTTCGTCTTCTTCACGACCGGCGACGGCTTTCGCGTCGCGCCCAGCATCGTGATCCACGACGCGAAAACCGGCGGCACCACCCAACTCGTCCCTGCGCCGCGTATCTGGGCCCGCGCGACGTTCGACGCCACCGGCACCGTTACCGAACTCGATCTCTCCCGGGCACCGTTGCCTCCCGAAGGGAACTTCGCCGACGTGACGCGCTTCGCGGTCGCGGCGTCGTCGCCGGCCCCGAATCCGGATCTGCTCGCGTATCAGAGTCTCGCGACACCGGCGCCCGGCGAAAGCGCCCCGGCAAACGTGAGCTACTCGGGCAAGCCGGTGCTCGTGACCTTCATCGTGCAGGTCCCACCGACAACGCCGCTTACTTCGAGCGTTTACATCTCGACGGATCAAAGCGCATGGAGCGCGCAAGCGATCCCCATGGACCGCATCGACGCGCTGCACTACGAAATCACGCGCCGATATCCCTCCGGCACGATCTTTCACTATCTCTACGACCGCGGATCGCTTCAGTCAGAGGAGATCGCGCAAAACGGCCTCAATCGCAAACCACGCAACTTCATCGTCCCCGATGCCGACGTGCGGGTAGTTCGCGACACCGTTTACGGCTGGCAAGACCAAGTTCCGGGAAGCATCAATCAGCAGCAGCCGCAGATCATGCCGACACCCTACAACCCCGCACCGTTCCCAAATCTTCCGCCCGGGAAGCCTCCCGAACCGCCGCCCCAAAAGCCCCCACAGGCGCGCTGAACCGCCGGCGATCCAGGGATGGCTCACGTCCGGGCCAACTTCGGGATTGCATGAAGCAGCGGCCGGGGACTGACGTTTGCAATGCGCTGGTCTGGGCGCTCTTTCTCGCGTTGGCGTCGACGCTCTGCATCATCACCCACTGGCGTTACGCCGTCTTCCGCAACGATGTCGATCTCGGCATCTTCACTCAGGTGATCGCCGGCCTGGGGCACGGCTTTTCGAGCACGGCGGAGGGCGGAGTGAATCATCTCCTGGTTCATTGGTCACCGATCGTCGCGACGGGCTGGCCATTTGTCCGCGCGTTTGGTCCTGTTGGGCTTCAATATTTTCAGGCCATCCTCGTCGCGGCGGTCATTTTCCCGATTTGGGGCTTGGCGCGAGCCAGGTTGCGCCCAGTCCCGGCGCTCGCGTTAGTCGCCGTCGCGGCGCTCTATCCAATTCTGTGCGCAAACGGCGTCGGGGATTTTCACGAGATGGCCTTCGTGCCGCTTCTCTCCGCCACGCTGGTCTACGCTCTGGACCGGCGCCGCTGGTCGATGAGCATCGTTACGGCCCTGCTCCTCGCTTGCACTAAGGAAGACCAGTTCGTCGTTCTGGCGGTAAACGGTTTGCTCTTCGCGGTGACGGCACGCTCGGACGTGCGAGCTGCGCGCATTGGATGGGGCATCTCCGGCTTAGCGATCGTAATGGCCTTCGCGTACTTCGGAGTCGTACGCCAAGCTCTGAACTCGCACGTGCCGTACCAATCCTTCGAATTCTTCAACTGGGCCGGCGAGCACGGCGCGGGGCAACATTTCGCATGGGCCGTGCTGCTTCCACGCATGCGCTACGTTTTGATGATCTTGGCCCCGCTGGCCTTCCTGCCATGCATTTCTCGGTATGGACTATTCTTGATTCCGGGACTCGTCGAAATCTTCGCTTCCCACCAAGCGGTCACGGTCGTACCGGGCGCGCACTACAGCGCGCTACTGTCGGGTTACGCGCTGGCGGGATTCGTTGATGGCGCTTCTCGACTAAGTAGGAACAAACCGCGGCTCGCTACGGGACTTGTCGTTGCAGCGGCGACGGTGTCGATATGGGTCTCCATTTTCGCGAGTCCGATGGAATACTGGTACTACCTTTACCGGCCCCCAAACGCGCACGATGCGCTACTCGAAACGACTCTGAGGCGACTGCCGCCGCAGGTAGACGTTGGGTCCGAAGATGAAATCTTCGCACACTTGGGCCTCGATGCGAACGCCTCCATCGACTTTAACGGTCAGCGATGGTTCGTTTACGACCGGACGCACTATTCGGAGCACTGGCAGAGAATCGACGAGCCGGCCGTCGGACGAGCACTCGCCCGCAAGGAGTATTCCGTGACTAGCGACCACGACGGTATCGTAGTTCTCAAACGATCGGGCCCGTGAACGACTACCGGAAACTTGCCCCCGCGCTGGGTTTGCTCGTCGCCTGCTCGTCGATCGCCTTCGCTCGTGCTCAGGTTCCTTCGCCGGTTCCGACCGTCTCGGCGGCACCTTCGCAAGTGCCGTCGCCCGCGCCGACGCCGACGATAGCCATTCTGCCGCCAGACGCAGCGCCGCTGATTCTGTGGTGGCACTTGAGCTCGGCCACGCCGCAGGCCGGAGATACCCTTTCGGTCGTCGTGCTCACTTCTTCGAACGTTGCCAGCGTCGAACTAAGAATCGGCGGCTACGCGTTCAACTTGCCAAAGACCGACGTAGGTCACTTCGAAGGCGGTTACGTCGTGCCCCAGCTTCCGTTCTTCGTAAGCCGCGAGCTGCTCATGCGGATCATTGCGCGAAATACCGCCGGTGTGTCCGTTGAGAACAGCGTCGAGATCCAAGTTCGTTAGGAGCGCGTTTGCTGAAGAGGGCGATGAGCCGGAAACAAGCTATTGCCGCAATGCTGTCGACGAGCGCCGCTTGCGTTCTCGGCGCGAGATCGAGCGGCGCCGCGAACGAAGGCCTTGCGGCGGCGGCAGCTCGCTACGGGCGCTTCTTCGGGTCGGCGGTTAGAATTGACGACCTCGACACGAAGCAATACCTGCGCGAAGCAATAATCCGCGAATGTTCGCAGCTCGTGCCGGAGTTCGAAATGAATTGGAACGCGATCGAGCCCGCCTACGGTCAGCTGCTTTTTAGCAAGATGGACGATCTGATCGCGTTCGCGATTGCCAACGGCAAAAGGGTTCGCGGCCACACGCTGCTGTGGCATCTCGGAACCCCGGATTGGGCTGCGGAAATAATTCGCAAAAAACAAGACTGGAATCTCATCGGAAGATACTTTGGTTCGGTAATCCCCAGATACAGCGACGTCATCGGGATGTGGGAAGTCGTTAACGAGCCAATCGATCCCGGTCGCCGAGCCGACGGGCTGCGGGAGAGCGTGTTCCTCGAAGCTTTCGGTCCGGATTACGTCGCCCGCGCATTAATGCAAGCCCGCATCTTTGCGCCGCGAGCTCAACTGATCGTCAACGAGTACGGCCTCGAGTACGACCTTCCCGAGGAAGTGGATCGACGCTATTTCCTCCTCAAGCTGCTCGAGCGATTGAGGAACGCCGGCGCTCCGATCGACGGAGTCGGCGTGCAGGCCCACCTCGATCTGCGCAAAGGGCATATTTCGGAAGCCGCGGTTGCGAGATTCTTGCGAGAGGTCGCGGATCTGGGGCTGTCGATCGTCGTGACGGAGTTGGACGTGAAAGAAGCCGATTACGCCGCTCCGGCGGAGGAGCGCGATCGCCTGGTCGCCGATGAAGTACGTCGGTACCTCGATGTTGCCCTCGGCGAGCCCGCCGTTACCGGAGTAACGACCTGGGGCCTGAGCGACCTGCACTCCTGGCTCGAGGTAACGAAGGACGACTACGCGCGCTTTGCGGGCGCCTGGACCGACGGCACCGGACCGGGCTTTAATCGCGGATTGCCGCTGGATTCCTCGATGCGAGCTAAGCCGATGTACTTCGCCATTCGAGACGCGCTTTGGTACGTCAAACCGAGGCTTCAGAAACGCCGGAAAAAGGTTGCGCCACCGTAGGCACGGGGAGTAAATCCTGACTGCCAGGCTTCGCCGGCCGAGAGCTGTAGCTCCGAGCGCGGACCAAAGCTCAAGCCGGCGAACGGGCCGACCTGGTCGAGATGGTAGCTGGGATTTCCCTCGCCGGCGAATTCGGCGCCGAGTCGCCAGTTCGACGAGAGGGAGTGAGTGACGTCGATGGACGCATCGTAGTCTTCTAGTCTGGTTCCATAGTAGCCGAGCCAATCGGCGCGCCATGGTCCGCCGGCGGTTCCACCGTCCAAACTCAGCCGAAGCTCCGTTTGGTGACCTGCCAGCAAATTCTTGGCATCGTATGGCGAAAGGCCCGTATAGGTGGCATTGACGCCAACGCCGAGGTCGCTCCAAAAGTGTTCGTGCGTTAGCCCATAGACGGCGTCCAACTCTTCTCCGCTGAAGTTCGCTCGAACCAGACCGATGTCGCGCCGAATATAATCGTAGCCGCCCGTATCGAGGTACCCTCGAAAAGCGACTCCGTTGCCGATACTCTGGCCGGGCAAAGCCACACTCGCGCCGACGAAGACGTAGTTCGCAAAATTCGCTTGCGCCCCGGCAAACACCTCAACGTTGTCCGCACGGGCCGCGATGGGGTGCGTCAGCCAGAAGAGGCCGATAGCCGCGGCCAAGACTGCCCGTGACACTTTGCCGGCTCCCTTCACTAGACGAGGAGCCTCTGTTTTTCGAGCTCGGCGATGCTCGCCCGGCTGCGATCGACCGGCACCTTCGCTTCGGAAACCCACGAGATGAGTTCTTGCATCCCGTCGTCGAACGACCGCTGCGGCCGCACGCCGAAGGTTCTCTCAATCTTTGAAATGTCCGCAAAGCAGTGGCGCACGTCGCCCGCGCGGTACTTGGCAAGATAATCCGCAGCGATACTCTTGTCGAGCATCCGAGCCAGCACGCTCGCCATCTCCGCAATGGCGATCGGGGATCCGCTGCCGACGTTGAAAACATCCCACACGGCCAAGTCGCTCGCCAACACGGTCACAAAGGCATCGGCGACGTCGCCGACGTGCACGAAATCCCGCTTCTGCCGCCCGTCTTCGAAGACCAGAGGGGGCTGATCGTTGAGCAGCCGGGAGATAAATATCGCCGCGACGCCGGTATACGGATTGCTCAGCGCCTGCCGGGAGCCGTACGCATTGAACAAGCGCAGAGCCACGGTCGGAATTTGAAGTGTCTGGCCCACCGCGAGAAACATTTCCTCGTGATCCCGTTTGTTGATGGCATAGATCGAGGCAGGCCGTAGCGACTTTTCCTCGGTCGTCGCGATGGGAGTCAGATCTTCGCCATCCATCGATAGCTCCCAATGGCGCGCCGCAAGCTGGTCGTGGCTGCGCGGCGGCGGTGCCACCACTTTTCCGGTCGAAGGCACTCGGTACGCACCTTCGCCGTAGATGGACATCGACGATGCGACGACCATGCGCTCGACGGTATGCGGGCGCTGTGAAAGCGTCTCCAAGATAACCGCGGCCGTCATCACGTTGTTACGCGTGTAGTCGACGATGTTGGTCATACTCTGGCCGACGCCGACCGACGCCGCCAAATGAACCAGATGGGTTACGCCAAGAAGGGCTGCTTCGAAGACGCCTTCATCCAAGACGTCGCCCTTAATCCGCTTCGCTCGAAGGTCCAGGTAAACGGGCCAGCCGTCCGCATCGCGTTCTCCGTCGGCGTGCACCTGAGCCAACAGGCTATCGAGCACCGTAACCTCATAGCCACGGGCCAAGAGAACGTCGACGAGGTGTGAGCCGATGAACCCGGCGCCACCGGTGACGAGGACGTGTTTAATCAAGACCCGGCTTCTCGCTTTCTCCGAGCTTCTTGCGAATGAGCAGTTTGTTTGCGTCGATTTTCTCGGTCCGCTGCCAGGCCAACCCTTCGTCGCGCAGGTACATTCGAAAGCCGATCGCCAGCGGCACGATCCAGAGAAACCACCAAATCATGAGAGCGAGCGGGTTAACGCGCAGCATGTACCAAGCGCGATCGCGCCACCGGATAAAGACCAGCCGCGTTCGTCGCCAGGTATTGACGTAAAGCAACGACAGCGACCACGTAAATAACGCCAGGTTCAGCGCGGCAATCCAGAGCGTCCAGACCGGCACGACGTGAGTCTGAGCAAAGTACATCCAGAGGGCCCAGACTCCAAGCGGCAACCCGATGGTGTTGATCCAGAGCGACAAGCACGGGAAGAATATCAACCAGCATTTAAAGCGCTGCCAGGGCGTTAAGCCGAGATGGCCCAGCGGGCGACCGAGTGACTGAAAGAAGCCGCATATCCAACGTTTCCGCTGGGTGATGCCTTGCAGCCACGTCTTGGGCACTTCTTCAATAAGAGAGCTCGCGAGAATGCCGAGTCGCAATCCATTTGCCCAATAGCGCAACCCGATTTCGGGGTCTTCGATCGTGATCCATGGATGAAAACCGCCCAATGCGATCAGGTCGGAGACCCTGTAGAAAAGCCCTTTGCCCAACACCCAATACGGCTGGCGCCCGTGCGCCGAGAGATGCGGGTACTTGTAACCGTCCCAGGCCATGTGGTCGAAAGCGTGCCATGAAGCCGGCAGCGTAGCGTTGAGGTTTCCGGCGACATTGAGGGCCTGCACCACGTCGTAGTGACGCAGGCCGATGACGGCGCCCTTAAAATGGTCGGCGGGCGGGCAGCTATCGGCATCGATATAGTTTATGACGAGATTTGGTTCGTGTTTGAGGCTTAACGCTACCCGATATAATCCGTAGATCAGCTGACGCGTTTTTTTGGGGGGCAGATCTTTTACGCTGGAGCGCTTTCCATGATGCCACCAATACGCTTTTGGATTGGCGTTCCAGGAATCCCAAACGATCTGCCATGACGGATCGCTCGTTGGTGGAACCTCCAGAATTTCCAAGAATCCGAACTCGTCGGTAAGCCGCCGAAGGCTCGCGATCGTTACTTCATCGTTACTATTTGGAATCGCAACTACCCGGCACCGTTGTGCTGGATAGTCCAACTTCGAGAGCGACAGAAGCGTCGTCCGCATCGTCGCTTCCAGTTCTCGCAAGACCGGATAAAAAAGTACGATGTAGGGCCACTCACTTTCGGGCTCCGCGATGGGTTCTTCCATGTCGACCCAGTCGACCGGAAGGCTTAGGAAGTACAGGTCCACGAGAAAAGTAACGGTGTAGAGCACTTGTGAAAGCACGAACGCTACGGTTAGGAATAGTAAAAGCGAATGCTCGACGGTCGGGGTCATCACTCTGCCGTTGCCACGATGGAAGGCCTGGAGGCTAAGACTCCGGGCAGGCCGGCTGCAAGCCGAAAGTACTCCAACGTAGCCGGCAGCCCGTCGCGAAGCGTTACCTGAGGTTCCCAGCCCAAAAGCTTGCGCGCCAGGGCGATCGCCGGCCTGCGACGCGTCGGATCGTCCGGCGGCAGCGCCGCGTTGACGATCTCGAGAGGGCGCCCTGCGATCTGCGAGATCATCCGAGCGAGATCGATGACCGTAAACTCGTCGGGATTACCGATGTTGACGATTTTGCCCGTCAGCGCTTCACGCTTGGCCAGGCGAACTACGCCCTCGACGAGGTCCGCTACGTAGCAGAAGCTTCGCGTTTGCCGGCCGTCGCCGTACACGATCAGAGGCTCGCCGCGCAACGCCGCCATGCAGAAGTTCGGGATCACGCGGCCGTCACCAGGCTGCATGCGTGGTCCGTACGTGTTAAAAATTCGCGCGATTCTGGCGTCGATCCCAAGCGTGCGAACCGCCGAAGTCACATACGCCTCGGCGTAACGTTTGGATTCGTCGTAGCAAGCGCGCTCGCCAATGGGGTTGACGTTGCCCCAGTACGTCTCGGGCTGCGGGTGCTCCAGCGGATCGCCGTAAATTTCGGAGGTTGAAGCAAAGAGTAACCTGGCGCCGGTAGCGCGCGCCAACTCGACTCCATGCATTGCGCCCAGCGCATTGACGGCCATCGTAGCGAGGGGCTCCCGGCCGTAATGAACGGGGCTCGCGGGCGACGCGAAGTGCGCGATGAGATCGGGCTTATCGAGGTCGCGCGCCCACGTCCACCGTAGCGAAACGTCGGCCTCGATGAACCTGAAGTGCGGGTGACTATTGGCCGTGGCGAGATTCGCGGGCGATCCCGTCGCCAGGTTGTCGATGCCGGTGACGCGGTCACCGTCGGCGAGTAGCCTGTCGGCGAGATGGGAGCCGAGAAAGCCCGCGGCTCCGCAAAGCACGACCCTCAAAGGCTACGAAAGCCTTAGCTCGCCGACTGCTTCTTGATAGGCGAACTCCAGTGCGGGCTCTTTCGCGCGGCCGACTCCCGCGTACCTCAGCCCCTCCATGACGACTTCGTCGGCGTCGAAGATGTTGCGTCCGTCGAACACGAGGTTCCCGCGCATCAACTTGCGTACCATCCTGAAGTTGATGCTCTTATACTCATCCCATTCGGTCGCAAGCAGAAGAACGTCGCAGCCATTGATCGCTTCGTACATCTGCGAGCAATACCGGACGTCGTCGCCGGTCTTCGCCCGAGCACCCTCGATCGTGATCGGAATCGGATCGTGCGCGGTGACGGTAGCGCCAAAACGAAGGAACGCGTCGATCAGATGGAGTCCAGGCGCCTCCCGCACGTCGGACGTATTCGGCTTAAACGCGAGCCCGAGCACGCAGATATTCTTGCCTTCGATCGAACCGCCGAATGCTTTTTCGATCTTTGCAAGGATTCGCGGGACCTGTGCGCGGTTGACGGTTTCGACCGAACGCAAAAGCGCCGCGTCGTAACCCCGGCCGTGAGCCATTCTCTCGAGCGCTAGCACGTCTTTCGGGAAACACGAGCCGCCGTACCCAATTCCGGGGCTCATGAAGTGACTGCCGATGCGATGATCGTAACCGATGCCGCTGCCCACAGCCTTGACGTCGACGTCGACGAGCTCGCATATATTCGCGATCTCGTTCATGAACGAAACCTTCGTCGCCAAGAACGCATTGGCAGCATACTTGATCATTTCACTCGTACGGCCGTCGGTGACGACGAACGGTGCATCGAGCGGCGCGTATAAGTCGCGCATGATGGCCTCGGCTTGCGGGCTGCTGGTACCGATTACTATGCGGCTTGGATGCATGAAGTCCGCGACGGCCGACCCTTCACGGAGAAACTCCGGGTTACTCACGACGTCGACGCGATGCCGGCGCACGGCGTTCTCCGCGATCATGGCCGCGACCATCTCGCTCGTCTCGACCGGCACCGTCGACTTCACGACGACGATCTTCGGGCCGTTCAGCTCGCGGCCGATCGTCGCGGCGACTTCCCAGATGGCCGATAGATCGACGCCGTCGTCATGGCGCAGGGGCGTTCCGACCGCGATGAAAACGATCCCCGCATCGCGCACCCCTCCCTCGACGTCTTCAGAGAACGACAGCCTCCCGGCGCGATGGTTGCCGACCATCATCTCGAGCAGCTGCGGCTCGAAGAAGGGAAGTTCGCCGCGCCGAAGCGTCGCAATCTTTGACGGGTCGTTATCCAGGCAAACGACCGAGTTTCCGAACTCGGCTAAACACGTCCCCGTGACGAGCCCCACGTAACCGGTCCCGACGATCGCAATTCGCCGTTGACTGTTGGCGTGATGTGGGGTCGCGGACCCGACGACACTTAGCCGGTGCAGCGTCCCGTTCGTCGCGCCGTTGGACGCACCGTTTGCCGCGCCGTTGAATGCACCGTCCGTCATACGGCTGCGCCCAAGTGAGAAAATTCTAGAAAAAAGGCGCGTTTTGTGACGCGATGCAGGCCTTTAAACAAGACGGTACTCCCAATAGCAACGAAGGGGGCGGTACTCTGCGCCGGCTTCATGCAAGTCGATGGTAGAGCATGGTGAATCGAGCGCGCATCCTGGAAATGGGAGAAATAGTTAAGACAAACGGAGCAAACGTTAATCTCTGCGGGCGCCGGGATCTTGGCCTTCGACATTTTCGCCCGTAACTCTCAGTTCGTATCCGGCGGCCGGGGGTCAGGCGGCTGATGCAAGAAGTAGCTTTTGTCGTAGGGAGCTTGTATCTGCACGAACTTGCGCGGCGACTGCGTGAAGTCGAAGCAGTCGGGGCCGGGCGAGTTGGCACGCTTGTCGCTGGCGGCTAGCCAATGCAGGCCGAACTCGTCCTCAACGAACTTCAGGATGCTGCCGTGCTCGTAGTGGACGTGCGAAACGTACCCTCGCTTGGTGTACGGCGAGATGACCAGCATTGGAACACGAAATCCTAAACCGTCATAATCGACGTAGGCGGGAGGCTCCGGATCGTACCAAAGGCCGGGGTCGTCCCAAAACACGAAGATCGCGCTAGTCGACCAGAACTTGGATTGGCCAATTGCGTTGACGAGCGAGGCAACCCACGAGGGACCCGTATCTGAATTACAGCCGGCGTGATCGGAGTTTGCGCACGTCGGCGTAATCCACGTCACGGTTGCGAGCTTGCCGTCGGGAACGTCGGTCAGGAACTGCGTCGCGTTAGTAATGATATCTTTGTTCCAGTCAGGCCCGTAGCAGATATGCTTGATCGCCTGATAGGCGCTCCAAATGCCGTTGCTCTCGACATAGTTGCTTTCAACGCCGCCGCCGCACGGCTTGCCGCCGCCGCTGCCAATCGGATACGTGTAGAATGCCCACGGTAACTTGGCGTCGTCGAGTTCGTCGCCGAGCGTCTTATTACTGAAGCAAACCGGTATCAAAGGCTTGCCGACGACGCGCTCCTGGCTGAGCGTATAGATCGTGTCGGTCGGGCCGCCTTCACAGCCCCAATTCCCACCTTGCGCGGGATAGTTAACCGAACGGCTGGCCTGACCGGCGATGATGTACTGGTGTGAAACGAAACTGCTGACGTCGAAGTTCGACGCATACATCTGATCGGCCAAGACGTACTGCTTGGCCATCGAAAAATACGGTGCGGTCTCACTGTGGGGGACGTACGAGTACGGTGGATACTTGATTGGGCAACGCGGCGTCCCCGCCTGGCCGCAGGTCCATCCAATCTTATCGAAGCCGTTCATCCGGCAGTCGGTCCCCGGAGTTTTTCCCGTACCGTGGCACGCGGCGAAGAACGCTTGCGCGCTATGCGAGACATCCCACTTTATTGCCAGACCGACCGGCTTGAGCGTGACCGTTTGACCCTTCGAGTCTTGACCGTAGGTTACGGTCTTGGCGCCTGGGTAGCCGTAAAAAAGGTTGTTGAAGCTACGATTCTCTTGAATGATGATAACGACGTGCTGGATCTTTTTCGAGCCCGCGAGTGGCTGGAACGCCGTTTGGCCCGGCTGCCGATCGACGACCGGTACCCCGGGCGATGAAGATACTCCACCCTTGCAAGCGCAAAAGAGTAATGCCATCGTCGCGATCGCGACCGGAAGCTTTCTCACGACGCGACTAATCCGTATCGGGCGGCCGCGTGTCGAGGGACTGGTTCAGGAAATAGTTTGCGTCGTACTTGGCTCTGATCGTAACGAACTTGCGCGGCGACTGATTGAAGTCAAAGGCGTCGGCGGGCGCCGTCGCACGCTTATCGCTCTTCGCTAACGCCGGCAGCCCGAAGGTCTCCTCGACAAACTTCAAGATGCTGCCGTGTTCGTAGTGTGTGTGCGAAACGTACCCTTTTCTCGCGTACGGTGAAATAATCAGGAGCGGAAGACGATATCCGAGCCCGTCGTTATCGATGTAGGCCGGCGGCTCCGGATCGTACCAGCCGCCTGGGTCGTCCCAAAAGATGAAGATCGCGCTGGAGCTCCAAAACTGCGACTCTCCGACAGCATTGACAAGCGACGACACCCAGGAGGGCCCCGTGTCGGAGCCGTTGCCGCCGTGGTCGGAGTTTGCGTAGGTCGGCGTAACCCATGTCACCGCTGCAAGATTGCCGCCCTTTACATCGCTAAGAAACCGTTGCGGCGGGGATTTAACGTCGGCGTTCCAGTCCTTCCCGTAGCAAATGTGCTTGATGGCCTGGTACGCGCTCCAGATCGCGCTTCGCTCGCCATTTGTATCCGGATCGCTGCCGCAGAGCTTTCCGGAACCTGAACCTTTGTCGTTCAGGGAAACTGCGTAAAACGACCACGGCAGACCGGCTTTGTCAAGCTCGTCGCCGAGCGTCGTAGGATTCCAGCACGGGAAAACGCCCTTGGAGCCTTTTATATTGCGGTCCGGCCCCAGGACGCCGATCCGGTCGCCGGGAGCCCCGGCACAGCCCCACCCGCCATCCGGATAGTCGAACGTCTCATCCGGGTTGACGCCGGCAATGATGTACTGGTGAGAGATGAAGCTGCTGATATCAAAATCGGAAGCGTACATCCGGTCTGCTAAGACGTACTGCTGCGCCATGGAGAAATACGGCGCCGTCTGTTTTTGCGGCACGTAACTATAGGGTGGACTCTTATTCGGGCACTTTGGCTCAGAACCGGAGCCGCAGTACCACTTCTCATTATCGAAACCGTTCATCCGGCAGTCCGTGCCCGGGATCTTGCCCTTGCCCTTGCCGTGGCACGATGCCATATAACCTTGCGCATTATGCTGGAGATCCCACGTCGTAGCGATCGTGACCGGCTGCAGCTCGATCTTCTGGCCGCTTGAATTGTAGCCGTACGAGGCCGTCTTGGCACCGGGATAGCCGTAAAAGAGATTGTTGAAGCTGCGATTCTCTTGGATGATGATAACGATATGCTGGATCTTACTCTGCGTTGAGCGCTGGATCGGCGCTTCGCCTCGCTGCAGGTTCGCGATTGGCGGGCCGGGCAACGGGCCGACTCTGCCGCACGCGTACAGCATAATCGACACCGCTATTGCTAGCGAAAGATTTCGCGATGAAATGCAACGCACAAATATCTTTCTTTGAAGCGGGTGCACAAACGCAGTTTTCCTTCGCTGTTCTCCGGCGTCATGCATAAGCATGCTTGCGCCGCTCGAGAAGGCTTTCTCATCTTAAGACAATCTTAAAGTTGCATTGTTCATGCGCGCCGCACAAAGCGGCGCGCACGAACAATGCGGGTGTCGTCTGGCTAATTACTCAGACAGGCCGGTTGGGCGTGGGAACCGGTAAGAGCCTTCTGAATTTTCTTTTGGGTCGCGGCAGGAAGCGGCGAGTATTCGAGGTTCGGAAGCGCGTTATTCCAAGACGTCGAGTCGAGATCCACGATCAGATTCTTCAGATCGGTGAAGTGGTCCGAACCGCCGCGGTTCTGGTCTTTACCGTAGAACAGGAAATAGCCCAGGCCGACGATCGGATATGCCCCCGACGGCGGGTCCACGTATACCGACGGCGGGATGTAGAGCTGGCACCAGGGGGTGCTGGAACTCAGCGGGTTGCCGTCGCCGCCTTCACCGTAAACGATCGACGCCGGGCTGGCTTTCTTGAGCGCGCTGGCCACGGCGTTGGGGTTCGTGGGGCTAACGAACGAGCTTCCGTTGAGCAGAGCCGCTTGGCCCAGGCCTGGGCTGGAGGCTGCCGCCGCCCATGCGCCTTCGGCATAAGCGGTGGCGTACGGATAACCCGTGCCGATCAAGCCCTGAATCGCTTCAATGATGCCCGGGTCGCCGGTCTCGCCGGTGAACGTCGAGCCGGAGGGTTGGGCGCCGGTCGGGCCGGTCCAGGCTAGCGTGGTGAGGGGTGTGACACCGAAGGGCCACGCCGCGTTGCGGCCGGCGCCAGCGTACGGAGATTTCTTATAGACGCCTTTGAAGGTTTGATTGCAGCCCTTGGAGCTGTCGTTGAGTTTGGTCTCAAAAATGTAGCTCACAAAGCTACTGTCGCCGCGATAGTAGAAGGTGATCGGCTGGTGCCCGGCCACCGCCGTACCACCGTTATCCTTCGTAATGGCACCGTCATCCCAGTAGCCGATGGTACCGTTGGCAATCGCGCAGTAGGTCCAAGTCGAGAGTTTAAGCTGGCTGCTGCCGAGGCCGGTCAGACCCTTGCCGCCTTCGTTGATGTACGGGAAGACGATCGGTCCGCCGTAGGTCGGGAACTCGAACGGCTGTCCGTATGTCGATGCGTAGTTTGTGGCGTACGGCGTACCGCTGGCGCAGCAGTCGGTCGACGACATCGGGTCACTGCCGACGAAGTCGACCGGGTCGCCACGGCCGCCGAAGCCGGTCGCCGTACTGCCGAGCGCGGCACAGGCACCGGCTCCAACGTCTTGGGCGCCGGTGAACTCCTTGCGGCCATAGCCGCTACTGCTGGTGCAGTAGTAGTAGTTGTTACCATCGGCATTCTGTTGCGCCGCATAGGCTAAAAGCGAGCCGGGTCCAGGCGTGGCTTGGCCGGCGGTATAGAGGCCTGTGGGCTGGTCTCCGAGGTTATAGCCGTAGGCTGGAAGATCGGAGCCGCCGGCATGGAGGTCGCCCGGGCCGTTATCGTTGTGGTGAACGCGACCGCGCTGTGACGCGGCGGGCGCGTTCGGCAAAGACGCTACGCCGGAGCCTCCTCCGTTAGCGTTTCCATTGCACGCGCTCATCAGGAGCGCCGGAACTGCGGCCCAGGCCAAAATAGCGAGGGTTTTTCTCATGTGGGTTGTTCTTTCATGAAGGAGAGTGTGCTTGAAGGATCGATCCGGCGCGCGCGCCGGTGGCCGGGCCGGCCCTTAGCCTGCCCGGAAAATTTGTTCGAAAAGCCCGAAGGGGTCCGCCGGGAGC
>Ga0182018_10003137_pt1 | contig 15285 bp, 17 predicted proteins | sample 812P2MmetaG_FD_120490 | JGI IMG/M metagenome (GOLD analysis project Ga0182018, IMG submission 120490) | Permafrost microbial communities from Stordalen Mire, Sweden - 812P2M metaG | ecosystem: Environmental > Terrestrial > Soil > Wetlands > Permafrost | place: Sweden: Stordalen | collected...
ATCGCCGGCCGGACCAATCTTCTTGCCCTTAACGCAACGATTGAAGCGGCGCGTGCCGGTGAGGCGGGCAGGGGCTTCGCGGTGGTCGCGGGCGAGGTGAAAGCGCTGGCGACCCAGACCGCGAAGGCCACCGAGGAGATCAGTGCCCAGGTCGCCGCGATCCGCGGTGCGACCGATGAGGCCGTCGCCTCGGTGCGGGACGTAACCGGAGCGATCAGTCAGGTGAACACGGTCGCGGCGGCGATCGGCGCCACGATCGAGGAACAGGCGGCGGCGACACGGGGGATCGCCGGTAGTGTGCAAAACGTTTTGCAGTCCTCCGGGGAAGCCAGTGAATCGATGCAAAAGGTGTCAGCGATCGCCGAGGAAGCCGAGGTCACCAGCCGCGGTGTTCTTTCCGCCGCCGATGAGGTGGGCCGCACGGCGAACGCGTTGCGCGAAGACGTTGAACAGTTCCTCAAGGCGATGGCGAACAGCAACGAGACCGATCGCCGGCGTTATGAACGGATCAGCGGTTCCGGCGGCCGGGCGAAGCTGCGCGCTCCGGGCCACGGTCAGGAAGACGTGGCGATCGAGGACATTTCGCGAGGCGGTATCGCCCTGCGGTGCGGTTGGCCGCTGGCGGTGGGGACGGACGTGGAAATCGCACTACCGGATGGAAGTGGCGATGTTGGCGGACGGGTTGTGCGCACGGGTGCGAATATCGTCGCGGTTACATTCCGACAGGACAACACCTCGCTGGAGCGGATCGACCGCGCGCTCGATACGATGACCCGGCGTGCTGTGCGGAAGGCGGCCTGACCGAGCGAAAGTCATCGTGACGCGGCGACGGGTAGTGACGCATTTTGAAATGCACGATGCTTGGCCTGCTATCCAACCGGGCTAGCAACCATGTAGGGGTCGTGTAAGTTACTCCCTGGTAGGAGACCAGGACCATGCCCCGAGGACCGCGCGGAGAGAGACGACCAGAGGACCCAGCCCAGGTGGCCGTGATGGTGGTCAGGATTGCGACGGGCGAGATCACGGAAGAACTTGCCGAAAAGGTAATGACGACAGATGCTACCGCTGTCTCATTGGGTCGCAGAGGTGGCCTAAAGGGCGGTAGAGCGAGGGCCGATAAACTCTCGTCCGAGAAGAAACAGGATATAGCGCGGGCTGCCGCAAACGCTAGATGGCAATCGAAGCCAAAGGCATGATCGCCCCGACCCCTCCCGATCCAGTTGAGGTAGTGCAGCGGTATGTCACCAAAGCTGACAGCGATGTGTTCCTCTACAGCGGACAAATCGGCTACGCGGAAGCCGCGCGGCTTGTTGACTTGATTTGCCGGAACGACAACCACAGGGCGAATGCCCTTCTCTACCTGGCGACACCCGGCGGTGATCCCCACGCCGCGTATCGGATAATCAAATCTCTACGGATGCGTTATAAATCTGTGGGGGTCGCCGTGCTGGGGTTGTGCAAAAGCGCGGGCACTTTGATTGCCGCTGGCGCGCATAGACTTGTCATGGCGGAAACCGGTGAACTTGGTCCTTTGGACGTGCAACTGACGAAGCCTGATGAACTGGTTCCTAACAGTTCTGGTCTGGATATATTCCAGGCGTTGGCTGTCACTACCGAGCAAGCCTTTGGGGCGTTTGAAAAATATCTCATGGGGCTAGTTGAAGACAGTTCCGGAGCCATCTCAACAAAAACTGCGGCGGACGTAGCGAGAGACTTGGCGGTTGGTTTGTTTGCCCCGATTACGGCGCAAATTGATCCCAACAGATTGGGAGAGGTGCAGCGCGCTATTCGTATCGCGCACACTTACGCTGAGAACCTCGCACCCCAAATGTAAAGCCGAAAGGTATGGAGAAACTCGTAGAGGGTTATCCATCGCATGGCTTCGTCATTGACCACGAAGAAGCCAGAAAGATTTTCACCAAGGTGGAAGCGCTTCAAGGAGCGGAACGGGATATTGCGCTGATTTTCCGCTCCGCGTTGAGGCACTTCTCAAGGGAGCCTATGATTGTCGATGTTGGAACTACGTACAGGGCAAAGCCTGGGGAGAGAGCAAATGTCGCAGCACCTAAGCGCACACGAGGCTCGCAGAATCTTTCAAAGGGAAATGGAAGTAGCCAAACAAGCTCGGCAGGCCCGCGAAGCACGGGCGCCGGAGCAAAATCCGCTGCAAAATCAGGAAGAGGACGAGGAAAGGGAGCGATTGCTGCGCGATCTGGCAAGGCTGGCAGCCGGCGATCCCTTCGGGCGAACGGGCTAGGCCATCCATAATTTCAAATTGAATAATGCTTGACTACCCGTTCGTGCCGGGGGTATTCTCCCTGTCATGAACAAGCTCGCCCGCGCCAAGCGCATCCAGGTCCTCCACCTCCTTTGTGAGGGAAACTCCATGCGGGCGGCGTCTCGCTTGGCCGATGTCTCCTACAACACCGTTTGCGCGATCCTGGCCGAAGCCGGGCCGGTCTGCGAGGCCTTCCATGACGAGAAGGTACGCAACGTCAAAGCCGCTCGGATTCAGTGCGATGAGATTTGGTCATTTTGTTACGCCAAACAGAAAAATGTTGAAACCGCCAAAGCCGCCCCTGAAGAGGCTGGAGACTTGTGGACTTGGCTCGGCCTGGATGCGGACTCCAAATTGATCATCGGCTACCATTGCGGCGATCGGGATGCTGACCACGCCAATGAGTTCATGCTGGATGTTGCTTCCAGGCTCGCAACTCGCGTCCAGTTGACCACAGACGGCCACAAACCTTATCTAGAAGCGGTAGAGGGCGCATTCGGCGCAGATATCGATTATGCCATGTTAATCAAACATTACGGCGAGCCGACCGGCGCGCTTGGCCGTTACAGCCCTGGCGAATGCGTCGGCATTGACCTGCGGCGCGTTGAAGGTCGTCCCGATCCCAAGCATGTCAGCACGTCGTACGTCGAGAGGCAAAATCTCAATCTTAGAATGGGTATCCGCCGGTTCACTCGGTTGACAGATGCGTTCAGCAAGAGTGGCACTGCTCACTACAATATGATGTCCCTGTATGTGGTTTTTCATAATTTCTGCCGCGACCACAAGACGCTTCGCATGACGCCAGCCGAAGCTGCTGGCTTGGTCACGAGCGCCATGACTGTTAGCAATATCGTGGACCTGATGGACGCGAAGGCCGAACCCCCGAAGAAGCGCGGTTCATACAAGCCGCGCCAGCCGAAAATGGCGGCCACGACGTGATCATAGCGTAGGTGCATTTTATTGTTTTCTGGCTTCCTCACGAAAACGCTTTATCTCCTTTATGATCGGAGAAAACACCTGGGATGTAAACGGAATGAGAGGCGGCTCCATATGCAATAGGTGGGTGAGTCCCTTATTGGGGTCATCCTCGTTCAAAGCCGCGATCAAACACTGTAACCTGGCCTTGTCACGCTTCTCTGGTCTCCAATTCAAGGCGGCGATCTTCCCGCAAGAAAGGTAAGCGTTTACGCAAGCCGCTAACCAAGGCTTTCTCTTTGTAATTGCGTCTGCGCATATGGACTCCAAAGCCCCTAAGACTCCTATTGGAACCAACATGATAGATAGACATGGGTGGCCCTGAGGCTGTTTCACTAATTCATTCGGTTTGGAGGGCGGAACAAATCGGTCAGGTGCAACAAACGGACCGTCATTTGCGATCTTCTCACAAATGTCTTTGAACGTAGAATTTGTAGCGTTGTCTGCGATTATCAGAACACCTGTTAGCCTCGAATAAGTAGCGGCGTCGCCCGCCAAAGATCGCAGCATAAAGCCAAGACTTTGCCAACCATAATATTTACCGTAATGGGTATGAGGCGGGACATCAAAATTGTTGATTTTATGTTTACTCAAGAGCCTTTCAAAGAAGATCTGATCGGCTGGACCTTCACATAGAATTACGAATGGTTTTGTTATAGAGAATGCCATTAGAGTGTCTCTATTTTCTAATTTCGATTCCCGACTCTATCGCCGCGGCAACATTCTTCCCAGCGGCGACTGAAGCGCCGCTTTCTCCCTTGTCATGAGATACCTGGATCAATGAAAAGTCGTCCGGATGTTTTTCAATTACCGTCGCCGCGCCACGGAGACACTCCCAGCTATGGCTGCTAAGAAACAACTGGGTCTTATTATCTTTTGCGAATTTATGCAGCGTCTCCCACAAGGCAGGAAACATCTGGTAGTATATACCATTTTCAATCTCATCTATCAAAACCACGCCGCCTCGATAGGTTCTAATGGCTATCAATAGAGAGAGAAACTTATTAATTCCGGAAGACACTAGACCAACTGGCATCATCTCAGAATGATGTCTAAGCCTTGCATAGATTGAAGCTGCACCATATGGTGATTCGCTTGATAATTCGAGTATTTCTGGAAACTGCTTGCAGATAGTCTCTGCTATATCATCTGTGCGATTGGTAATTTTTAACTGGGAAAACCAGTTAGCGACCTGTTGCGCATTGGACTGCCAAGTGGAAGGGAAAAACTCACTAACTGTGCCTAGCTCTGGCCCCTGCTGGAGATGTATCTGGCCGTAATGCTGTTGATGGACTGTGGCATCCAACGTACTTTTCTCACCTGCAAAACTGGTTCGCGTAAAGGCTAGAGGAATAATGGTATTGGTGAAAATTGGCATTCCTGGGTTTTGAATCGCGACATTCGGAAGTGGCGTTACAGGGCGGTCCTTGTCAAAGTACATTGAGAGACTCGCGTGACGACCTTCTGAATCCAGAAGCTTGAATTCTATTGTCTTGGATGCATCAAAGTCCAAAAAATAGGACCGCCATGCGGCCTCGAACTGTTCTCTCGTTGGGTTAGGAACCACTGGGGTCGCGATTCCGCGAGTGCCGTTCAATGTCCAGGCAACAGTAGGGGTAGCTCCCAGCGCCATTCGGAGCCCTTCAAGAAGGGCAGTCTTTCCAGATGCGCTTTTCCCTACGAGAATATTCACCGCCGGAAGCCGATGCAGCTTCAAGGCGCGAAACGAACGAAAGTTTTTGACTTCGAATGAATCTATCATACGGTACCCACAGTAGAGAGGCCGGGATAGGCCTCGTTCCCCAGCAGCGATAGTGAGATTATCGCAAGGGGATGGTCTCGTCACGCCCCTCTTTTCTAGCCTGTCAAGCGGCATTTGAGCGCTCATGGCACCCTCAAGCATGTGGCAGTTTCAAAATGCGTCACTACCCGGCGACGGGCGGGCTTGTGACGTTGCCGCCCGAGGCGATACCGGCGGCGGGCGTGCCGGAAGCCGGCCGTTCGTCTTTGCCGTCTACAACAGCGCGCAAGAGCGGCGGGCGCTGTTCGCATACGCCGCTTGATGCGTGGGCATGGCGCAGCGCCGCCGTGCCAGTGGGCGTCCCCGTTGGCTGCCGCGTCGCCTCCGGGTTGGTCGCGGACTGGGCGTCGTCATGCGAGGGCGCCGGTGCGGCGGGCGCGGTCTGGGTCGCCTCGCCCGGTGGCGCTTTACGCGCGACGGTCTCGCCGGTTTGCTCGGCTTTGGCGGCCTGACGCTTTTCCAGGCGGTCGAGGCAGGCGTGGAACGAACGGTCCATCTGGACGAGGTTGGCTCGTGTCCCGCGCCGGACGGTGTCTACTTCGCCAAGCAACGTGTGGCGGAAACCGTCGATCAGAACTTCGTGGAACATCACGCACTGGCCGGCGAGCATGACTTCGATGGCGTCGTTGGCGCGGCAGTCCTCCATCATCGCGGTGGCGGCGCTGGCGCGGAGCCGCCGCATTTCCGGCGTCTCGCCCGGGCGCTGGGCCACGGCGTCGGCGACGTCGGCGATGGCGTGGTTGTAGGCTCCGGAGCCGCGGAATTCGGGTTGTGGTTGCATGACTGGTGGCCTCGGTTGGCGGGTCGATGTTAGTTAATTGAACTAACTTAAAATTCGCGTCAACGATTTTTTGTGCATGATTCCGGTGATTTTCGGCCGGGCGGGGTTTCGCCCAACGGCGGCTTCCCGCAACCATTCCGTCTCGCGTGAGGAGAGCCGGATTGCAGGAAATCGACTTCCACCGCGCCATGGCCCGCCCGGGAACGATTGTGGACGCGGGAGCGCATGAGGGACGGCTGACGGTGCCTCTGGCCGGTCTCCCAGGCTCGCATGTGATCGCGTTCGAGCCGTTGCCGTCGGCATTCCGAAGGCTGCAGGCGGCCACGGCTTCGGTGTCCGGGCGCGTGACGCTCCGGCCCGAGGCGCTGTCGGATCGGGCCGGGACGGTGACGCTCGCGGTCCCTCGGGTGGGTGGCGTGGCGCAGGAGGAATGGGCGTCGATCGCCAAGGACTACGAAGCGATCCGCGCCGCCGATCCGCGGATTGAGGCGGTCGAGACCTGGACCGTGAAGACGATCCCGCTGGACGCGCTGGGTTTGACGGACGTCACCGCGATGAAGATCGACGTTGAGGGCGCGGAAGAGGAGGTCCTGCGCGGTGCTTTGGACACGCTACGGCGTTGCTGCCCGGTGCTGTCGATCGAGATCGAGGAACGCCACCGGCCGGGGAGTGTCGCGGCGATCCCTCGGTTGCTGCTGCCGCTGGGGTATCGCGGGTATTTCGAGTTCTATGGCGACTGGCGGCCGATCGAAACGCTGGATATCGGCACGATGCAGCAGGGATCGCCGTCACCCGCCGCGTTCGAGGTGTCGCATCCATATGTGTTTTGTTTTTACTTCATGACGGAGGAGAGGGTCGCGGACCTCGCGCGGCTGGCGCTGCTGCCCTAGTACCTCGGCACAGAGGTTTTCACCGGTTGGAGCGCGAGGCGGTGCGACGCCGTCAGTCTGGATGGCGCCTGGGCGGACGGGAGCAGCCGGACCAATCAGCGCCGGGGCCGGTTGTTGGTTGAACCGGTGGGGTGACACCCCTAATATCGCCGTGGAGGCCGGCGATGGATCACGACACCCTGTATGAGACCGATATCTGCACATGGGCCGAGCAGCAGGCCGCGGCGTTGCGCGGTTTCGCGTCCCGGGCGGATCTTCCCAACGAACTCGATCTGCGGAACATCGTCGAGGAGATCGAGGACGTGGGGAACAGTCAGCTTCGCGCCGTCAGCAGCTTCATGCGGCTGATTTTGTCGCATCTTGTCCTGATCGCGACCGATGCGGACGCTGACTCCATCGGCCATTGGACCCGGGAAGTGGCCACGTTCCGAGGTGAGCTCATCCAGTCCTGGCAGCAAAGCATGCGCCAGCGGATCGACATCGACCGGATCTGGCGCAACGCCGTGGACGAAGCGGCGCTGAAGCTGTCCACCTACCATGGGAATGGAACGGCGTTCGGCGACAGAAAGATCCAGGACCGGTTGGGCTCGGCCAGCCCCTTTGGCATCGACGATCTCTGTGGGGAAACCTTCGCGTTCCATGATCTGGTCGACCGTCTCCGGAGGCATCTCGCGCCCGAAAACCCGCTCTGACTTCAGGGACCGGTCATCGTGGCCAGGTCATCGAGCAGCGCGAGGGCGGTCCGCAAATCGGCGGTGTCGAAGCCTTCGGTGAACCAGTCGTAGACAGGGGCCAACAGCGCGAGGGCTTCCTCACGCCGTCCCTGTTGCCGCCACAGGCGGGCCAGGCTCGTCGCGCGGGTCGACGATCTTGTCCGAACAGTACTGGGCGGGGCTGAAGCACCGGTGATTTGGATCGGTCAACGACATGTCGATTGCAGACACCGTCCTGATCCATGTAAAGTCTGGCCGGTCCGAGTGGCGACCGATGCGTTTGGATCAGGACTACCTCATCGCGATCTATTCCTTTCGCCCGGTCACGCCGTGTACGTCGACGGTGTGCTGATCCCTATCAAGCATCTGATCAACGGCACAACGATTGCCCAGGTGCCGGTGGATGAGGTGACCTACTATCACATCGAACTCGACGACCATGAGATGCTACTTGCGGAAGGGCTGCCAGCGGAGTCATATCTGGATACTGGAGACCGTCGTAAGTTCACCAATGGCGGCAGACCGATTAGTCTTTTTCCCGATTATTCATCACATTCGCCGGATACCATTGCGATCTGGGAAGCCTTTGGCTGCGCACCGCTGATCCTCACCGGACCAAGGCTTGACGTCGCGCGGCACTTCGTTAACTCAATCGCTTTGACAATACCGCAAGTTACTGAGCACAAGGTGAGTGCCACGTGATGGCGTATTTCATGCGTCCTTTATAAGACTGACTTACGTGACTTGCAAAGTCTTGATTTCATAGGGCCGATTTTTCGTCCCGAAACTTACCCTTTATCGGACGACGCTGGTCACTCCATCCACCACAACGTGTGGGCAGACCCTTCGCTCTCAAATTGCTATGAAAAACTCCTCGTCCAAACTGACTTCCTCCACCCGGACCTCGCGCACGTGAACACCAAGGCCAAGGTCTTTCATCAATCCGCATAGAGCCTCGCCATCAATTAGGTCAATGGCAGGCGCGCCGTCACGGGTAGCCTCTTTGCGAGCCTCCGCAGTAAATGTCCCCGTAGTCAATGATAAGGCCCTTGTCGGCACGCCCCTGCATTGCTCCTCGAAAATTTCGGATTACCTCTGAGCCGACCGAACCCTTCCAACGCTTGCACTGAAACAAAACCTGGAACGAGATCAGATTGACGCGCAACACGCCCACACCGTCAATGCCGCCATCGCCTGACTTGCCGCTAACCTCGACGCGAATGAAACCGCTCTCGCGCAGGAGGCGCTGAGACAGGCGCTCAAACGCCGCGGGATCGATGGTCTGCACACGCTGGAGCAGTAGGTCGGACCAGCCGGCCGCTCCGTCTCCAATATCCTGACCAGATTCGCTTTTGTCCGCTGCCTGAGCCACTTTCTTTGCGGCGATCGAAGCCTTGTAAGCCGCGCTAACAATTTGCTTGAGTTCAGCTTGCGACTTCTTGTTAGCCGCGATCCGGCCGTCTTCTGTCAGCACCCACACACCCCGCTTCGGGTTCGCAACAAGGCCCGCCTGCTTGAGAAAGCTGCGCGCCCATGACATGCGATCTGGCAACACAGCTGCGCCGCTCTTGGGATAAGTGATATCCAGTTGTTCCTGCGAAGCGCCGATCGCGGAAATCATCGCGTCGTCGAGCTCTTCGATCGAACCAGATCCGCCGAGCTTCGTCAGCACCTCCAAAGTGGGTTTGAGTAAATCGTCATATTTCGGAAGCGGCGGCGTGTTAGTCACAACTTCACCCTCTCAGTCGAACGCCGGCTGGCTCAAGTCAGCCCCTAAAGACTAACCGGCGGCGCGAAGCTCAGCGATCTGTGCTGTCACACCCTGGCCGTCCATCGATACCCGCACATAGACGTATGCCATGGGTTGATCTTGCACCTGGTTCGCGCACCGGAAAAGCCCAATAATATCAAGGCTCGGCTTTTGGTGTGTTTTCCATGAATCACGCACTTGAGGCAACCTATCACCTGTGCTGATTCCGCTCGGGTCACAGGGGTTCCGAATGTCCGCTCCCCACCCACAGCGGTCTTTCCGAATCAGGCCGATTCTTCTGACCAACACTGGGTGACTGTCGCTCCGGGCGCCAGGAAGAATGCTCGGGCGACCGGTCAAAACCTCAGTGCTGAGGTACCAGGCGCTGGCGTCGGGAGCGACGCGTCTACTCAGGCGACTGCGCGTTCGCGGGCGGGTGTTTCGGCGGCCGTTCGATCCCAACGCCCACCAGATGGCCGAACAGCGAAATGATCTGCTGGCGATCCGCCGCCGGCAAAGGCGGTTTGGTCAGCGAGGCCACGTCCTCCCGCAAATGATTGGGATCGCTGGTCCCGAACAACACCACGTCCACGCCGGGTTCATCGCGTACGAAACGATAAGCCGCGTCGATGATCGAACTGGCTCCGCCCTCATGCACCAGGAAGCTCAAAGGATCAGCCGCGTCACCCAGTGATTTCGGTAATGAACCATTCGCGATCAGCCCGCGGACTTCTGCGTTCAGCCGCTCCGGCTGGGCGAAAATACTCCGCACGGCGAACATGATCAGCGTCCCGACGTGCCGCTTCATCGTTCCGGGGAACACGTCAACGCGAGCATCCTGGTGCATCATGTTGAACGCCACCATGGCGGTGTCCCAGATATCGTCCCGCGCCATGGCGTTCCGCAACATCTTGTGGTCGAGATCGTACGGCGCGGCCTCGGTAATCCCGATGAAGCGCAGCTTGCCCTTCTCTTTCTCGCGCAGCACCGCCGGATAGATCACGTCGCGCGTATACTGATAGTTTCGCGGCACCACGGCGTGGAACTCCAGCACGTCGAGATAATCGGTCTGCAACTGACGCAGCGAATTATCGATACTCGCCACCACCGTTTCAGGAGTGAACTGTTCCCAGGTCGCGTATTTGGCCGCGCTGGCTTTGGTGGTGATGACCAGGCGATCGCGCGGCACCGATTTGATCGCGCGGCCGATCACCGGCTCGGTGCCATAAGCGGCGGCCGTGTCGATGAGATTGACCCCAAGATCGATCGCGAGACGGATCAGCGAGACGATATCGGCTTCCGACTTGCCGGCGGACAGCCCGAGCCGGCTGAACCCGCCACCGCCAAGCCCAGCGGCACTGACCTTCAACCCGGTGCGGCCCAATGTCCGGTAAATCATCTCGCCGCCGGAACCAGATGCCTCCGCCCCGGCGCGCGCCGTCAGCACGAACGGCGCGGCGAGCGCGATCGCCCCGGCCCCAAGAAGCGCGCGGCGACCCGTCTCCCCGGCTCGGCCTCGGCAACCGTCCTGGCCCCGTCTATGCTCACGCCGTATCCGGCGCCCACTAGACGGCACCAAGGGAGAGAAACCAATCATGGCGACCTATGTCCTTTTGCACGGAGCCTATCAGGGTGGCTGGATCTGGCGATACGTCGCCCCGCATCTGCGCGCCGCCGGCCACACCGTGTTCGCACCGACGCTCGACGGTTGCGCCGAGCGCCGCGATACGCTGCGGCCCGGCATCGACACCGAAAGCCAGGCGGGCGAGGTGGCGGAGATGCTGTTCTTCGAGGACCTCACCGACATCGTCCTGGTTGGCACCAGTTGCGGCGGCATGGTCGCGTGCCGGGTCGCCGAACTGGCACGCGAGCGGATCGGCCGGATCGTGCTGGCCGACGCTCTGGCGCTGTTCAATGGCGAGGCCGTGTCCGACCACGTCAAACGCCCCACGGCGGTCAGCACGGCCCTCGCCACCGGACCATCACCGGAGGACGCCGCCAACCGCATGTTCATCTCCCTGACCGAGCCCATCAAATCCTGGGCTCTGGCGCGCTACACCCCGCATCCGATCGCGGCGATGCAGTCGCCGGTGAAACTGGACAGCTTCTGGGCGCAAAGCTGGAAGGCCTCGGTGATCTGGTGCAAGCAGAGCGTCAACCCGCCGCTCGCGCACCAGCGCCGCGCCCAGGAGACGCTGAAGGCAAGCTGGCATGAACTGGATACGGGGCACTATCCGATGCTGACAGAGCCCGAGAAACTCGCGCGCCTGATGATGGCGGGCTAGCGCGGGCGGCCTCCGCCCTGGGTGATTGTCTGGGCCGGGCAAGGCTCGGGGATCGAGCCGCGAAGCGGATCGATGGGCCTCCTGGCGGGTTTCAGGGCGGAGCCCTGAGCCCTTACCCCGGTTCACACAATCACCCGGGGCGGACGCCGCCCGCGGTGGACCGCGCCAAACCAACCGACTATCAGGGGCGTTCCAAGACGAGTTGCCGTGCCCCTATGCTGAATCGCCTGCTTGCCGGCCTGGTGGATACCAGCCGCCGCCATGCTCTCCTTGTCATGATCGCCGGGATCGCGCTGGCCGTGCTGGCGTGCGGCGTGGCGGCCACGCATCTCGGTGTCACCACCGACACCGACCAGATGTTTTCCGACAAGCTGCCCTGGCGGCGCAACGCCATTGAGCTCAACAAAGACTTTCCGCAATTCCGCGACCTGCTGGTCGCCGTCATCGACGCCAAAGAACCGGAGGAAGCCGACGCCACCGCCGCCGCGTTGACTGAGGCCCTGAGCCAGGATCACACGCATTTCCTGTCGGTGCGCCGGCCCGATAGCTCGCCGTATTTCGACAAGAACGGGCTGCTGTTCCTCGATCTGGCGCAATTGACGTCGGTCATGGACCGGACGATCGATGCCCAACCCTTTCTGGGCCAACTGGTGGCGGATCCAACCGCGCGCGGATTGTTTTCGGCGCTGGCGCTGCTGGGAGTCGGGGTGACCAAGGCGGACACCGATCTGACACCTTACCTCGACCCGATCCGGGCCTTTCACAGCGCGCTGGCGGACGCCGAGGCGGGCAAGCCGCGGCCGCTGTCCTGGCAGACGTTGCTGGGGTCGGGTCTGGCCGACCTCGCCGGACAATACCACTTCGTGCTGATCAAGCCGCGGCAGAATTTTGGCGCGCTGGAGCCGGGCGGGGCGGCGACTTCGGTCGTGCGCCACGCCATCAGCCAGTTGGAGTTCGTGAAAAGCGGCGACGCGCGCGTGCGCATCACCGGCCAGGTGGCTCTGGCGGACGAGGAGTTCGCCACGGTCGCGCAAGGCGCGGTCGAGGGGCTGATCGGCAGCGTCGTGCTGATTACTCTGTGGCTGTACCTGGCGGTGCGGACCTGGCGGCTGATCGTTCCGATCCTGTTGACGCTCGGTCTTGGGCTGACGTTGACTTTGCTGTTCGCCACAATGGCGGTCGGAACGCTGAACCTGGTGTCGGTCGGGTTTGGCGTGATGTTCGTGGGGATCGCGGTGGATTTCGCGATCCAGTTCTCGGTGCGTTACCGCGAATACCGGCACATGGCCGGCGATGCGGCGCGGGGAATGCGGCAAACCGGCGCGCGCGCGGGGGTGCAAATTCTTTGTGCCTCGCTGGCGACCGCGGCGGGGTTTTTGGCGTTCGTGCCGACCGCGTTTTCCGGCGTCGCGGAACTCGGGCTGATCGCCGGCGCCGGCATGTTGATCGCGTTCATGTGCACGCTGACGTTTCTGCCCGCCGCCATCACCGTCTTCCGTCCTGGCGACGAACCCGGCGAGGTCGGGTTTCATTGGGCCCGCCCGCTCGATCCCTGGATCCGCGCGCATCATGGCTGGTTGCTGGGGGGATTTATCGCCATGGCGGGCCTCGCGGTCGCTGTGTCGCCACGGCTGACGTTCGACTCGGATCCTTTGCACACGAAGAACCCGTCGACCGAGGCGATGCGCACGTTGCACGACCTGTTGGATAACCCGCTGACCAATCCTTACACGATCGATATCGTGGAGCCGGACCTGAAGACCGCCGGGCAACTCGCTGACCGGTTGAGGGCGCTGCCGGGGGTGGAGTCAGTGCGAGATATCGACAGTTTCGTGCCAAAGGATCAGGACAAGAAGCTCGCGGTGATCGCCGACGCGAAGTCGATTCTGGAACCGACGCTGAGCGCGGCGCCCCCGGCGGCACCGATCACGGCGGAACAGGTCCGCATGGCGGCGCGCGTCGCTCTGTCGCAGATCGATCCGGCACTGGCGAAGCTGCCGAAGGACCATCCGCTCGCCGCGGTCGCCGCCGATCTTCGCGTGTTGAGCACGGCGCCGGATGACGTCGCGATGGCGGTCAATGCGGCTTTGACACGATTCCTGCCGTTGCAACTGGACCATTTGCGGACCGCGCTGAGTGCCGGCAAGGTGACGATCGCCGACATCCCCGCCGACATTCGCCGCGATTGGTTGTTGCCGGACGGCCGCGCCCGGTTGCAGGTCGTTCCGAAGGCCGAACAGCGGGCGGCGGGCGGCATCGCGGCCTTTACCATGGAGGTGACTCGTATCGCGCCGAATGCCGGCGGCTCGGCGGTCACCATCGCCGCCACCAGCACCACCATCGTCGACGCGTTCCGCACCGCGGCGATTGGCGCGCTGTTGGCGATCCTCGTCATCCTGTCGCTGACCTTGCGGCGGCTGGTGGATGTCGTTCTGGTGATGATGCCGTTGGTGCTGTCGGCGCTGTTGACGCTGTATGTCGCTGTGCTGGCGGGCCTGCCGCTGAACTTCGCCAACATCATCGCATTGCCGCTGTTGTTGGGTCTGGGCGTGTCGTTCAACGTTTACTTCGTCATGAACTGGCGGGCGGGCCTGACCGCGCCGCTGGCCTCGGCCACCGCGCGGGCGATCCTGTTTTCCGCGCTGACGACCAGCACCGCTTTCGGGTCATTGGCGCTGTCCGGTCATCCCGGCACCGCCAGCATGGGGGTGTTGCTTCTGATCAGCCTGGGATGCACGCTGCTCGCGAGTTTGGTCTTCGTGCCGGCTGTTCTGGCCACTATTGGTCCGCCGCGGCAGAGATTGGGGTGAGGGCGCGCCGATGCCGTCGAGGGCGCTGATTCTGCTGGCTCCGTTGCTGATCGCCGCCGGTCCGCCGCCGAGCCCGTGCGGTCAGGCTCCGGCGGCGGACCCGCGATCGCCGGCGCCGACGGATTTGTTGGGCCGTCCGGTGCCGGCTACCCCGCTGGTGAGTTCGGCACTGGCTGTCGTGCCGGCGGACGTCGAGGCGTGTGGCGAGGTTCAACCGCGGAGTGATCAGTTACGGGACGCCCGGTCCGATGCGTTGCACGGGTTGCCGCCATCGGATCTGATGCAGGTCGTTCCCCCGCAATCTGGACACTGATGGCGGCGCTGAAAGGACAACTTCGATGGCCTGCTCGGTTCCGATTTGTTATCTGCTGCACCGCGAGGCGGCGGATGGTTCGGAAAATCTGTTGATGGAACCTGATCTTTCCGCCGCCCTGATGGACGCCGCGAGCGATCCGGCATGGCGGGCCGTTCGCATCACATTCGGCCGCCAGATCGTGCTGGAAGGCGACGAACTGGCGGCCGCCATCGCTGAGAGAAACGCCGCATGATCACTCTGGAATCGTCCATCGCCGAAAACTTGCGTCAGGTACGGGACAAGATCGCCAATGCCGCGATCAGAGCCGGCCGTCAGCCCGATGACGTGACTTTGGTCGCGGTGTCGAAAACCAAGCCGGTCGAAGCGGTGCGGGCCGCTCTCGCCGCGGGTCAGTCCGTGTTCGGCGAAAACCGCGTGCAGGAAGCCGCCGAGAAGTTTCCCGGCCTGCGCGCGGCGCATTCGTTTCAGTTGCATCTGATCGGCGGTTTGCAGACCAATAAGGCGCGCGACGCGGTGCGGCTGGCGGATGTGATCGAGACCTTGGATCGCCCGCGGCTGGCGGAGGCGCTGACGGCGGCGATGGAGAAAGAGGGCCGCCGGCCATCGTTGTTGATCGAGGTGAACACCGGCGGCGAGGCGCAAAAGTCCGGCGTTCCGCGCGAGGACGCGGATGGGTTCATCGATGA
>Ga0182018_10003138_pt1 | contig 15282 bp, 14 predicted proteins | sample 812P2MmetaG_FD_120490 | JGI IMG/M metagenome (GOLD analysis project Ga0182018, IMG submission 120490) | Permafrost microbial communities from Stordalen Mire, Sweden - 812P2M metaG | ecosystem: Environmental > Terrestrial > Soil > Wetlands > Permafrost | place: Sweden: Stordalen | collected...
CGCCACGCGTCGAGCCGGCCCCCCCAGTCCCCGAGCGCCCCACCGACGACGCCGTCGCAGCCGCGGCGCCCGCCGTGTCGTTCGAGCCGCCGCCGCCCCCGCCGCCAACCCCCGTCTCGCCCGTGGCCGCCGCACCCGTCGAGGAGCCAGCGGGCACACCGCCCTCGCCGGAGCCCCAGCCCACGGCTCGCGCCAGCACTCCGCCGAAGACCGGAGTCGAGTACTGGACGGGTCGCCCGGGAGTGCCCATGCCTTCCGGGAGCGCCACGTCTGCGCGTTCCTCCGCGACGCAGCCGAACATGCCCCGGCGCGTGCAGTACGACCCCCGCGCCGGCGCGGTGGGTGGACCGAGCGTCCGGCGCGACGTGCGCGCGCCCGGTCAGCAGCCCGGGCGCCCGATGATGGGGCGGAGCACCGGCGGCGCGGGCGGACGGCGCCCGATGGGCAACTTCCAGCCGCGCAAGCCCTCGATGGTCTCCACCCAGGAGATGAGCGCCCACAAGAAGGTCATTCGCATCGAGAGCGACATCACGCTCCAGATGATGGCCCAGCGCATGAGCCTCAAGGCCACCGAGCTCCTGATGAAGCTTCTCTCGATGGGGATGAGCAACGTCCACATCAACACGACCCTCGACGCCGACACGGCGAAGATTCTCGCCAGCGAGTTCGGCTGGGAGGTCGAGGACGTCAGCAAGAGTGAGGCGCAGACCATCGCCGAGGCGCGGGGCGAGGAAGAGGTCGCGCCGGCCGAGACCGAGCCCTCAGAGACCCGTCCGCCGGTCGTCACCGTGATGGGCCACGTCGATCACGGCAAGACGAGCCTGCTCGACAAGATCCGCAAGGCCAACGTCGCCCAAGGCGAGGCGGGCGGCATCACGCAGCACATCGGCGCCTACAAGGTGGAGACCAAGCGGGGGACGATCGTCTTCCTCGACACCCCCGGTCACGAAGCGTTCACGCAGATGCGCGCGCGCGGAGCGAGCGTCACCGACATCGTCATTCTCGTCGTCGCCGCCGACGACGGCGTGATGCCGCAGACCAAGGAGGCCATCGCCCACGCGAAGGCAGCCGACGTGCCGATCATCGTCGCGGTCAACAAGATCGACAAGCCGCAGGCCGACGTCGAGCGCGTCAAGCGCGAGCTCGGCGAGTACGGTCTCGTCTCCGAGGACTGGGGCGGCCAGACGCTCTTCGTGAGCGTGAGTGCGCTGACGGGCGAGGGAGTCGAGCGGCTCCTCGAGTCCGTCCAGTTGCAGAGCGAGCTTCTCGAGCTCACCGCGAACGCCAATCGTCCGGCGAGCGGCACCGTCCTCGAGGCCTTGCTCGATCGCGGACGAGGCCCCGTCGCGAGGGTGCTCGTCCAGGACGGCACGTTGAGGGTGGGCGATTTCGTCCTCGCCGGCGCGGGTTTCGGCAAGGTCCGTGCGATGACCAACGAGCACGGCAAGCAGCTGAGCGAGGCCGGCCCTGCGACGCCGGTCGAGATCCTTGGCCTCAACGAGGTCCCCAACGCGGGCGACCGCATGGATGCGGTGAGGGACGCGAAGAAGGCGCAGGAGATCGCCGAGAGCCGGAAGGGGAAGATGGCCAAGAGCCTCATCCCGTCGACGGCGAAGGTCTCGCTCGAGGAGCTCTCCAAGCGCATCGCGGAGAGCGATCAGCAGGAGCTTCGAGTCATCATCAAGGGCGACGTGCAGGGGTCGGTCGAGGCGCTGGCCGATGCGCTCGCGAAGCTCTCGGGCGAGAAGGTGAGGCTCGCGATCATCCACGCCGCCGTCGGCGCGATCACGGAGGGCGACGTCAACCTCGCCATCGCCGCGCGGGCGATCATCATCGGCTTCAACGTCCGTCCCGCGGGGAAATCGAGCTCGCTCGCTGAAGAGGCCAAGATCGAGATTCGCCTCTATTCGATCATCTACGACACGCTCGAGGACGTAAGAAATGCAATGGAGGGCCTGCTCCCGCCGACGCTCGTCGAGAAGCATTTCGGCAAGGCGGAGGTTCGGCAGATCTTCAAGGTCAAGGGAGTCGCGGTCGCCGGCTGCCACGTCACCGAGGGGAAGATCGTGCGCGCCGCCAAGCTCCGCTTGCTGCGCGACAACAACGTCGTCTGGGACGGAAAGATCTCGAGCCTCAAGCGGTTCAAGGACGACGCGCGCGAGGTCGCCGAGGGGTTCGAGTGCGGCATCAGCCTCGAGAACTTCAACGATCTGAAGGAAAAGGACGTCCTCGAGTCGTTCGACGTCGAGGAGATCAAGCAGAAGCTCTGATCGGGCAGCGATGTTCGTCGGCGTACTGCGTCTCACATTTCACATCGCGCACGCGCGGTCCCTCAAGGACAAGCGCCGCGTCGTTCAGAAGTTCCGCGATCGGGTGCGCTCGCGCTTCGACGTGTCCATAGCCGAGGTGGCCGCGCAGGACCTGCACCAGCGCGCCGTCTTCGGGGTCGGCGTGGTCTCGGCGGACGCGGCGGTCTGCGACTCGGTGCTCGAGCAGGTCGCGCAGGCGGCGGAGTCCCTGGGCGATGCCGTGCTGACGGATCGCTCGACGGAGCTCGTGACGATCGGGGGCGACATGTACGGAGAGCGCGACGATGGGCGCTGAGCCCGGGATGCGAGCGCGCCGCGTCGGCGAGGGCGTCCGCGAGGAGCTCGCGACGCTGGTCGCTCACGAGCTGAAGGACCCGAGAGCGGCGGGCGCCGTCGTGACGGGCGTCGAGATGACCGGTGACCTTCGCAGCGCTCGCGTGCGCGTGCGCCTGCTGGCGGGAGGGGAGGACCTCGAGGGCCGCCGCCGTCTCGTCGAAGCGCTGGGGCGCGCCGCAGGGATGCTCCGGCGCGAGGTGACCCAGCGGCTCCGCCTGCGCACCGCACCGGAGCTCAAGTTCGTGTACGACGACGGCGCCGACCGCTCGACGCGGGTCGAGGAGCTCCTCGCGGAGATCGAGGTCGAGAAGCGCGGGCGGGGAATTTAGCCTCTGCGGCAAATTACCTCAGACGCGTCACGTACCAGGCGCCTCGCCAGGCCGTCATCTCGCGGATCGGGAGCGTGTGGGTCCGACCGTCGACGACGAAGCTGAGCCGAGACCCGTGAACGACCCACAGCGCCTTCTTCCAGCCGTGGCGGCGCGTCGTCGCCTGGGCCAACGCGTGTCCCACTTCGAGCGAGGCGAACTTCGCGCGATCCAGGTCGTGATGATGCCGCGACAGCGCGTGCACCGCCTTCCGGAACGGGGTCGCGGCGTGCGTGTCCCAGTCCTTGCCGGGGTCGCCCGCGTCGCGCGTCGCCAGCCACGCGTCGCGCGGGAAGAGGATGTCGTTCGCCAGGTCGGCCTCGTCCTTGCCGATCGCCTCGAGCAGGTGCCGAGCGCGCTCCGTGAGCTCGTCGCTCGAGCTCGGCGGGATGGCGTCGTCCGGCGGACCGGCCTCCACGAGCGTCGCCGCGGTCACCGCCGGCGCGCCGGCCTCGGCGTCCCCGACGGCGGCATCCTTGCTGCCCGCATCCGTGCCGCCCGCGTCGGCACTCCCCGGGCCCAGCCCATGACAGCCGCAGAGCATCCACGCGACGACGGCGATTGCCCCCGAGATGCGCAGGCCGCCCATCAGGCGAGCATCGGCAGCGTCACGAGATCCACGTGCAACACCTCGCTGAACGCCTTGATCTCCGCCAGGCACGACTCCGTCGGCCGCGACAGGAGCCGCAGCTTGGCACACGCGGCCGCGCCCCCCTCGAAGACCGTGTTCGTGACCTCCTCGACGTTGATCCCGTGCCGCTTGAGCACCGAGAGCACGTTCGCGAACGTCCCCACCTTGTCCATCATCCGGATGACGAGCTGGAAGCGCGCCGCCGCCGACGACGACACGTTGACCACGTTGGGCACAGTCGCCTCGAGCAGGAAAGATCGGATGATGCGCACCGTCTCGGTGGCGATCGAGAGCTGCGCCTGATCGGTGGCCGCGGCGATGTGGGGCGTGCCGTACACGAGCCCTCCGGAGGGGAACGAGCGAAAGATCTCCGGACTGGGAAACGTGCGCGTACCGCGCGGCTCGTCCGGATAGATGTCGAGGCCGACGCGCATCCCCCGCTTCTCGGCCGCTTCCATGAGCGCCCCGTGGTCCGCGAGGTCGGCGCGCGCGGTGTTGATGAAGGTCGCGCGGTCGGGGAGCGCGGCGAGAACGCGCCGGTTCACGATGTGCCGCGTCCGGTCGGTCAACGCGAGGTGGACCGTGAGGATCTGGCTACGCGACGCGAGCTCCTCGAGCGACGCCGCATGGCCGATGCCCATCTCGGTCGCGCGAGCCGACGTCAGCGACCGACTCCACCCGACCACGTTGAGACCGAAGGCCCGCGCGCGATGGGCGACCTCCCGGCCGATGGCGCCCAGCCCGGCGACGCCGAGCGTCTTGCCGGTGAGCCCCTCGGCCTTGCCGTACTCCTGCCTCTCCCATTTGCCCGCGCGCAGGGAAGCCACGGCGTCGGGGATGCGTCGATCGAGCGCCACCATCAAGCCGAAGACGAGCTCGGCGACCGCCGAGGCGTTCTTGCCCGGACAGTTGGCGACGTAGATGCCCCGCTTGCTCGCGGCCCTCACGTCGATCGTCCCGAAAGCGGCGCCCGCGCGCACGATGAGGTTCAGCTCCTTCGCGTTGTCGATGGCCGTCGACGTGACGTCGGTCGACCGCACGACGAGGATGCCGAAGCCGGGCAATCGCTTCTCGAGGCTCTCCTTCGTCAGCTCGGGTTCGTACACGACCTCGATGGGCAGCGTTCCGAGCTCTTCGATGGCTCGTGGGTGGAGTTTGTCCGCGATGAGAAGCCGCATTGCCGGCGCCGATGCTAGCCGAATCGCTGGCGAGGCGCCTCACCGGCGGGCTGTCGGACCGATGGTGCGCGGGCGGTCCCCGATGCGCACCATCGGCAAGCCGCCGTCTGCCGATTCGACGAGCAGCGGGCCGAGTGACGCCTGGGCGTGCGGACTGAACTTCGCTTCGTAGGGGCCTCCGCGCGCGTCGCGCTTGACGGTCGCGTAGAGCGCGCTGTCGCTCCCGATGCGCGTCGCCTCCGGGTCCCACGCGGCCTCGGTGCCGTCCGAGAGGATGAGGACGATCTGGGCGGCCTCGACGCGCAGCGCCGAGACGAAGTACGGCGCGTCCTCGACCGTGAAGTACGTCCAGTCGTAGCCGTTCGTGAGGATGTACCGGCCGTCGTCCGGGTGGCGGCTTATCCACGAGTGCAGCCCTGCGGCCAGGCCGGCGTGCTCGACCGGCTTGCCCTCGTGCCAAAAGCGCCCGCGCGCGTCGAGCCGCAACGTACTCTCTCGCGACCGGCCTTCAGGTGCCGGAAAGCGGAAGAATTCGGGATGGTCGCCAGGTCTCATGGGCCCTCGCTTGACGTACCAGGAAGCCGCGCCTAAAGAACCTTGGTTTCAAAATAATTTGAAAGTTGTTACGGAGGCTCTCGTTGGCCTGGGACGGCATTGGGGCGTTCGTTCGAGGGCTCGAGCAGCAGGGTGAGCTCGTGCGTGTGACGCGCCGGGTGGACCCATACCTCGAAGTGGCCGCGATCGGCGACCGCGTGATGAAGTCGGCAGGCCCCGCGCTCCTCTTCGAGGACGTGGGAGGCTCGCGTTTCCCCCTCCTCATCAATGCCTTCGGATCGAGACGGAGAATGTCGCTCGCGCTCGGCGTCGACGACCTCGAAGAGCACGCCCGCGCCATCGCCGAGCTCGTCGTCGCGCGCGCCCCGTCGAGCGCACGCGAGCTCGCGCACCTCGCCCTCAAGCTCCCCGAGCTGGCCCACATCCCGCCGCGCCCGGCCTCGCGGGTGCCGTGCCAGGAGGTCGTTGACACCGGCGACGCCGTCGATCTCGACGCGCTCCCGATCCTCACGTGCTGGCCGCGCGACGGCGGTCCGTTCATCACCCTTCCCCAGGTCGTCACGCGCGACCCCGAGACGGGCACGCGCAACGTCGGCTGCTACCGGATGCAGAAGCTCGACCGCCGCAGCACCGCCATGCACTGGCAGGTACACAAGACCGGAGCGCGTCACTTCCGCCGTGCGAAGGAGATGGGCCTTCGGCGCCTCGACGTCGCGGTGGCGCTCGGCGGTGATCCGGCGCTCACGTACGCGGCCACGGCGCCCCTGCCCGACGGCATCGACGAGTGGATGTTCGCCGGCTTCCTGCGCAAGCGCGCCGTCGGCACCGCCAAGTGCAGGACGGTCGACCTCGAAGTCCCCGCCGACGCCGACTTCGTCCTCGAAGGGTACGTCGATCCGCAGGCCGATCTCATCGACGAAGGCCCCTTCGGCGACCACACGGGCTATTACACCCCCGTCGATCGGTTCCCTCGCTTCCACGTCACGGCGGTCACCCGCCGCGCGGACGCCGTGTTTCCCGCCACGCTCGTGGGCCCGCCGCCGATGGAAGACGCGTGGCTCGGCAAGGCCACCGAGAGGCTCTTCCTCCCGCTGCTCCGGATGCTTTTCCCCGAGGTCGTCGACATGAACCTCCCCGTCGAGGGGGCGTTCCACAACCTGGTCCTCGTCTCGATCAAGAAGCAGTACCCGTACCACGCGGCGCGCCTCGCCCACGGCCTCTGGGGGTCCGGCCAGATGTCGTTCTCGAAGGTCATCTGCGTGCTCGACGAAGACGTCGACGTGCAGGACGTCGGGCAGGTCGCGTGGCGCCTGCTCGCCAACCTGGACCCGAAGCGCGACTTCGCCTTCGTCGACGGTCCCATCGATCAGCTCGATCACGGCGCGAACCAGGCGCTCTGGGGCGGCAAGGTGTGCATCGACGGCACGCGCAAGTGGAAGGAAGAGGGGTACACGCGCGAGTGGCCCGAGCCCTGCCGGATGAGCGCGGAGGTCGAGGCGCGGGTGGATGCGATGTGGCCCGAGCTCGGCATCGGCGCGGCCCGGCCAGCCGAGGCGTCTCTCAACGGCATTCACGGCGGCTCCGCTGTCGCGCGCGTCCTCGCGGCGGCGCGCGAGCTCATGGCAAGGGCGCGCCCGTGACGAGCACACCGATCGCCGACCTCGGCGGCCGCCGGGGAGAAGAGGCCGCCCACGGCAGCGCGGCCCGCACCATGTTCGATCGGATCGCGCCGACGTACGACGTCCTGAACCGGCTCCTGTCGGCCGGGGTCGACAGGCGCTGGCGCGCGCGAGCGGTCCGCGAGACCGCCACGGCTCCGGCGGGCCCCCTGCTCGATCTCTGCGCCGGGACGATGGACCTCACCGAGATGCTCGCCGCCGCGCGGCCCGGCGACAGGCTCGTCGCGGTCGACTTCTCTCCGGCCATGCTCGACGCCGGCAGGCACAAGGCTCGCCGCGCGGAGGTCGTCGTCGCGGACGCGACCGCCCTTCCGTTCGAGGCCGGGACGTTCGCGGGCGTCGTCTGCGGCTTCGGGATGCGCAATCTCGCCGACCCAGTCGCGGGCGTCCGCGAGGTGCGTCGCGTGCTCCGGCCTGGCGGCGTGTTCGTCACGCTCGAGCTCTTTCGTCCCACGCTCCTAGCGACGCGCGCCTTCCACGGGCTCTACGCGAGCGTCGTCCTGCCGGCCGTGGGCGGCTGGATTTCAGGGGACCGGACGGCGTACCGGTACCTGTCGCAGAGCATGGCCGGCTTTCTGACCCGACAGGAGTACGAGCGCATCGTGATGGATGCCGGCTTCGCTCGCGTGGTCGGGACCGATCTCACCCTCGGCATCGCGTCGATCGTGCGCGCGCAGGTGGCTCCGTGAAGCGCAAGATCGTCGTCGGCATCACCGGCGCGAGCGGGGCGCCCTATGCGAGGCGGCTGCTCACGGTCCTACGCGAGAGAAAGGACGTCGAGCTCGGCGTCTGCGCCTCGCGCACGGCGGCGGAGGTGTGGGCCCTCGAGTGCGGCGGCGACCTGCGCGAGGCCGCCGGCGGGCCCGTATGGGGCATCAGTGACTACAAGGCCCCCTTCGCCAGCGGCAGCGCCGGGTGGCACGCCATGGCCGTCGTTCCCTGCTCGATGGGCACCGCCGCGAGGATCGCCCACGGCATCTCCGACACGCTTCTGACGCGCGCCGCCGACGTGATGATGAAGGAGCGTCGTACGCTCGTGGTGGTCCCGAGGGAGACGCCGCTCAGCCTCGTGCACCTGGAGAACCTCACGCAGCTCGTGCGATCGGGAGCCGTCGTCCTGCCCGCGATGCCGTCGTTCTACGGCAAGCCCGCCACGCTGGACGACGCCATCGACACCGTGGTCGGGCGCGTGCTCGATCACCTGGGCGTCGAGCACGATCTGCTGCGTCGCTGGGGGTCGTCGTGAGCGCGCTCGTCGATCGGGCGATCGAGGGGGCAGGGCTCTCCGACGTCCTCGCGGCGCGTCGGGATGGCGGCCTCTCGGCTGGTCACCTCGCTCGCCTGCGCGCGGCCGACCTTCTGGCCCTCGGCGCGATCGCGGACCGGGTGCGCACCGACGAGGTCGGCCCGGAGGTACGCGTCTACACGGGCGGGGGCGGCGACGTCGACGCCCGCCTCCTCACGTTCCCGCGCGCGGGGGAAGAGCTCACCGGGCTCGAGCTCCTGCGCGAGATCGCCGTCGCCCGCGTGACCGGCCCCCACGGGGCGCGCATCCGCGTCGACTGGACGAGCTGCGGGCTCGAGCTCGCGCAGGTCGCCCTCGGCTTCGGCGCCAGCGAGCTCGCCGGGCGCATCGCGACCAAACGAGGTCTCCCCATCGCGGAGGGCGAGCTCGCGGGCGTCGGCAAGAAGAGCCAGCTCGAGTCGGCGCAAGTCGTCAAGGCGCGCGAGCTCGCGGGCTTCGTGAAGCGGGCGGGGCGCATCCCCGTGTTCGTCGACCCCGATGGCGCCGAGCAGGTGCGCGACGCGATTCGACCCCAGGAGGAGGCACCGTGACCCTCGACGCCATCCGCGACAAGCTCCGCACCCGCGAGCGTCTTTCGTTCGACGACGGGCTCGCGCTCTTCGCCCACCCCGACGTGGTCGCCGTCGGTCAGCTCGCCAACGAGGTTCGCGAGGGGCTCCACGGCGACCGCACGTACTTCAATCGCAACATGCGGATCGAAGTGACCAACGTCTGCGTCGCCTCGTGCCTGTTCTGCTCGTTCGCGAAGCTCGAAGAGGGCGCTCCGGGCGCGCACACGATGAAGCTCGAGGAGGCGTGGGGCGAGCTCGAGGCGAGGCTCGACGATCCGCCCGCCGAGATCCATATCGTCAACGGCCTGCACCCCGGCCTGCCGTTCTCGTACTACGAGGAGCTCCTCTCGGGCTTCAAGCGAATCAAGCCCGACATCCACATGAAGTGCTTCACGGCGGTCGAGATCCACTTCTTCGCCACGCACTACGGGATGACGTACGTCGAAGTGCTCGAGCGCCTGAGGCGGGCCGGCCTCGACAGCCTCCCCGGGGGAGGCGCCGAGATCTTCCACCCGGATGTGCGATCACGCATCTCGCACGACAAGGCTACGGCCGACGAGTACCTCGAGGTCCACCGCGTCGCCCACGGCATCGGGATGAAGACCAACTCCACCATGCTCTACGGCCACATCGAAACGTTCGAGCATCGCGTCGACCACCTGATGCGCCTGCGGGGGCTACAGGACGAGACGGGCGGCCTGCAGGCGTTCATCCCCCTCGCGTTTCATCCCGACGGCAACGGCATGCGCAACCTGCCCGCGCCCACCGCCGTCGATGCGCTGCGTACGGTGGCCGTCTCGCGCCTCTTGCTCGACAACGTCCCGCACGTGAAGGCCTACTGGGTCAGCATGACTCCCGAGGTCGCCCAGATCGCGCTCCGCTTCGGCGCGGACGATCTCGACGGGACGATCGTCCACGAGACGATCTACCGCGCCGCCGGGTCGAGGTCGCCGAGCGGGCTGACGGTCGACAACCTGGTCAGGCTCATCCAGGAAGCCGGCCGCATTCCCGTCGAACGCGACACCTTCTACAGCGTCGTCCGAGAGTACCCTCGCGCGACGCTCCCCGAGGCCGCGCTCAAGGTGCGCGATCGCAACGCCAACAAGCATCTGGAGGTGCTGTCGTGACCGCAAGAGACAGCGGCGACCGCCTGCGCGTCGCAGCGGTCGCGTATCTGAACGCCCGCCCGCTCTACGAAGGCCTCGATCGCGAGCCCGCCTCGGCACGCGTACGGCTCGACTGCGCCTCGCCGAGCGAGGTCGCGCGGAGCGTCGCGGAGGACGAGGTCGACGTGGCCCTCATGCCCGTCGCGGCGGCGGCGTCCGTGGGCGACCTGCGCCTCGTGCGGGGCTGCGCGATCGGTTCGCGGGGGGCCGTGAGGAGCGTCGTGCTCGTCGGCGACCGCCCCGTCGATTCGCTCGAAGAGCTGGCGGTGGATCTATCGTCCCGGACGAGCGTCGTCCTCGCGCGCCTCGTCCTCCGTGCGCGGAATGCGGGCCGCGAGCCCCGGCTCCTCGGGAGCACGCCCCGCGAGGCGATCGCGGGGGTCCGAGGGGTGCGCGGCGCGCTCGTCATCGGCGATCCGGCGCTCGAGATCGAAGGCCGCTTCCCGTTCACGCTCGATCTCGGGCTCGCCTGGTGGGAGATGACGGGGCTGCCGTTCGTCTTCGCGGCCTGGTGCGGGCGGCAGGGGGCGCTCTCCGTCGACGACGAGCGGCTGCTCCAGGACGCCCGGCTCGAGGGGCTCGCGCGGCGCGACGCGATCGCGGACGCCCACGCCGAACGGACCGGCCAGCCGGCGGCGTCGCTGCGCTCCTATCTGCACGACGCCGTTCGCTACGACCTCGGCGACGAAGAGCGCCGCGGGCTCGAGCGCTTCTACGACGACGCGGCGAAGGGCGGCCTCCTGCCCAGGGCCGACGTCCGCTTCTTCGACGACGACCGCCACAAGGTCTTCCCGGTCGAGTCCCTCGACACCCTCCTCGCGCGCGCCGCCGAGGGCGATCGCCTGAGCGCCGCGGAGGGCGAGCGCCTCGTCGCCGACGCCTCGCTCTTCGACCTCGGGCTCGCGGCCGACGCCGTCCGGCAGAGGAAGCACCCGCACCAGGTCGTGACGTACATCGTCGACCGCAACGTCAACTACACGAACGTCTGCACGACGAGCTGCCGCTTCTGCGCGTTCTACCGTCCGCTGGGCCACCCCGAAGCGTGGGTGCTCTCGCGCGATCAGCTCGCGCAGAAGCTGAAAGAAGTGGTCGACGCGGACGGCGTGCAGATTCTGCTCCAGGGAGGCCTGCACCCGGAGCTCCGCATCGAGTGGTACGAAGACCTCTTCCGCTGGATCAAGAGCGAGTTCCGCCTCGGCCTGCACGCGCTGTCGCCCGAGGAGATCTTGCACATCGGGCGCCTGGAAGGGCTGAGCGTCCGCGCCGTTCTCGAGCGGCTGCACGCCGCGGGGCTCGACAGCGTGCCGGGCGGGGGCGCCGAGATCCTGGTCGACCGGGTGCGCCGGAAGATCGCGAAGGCGAAATGCACGAGCGACGAGTGGCTCGGCGTGATGCGCGTCGCCCACCACATGGGGCTCCGCTCGAGCGCGACGATGATGTACGGCACCGTCGACACCGCGCGCGACCGCATCGGTCACCTCGTCAAGATTCGCGATCTACAGGACGAGACGAGAGGGTTCACGGCGTTCTTCTGCTGGGACTTCCAGCACGAGCGCGGCACGCGGATCGAGTCCGGAGACAGCGGGACCGTCCTCTACCTGCGCCAGCAGGCCGTCGCCCGCATCCTCCTCGACAACGTCGACCACGTCGGGGCCTCGTGGGTCACGCAGGGGCCCGAGGTAGGCCAGGTGGCGCTGCGCTTCGGGGCGGACGACTTCGGCAGCGTGATGTTCGAGGAGAACGTCGTGTCGAGCGCCGGGACGACCTTTTGCATGAACGCCGAGTCGATGGAAAGGCGCATCCGCGCCGCGGGCTTCAAGGCCGCGCGCCGCAACGTGCGCTACGACTGGCTCACCCAGCCCGTGTGAATTCTGCGATGCGCGCCGTCCATGCGGACGTGTTGGTCACTGGAGACGCGGCGCCGATCCGCGACGGCGCGGTCGTGGTCGACGCCCGCGGAGTCGTGGTCGACGTGGGCCGCGCGGACGACGTCCTGCCGCGCCATGCGGGGGCGGCGGTCGAGCGGGTGCGCGGCGTTCTGCTCCCCGGCCTCGTGAACGCGCACACCCACCTGGAGCTCAGCGCGCTTCGAGGGCAGGTCCGCGGGGGGGCGGGCTTCGTTCCTTGGGTCGACGAGATGCTCGGGATACGGGCGGAGAGCCAGCCGGAGGAGGACGTGGCGGCGATCGACCGCGCGATCGACGAGCTCGACGCCTTCGGCACCGCCGCGGTCGGCGAGGTCACGAACTCGCTCGTCGCGGTCCGCGGGCTGGTGCGGCGAAACATCGCCGGAAGCATCTTCCACGAGGTCTTCGGCATCGCGCGAGAGCCTCTCGAGCAGCGCATCGCCGATCTTCCGCGAATGGTGGAGGAGAGCGTCGGCGCGTGGCCCACCACGGACCTCGCCTACGCGCCCTCGCCGCACACGCTCTACACGACGCACGCCGACGTCGTCCGCCGCCTCGTGCGTGACGCCAGAGAGGGGGGCCTGCGCGCGAGCCTCCATCTGGCCGAGCACGCCGCAGAGCGCCGCTTCCTCGAGCACGGCGACGGTCCCGTCGCCGACTGGTACGTGGCGCGGCTGAAGCTCCCTCGCGAGCTCATCGAGTGGCCGGGCAAGCCTTCCGTCGCGCTCGCGGACGATCTGGGCGCCCTCGGGCCGCACGTCCTCTGCGTTCACCTCACGGACGCCCGCCCCGAAGAGCTGGACCTCGTGGTGCGTCGCGGGGCTTCGGTCGTCTTCTGCCCGCGCTCCAACCTTCACATCGAGACGAAGCTGCCGCCGTTGATCGCGGCGCGCTCCGCCGGCTTGCTGCCCGCGCTCGGCACGGACTCTCTCGCGTCGAATGCGTCGCTCGACGTCCTGGCCGAGGCGCGCGCGCTCGCCGATCGCTTCCCCACGGTGCCGGCGCGCGACCTCGTTCGGATGGCGACGTGGGAGGGGGCGCGCGCGCTCGGACGCGACGACCTCGGACGAGTGGCGAAGGGCGCGCGGCCCGGCCTCTTCGCCGTCGAGGGAACCCCCGGCGACGACGGCTGCGCCTTCGTCCTCGCCAGCCTGCGGGCGCCCCGCCGGTGGATCGTGCGTCGCGGGCCGGAGGAGCAGGCGTGACGCTCCTCAGTCGCGTCCGCACGTACGGCTCGCTCGTGGCGTTCGCGCACACGGTCTTCGCCTTGCCGTTCGCGGCGAGCGCGGTGGTGCTCGCGCTCGGCGTTCCGCACGTGCCTCTCACGGCGGCGCGCCTCGCGGCGATGCTCGCGTGCATGGTGTCGGCGCGAACGAGCGCGATGGCGTTCAACCGCTGGGCGGATCGGCACTTCGACGCGAAGAACCCACGCACCCGGTCGCGCCACGTCCCCGCGGGAACCGTGAGCCCCCGCGAGGCGCTCCTGCTCGCCGCGCTGTCGGCGGGCGCGTTCCTCGTCTTCGCCGCGACGCTCGGCTTCTGGCCGTCGGTGCTGGCGCCCGGGGTTCTCGCGATCCTGCTCGGCTACTCGTACGCGAAGCGCTTCACGTGGGGCGCGCACGCCTGGCTCGGCGTCGCGCTGGCGCTGGCGCCGGGGGGAGCGTGGCTGGCGATGGGGGCGACGCCGGGAGCGGGGATCGTCGCGCTGATGGTCGCCGTGGTCGGCTGGCTCCTCGGGTTCGACATTCTGTACTCGCTGCAGGACGAGGGCTTCGACCGCGAGGTCGGCCTCCGTTCCATTCCGGCGCGCTTCGGGGTGGACGGCGCCCTTCGCATCAGCGCGGGAGCGCACGTGGTGGCCGTCGCGGCGCTGGCGACGTGCGGGCTCGCGCTGCACCGCGGGCCGACGTACGCGGTGGCGGTGGCGACGACCGCGGCGCTCCTCGTCTACGAGCAATCGCTGGTGAGGCGGCGCGGCCTCGCGGCCATCGACAAGGCGTTCTTCGACGTGAACGCGTGGGTGAGTGTCGCCTTCTTCGTGCTCGTCACGGTCGACGCGTTCGTCCCCCGCTTTCTCGCCCGCTGAGGGGGTAAGAGGTTAGCCTCGCCCGCGATGCGCGGTCTCGTCGTGCTTGCGCTCGTGTGCGCGACCAGCGGTTGCCGGGAGAAGGAGACCCCGCGCCGCACGCTTCCGCCGCCTCCGGCGACCGTGATCGCGCCGCCTGCGAGCGCCGATCCGCCGCCGGTGGCGACCCCCTCCGAGCTCCCGCCGCCCCCGCCTGCTTGCGCCGACGCCGGCTCGCCGGAGTGCCCGACGTACGAGAGGTACGTGAATCACCGCTACGCGTTCTCGGTGGACGTGCCGTCGTTCTTCGTGAAGAAGGGAGCGGACGCGGACGGAAGGGGGCAGCCGTTCGAGTTCGGGTCGAAGGCGCGCGTCCGGGCGTGGGCGATGTACGACAGCCCCCCGAGGCCCGAGAGCCCGCCGATGACGGCCGCGGAGCTCTACGGCGACTGGACGCGGCGCGACAACGTGACCTTCAAGACGCTGGCGATGAACACGTGGGTGGTGCGTGGCTCCGAGCACGGGCGACTTTACTATTCACGGTCGATGCTCGCTGACGGCATCATCACGACGATCGAGGTTTCGTACGACCCGGCGCTCGCGGACGCGTTCGAGCCGATCGTCGGGCGTATGGGTGCTTCGCTGATGACGATTCCCGGCGAAGGTGTCCGGGAGAAGAAGGGGCGCCAGGACGCGAGGGACGCCAAGGCGGATTGAGCGGGGGCGGGGCGCGGGCTCCGAGAGAGGGTGAGCCGCCAAGGCGCGAAGGCGCGAAGTGAGAGGAAGGGGTGGGTTCCTGCGAGCCGGGGGCGGGGGCCTGCTGAGGGGGAGTGCGTTCTCGCGACTCGGGAGAGGGGTCCTGCAGAGGAGGCGGGGGCTCCCGCGATTCGGGAGTGGGCTCCCGATGGGGAGGAGGGCTCGCCTGCGACCCGGGGGTGGGGTCCCGCAGAGGGGGGGTGGGCTTCTGCGGGCCGGGAGCGGGTTCCTCCGGCGCAGGAGTGGGGCCCTCGTCGCGGGGTCCAGCGCATGCTTCGGGCACTGCCTCGCTGACTGGACTCTGGCCGCGCGCGCGATGCGCCGCGCGCGGCCCGACGCGGTCTACCGAATGAGCCGCGTCATCATCGCGACGAAGTGATCCGCGTGCACGAGCACCGCCTCGAGCGCGCCGGCCTCGGCATCGCCTGCCGCGATCGCAATCTCGACCGCCGCCGCCGCTTCCCCCGCCTCGGCC
>Ga0182018_10003139_pt1 | contig 15259 bp, 15 predicted proteins | sample 812P2MmetaG_FD_120490 | JGI IMG/M metagenome (GOLD analysis project Ga0182018, IMG submission 120490) | Permafrost microbial communities from Stordalen Mire, Sweden - 812P2M metaG | ecosystem: Environmental > Terrestrial > Soil > Wetlands > Permafrost | place: Sweden: Stordalen | collected...
CGCTTCCACTCATTAAAGCGGTGGCACGGGCAAACGCCTGGATGGAAAGGCTGCTGTCGGGTGAAATTTCTACCTTGGAAGAATTGGCATCCGAGACAGGCTTCACCAGGCGGTACATCAGCCGGACGCTGCGAAGCTCATTTCTGGCACCGGACCTCATAGAAATGATTCTCGATGGCCTTCAGCCACCGGAGCTGACCGTGAGAAGATTGATGGCTGGCTTCCCGGTTGATTGGCCCGCACAAAGACTCATGTTGAAGTGTAGTTCCACCTAGACCTAGAGGCATGACACCGGCATGCTTCACGGCCGGCCCCCCTTGTGGATGAGAATCTTCGGACACAGCTGTAATGTCAAGATCCGGCCCAACTCAGTAGGGGATGGTTAGGCTCCGGGGGCCGCCTTCCCAGTGCGGGTTGCGCCGCGATCGATAACCAGCAACGAAAGAAAACTTTCTTGCGCTGGGGAAACCAGAAATTGGCTTGAGCCAAACCGGACCTAGCCTTGGGGACCCGGCAAAGCAAAATTGTCAGACGCGCTTCGCTTAATGAGACTATGCTCCTTCAAAGAATTCGAAGAGTACTGTTAGTTCGAATCCAGCTCCCTCCGCCATACAGTCTGTAAAAGCAGCTCCGTTTCCGAGCAAAGCCCAAATCTAGTCAAAATCCCCGCATTTCGCCCAGATCCGGACCCGGAAAGGGACTGGAGAATGAGTTCCACATTCTACGAGAGCGCCAATATTGCCGATTCTCTCCGGTCCCCTGTAGCGCGGTCCCTTTCCGGCGATCAAACGCTGGACTCGCCGGCAAATGGGCAAATTCCGCCTAACAGTCTAGCGGGCACATTGGCATTCAATCGGAGAGGCTTCGGGAACGAAGTCTACCAGACCGCCTCTGCCTAGACCGCGAAGACATCGCAGGCGGTACATCCTCGGCAATTCGGTCAAAGTGGTCGAGCGTCATTATTCGCCGTGGGCCCAGCAGAGACAGGACGCACTTGAAGCTGCGGTGAAAGGGACGTGCACCAAAATACTTCAGATAGTCCACTCACCAAACGTCAATCGCCTCAAAGCAACGTAGTGCGGACGGTTCGTAAGCATCAAAATAAGCGCCGATGCTGCTGTCGTGTATTGGCCCTTGGTACCCACCGGAGCATCGACGGGACCTTTTGCAGAGAAATCGAGATTTGCACAAATATCCTTCACCTTCTGATCATTGAAGGACTGATGAACATTGTGCGCAAATTCGTTTCGGACCTTACGCAGACGCTCACACTCCCGATACTCTCGCTCAGATATTAGTCCCAACGAATAAGCGGCAATGACCCTCGCCGAGAAGGTTCCCAGAGGGGCATTGAATCCGGTCAATAGCTTAGGAGTTTCGGCTTTATTGAGCAAAAACGCGAGAATTGTCTTTTCAAGAATATCGTCGAGCATCGCCACCGAAACAAGTACCGCTCCGCGATCCGATTCCTTGTTGAGAACATCTAGAAAAGCGACGAAATCTTTGAGGTGGGGAGTCGTTTCATTAAACGGTTTACGTTCCACAGTCGTGGCCTCGATGGTGTAGTATCTCATCGCCGGGGACCGGGGATGTTCTGGTGGCGTTCGTTGTTTGAAGACCTTAAAAAGTCTAGACGGCGCCCTGGTGTTCCTTCGGCGGGTCGACCGTCCGACCGGCGCCAGGCGTTCTTAGGATTATTCTTGCGGCGCGAGGTGATTTTTGTCGGGCGTGTTTTAGATGGGAAAAGGGTCGCCAGCACATCTAGGATTGGCTTGCGGTCCTTGGCCCCAGCGATGATCTGCAACCCGAAAGCACGGGCGGCGTCGGGCAATTCGTTCATCTGAGCCTCGGCGTTTGGGCCAAATGCAGTGTCGATTAAAACATCGCCCTTAGCGTGCCGAACAAGTACGCCGGAGACGGTGCTGTCCCAGACCTTTGTATCGCGAAGTCCTGCGCCCCCCATGGCGCCATCCATAGTGGCCGCGGATGTCTCCAGCCAACAGGCCTGCGGCTTGTCCGTTGGACTCTGGGCGGCTGCGGAGCCGGTGATCAATAAGGCTGCGGCAGCTATAAGCATCATCTTCATGCGAATCCTCTTAAGTAGTTGTGGCTTCGGTAGCGCGACGTTACCGATCACCAACTTCCATGTCTCCGGCAGCTCAGCATCAATTCGTCTGAAGAAACGCCAGAAGTTCTTTGTTGATCACGTCCGCGTCGGTAGTGCACAAGCCGTGAGGTGCACCCGGGATGATCTTTAGCTGTGCCCCTTTTACCAACTTCACGGCGAGCACTGACGCGTCTTCGATAGGTACGATCTGATCCGCGTCTCCGTGGATGAAGAGAGTCGGAACATCGACCATACTCGGCAAGACCGTTTATATTGCCGATTCTCTCCGGTGCCCTGTAGCGCGGTCCCTTTCCTGCGATCTTGCACAAATATCCTTCACCTTCTGCTATGTCGGGCGCCTCCAGAGGATTGAAGACGCCGCCAATCGCTTTCCTGTGGCAGGGCAGCCGCTTAAGATTCTTTTGGAGCGGCCGCCGAAACACCTGCTCGTTCATGAAAAGGCTCTAGCGCCTCCTCGAAGGGATCCGCACAAGCCGCGGCGAATGAGAACCTCAAGCTCCGATATGAAAGCAGCGCCGCCAGAGAAAGCCATCGCGCACTATAGCTATCCGCCATCGCGAGCTTCCTAGGCTACGTGCGCGTCTCTCTCGTTTCCGTGGGTACAGTACGAACGCTCCTAGGGGCATTTGCGCGCGATTTTCGGGCCTTTTACTGCAAGAGGAGTTTGGCCAGCTGGGTGCGTGCGAGCAGTGCTAAACTTTCACCCCTGAGGACAATCACCTTGAACTACCGGCTAAAAGTTTCGCAGGGAGAATTGGCTGGATCGTTTCTGAGCCGCCTAGACGTCTTCAGAGGCGGAGTTCCTTTTCAGGTCACCAACTGGTCCGGGGTTTTGGCTCACCTCGAGAGCTATGAGTTTCGCCCCACGTTTGTTGCCGACGAGGAGGGCGCTTGGCGATCCATGTCGGTGGAGGCTGCCGAGCGGTTCCAAGCAATTTTGCACTATTTAGGGATTGAGTCGGAGATTGTCCCTGTAGAGCCTCCGGTTCGGCAACAAGGTCCCGCGCCGTCGCGCGCTACCTAGGCGCCCTGCCCGCTTTGGGCATCCGGTGAGGGGTAGCCGGGCGAGAGATGCGCATACCGCATCGTCATCTTGAGCGATTTGTGGCCGAGCAACTGAGACACCGGGAACAGATCCGCGCCCTGCATCACCAGCCAAGACGCATGGGTGTGGCGCAGCGAATGAAACGAGAGGCCCTCGAAACCGAGCCACCTGCGAATTTCTCCGAAGGCGGGTAAGCGCCTATGCTTGCCACTCTTTCCGGTTCTGCTTGCCGGGCCGGTGCGCCTACAAGTACCTAAGCCCAAACCCCAAAACTAAGCGGCCTGATCCCAGTCTAGAATCGTTCAAAGTGAAATACGGGTTGTCGCTGCCGGCCATAGGAGTAGCGGCCATGCCAGAAAGAAAACTCATCGCAGACGAAAGCATCAAGGGATACGTGTGCGACGTTTGCGGTTGGGCATGGCCTACTTCGATGCTTTTTGTCGGAAGCTCACCTGAGCAAACCATGCTTCGGGCCTTCTACGCACACGACTGTTCCGACTATCCGCCGCCACGCCCAAAGCTGCCAGCCATGAAGCCAGAATGACTCGAGAGCGATCCAGCCCGCAGTTCAAACAGGTTGACAGTCGAGATGGGGCTAGCGCAATGTTATTCGCAGCCGTACTCACGGCATTAGGAGCCCGAACAAGACCCACCTCCGCGCGGCAGGTTCCGGCTAGACTGCCGGGAAAACTCCTAAAAAAGCCACTAGAAGCAGCTAGTGGCTTTTCTCTTACCGTGCCTGGGCTGACCAGAGCGAATTGTGAGGAAACATCCGTTGGAAGTAGCAGGTGTGCGCTGGCTCGGCAAGGTGTCCGGACTCCTTCGGCTTGGTCAACAGTGCCCCCTGTGCACGTCGATCCTGTTCACCGAAGCAGAGTATCAATCGCGTGATCGTTTGCTAACCCTTTTGTCTTTACGTCCGGTTCGTTGCGTCAACTGTTTTCGCCGGTATTACTGTTTTGCCAGAGCAGATCAATTCGGCGCCAGGAAACCCGATCAACCGTAGTCCCTTTGCGGGCCGGTTTGTCTTGCATGTGAGGGAGCGTCATCCGCCTGCGCCCTTACGGGCCGGCAGCTCCGCTTATGCGCACACATGCGTTCGTTGGCCGCGTCCCTCTCGTCCAACGCATTTTGCTTAAGCTGTGCACGTTGCCGGGCTTGCCAACCCACGAGTTCAGCATCTTGCGACAGCAAGAGGCAATGACCGACTTTGGGAAAGTTGCCATCCCCAAAGTCTGATTTGCTCGAGACAATCATTGGTTAAGGATAGATATCATGGAGCGTACTGAGATCGATCACGAGTCACGCCATCAAGAGATATGGAGAGCTCTATCTACGGTCTGCGATCCGGAACTGGACGAGGCGGTTACAGAACTGGGCTTCATCCAGGAAGTATCCATCGGCCCAGATGGAGATGTCTGGGTAAGGTTTCGCCTCCTAACCTTTTGGTGCTCTGCCAACTTCACATATCTGATGGCAAGCGATATGCGTGATGCGATTGCTCGTTTGGCTTGGACGCGGGAGATCAGTATGCAGCTGATAGACCACTTCGTCTCGGCAGAGGTTAGTAGCGGGAGCTCTTCCGGTAAATCTTTCCGGGAGATTTTCCGGTTGAAGGCAAAGGAAGATCTCGAGGGTATCCGTTCAACCTTCCGCAGAAAATCCTTCCAAAGACGCCAAGAGGCTTTGCTTCGCCATCTGCTGGGCAGAGGTGAGACGATTCCTGATTTGTCGAGCATGTGTCTCGCTGAGCTCAACCAGCTTAACCTCGACAATGGGGGTGGTGCTTTTCGCACACGTTATATCCAGGCACGAACCGCGCTTGGTTTCTGCCCACATTCATCGGTACCTGCCTTTCATGATGTCCAGGGAAGGGCACTCGATCCTGGTGAGTTCGCCAATTACTTACAGCAACTTCGTCGCGTTCGCCTAAACACTGAAGTCGATGCAGAAATATGCCGTGGTTTACTCGCAGTGCGATCGGGCGCGAAACAAGAGGGCGCCCTTGTGCAGATCAAGGGCGCGATAGCTCGCGAAACAGCCGCAGCATTTGAACCTCCCGAATACCCTGTGGGCGTTCGATCCTTCAAGCCACCCGAGGCGTGCGCAGCGACTAACAGAGAATGCGGGGGGCTTTGATCGCGAGTCAATGAGTGAACTCCTCCGTAGACATCCGCGTTCTTCTTGTTCTACGGCTTGCGTCAGTTTTTGAGAATGGCGCCTATGGAATAGTCTTCGGTTATCGTTGTCCAAGTCCTAAGTTCAACCCAGTTTCCAGAGGAGAATATGATCCAAGCCTATTTTGAGGAGTGGTCAAGGCGTCCCGGTGATCGTGTGCGAATGGCGATTAGCACATCTCATACCAGAGTCCGCGCGGTGCTCGAACGTATCAGTTCTGGCCCTGGGTCCAAAGGCGAGTGTCGCGTTGATACCGAGAGTCTCGCAGATGTCTTCGATGTTACTGTTCCAGGTCGTCTTCAGAACACGAAGGTTGGGTCTTTTGCCACCCTGCCACTACCCTCTCAAAGACTTGAAGGCGCGCTGACTGTGCATTGTTGGGTATGGCCCACCGTTCCAGATCGAAGCAAGGAACAGATTGTCTGGTCTCTAGGTGACCCAAACGGGGGAGTATCTCTGGTACTGGTCAACGGAGGTATTGAGGTTCACGCGAAAGGCAGGTCCGAACCGCTCGTAATGGCCGGACTAACTATTAATCCACGCCGTTGGTATTCAGTGGCAGTGGGAATCGGTGAGGATGCAACGATCATCGATGTGGCGCTCGTCTCTGGTTGGTCCGTGAACTCGCGCAGCACAGCAGCCGGCGGAGGTGCTATGTTTTCACCGCCAGCGTGTTTGCTACTGGCCTGTAGCCAGAATGACCAGAACGGGTTCCCCGTCAACCTATTCAATGGGAAGATCGATACGCCTCGTATTTATGCAGGGAGCCTGACAGACATGCAACGGTTGGATTTGCACCGGCGTGGGCTCTGCGACCATCAGCCCGTTGCAAGCTGGCACTTTTCCCGGGACTGGGGCAGCCAGACAATCGCCGTCGACGCAGGCGGCGGCCCGAGCGGGACCATTTTCAACGGTGCGGAGCGCGGTGTCACTGGGCATAACTGGGATGGTACCCATGAGACGTTCCTCACTGCGTCTGAGCAATATGGAGCTGTGCAATTCCACGAGGACGACATAGTGGACTGCGCCTGGGACTATGATCTCGACTTTACGCTGCCGGCTAACCTGAAGAGTGGCGTATACGCAGTTAGACTCGAAGCCGGATCGGCCACCGATCGGCATCCATTTTTCGTGATGGCCGCGCCAAGCGATAGCGCTCCTCTACTGGTCCTGTTTCCAACCAATACTTATCTTGCTTACGGAAACAATCACCTGTCAGCCGGTGACATGTCTTCCTGCATGCCCCATGAGAAGGTTGTCCCCGAAGATGAGCAGCTTCTGTTCCGAGAACCCGGCTTGGGGCGATCCGTCTACGATGTTCATTCCGATGGAACTCCGGTCCGATATGCCAGCCGCCGCCGGCCCTTGGTCGATCTTCGCCCAGCAGTGCCAAGCTGGCTAAGCGACTCTTATCGCCACTTCGCTGCTGACCTATATCTAATCGAGTGGCTCGAACGACTTGGGGTAGGCTACCACGTGGCCACCGATGAAGACCTCGAGCGCGAAGGTCAAGATCTTTTGGGAAAGTATAAGGTTCTTTTAACCGGCTCGCACCCGGAGTATTGGACGCGCGCCGGCCTTCTGATCCTGAAGAGTTACCTTTCCTGCGGCGGTAGACTCATGTATCTGGGTGGAAACGGTTTCTACTGGTTTACCAGCCGAGATCCGCAGCGCCCATGGATCATCGAGGTCAGGCGGGATCATTCTGGCACTCGTTCCTGGGATGCACCCTATGGCGAGCGCATGCATGTCAGCACCTGTGAGTTTGGAGGTATTTGGCGGTCGCGGGGAGAGAGCCCCAATAAAATCGTCGGGGTCGGCTTCTCCGCACAAGGCTGGTCTCGCGGCTGTGGCTATCGACGTACAGCGGCCAGCCACGCAGGAGTCGGCGACATCTTCTTCGCGGGAGTCGAAGATGAAATCATAGGAGATCGCGGCCATGTGCTCGGTGGAGCAGTGGGCGACGAAATCGATCGCTTCGATCTAGTTCTAGGCAGCCCCGACCATGCGGAAGTTCTGGCATCGTCCACGGGTGTTGGCCGCGAATATCAGCTGGTCATCGAGGATCAGATATTAGCCTTACCGGATCAAGACGGAGCTGGTCGTCCCGACTTGGTGCGTGCCGACATGGTCTATTTTCCAATTGAAGGCGGAGGCGCCGTATTTTCAGTCGGTTCTATAACCTACGCCGGCGCCATGGCATGGAACGATTTCGATAATGCCGCGGCGCGGGTAGCAACGAACGTCCTACGGACCTTCGCCTCTAAAGCTTGTCTGGATAGCTCGGACACTCCGGACGCCTAACGCCTCAATAGCTCTTAACCATATCTAGCAGCGTGGGAAACGTGAGCCGATGAATAGTGAACTGAAGCTGGCGCAACAGATAGCGGCAAAGGATGTTACCCAAGGGCATGTCGCCTGTTGGTGGCCAGGAGGGTCGGGTTTTGTCTTCAAGACACATGCCGGCCGAATTTAGCGCTCAGGCCCTGCAAAACCGGGCCACGGGCCATGCGCACTTATGAGGGAATATTCAATCCAATTCCGGGCATGTCGCCTCCGGGAAAGCAACTTACTAGGGGCACAAACAATCCTTCGAAAGTCGATGGCTTTCGCAGCAAATGGAACCGGCACCGGTGGCCCAAAGCAAGGATTAGCAGTTAATGGCGCCTGGTTCCCTGATGGTCTGGACCCCAAACTCGAGAGAAGTTTTAACGATGCGCATAAAGCCGTACGGAAAGATGGAGGATTTTCGATGTCTCACCGCAAGATGTTCGCCTCAGGTCTTGTTTCGACTGGAGCGGCTATTCTTCTTATTACTGGGTCGGTGCTCTCCCTTCGAGCGTTTGCAGAATCACCGTACGCGTTAATTCCCGTCGAATATGGCGTGCAGCTCAAGGCGCCGGATGGTCACGTGGTCTTTGAATACGTAACGAAAAAACCTGAGAAGATCGGGCTTACCTCCCCGAGCGCAGCGTATTTCCATCCGGTGAAGACTCCTTCGGGCGAAACAGTTACTAACGTTGCGTCCGACGATCATCCCCACCATCGAGGGACTTTTTTGGGTTTTTTGGAATCGGAGTTCCACACTCCCGCCGAGTTCTCCAAGACTCCGTGGGGCCATCCGGTAAGAGTATTTGACATTCAGCGAGGCGACTTCTGGTCCTGGGGAATGTATGCGCCGCGAAAGTCTCTTCCATCGCACGCCGGTACCCCTCGAAGCAGCGCGCAAACCACGGCAGGCGGGTATTGCCAACAAACCAGATATGGCGGTGGCCCAAACCGATCAGATATCGAGTCGCATCTTGGCCGCCTTGAATATCATCGGCAAAGACCACATCGCTATTCTTCAGATTCTGCTGCTCACCGATCACGTTATTGCCGAGAACCGCAAAAGGGATGCCTTTGTGGGCAAGCAGTTGGATGAGATTCGTCGAGTTCGTGCCCGCCAAGATGACCGCTCGGATCACATCGTGACGCTGCACCACTTTCGGCAAGTGCAGCTCTGTCCAGGGAACGTGGGGCGAATAATTGTACGAGAGTAACACCACGTCCCACCCGTGCGCGGCGCAGTACGCCTCCGCTCCGCTGAGAATTCGTGAGTGGAACGCGTGTAGCATGGCTCGATTGCTGAGAAGAAAAGCCAAGGTTTTGGTTTTGTTCCGCTTAGAAGGATCGATCCCAAGTTTTTTCGCCTCCTCTAAAACCGCCTTTTGAATCTCAGGAGCCACCCGGCTCTTTCCGCTCATAACCCGGAAAGCAGTTGCAACGCTTACGTTCGCTCCGGATGCGATTTCCCGGAGCCCTATTTTGCCCTTTTTGACATTTCCGTTCTTCATATGCTTAAGACGTAACCCAGGAGCCACAACTGATCCAATCGCATTGATTCTGCAAGTCCACCGAGATTGGAGCGACGGACTCAGAGGAATGCGGAACCCATTGTCTGCGCACAAACATAAACAATAGAGAAAATTAGCGCGCTTTTCCCGACCCAATCTCGGGAAATATCCGAGGGTCAACGTTGAAAAATTTCTCGGGAGTGCAAAAAGTTTCTTTATAATTAGCGTTTTGCAGGATTGCGGTGGTTCCGCTGCGCTGCTCGCCACTTCCGCGAACCACGCCAATGGGTTGGAGGTATGGGAGAGTCTTTCTCCGTCGTGACGTCCTACGGTAGCTACTCCTTGTTGCTCTGGCGCTCTGGCCGCGGCTGCCGCGGCACCGGGCGCCTGGCTGCCAAGACGCTACCGTATCTGACCTGACAACCCCATATTACAGCCGCGATCGCATGGTGGAGGCGACTTTCAGCAATTCCGAAAACCGAGGATGCTTTTCCGGAGATAAATAATCGAATCATGTTAGCGCAGCCCGGATGAGCGGGATACGCAATCGTACGCAGCGGCAAAAGCTAAGCAAATGCGCCATAGTGCACTCGTGAGCGGTGCTCACGCTAAGATTGTGATCAATATGTCGGGCGGCATGGCAGAGTACTCGCTAACTAAAAGGTCTCTCCATGCGGTAGCTGCCTAAACAACCGATGTGAACAAACCTCCAAAGACAGACATGGAGAAAGCAGCGACGAGGAACTATGAGGCAGTGTTCCAGTTGGATAGCCGTTTTGGGATTGCTCTTAGCAGCGTTATCAGCCTTAGCACAGTCGCATTCCCCGAAGCTTATCGACGTGCACGTGCATTATAACGGCGAGCCAGGGTTTCTCGAAAAGCTCCTTGACAAATTGAATGCGGCTGGTGGATTAGCTTTTTTGCTAACAACTCCAAATGGGTTTCCGCAAGCCAGTAAGTTCATTCAGGAACATCCGGACCGCTTTATAGGCTTTGGGGATATCAAGCTGGATGATCCGAACGTTCTCCGTGAAATTGACCGCTTACATAGGGCGGGATTTCGGGGATTGGGTGAGATTACATCTACACAGAAGAGCTATGACGATCGAGCATACTGGCCCGTCTACGATCGTGCCGACAAGTATCACATGATTCTTCTTTTTCATACCGGCATCGTGAATCGACTGCACCCTGAACAGCCTGCGGACATCAGCTTTGATCGGAGCCGGGTTACGCGGCTTGACTTGATTGCGCGACACTGGCCAAAGCTAACTATTATCGGCGCCCATCTGGGAAATCCGGATTACGCGGAAGCAGGCGAAATTGGAAGGTGGGACCCCAATCTCTATTTCGACGTTTCGGGCACTACTCTCATCAAGAAGAAGGACGATTACCGCTTCTTCCGCTCGATCTTCTGGTGGACAGGAATCGTGAGTCCTCATACACCGTCCAGCGGTGCTAGCGCCTTTGAGAAACTCGTCTTCGGCTCGGATGTCTTTGGTGGAGATCTGCAGGAATTCGACAGTGCGCGGGCGCGCTACCACGCGATGTTGGACGCCTGCCAGGTGTCGCAAAGCGCGCAAGGGAAGATTTTTTCGGGGACGATGTGGCGCATTCTGCAGACACAGCAGGCGCAGGATTTGGCGTCAGCTACGGATGCGAGGAACGGGAAGCGATGAATGGGTTCACTGCGATGCTTTCATTTGCAGCCCGGGCCTGAATCACTAAAGAGCTGCACTTAAAACAATCTATGGAGTCTTTGTGACAAAAGATCTAACGCGTCGCGAGTTCTTAAACACAGCGGGCGGCGCCATCCTTGGTCATACAGCATTTCTCAATGCCGCAATTGCAGACACTTCGTCTGCAACGGTCGGTTCCATCAACGCTCAGGGTGTCGCAGCACGCGTACCCCTGGAGTCTATAATCTTCCCCCAGCCGCAGGAAATTTCCAGTTCAGGCGGCGACTTCGTTCTTGACGACCAGGTGCGTATTGTCGTGCCCTCGAATGCATCGAAGGAAGACTTATTTCTCGCCCGTTCTTTAGCCAACGAAGTGGGCGATAGATTCGGCCTGTATCTCAAGATAGAACGAGCGATCAGTTTGAGCCCCAACGTGCGGGTCGTCCTGATGGGATCGATTCAGAATCCGTTGGTTCGACAGTATTGCGTGCGAATAGGTCTGAATGGCAACGAACAGATTCCCGGGCCGGAGGGCTACATTCTTCGGATCCACAAGAACATTGTCCTGGCGGCTGGCAGCGACTCTCGCGGAGCCTTTTATGCGCTGCAGTCTCTTCGACAATTGCTCTCCAAAGAAGATAACCAATTGCGAATTCGCGGCGTGCAGATTCGCGACTGGCCTGAAAAGCTGTTCAGAGGAATCTACTTATTTCTCCCTGGACGCGACAATATTCCATTTTTCAAGCGCTTCGTACGCGACTATATGGCGCTGTACAAATACAACACGCTCATAATGGAAATGGGCGCGAGCATGCGGCTGAGCAGCCACCCTGAACTGAACTCCGGATGGGTGGAGTTCGCCCGGGATGCAAACTATAGCTGCCGCAACTATCCTCCCGGCCCGTTCCACGGCATGGAACAGAACTCGTCTCATCAGGACACGGCCGACGGGAGTTTCCTCGAAAAAGAGGAAGTTGCCGACCTCGCGAGTTGGATCGCGAAGAATCAGATCGAACTTATTCCGGAGCTCGCATCTTTTACCCATAGCTATCATCTGCTCACAAAGCATAGAAACCTCGCAGCGGTGCCGGAGAATAAGTGGCCCGATATCTATTGCCCATCGAATCCCGAGTCCTATCGATTGGTATTTGAGGTCTATGACGAGTACATCGAGCTACTGAAGCCTAAGATGATCCACATTGGGCACGATGAACTGTTCATTCCGGTTGGTGCATCTGCTCAGTGCAGAGACGAGGATATTGGTGAGCTGTTCGGACAGGATGTTAAGAGCGTTCATGACCATCTTTCATCCTGGGGCATTAAGACTGCGCTTTGGGGCGACATGCTGCTGCAATCCGTCCGTGGCCGCGGACTGCTCGAGCATCGGACTGCAGATGGCTGGAAGTACTATACCCCTGGCGGCTTGACTCCGGAGCAGGTAGAGAGACTGATTCCAAAAGACTGTCTGATCTTCAATTGGTTTTGGAGCAGTAACCCAGGAGAACAGGGCAGCGGTGAGCTTAACGAAGCTTTGCTCGATAAGATGGGCTTCCGGCAGGTTTACGGTAACTTCGAGCCAACGATAGATAACTATGAAGTACGTAAGAAACGTCCTACTTTGCTCGGTGGGGCTCCCTCGGCATGGTTTGCTACCAACGAATTTGGTTTTGGAAAAGAACTTGTGTCCACGTTCCTTGGTTGCAGCAGCATCCTCTGGGGGGGGCAGGTTCTCCAAGGCAAGGATTTATCCGCCCGAGTCCAATCTATGCTTCCTGCCATTCGGACGCGGCTCAGCGGAAACATTCCTCCCAGCCAGACGGAAGTCTCGATAGTGCCAGTGGATATTTCGAGCAGTTTTAATGTTGGAGACAAAATGCCGGTACTGGGGGCAGACCTTAGCAGAATGGCGACCGGAAGCATCCAGCTTAACAACGTTCCCTTTGAGCTGAAGATAGCCAATGGCATGCATTCGATCGTCGTCGGAACGGACGGGAAGGCAGGGACCGGCTTGCCGAGAGCCGTGACCGGCATCCCGTTGGGAGCACCTCCTACGAGTCTGATCTTTCTCCATGCTGCGGCAAAGCCTGCCGTAAACAGAGAGAGCTTCCGTTTGATTTGGGATCAGAAAGACAGTGCCGACCTTCTGGGATGGTACGAGATTGTTTACGAAGACGGTTTCGTTACCACAATTCCTATCCGCTACGGTGTCAATATCCTCGAGTGGAACTGGGAACAGCGTGTTTCCGGAAATGTCTATTGCTACGGTGCAGATGCAGTTTCTGTTGGAGGTGAGACGGCGAATCGAATTACATTTTTCGCTTTCGAGTGGCCTAATCCCCGATTAGGCAAAGTCATTCAGGAGATTCGGCTGAAAGGAACTACTGGTTTTCGCGGCGCTTCGAGCGACTTTAGCAACGATTGGGGACCGGTTATCGGAAACAATGCCGTGATTCTGAGAGCTATCAGTATGGTACAAAAGCGACCCTGACATAGAAGTGTCTGCAGGGATTTCCGGCAGGTGCATGTGAGGCGGGAAAAGACGAAGGCTTTCTGCGAAATATTTGGACCTTGACAACGACGTCTGCGTCGCTCCAGATGCAGTTCAGCCTCAAACCTTTACTACTAAGAAAAGGAAGACCCCAGTGAATGATCCTCTATCAGTCCCTATGTTCGCTCCCAGCCGACGGCAGTTCATTCGATCGATCGGCACTCAGAAGGTCATTATCACTGACCAAAAGCGTGGAGAGAATACCAAATATGCGAATGGCCGGTCGCGGTTGGATGAGAGGCCTTTAAGTCCAGGGATCGAGCCAGTGCCGCCGCCGCAACAGCCCCGCGGCTTCCAAAAGCTAGCTCAGATTGCCCCTGGTGTCAGCGTTGTTGGGTCTACCGCATTTGCGACCACGTCCCTTTTCGCGTCCAAGGAACCGAGGCCGTGGATGCGCCCCTCCGGGACTGCCCTAACCATCGCAATCGGGCCGCCGGCTAGGGCACACGCGTAAGGCCTATCTTTTGATCCAGTGGAACAGTAAGACCGGCTATTTCCGGCATTTATTGGCTGATGCCTCGTATCCAGCGAACGGCGTTGTCGTGGTATAGCTTCCTGAGAACGGAGCGCGGTAGGTTTAGGCCTTCAACCCGGCGCCCGCGATATTCAAAAATGTCATCTGTGGCGAAATAGCGCCAGTCAAATGCATAGTGTTCATTCCACGATTTCACTGTTTGATCCGCATTTTTTCCAGGAAAGAACTCGAGATCAGTTCCATACACGATTCGGTCCTGGTATTTGAGGATAAACGCCCGCACCTGGCTTCGGGGTTGAATCATGAGGTGTGGGATGCGCGCCGCAGTATCAACGGCAAAATTTGGATATTTCTGAAACCGGGTGGCAATCTGGTTTACATCGTCTTCCATACTTCCCAGGTGGGCCCCAACGACGCGAAGATTCGGATTCAACTGCAGTATATGATCCCTTGCCTGAAGAATCTGTTGTTTCGAAGGAGCACCTGGATGCATCGACATATTCCACTGCGGATGCGCCGTATAATACGAGGCGTCGAGACCTGTAGAGTCAGCAGTTCCCCAAGCATCGTTGGGCTCAGCCAAGTGGGCGATCAGCGTCTTGTGATGCGCGGCAATATCCTGATAGATAGGTTCGAGCCGGGGATCGTCTGGCAGGACATAATGCCCGGATGCATCCTTTAACTGCATTCCGACGTTCTTCCAAATCTTTACTGCTACCGCGCCACGCGAGAAATCCTGATTAAGAGCTTGAATTGCACTCTGCGGGAAATCAGGGTTATTAAACTGAAATGGGTCGAAGGTCGTACAAAAACTTGCGTGGCCTTTGCTCGAGGCCACAAAGTTTATATTATTTTGCTTCTGCGGTTCCATGGATTTCAGATACGGGTCTGTGTGATCCAAAACCAGTATGTCCAGGACGTGCATATGCAAACGCTCGAGCGTGGCAAGGAAGGCCGGCGCATCTTGAGCGATGTGAGTATGAGTGTCAATCGGCTCAAGGGATGTGAATTCCTTTAATTGCGAGCCGCTGAGCACAAAAGAGCTTTGCTGGGACGAACCTTCCTTATTCCCCGACAGTGTGGGAGTGCGGCCGGCAGTTGCTTGCGGATTGTCAGCGAAGGCCAGCGGGAGACAGAAAAGACAAAGAGCAAGGCCCAAGCCATAACACTTCTGTAGCTTAGGCAGGCGGCGGCCTTCCATTCGCAAAACCGGCCGTCGTGGTTGCGACATCCTCGTTGCTCGCCTGGCGCCAGACAAGCAGCCCTGATCTCCTCTGTCGACGGTAAGGCGCGATGGAGAATTGGAGATCTTCGTCGAAAGGATCCTCTTAGATTCCCGCAGCAATACCGGCACTTGGTTCTCTCCTTTA
>Ga0182018_10003140_pt1 | contig 15255 bp, 15 predicted proteins | sample 812P2MmetaG_FD_120490 | JGI IMG/M metagenome (GOLD analysis project Ga0182018, IMG submission 120490) | Permafrost microbial communities from Stordalen Mire, Sweden - 812P2M metaG | ecosystem: Environmental > Terrestrial > Soil > Wetlands > Permafrost | place: Sweden: Stordalen | collected...
CCGGAAACAGCGTGCTCTGCCCGCGATCCGTGCCCTCAACGAAGCGCTTCATCGAATCCCTCCGCAAAGGAATCATACCGCGAGAATCAAATAAAGCGGCGCGTTTTCACACAAGGTCGGTCAAAAGGCGAAGCATTCAAGGCGAGCGTAGACTTCCTGCATTGCCCTCGACAGCAGACCTCTGACCGGCGACGCTGGCAACGCCTTTAGCCAAAGCCGCGGCGCCTGATGCAAACTGCCGCGCGCGCAGCTGCCAAGCGCACCATCAAACCGGGTGCGCGTTGACGAGAATGGCGGCGACGATGCAGGGTTCGTTGCCGCGCACGCTCCATGAATGATTGGTGCCGCGCTGAACCAGAATGTCGCCGGTTTTGAGCAGCGTCTCGCCCTCGTCCATGATGGCGTAGATTTCGCCCTTGAGCACGATGATGTAATCCACCGTACCGGTCTTGTGCCGCATCGGATCGTCGCTCGCCTTATCCGGCGCATGGCCGGCGCCGATCGAGTCGAAGGCGCGGCCGGCGTCGGCGCGACCCCGCCATTGCGAGTCGGGCGGGAATTCGACGATGCGAAGCAGCGTGCCGTCTTTGGGCGGCTCGAGCCGGACCGGGCGGGCCGTCGCGTCCGCGCTGCCCTCATTGCTGGCCGGGGAGCTGGTGGTCTCCCACAGATCGGTCAACGCCACGCCCGGCATCGACTCCATCTCTTTGACGTTGGGCGCCGGGCCGTCCATGAGAAAGCAGGATCGTCCTTTCGCATTATGACCGGTGACGACCCGTCTCACGCGCCAAGCCATAGTGCATCTCCTCCGAATTTGTTATTGCAGGAAGGATAAGTCGGCAAAATAACCCTGACAATAGCGCGCAGCAGTTGCGGCTGGCGCCATTGCGGCCGAGCCGTATAGCGATCATTCCGTCAAAGCCGTCGAATGACTCCGCTCAGATGTGCTCGGCTGCTTGCGCGGCGAGGAATGTTTCGGCCTCAGCTTGTTCCTGGCTCGTGCGGTTGAAGAAGGCGTTCAACAGCACGGCGGCGATTGAGGTCAGAATAATGCCATCGCCGAAGATCGGCTTCAGCGCATCCGGGAAGACGTGGAAGAAGGTCGGCGAGACGATCGGGATCAGACCGAAGCCGATTGAGATCGCGATGACCAGGACGCTGTTACGCTGCTTGGCATAATCCACGGTCGACAGAATCTTGATGCCGGTCGCCGCCACCATGCCGAACATGATGAAGCCGGCGCCGCCGAGCACGCATTGCGGCACCGACGCGACGATGAACGCGAGCTTCGGGATGAGACCGAGCACGAGCATGATGATGCCGCCGGCGACGCAAACCCAACGACTGTAGACGCCGGTCACGCCGACCAGACCAATGTTCTGCGAGTAAGAAACGTAGGGGAAGGTGTTGAAGATGGCGCCGATGACGGTGCCGAGCGAATCCGCGCGCAGACCGCGTTTCACATCCTCGGCTTCGACTTTGCGGCCGGTCATGGCGCCGAGCGCCAGGAACATGCCGGTCGCTTCGATGAACACGATCATGACCACGAGACACATAGTCAGACACGGGATCAGATAGAACTGCGGCACGCCGAATTGCAGCGGCAAGACAGCGCGCACGATCGGTTCGTCTTGAATCCCGGTGAAATCCGTCCAGCCGAGCGCGATGGTGACGAGATAGCCGGCCGTGATGCCGATCAAGACCGCCGCGTTCTGTACGAAGCCGCGCGCGAACTTGATCACGAGCAGAATCAGGCCGAGCACGAGCCCGGCAACCAACAAATAGCCGGCGGCGCCGAAATCGGCCTTGCCCGCACCGCCGCCCGCCCAATTAACCCCGACGCGCATCAGCACCACGCCGATCATGGTGATGATCGTGCCGGTCACGACCGCGGGGAAGAAGCGCAGCACATATTTCACGAACGGCGCGACGCAGAGCCCGAAAATGCCGCCGACCAGAACGGCGCCATAAATGCCCGTCAGTCCCACGCCCGGCATCGCCGCCATCGCCAGCATCGGCGAGATCGACACCGCAGTCACACCCATGATGATCGGCAGCCGGATGCCAAACGGGCCAAAGCCGACGGTCTGGATCAGCGTCGCTATTCCGCAGGCAAACAAGTCTGCATTGATCAACATCGCCATCTGATCTTTCGGCAGATGCAGCGCGCCGCCGATGATCAAGGGCACCGCGACGGCATTGGCATACATGACGAGCACGTGTTGAAGCCCAAGCGCGAACAGCTTTGGCAGCGGCAATACCTCGTCGACCGGATGGACGGTCTGGCTCATCGAACTCTCCCGCGCCGCAAATTGCTGGTGCGACCCGGAATATCCGCATGCAATTTTCGCGCCTAATTTGGCGCTAGCCGAACGATCAAACGGCGCGATGCAGGAGAACGGCGATGGCGGCGGCCGCGACCGCAAGCCAAGCTGCGATCAGGACGATGCCGCCGGCAAGGCGCCGCCATCAATTCGGAAACGTTGAACGCAGGCCCTGTCGGCATGTTGCGCTTGCCCAGAGGTCCAGGCGCAACGATAGACTACTTTCCTCCCCGGCGAAGCGCGGGATTACGCCGTGGCGCCCGCGTCGACGGTTAGGACCGCGCCGGAAATGTTGCGCGCCTTTTCGCTGAGCAGGAATTCGATGGCGTTTGCCACATCCTCGACCTCGGCGAGCCGGCGTAACGCGCTTCGCCGCACAATCTGCTGGCGCTGATCGTCCGTGAGCCCCTGGGTCATATCGGTTGCCAGAAAGCCGGGCGCCACTGCGTTGACGGTGATGCCGAGCCGCCCGACCTCGCGCGCCAGCGAGCGGGTGAAGCCGAGCATCGAGGCCTTGGTGGCGGCGTAAGCGGCAAGGCCGCTATAGCCGGTGAAACCGATGACCGAAGCAACGTTGACGATGCGGCCGGCGCCGTCGGCCATCATCGAGCGCACCACGTATTTGGTCAGCACGATGGGCGACAGCGTGTTGACGCGCACCATCTCTTCGATCTTGGCGTTGTGGGTCATCGCCAGCGCGCCGTCGAGACCAAGCGCGGCGTTGTTGACGAGGCCGAACAGGGGACCGAACTCTTTGCGCAGACTGCGCACCAGTGCGGGAATCTCAGCAATCTCGCCGAGGTCGAACGGCACAAAATGAATCTCGCCGGCTTTCGCGCGCTTGGCCTGCGCGCTCGCTACCGCCAGCTCTTTATTCTTGCGTCGCGCTACGGCGATCACGCGATGGCCCGAGCCGGCAAGTTTTTGCGCGATGCCAAGGCCAAGGCCGCGGCTGCCGCCGGTCACAAGCACACTGCGCATCTCCTTAGGCTTTGCCCCGGGCATTTGGCTCATCCTCGGCGGCGCAAAAGCTTGCCAGTAACGGCGACGTTGAGCGCCGACACGAAGCTGATCGCGGCGGGGACTTTGTGACGCGGTAACGCCTCGCGGCAAAACTTGAGAATATCGTCCCGGACTTCGATTTGCCGCGCGCCCGTCCCTTGCGGCTCCGATTTGAGCACCACGTCGGCGACGACGACCGAGCCGGTAACGGGATTGCGCTTCGGCCGGACCAGCGACATGCGCACCTGCGGATGCCGGTTGATCACGGCTTCGATCTCTTCGGGATGAACCTTCAATCCGCCGATGTTGATGATGCCGCCTTTGCGGCCGGTGAAGTAACAACGCTCGCCGCGTTGCTCGATCATATCGCCGGTGTCGACGAAACCGTCCGCGTCGGCAAGCGCTGGTCCGCCGCCGACATAGCCGGACGCCGCGCCGCGCGAACGCAAGCGCAGCGAGCCGTCCAGCACTTTCATCTCGACGCCGTTGCGGGTGGCGCCGATATAGGCGGCGGGAAAGCCGGCAAGGCCGTCATTGACGTCGAAGCCGACGCCGGCCTCGGTCGAGGCGTAAGCGTGGCCGATCGCGGCCCGTGGAAACGCGGCGCGCAGGCTGTCGAGGATCGCCTGATCGGCGATCTCTCCGGATAACCGCACGTAACGCGGCGCGATGATTTGGATCGCGGGGCTCATCAGCGCGCGGCGCCATTGCGACGGCGTGCCCGACAGATGCGTAACGCCGTGTTCCGCGAGGCGCGCGAGATGATCGGCGACCGGCTCGCCGGCGCTGGAAAGGACGAGCGAGGCGCCGCCGTGCACGGCACGGAGGAAAATTTGCAGGCCGCCGTAACGGCGGATGTCGTAGAACGTCCCCCATACCGCGGCGCCGTCCGCCGGGCTTCGGACTTGCATCGCCGCGGTGAGGCCTGCGAGATCGTGCACCACCATCTTCGGCACGCCAGTCGTGCCCGAAGTCATGAGCACCCACTCGGTGCGAACGCCAGCGGGCCGGCTTTCAGTCGTCGGCACGATCGACGGGGTGCAGGCGATGTGAACGGGAAGCTCCATCGCCGCGTTCGGCGGCGCGCCGTCATCGACCACGGCATCGATGCCGGCTTCAGCAATCACCGCGCGAAGATGCTCGGCCTCGGCGTCGGGCGGCAGGATCACGAGGCGGCGCGCGATGGCGTCGAGTTCGATCAGCGCAAGCGCCGTCGTCAATTGACTCGCGGTGGCGATGAGAACCGACCGGCCGGCCAGACCGGCGAGCCGGTCACCAAGGCTCGTCCCGCGATCGAGGTCGGTGTAGGGAGCGGACGCGGCGCGATCCCAAAAGAATCGCGACGCCGGGGCGTTGGCGATCGAGTCCCGCAACGATGGCGCGTCAACGCCCGCCATGTTCGTAGACTTTCACGAAGTCGCCGAGCGTCACCGGAAAAAACGCGTCCTCGGCGGCCGTGAACGGGTCGACGCCCAGCGTATCTTCGAGGCGCGCGACGAGAACGGCAAAGCCGAGCGAGTCGAGGCCGCAATCCGCGAGCACCAGATCCTCCTTGAGCGGCGCAAGAATCTTGCCGTGCTCCCGCGCGATCTGTTCCATCTGCTGGATTATGGTTAATTTTACCGACATTGCCGCGCCTACGGTTTGTTCACTCGACGCCCGTATATTCGCGCAACACTTACGATCAAGTTCACGAAACGCTCGTGGTCAACGCAAATGGCCTCCCCGGTGCCAGGGCTGCGCTGCCGTCAAATCGATGAAGCCGATATCGAAGCGGTCGCTTCGTTATTGGCGCGCGGCTTCCCGGCCCACAATCGCCGGTTCTGGATGGGCGCCTTCGCGCAGCTGACCCGCCACGAGCCGCCGCCCGGTTTGCCGAAATATGGTTACCTGTTGGAGAGCGGCGGCGTCGTTGTCGGCGCGATCCTGCTCATTTGCTCGACGATGCGGACGGGCGATGCCGACGCCACCCGCTGCAATCTTTCTAGCTGGTATGTCGACCCGGCCTTTCGCGCCTACGCGCCGATGCTGGTGTCGCAGGCGCTCCGCCACAAGAACGTAACCTATCTGAATGTCTCGTCGGCGCCGCACACGCGGCCGATCATCGAAGCCCAGGGTTTTTTGCGTTACTGCGACGGCATCTTCATTGCCGTGCCGATGCTGAACGGATTGTTCGGCGGAGCGAAGGTCGAGGTGTTCGACGCGCATCAGACGCCCGAGGTCGGCTTCGATCCCGGCGATCAGGACATATTGTTGCAGCACGCAGCGCTCGGCTGCATCAGCTTGTGGTGCGCCGCGTCCGAGCGCGCCTATCCCTTCGTATTTCGTCCGCGCGTGGTCAGGGGCGGCATACCTTGCGCGCAATTGATTTACTGCCGCGACGTCGGCGATTTCGTACGCTTCGCCGGACCGATCGGACGCGTGTTGGTGCGGCACGGCAGGCCGTTCGTCATTATCGACGCGAACGCGCCGATACCCGGCCTTCTCGGGTGGTACAGCCGCGGCAACATGCCGAAATATTTCAAAGGTCCGCAGCGCCCGCGCCTCGGCGACCTCGCCTACACCGAACACGCGGTGTTGGGGGTCTAGAACCTCGGCGTCGTCAGCCAACCTGGCGACGCGTGAGAAAAACAGTCGATCTCAGCGCAAAAATTGGGCATTTGACTCCGGGTGATTTCATTTTACACTTAAAAGATGCTGCAACGCCGTAAGGGCGTTTCCCCGTGAGCATGACAAATGCGTAGCGTCGCAGTTCACTCTGCCGATCGGGGAATGTCGGCCGAGGAGTTAGGCCATGCCGCCCTTCGCGTCGCCGGCTGCCGTTCTCTCACGGCTCTGCGGGACGCGCTCTTCGGTCAAGCGGATTCCATCATCGGCGTGGTCGCGATGGGCCTGTATTTGTTTGACGACGCCGACCACTTGCAACTGATCTCGAGCCGCCTCGCCCCTCGGGGCTTTCTCGACGAATACGAACGCGAGTTTTGCAAGTCGGACACAATGCTCGATTGCATCGTCGCCGACCGTCGCACTGTCGACGGCTTTCATTTCCACGGACCGGCCCGCTGGCGCCGCAGCGGCAATTACGATCTCCTTCGCGGATGGGGATTTTATCACAACATGGGCGGGGCATTCGTCGTCGACGGCAGCGCCGCCGGCGCTCTTTTTGTAGCAACGGCCCGGGAAACCGAACCCTTCGACGCCATTCACGTGAAACGACTGGATTTGCTGTGTCGCGCAGGTTCGCTGGCACTCACGGCGATGCGCGAGCGGGAGCGGCTCCAGTGCGCACTGTCGGATTCCGCTTCGCCTGACAGGCGCGATCTTCCGTCGGTCGACAGGAATGCGCCGGGTGAGTTCTTGGAACTTGGCGACGAGCGCCCAATCGACCGGCTACCGACACGTTCGCGTGAAGTCGCGCGCCTATTGTGTCAGGGACAACCAAACAAAGCGATCGCCAGCCAACTTGGTATTTCCGTGTACACCGTCAAGGAACACGTGCAGAATCTCTGCAGGCGTTTCGGCGCGCTCAATCGCACGGAGCTTGCTCATCGTCTCTCGAAATCCTCCTGAGCGAGCCGCTTGCGCCGGCCCGGGTCGGTGTCGTGAAATGGCTACGGCCTGCCGCCGCCTCGGCGGGGCAGGCCGTGTTCGCAACCAGCTTCTACGCGTCAGCGAACCTAGGCGGGCCGCGCGGCTTGGACGCTACCCGCCGATCGGGTCTCGCGGGCGAGAACCAGCATCACAATAAGGACTGCCACCTCGCAGATGGTGAAAGCGATAAATGCCCAGGCGAACGAGCCGGTCACGTTGATGACGGCGCCCATCAGCGACGGCGAGAGAAACGTCGCGAACACGCCCATCACCTCGGCATAACCGATTGCCGCGGGCACGATCCTGTCGGGATACTTCTGGCTCAGCAGGCTGAAGATCGCTCCCCCGCTGAACACGGAAACGCCGCTGAGCCCGGCGATCGTAAGCAACAACCCGAAGCCCATAGGATTGACTGCGGCCAGCACGAAGGACAAGCCCGAGAGCACGCCCAAGAGCGCGCCGAACTTGAGAATAGCGGGCCGATTGTCGAACCAGTCGGTGACGTAGCCGCCGATGATGAGGAACACCACCTGCGACAAGCCCATCGCCGTTCCCACCAGCGCCGCATAACCGACCGGCATACCCTGGACCTTGATATAGGTCGGAATGACCCAGGTCGCGGTTCCGGACAGCGCGAACGTACAGCCGCCGATGCCTAGCGCGCCGACATATATCCACTTCGATTTGAAGATTTCCCAGAGCGAAGTTTGCGAGGAAACAAGCGGTTTCGCCGGCTCCCAGAGGAAGTCCTTGATGCCGATGTCCTGCGGATTGTCGCGTGCAAACACCAGATCAAGCACCGCGATCACCAGCGTCCCCGCCGCGAGGGCGCCGAAAAATGTCCGCCATCCAAACGCAATGGTCAGCGGGATGCCAAGCGCGAAGTCCATCGTAATGGCGAGGCTGTAGGCGGCAAGAATAATGCCCATGATGGAGGCCCGGCGGGATTCCGGCCACCAGCCGACCATGAGTTTGATGTTGCCGGTCCACACTGCGGCATCGAAGAAGCCGATGATGATCCGCAACACGACAAGTTCCGCAAAATTCTGGACGTAGACCTGAACCGCCATGCCGATGCCGCTGCCGATCAGCCCGATGACGAGCATCCGGCGCGATGTCATGGTACGGCTGACCGGGGACCAGAAGAACATACCGATCCCGTAGGCAATGGCGAAGATGCCCTGGGCGAAACCCGCTTCCCACGGCTGGAGGTGAATAGACTCGGACACAAAGGTGAGGACGGCCGCGAACCCATACCAGTCCGCCGCGAGGAAGATTTCGGCCAGGACAGCGAGCGCGAGAATGCCCCACTGCCAGTTCTTGATCCGAGATCGCTCCGTTTCACTTATTGTGGTCATCGACATGACTTTTCCTTTCGATGGGAGGTCCACTGGACCGTTCACCCGGCAGTCGCATGCTCATGATTTCGGCGGTAAGAAATTGACTTCGTGTTGAGCGGCGATGCGCACAACCTCGCCCGGATCTGTCAAGTTGTGAATCTTCTCGAACAGGGCGCGAAGCTTGCGCGCCGGAGCGACCCAGAACAGGCAACGCACGTCGGCCGACGAATGATTGAAGAGGCCGTGCGGCTTATTCATCGGTAGTCTGATGAGATCGCCGGGACCGGCGCTGGATTTCTGCTCGCCGAGCTCCAGATCGAGCTTGCCTTCGATCATGTAGATGAATTCGTCCTGGGTGGGATGGATGTGAGGGGGCACAAAAGTGCCGGCCGGCAGCAGCGCGTGCCAGCCCATGGAAGCGTCGGACTCTGATTTGAGCGTGTAGGTTTGGCCGAGAATGTTCCAAACCGTGCCGCCGAAGCCTTCGGTCGCTCGCGTGATGCCGGCGGACATTTCGATCATCTGTTGGGTCCTTTGTTACAGGTGACGCGCTCAACCAGCCAAAAAATCGCTGACGATTTGCGTCGCCGACGGCGTCTCCTCGAACACCAGATGTCCGGTATTTGGCACAAGCTTTAAGTGTCCGTCGGGAAGCAATGCCATCCAAGCGTCGGCTTGCGCGGTCGGCCGCATACGGTCCGCGCCGCCCCAAAGGAGCAGCGTCGGAACGGTGATCCGGTGCAGCCAGCGCGCGAGCTTCGGATTGCCTTGCGGATTGTTGCGGATGAGCTGGGCGAACGCGCCGATCTCCCGTCCGAGACGGGCATCGAATGCCGGATCCGGTGCCTTCGGGAAATAACGCAATGCCGCTGTTACATCGTGAGCCAGGTAGGACGGCAGCTCCGGCGGCGTGATGTCGGATAATTCGGGGGCGTGTGCTTTCTCGACTACGAGGCCGGCAGGCGCAACCAGCACCAGCCGCCGAAGCCGCTGCGGTGCCCGGACGGCAAACTCGGCCGCCAGCCACCCGCCCAGCGAGATGCCGCCAAGGTCGAATTTGGTCAAACCGAGGCGGTCGAACAAATCCATGTAGTGGAGGACGTAGTCCTCGACGCTATCGAGCGTCGGATCGTCGCCTGATTCCCCGAAATTTGGGCTGTAGGGAATGATAACCTTACGCCGCGCGGCCAAGGCTCGGGCAAACTCGAAGCCGGTGAACGTTCCGGCGCCGTGCAGGAACACCAGCTCAGGCCCGCTGCCGATCGTGTGTATGACCGTCTTGACGCCATTGATGTCGTATTCGGCGCGAAAGAAACCGGCCATGTCACTGGCGGGTTTCGCACTCCCATCGTTCATGCTCGCGTTCTCCGATCCGACGCGCAGCCCGCACGTGTGCTCATCCGACGACCCCGAAGACTGTCCATTGCGAATTCGGCCCGGGCAGGCCCAGAAGCGCGCGGCCGGCTTCCTCGACGATCTGGTCCGCCATGAGGATGTGTTGCGTGCCCGAATGGATATCGCGGTAGAACCGCTGCATCGGCGTGTTGTGCAGCGACGCGCCGCGCGCAGAGCGATGGGCGAATGTGCTCACCTCGGAAATCACGTCGTGGATGTGCCGGAGCGAGAGCTTGATCATGGTCATTTGCTCGAGCGACGGGTGCTCGCCATGTGCGCACGTTTCGGAGACGCCACGCCAGGTTTCGTAGACAAGAGCGTGCGCCGCGCGGAAGCGCGCTTCCGCCTGAGCGAACTGAAACTTGAAGCTTGCGCTGTCGCTCGACTTGCCGAAGGGGTCGGTCCGTTGGACGATCACCTTGATGAGTTCGTCGAGCATTCGCCGGCCGACACCGATCGCCCAACTCGTATGTCCCCAGGCCGTATAGCCGGCAAGACCGAGAACGCCCTGGGTGCCGCCGCGGCGCGGTGCGCCAATATCGAAGTCGTAAGTCCGGTAGGTCGGCACGAACAGCTCATCACCCTCGCTGAGGGTGTAGTCGAAGCTGCCGGTCGCGCGCAGGCCGAGCACATCCCAATTGCCGAGCAGCTTAATGGTCGAGCGGGGGTGATGGGTGATGACGAGCTTGGGCTGCCCGTTCGGCTGGATCACCATGTCCTTGCCCGAGGCATCGGTCACGAAGCAGCCGGTGTGGATCCACTCGGCGTGAGTAATTCCACTGCCATAGGCCCAGTGGCCCCGGATCATATAGCCGCCGTCCACTGGACGCGCGAAACCGCGCGGCACGCCGTTGCCGGCGATGGTCATGTCCACGCCGTTGCGGAAGATTTCCGCGATGCCATCGTCTTCGATGTAGATGGCCATCGTCACGCCTTCAACGTTGTTGACGATGGCGCACCAACCGGCGGACGCGTGAGCGTAGGAAAGCCGCTCGACAACTTTCATTGCGTCGAAGGTCGACAGTTCAGGCCCACCGACATCCTTGGGAAACAGCATCGTATAGATGCCCGTCTTGCGAAGCGCGTCGACAACGTCATCGGTCATATGGCCGAGGCTTTCCGCCTCGTCCGCCCGCCTTTCGATCAAGGGCAGAAGCGCGTCGACCCGAGCGTGAAATTCTGCGGCCGACGTGTCGGCGGCTTTCCCGGAGCGCATCAAGCTCACACTCGTCATTCACGTCCTCCAAAACAACGCATGGCCATCACTGACCCGCGCGGGCGGCGACCAAAGATTGTGACGCATTGGTCGGCACCAACGCAATCGTGCTGGGGCCAAAATGCAAGCGCTGACCACCGCTCACGCTTCCCACTCCGGAAGCCCAGCAAACCGTCTTGGCAACAATCGTCCCCCGACCGGAACGCCCGACCCTTTCACAGGTCCAGCGCCTCCAGTCCATTTCGGAACGAGATTGAGGGAGAGCGATAGCTGTCAGCAATCCCCTCAAAAGAGGGGGATCAAAGCCCGACGTGGCTAGCCGCGTCGCATTGCCAGCGCGTCGCGCACCGCCGCGGGCCAGCTCGCCGTCTCCAGACCATGCGTGGCAAATAGTGCCAGCGCCAGGCGATCCATGCCGAAAGCGACGCAACCGGTATGCATCACCTGGCCGGCGGCGTTACTCAGGTTCCAGGCCGTGCCGAAATGGTCGCGGTGATAGTTGAAGCTCATGCATGCCGTCGGATCGTCCGACGAGCGCACCGGCACAAGCAGCTCGAATTTCAACGCCTGCTCGATTTGACTCATTGCCATGAGCTTACCGCCGCGGCCGAAGAACGCGTCGCTGGCCTGAGCGAGGCGATAAGGCAGCCCCAACTGCCCGGCGAGTTCCTGCGCGCGCGTCATCCAGCGCCGGCGGAACTCATCGATCTGCTCCGGCGTGCCGACACAGACATATTCGCGCATACGGAATGACTGCAAGCGATCGAGGTCGCGCGACGGTTCGCGCCGGAAGCAGTCGCTGGCCACGTCGAACAGCAATCCGGCGGCCGGCACCTCGCCGCGGCTCGCGACCAACGGATAGACCGGATAACAGGCCGCCGGCGTGAGCACGAGATCGGCGGCCGATAAAGCCGGCGTCCAATCTTCACCGGCCTCGCAAGCCTCGACGGCCTCCCTGACCTCAGCTTCCGCGCTGTTGAGGCAGCACACGCAGCCGAGAAAGTGCGGGAAGCTCTTCAAGTATCCCGATTTCTCCAATTGCCGGCGGCTCATCACCGGCGGAAACCGCAGCACTTCCGTACCCGGCTCGCGGTGGCGCGAGATGAACGAGGCAAGACCGTCGACCACATCCTCGAAGGCAGCGGTGCGCGCGTAGACGCCGTCGATACCCGATGGCAACAACAGCGCCTCGGCAAGCGCGTCGAGCGAGCGGGCCTGGGGTTTCGGTTCCTTGAATGCCACGTTCATGGAATAACGCCTCACTTTTCTGGATATTTTTCTTGGTGTTTTTAGTCGCGCAGCGAAGCCGGAGCGCCGCTCAAGAGCGACGCCATGGCGAGATTACCGAGGATGCGGTCATTGCTGATCATGACCGGGGACGACAGCACGTCGCGCAGGTGGCGGCCAATGCTGAACTCGCCGTCGTTACGATAACCCGCGAGCCCGCAGGCCTGCATCGCGCTCATCACGGTCGCGACGGCGAGCTCGGAGGCGTTCACTTTGAGGAGGTTCATGCCGGACTGAAAGTCGATGGATTCAAGCGCAACCGGATCGTCTGCGGCCTGTTCGAAGCGCTGCAAAGCGCCGGCGACAAGGTTTCGCAACTTCTGCAGCGATGCGATGGCGCGCGTCAGGTGCGCGGCGCCGGGCGGCAGCTCGCCGTCGGCGCGCTGGGTCGCCTTGCGCACGAAGGCACGGGTGCGATCGGCGGCCGCGGCGGCGATGCCCGCCCACGCGCCGCTCCACATCAGGTGCGCGACCGGCATCATAGTGCGCGCATGAATTTCATCGTAGCTCTCGGGCAGGATCTGTTCGCTCGCGCCAGAGGCGGTAAGCTTGAAGCCAGCGCTGCAGGTGCCACGCATGCCGAGCGCGTCCCAGCCGAGCTGCCGCTCGAGCGTGTAATCCTGTTTGAGGAAAACTACCAACACCTGGTCCGCGCTCCCCGCGTCGCGAGAGCGCCGCGCGGTGGTGACGATGCCGTCGGCGTCCTCGCCATAGGAAATGATCGTAGCTAGCCTTTGGAGCGCAATGCGCGAATCGCGCCGCTCGATCGGCGCTGAGCTGTTGCGAACATCGCCGCCCCGCTCGCCCTCGGTGGTCGAGGACGCCAGCAGCATTTGCTCGTTGCAGATTCGGCGCATCAGCAATTGATGCCAGGCGCTGCCGCGGCCATGCCGCGCGATGCAGGCGACCTTGGTCTGATGCATGGCGTAAATCATCGCCGTGGAAGCGCAGGCGCGACCGAGCACGTAACAAACGTCGACGACGTCGGCGATGCTCGCGCCCTCGCCGCCGAACTCGCGCGGCACGGCAGCGCCCAAGAGGCGCTCGGCGCGCGCGGCGGCGATCGCCTCCGCCGGGAACCGCGACTCGCGGTCCACCGCCGCGGCGTGTTTTGCCGCGACCGCAGCGACTTTCTCAGCGCGGGCCGCGAGACTTGACCCGCCCGCCGCATGCGGAACAATCCCGGAAACGATCAGGCTCCGAGCCGCAACGCGCGGCCGCACTGTGATGGATGCGCTCACGAATACCTCATCCGCGATCGGACTTTGATCGCGACCCTAGGGCAAGAGGTACTGCCAAACTTGCAAAACGCTGTGGCAATCGACAGGAATTGCCGCTGTTCTTTCGCATCAAGGTTACCAATCGCAAACACTTCGCATGATATAAACGTTACCGGCCATTAATCCGGCGCCGCTATGCAAGGAGCGTCGGACGCTCCAGAGCAAACGCCGAAGTTGAAGAAGAGTATTCGCCGTGCTCGATCACACCAACACCGACGTGACGGATCGCGTCACCCAGCTCGTTCGCCAGATCATGAGCAAGGAAGCCATCGGACACGACGACGATCTCCGCGCAAGCGGCCTCTCGTCGCTCGGCCTTGTCAATCTCATGCTAACCGTGGAGACCGAATTCGCCATCAAAATCCCCGAGCGGGATATGACGCCGGCGAACTTCCGCTCGGTCGCGCGCATCTCCAACCTCGTCCGAGGCTTATCCCAGCAGCCGGCCGCCGCCCAATAAATCGTCATCGCGCGTGATTGCGTCGCGCCTCGCAAAGGCGGCGTATTGTTGCTATCAATCCCGCAACCTCAATCGGGTCGTGGGAGGAGTTATGGAATTCGGCATTCTGTTTACGTCGCATCCCGACACCGAGGCCGAGCCCTATCCCCATCGCGACGTGCACGCGCGGGTAACGCAGCAAATCCTGCGCGCCGACGAACTCGGCTACGATTATGCCTGGATCGCCGAGCATCACTTCAGCAACGAATACGGCATCATGCCGGACGTGTTCGTCTACGCCGGCTATCTCGCGGCGCTGACCAAACGCATCAGGTCGGCACCGCGGTGGTCACGCTGCCGCTCGCCAATCCGCTGCGGGTCGCGGAGAACACCGCTTTCGTCGACATTTTGAGTCAAGGGCGCTTCGCGCTCGGGCTCGGTTCGGGCTATCGCAAGTATGAATTCGACGGTTTCGGCATTGACTTCGACACGCGCCGCGACATTCAGGAGGAAGCGCTGCCGCTCCTGCTCGAACTGTTTCACTATAAACGCGTCGACCACCAAGGCGATCGTTTCAGCCTCAAAGTGGACGGTCAGTACGAGGTGTTTCCGCAGGCGCTGCAACAGCCGCACCCGCCGATCTTTCTCGCCGGCGCGACCGACCGCTCGGTCGGAATGGCCGCCCGCATGGGTCTTGGGCTTTTTCTATCGAGCTGGACGCCGTTTGCCGAGCTGGCGCGGCAAAGCGCCGGCTATCGCGCGCTGCTGACCGAGACACCGCAAGCGCTGCGCGCCAATCCGGCGCGCGGCCACGTCGACGTCGCGCGCTGGGTCTACGTCGCCGAGACCGACGTCAAGGCCAAGCGGGACAGCGAGGCCGGGATCATGCGCAATCTTGCCCATTTCGGCAGCGGCCATGCGTCGGGTTATCTCGGCACCGTCGGCGCGACGCCGCGCGACTACGACGCGCTTAACCGCGACATTATTTTGCATGGCTCGCCGGCGACCGTGATCGCCAAGATCGAAGAACTGCAGGCAATGGCGCGCAATGCCTCGATCATGCTGCATTTCCCGCCGTGGTATGGCGCCGAGAAGGCGCTTGCTTCGCTGGAGTTGTTCGCCGCCGAGGTGGTGCCTAAATTCCAGCAAAAGCCGCGCGCGTAAATGCGCGCGTAAATTTATTGATGCGAGTTCGCTGTCGCGGCGGCATGCCCCGCAAAACTGGTTGAAACTGTCGTCAAAAGCGCGTTTGCTTGGGCGCCGGATTTTTTGGCCCCTCCAGGGAGCGAGCGACCATGCGTCATCATGGGTGTCCCCCGACATTTGTTCTCGTGGCCGGTTTGTCCCTCAGCTTGTCGCTATTTGCGGCCGGCGGCGTCCA
>Ga0182018_10003141_pt1 | contig 15247 bp, 12 predicted proteins | sample 812P2MmetaG_FD_120490 | JGI IMG/M metagenome (GOLD analysis project Ga0182018, IMG submission 120490) | Permafrost microbial communities from Stordalen Mire, Sweden - 812P2M metaG | ecosystem: Environmental > Terrestrial > Soil > Wetlands > Permafrost | place: Sweden: Stordalen | collected...
CGCCAATCTCCGCCGCGTAACGATAGAATAATCGCAACCCCTCCAGGCAGCCGGCGTCGAGCTGGTAGTGAATATTCTGGGTCAGGTAGCTCCGCACATCGGCTTCGCTGATCTCCAGCCGAGGCGCCCATTCACAAGCGGTCTGGTTGAGGGCGGAGGCTTCCAGTCCGTGATCGCGCGAGTTCTGAAACACCGACGGCAAATCCAGCGATGGAGCAGCTTCCCGCAATGCATCTCCGCGCACCGCCCAAAAGGCGAAGACAAAAGGCTTACCCGTATGGCGAATCCATTCTTCTGCCAGGTCGAGCGTATGGTAGCGTGAGCGATCGATCTTCAGCGCCGGATCGCCGATAAGCAATCCCGCGTCGTGCTCGGCCAACATCTTGCCGATATCTGGCGCCATCGAAGTGTATGTCCTTCCGCCGCCCAGCCACTTCTCGAACAGAACTCTCGTCAGCGCCACCGACGTCAGGGAAGAGGTGTCGAGCGCGATGCTACGAACCTGCTCGACCGGAACTTTGCTGATCAACAAAATCGAGCGCACGGCCCGCCGCGAAGCGATAGCGACTTCGGGCAGTACTTGTAGTCCGGGAATCTCCGAATACGCCGCGGCAGGAATGAGCCCGATGTCGCTGGTCCCATCGGCCAACGCGCGGGCGCAAACTGAAGGAAGCGTATAGGCAATATCGAATTCGCGGCCAACTTCGCCGTGCTCGAAATCCCACATCAGGGGGGCGGTATTAAGGTAGGAAATGGCGGAAATTCGTAAACGTCTCATCCTTTTTCGGTATCTTTCCACAATTTTAACAAATCGGTATGAGACATGACGGTGTGACGCAGGACCTGGAAACCACTCCGCAGGGTAGTGACCGTCCGCTCGGAGTTCCCTGTGTCTATGGCCACTGTATCCCCGGCCACAACTCATGTTCTGGAGTGGCGGGCCATTTCGCTGACGCCCGGTCTTGGACCTACGACGGCGCGCAAGCTGGTCGAACACCTCGGGTCCGCCGAGGCTGTTTTGCGCGCGTCGTTGACCGAACTTGAGAGCACTGGCATCCAAGCGGTTTCCGCGCATTCGCTGGCCACGGGGAAGTCGGCGGAACTGGCACGGGAACAGATTGCACACCGCCGCTGTCGACATCACCATGCCCTCGATGGACGACCCTGCATATCCGTCGCGCCGGAGAGAAATCTACGATCCGCCACTCGTTCTCCGCGTGCGCGGCAACGCCGAAGTGATGACCAAGCCCGGCATCGCTATGGTGGGAACGCGCCATCCTACGGTTCCGGATAGGGCCGAGCGGCCGGCGTGCGATCTGGCGGCGCAGGGGTTGGCCATGATCAGGGGCACGGCGCGGGGCGTCGAAACGGCCAGCCAGCGCGGCGCGATCTCGGCAAAAGGCAAAACTATCGCCGTGTTTGGCGCGGGCGTGGATGTGATTTATCCCCGGGGAAAAATTCACGACTCTCGGAACAGATTCTGGCTCTAGGCGGCGCGTGGATTTCGGAGTTTCCGCTGGGAGCGTTCGCTGCGCCGCAAAATTTTCCCCTCCGCAACCGCATTCTCGGTGGAATGTCGATCGGGGTTCTAGTAGTGGAAACCGCGGAATAGTCCGCCAGGCGCATTACCGCTCGTTGTGCGCTGGAACAGAATCGGGACGTTTTCGCCGTGCCCGGCAACGTCACTCACAAGAATTCCCGGGGGGCCGAACCCACTGATCAAACAGGGCGCCAAGCTGGTTGCGACCTGGAAGGACGTGTGGGAGGACCTTGCGCAAGAGGTACGACGTGCTTTGACTCCGCTCGATTTGCCTGAATCCGCAGAAGCTTGCTCCGCATCTCTATTCCCAGACGAAGGTTCGCTCCTCATGAAGAGCGAATTCTGGGCTTACTGAAAGCCGATGAGTCCACGCACATCGACGAAATCATCGAGCGCCTGGAAACCAATTGTCGTCTTCCGAAATCTTCGCCGCCTTGTTCGAACTGGAGCTGGCCGGCAAAATCCAGCAGATGCCGGGGAAGAATTTTCGAGCGTCGCTATCGATGGCGCCCACATCGCGGAGGGACCGTGTCGGGAAGGCGACGTTGACTTGCACGCTTCCTGCAGATGGCTGCTGGTTCGGCCAGCCAAGTCGAGTAGCACCTGCTGCTTTGCCGGGGTCTGGAGTTGCTGCAAGCGGCCCACTTTCAGCGTCTTTCCGACGAAGTAGCCGAGGTCAAACGGATGCTGCCATCGCTGATGAAAAAGCTAAGCGCTGAGCGCTGAGAGCTGACGCTTCTTGCCAGTAACTTGTTGCTTTCCGCCCATTCGTGCTAGCTTCGAAAACAAACCCCAAGGATATTGAGGATACATTGTCAAAAGGTTTAGTCATCGTCGAATCGCCGGCCAAGGCGAAGACCATCCAGAAATATCTGGGTAAGGGCTTCACGGTCGAGGCTTCGCTCGGCCACGTGAAAGATCTGCCTAAGAGCACGCTGGGTGTGGACATCAAGAACGACTTCCAGACGGACTACGTCGTCATTCCCGGCAAAGAGAAGGTTGTGGCGAGGCTAAAAAAGCTCGCGGCAGCGGCAGATGCGATCTATCTGGCGCCTGACCCGGACCGCGAAGGCGAGGCCATTGCCGCTCATCTGGCGTTCGAACTTGACGGAAACGGCAAGAAGCCGAAAAAAGCCAAGAAGGCCAAAAAAGGCGAGCCCGAGGCTCCACCGCGGATTCAGCGGGTTACTTTCAACGAGATCACCAAGCGTGCGGTGCAGGCCGCGTTTGAACACCCGCGGGCCATCGATCAGAACCTGGTGGATGCTCAGCAGGCTCGCCGCGTGCTCGATCGGCTGGTGGGATATCAAGTGTCCCCGCTGCTCTGGGACAAAGTCCGCCGCGGTCTCTCCGCGGGGCGGGTGCAGACAGTCGCGCTGCGGCTGATTGTGGAACGCGAACGCGAGATCAAGGCGTTCGAAAAAAAGGAATATTGGACGATTGACGCACACCTTGCAGCCAACAAGCCTCCCGCGTTCGACGCACGGTTTGTAGGCAAGGGCGAAGAAAAAGTTGAGGTCACAAACGGCGAGGACGCTGAAAAAATTCGCGGTGCGCTCGAAAAGGCCGACTGGCTGGTACGCTCGGTCGATAAGAAAGAACGCCGCCGTAACGCCGCGCCTCCCTTCACGACCAGCAAGTTGCAACAGGATTCTTCGCGCAAGCTGCGCTTCAGCGTGAAGCGCACCATGATGATCGCGCAGCGCTTGTATGAAGGCGTGGAACTCGGTAGCGAGGAAGGATTGGTCGGCCTGATCACCTACATGCGTACCGATTCGACTCGCGTGGCGCCCGAGGCGGTCCAGGAAGTGCGCGAATACGTCGGCAAGGAATATGGTCCGACCTACCTGCCCGAAGCGCCCAACACGTTTAAGGAAAAGAAGGACTCGCAGGGGGCTCACGAGGCGATTCGTCCCACTTCGGCAATGCGACATCCCGACCAGGTCAAGCAATACTTAAAAGAAGATGAGTTCAAGGTCTACAAGCTGATCTGGCAGCGCTTCGTGGCTTCGCAGATCAATCCCGCGATCTTCGACCAGACCACGGTCGACATCGATGCCAAGAATGGCAACGAGGTTTTCTGGTTCCGCGTGACCGGGTCGGTTCTCAAGTTCGACGGCTTCCTCAGGGTTTACGAAGAATCGAAAGAAGGCAAGGACGAGGAAGACGAGGAACTGAAACACAAACTGCCCGCGCTCGAAGCCGGTCAGAAACTCACGCTCAAGGAATTGAAGCCCGAGCAGCACTTCACAGAGCCACCGCCGCATTACAACGAAGCGTCACTGGTGAAAGAGCTCGAAGAGCGCGGCATCGGCCGCCCATCGACTTACGCTGCGATCCTCTCCACCATTCAGGAGCGGCAATATGTGCAGAAGGTGGGAGGAAAGTTCTCTCCTACGGAGATTGGGTTGGTGGTGACTGATCTTTTGGTCGAAAACTTCCGCGATATTTTTGATGTGCAATACACGGCGCATCTGGAAGAAGAGCTTGATCAAATCGAAGAAGGCAAGGAGACGTGGACCGACACTCTTGGCGAGTTCTACAAGAAATTCCAGAAGGATCTGAAATATGCTGAAAAGCATATGGAAAACATCAAGCGGATGGAGAAGCCTACAGACGAGAAATGCGAGCTCTGCAAGGCGCCGCTGGTGATCAAGTGGGGAAGGCACGGGTCCTTCTACGCTTGCAGTACTTTCGATAAGGAAGACCCGAACACCTGCAAGTTCACTAAAGAAAATCCCATCAACCTGCCCGACTTGGATTCGGCCGACGTGCAGGAAACGACGCAGGAGGAATACTGCGAAAACTGCGGACGGGTGATGGTGCTGAAGCGCGGGCGCTTCGGGCAGTTCATGGCGTGCACGGGATATCCGGACTGCAAGACCACCCGGCGTTTGGACCAGGGCAAGAGGGTGCCTGACATTCCGCTCGACGAGCTGTGCCCGAAGTGCGGACGCAACATGATGATCCGCCACGGCCGTTACGGCGAGTTCACCACCTGCAGCGGCTACCCCGAATGCAAGTACGTGAAACAGAATTTCATTGGAGTAAAGTGTCCGGAGTGCAAAGACGGCGAATTGGTGGAAAAGCGGGCGCGCAAGGGGAACACATTCTACGGTTGCGGAAATTATCCCAACTGCAAGTTCACTTCGGCGCACAAGCCGATCCCCGAGAAGTGTCCGAGTTGCGGCAGCGAATATCTAGTGGAGAAATTTCTGAAAGCCGGCCCGGTGATCGCGTGTCCCAATAAAGAATGCGATTACGAGCGGCCTAATCCCGCGGCGGAAGCGGCCGCGACCACGGCGTAGACTGGGGAATGACGTAATTCAACAATTTTGCAATTGAGTAATTTGAAGTCCGGTCGCGCCGGTCCTGCTGGGCCGGTTGAAAGTCTGATTCCGACTGCTACATTCACCGATTACTCAAGGACTAAATTTAAGATCGAGGTGCAACCATGGCGAAGAAAGCAACCATTGCCGATGCCCAATTGATTCTTCAACTCTACGATTTGCGTCGTGAACCGGAGATGCGCAAGGCGCGCAGTTGGTGGTTTGGCGAGTTCTGGCCGCAGAATGCCGACGATTTCGCGAAAGTTGCGGGGGCCATGGGCACGCCGGAAAACAATTGGCTGCGCCAGGCCGGCAGTTACTGGAGTATGGCTGCGTCTTTCGTGCTGCATGGAGCCCTGAACGAAGAAATGTTCATCCAACCTGCAGTGAGCGGCGAAATGTATTTTATATTTGCGAAGGTTCATCCCTTCCTCAAGGAACTGAGGGCAAAGATGGATGATCCGCAGCTGTTCGGGAACATCGAGAAGGTCATCATGAATTCCAAGTTCGGCCGGGAACGGCTGAAGGTCACGCTGAAGCGGGTCGAAACGATGCGCGAAAAGAGAGCCGAACGCAAGGCCGGCTAAGTGGGATAGCCTGCACCACCGGTTTGGGCTCAAGGTCCTTCCCTCCGCCGGAAGAACGGCCCCGTTCAGGATGACGCCCAGAGAAGCGTACGGAGCAGTGGAATCGCGTTCCGCGCTGGGCCGCTTCTGTTATCCTAGTCGGCTGTGCGGATGATCTGGTGGTTTCTGATACTGGGTGGGAGCACTCTGGTCGTAGTGTGTGTGGCGATCGCCCTGTATATGCACCTGCGACATCACCTGCAGAAAGCGCATGCCCCGCACGAGGTAGCGTTGACGGAAGTGCAACCCCCGCGCCATCCGGACAGCCTTGAGCGTTAAATATCGAGCATGGAGTGGCCGAGGGTCGAATTGTAGAACACGGCGATTCGAATAGCGATCTGGAGATCGATCTATATGACAAAGTCAGCGATTCAAATTCTGGGCACTCCGCAGGAGCGGGCCCTGGAGGCTTCGCGCCAGGTTGCGCTGGTGGTGGGCGCGAGTCTGGTGGTGGCGTTATGTGCGCGTATTACGATTCCGTTGATGCCGCTTACGCCGATCCCCCTTACGGTGCAGAACCTGGCCGTACTGGTGGTCGGGTTGTTCCTGGGCAGCCGCCGTGGTTTCGCGGCGCTTGGGCTCTATCTGATCGAAGGCGCGGTGGGGTTGCCGGTGTTCAATCCCACAGGTCCGGGTGGGATCGCCCAGTTGCTCGGCCCCACCGGCGGATTTCTGATGGTGTACCCCTTCGTCGCCTTCCTTGCGGGCTACGTTTTTGAGCGAGGCGTCAAGAGCTTCCTGCGCGCAGCGATCGCCGGACTTCTGGCTGAGATTTTATTGTTCGCCGGAGGACTGACCTGGCTTTACGCGTTCACCCATTCCTGGTCGAAGGCAGCCGCTCTCGGCCTCTACTGGTTTGTCGCCGCTGAGTTTATCAAAGTTATGTTGGCCGCGGGTATCGCTACTCGCTGGGGCGGTAGGGCAGTAAGAGCTGCAGTTAAGCCGTAGATTTTTGGAGTCCAAAGATGACAGTCGTATCCGAAACAGCGAAAGCGCCGGGCAGCACAGCATCCGGTCAGGTGCGCGAGATTAGCGTGGCCCACAGCCCGGATTCCGACGACGCCTTCATGTTTTACGGTCTGGCGACCAACAAAGTTCGCGCTGCGGGCCTGCGCTTCAGTCACACGCTCTGCGACATTGAAACGCTGAATCAGAAGGCGCGCGAAGGCGTCTATGACGTCAGCGCGATTTCGTTCCACGCCTATCCTTACGTTCAAGACAAATACGCTCTGATGAGTTGCGGAGGCAGCGTGGGCGAGGGCTACGGGCCGATGATCGTTTCGCCGCGCGCCTTTACCGCGAGTGAAATTAAGAGCAAGCGAATTGCCGTGCCGGGCACGCTCACCACGGCTTACCTGGCCTTGCAGCTGTTTGCCCCAGGAGTGGAAACCGAAGTCGTTCCCTTCGACCAGATCATTCCGCAGGTGCTGGAAGGCAAATTCGAAGCGGGGCTGATCATTCACGAAGGTCAGTTGACTTACGATAAGTCGGGCCTGCACCGTGTAGTCGATCTGGGCCGGTGGTGGCAAAAAGTGACGGGCCTGCCTTTGCCTCTGGGAGGCAACGCGATTCGCCGGGCGCTCGGTCCAGAAGTGATGGCGGCAGTTTCTACGGCTTTGCGCGATAGCATTCAGTACGGACTCGATCACCGCGAGGAAGCGCTTTCATATGCGATGCAGTTCGCTCGCGACCTTGACACACAGTCGGCGGACAAGTTCATCGGTATGTATGTGAACGAGCGTACCCTCGACTATGGCCCCGACGGTCGCGAAGCTGTTCGCCGCCTGCTGGACATGGGCCACAAGGCCGGAATCATCGGTCCGGAAGCCAGAGTGGATTGGGTGTAGGAAGCTGTTGGCTCTTAACTCTTGCTTCTCAACTAACCTGCCGGAATGCCATGCTTTAAGCCAAAAGCCAAAAGCCAAGAGCCAAGAGCCAAGAGCCAAGAACCAAACGCTTGTCTCCCCAGACCCTCCTCATCGACGCCGACGATACGCTCTGGGAGAACAACATCTACTTCGAGCGGGCCATTGCTCGCTTTATCTCTTTTCTGAATCATCACGAGTTTTCTCCCGAGCAGGTGCGCGACGTGCTCAACGATGTGGAGCGCGAATGCATTCTGAAACACGGCTACGGGTTGCACAGCTTCGTGCATGCGCTGGTCGACACTTTTGAGCGCTTAACAGTGCAGCCGGTCACGCCTGAGTTGCATGCTCAGATCAATGGCTTCGCCCACACCATTGCCGATCAGCCGCTGGAGAATTTGCCTGAGGTGCCCGAGACCCTGCGGTACTTGTCGGGGCGCCATCGCCTGATCCTGATGACCAAGGGCGCCCTCGCCGAGCAGTCGGGAAAAGTCGAGCGCTCCGGCCTGAAAGAATATTTCGCCGCGGTCGAGATCGTGGCGGAGAAGGATACGGCAACGTATTCGCGGGTGGTGAAAAAATACCGGCTAGAGCGCGACTCAACGTGGATGGTGGGCAACAGTCCGAGATCCGACATCAACCCTGCTCTCGCCGCCGGCCTGAATGCGGTTTTCGTGCCTCACGGCGACACCTGGATATTGGAGCACGAGGAAGTCAACCCGGCTCCTGCGCAACAGAAACTTCTTATTGTGGGGCGCTTCGCCGAGCTGCGAGACCATTTCTAAAGCTGAACCACAGAGGGCAGAGAGGAACAAGGCGCAAGAAAACCTTTGTCAAAGCTGGTTCCCTTTGTGGTTCCGTTCCAGCGCTCTCCCACCGCATCAAACTAACCAACACGCACTCTCGCTTTGATTTTTTCCGCATGTTACGCTGATCTTGCTCTGCGATCTGGCTCCCACTTCGTCAGTGGCGATTCAGACAAACAATGTACGGCGGCTGTTGCACACGGTTGAGGCGCTTTCCGAGCTCGGGCCTGCGCTAACGGCGGAGCGCGACTTCTCGGAGACTTCGCGGCTGATGCTGTCTGCCATCATGGAAGCGGCGGGTGCGCGCGAAGGCGTGCTCTTTCTGTTCCACGACAAGCCCGCCATGCTGACCTCCGCGTCGGCGCTGGGATTCGCCTTGATGCCGGATCCCGCCTTTATTCCTCTCCTGCCAAAACACGTGCATGCGCTGACCGCCGCGCGTGGTCCGATCGTGCTCAATCCTTCCGCCTATTCGGCGTTTCTGAGCTCCAATGGCAACGTCGCGCCCGAGCTCTTCAAATGCGTCGCACCGTTAAAGGCGGGAGGACGGCTGGCGGGAGTGGTGGCGCTGGGACGCCGTCCCGGCGATGCCCTCTATGAAGACGGCGAACTTGACGCACTGGATCTGCTCTGCAACTACATTGCGCTCGCGGTGCAGAATCATGCCCTGACCCAAAGCATCGCGCAGCGCGTTTCCGAAAATCTGCGGCTCATGGCCTCGCTGCATGGTTTCTACGACAATGCGCTGGAAGCCTTTGCCACTGCCATCGATGTTAAGCACGTGAACATTCATGGCCACTCGCTGCGCGTTGGGCGCTATGCCTCGGCCATCGGTGAGGCTATGGGCATGGAGCCGGGCGAGGTGGCAGCGCTGCGCAGTGCGGGATACTTGCACGACATTGGAAAAGTTGCCGTCGATCGGCGCCTGTTCTCCAAGGCCGGAGCGCTCGATCCGGAAGAGTTTCGTGAGATGGCGGACCATACCGTCGTCGGCCATCAGATCGTCAGCAGCGTGCAGTTCCCCTGGCCAAAGATTCCCGAGATTGTGCGCTGGCACCACGAGCGCAGTGACGGGTCGGGCTATCCCGACCAACTGGCGCAAGACGATTTGCCGATGGCGGTGCGTATTATCGGCCTTGCAGATTCTTTCGATGCGATGACCAGCGTGCGCCCCTATCGCGCTCCGCTTTCGGTGGGCAGCGCCCTCAGCGATCTGGTCCGCATGGCGCCTGAGAAATATGATCCGAACGTGGTGCAGGGCCTGCTGATTCAGGTGCGCCGCGATGTCGTCGGCAGCAGCCGAACTCCCCTGCTCGATACCATTTCGGTGAATATTGCCGCAACCGACATCGATCATTTGGCTGCAACGCTGCAGCATAAGGTTTCGCGCGGGAAAACGTATTTAACCAAAGAGATCGGGTCTTAGCGGGCTTGCCATCGAGGACCAAAGCCAACGGCACATGGCCTCCTTATAGACTGTGTGGATATGAGCAGATTGCATCCTCAGTGTGGCGACGCCGACGCAATGATCGCTTGGAAAGCTCCGATGTCCTCGTTGGAGAAGAGCCAGGAGAGGAAGAAGAGGAGGATGAAAACGACGGCAAAGAGTCCGTCCTCACACACAGACGGTTCCGTACCTGTACGTTCTGTTCACAAAATACGTTGCCCCTGGCGCCGAATAATCCTCTGACATATCGTCAACTGTCGAGATCAGGCCGGTTCACGCATTGAGAATTGTCCCCACCCGGAAAAGCCTCGCGCCGATTGTGATCGGTGTAAGCTCGGTGAATGGATCTCGTTACTCATTTTCAAAAGTTGGCCCGGTACAACCGCATGCTAACGAGCGACTCTTCGCGAAATGCGCGCAGTTGTTGGATGATGCCGAGTGCCGCAAAGGGATGTGCGGGTCTTTGGGCAGCATTCATGGACTCTAGAGGGCGCAGACAGCCCCCAATCTCGCAGGGGAAATCGTATTTGACGAAAGAAATTGAATCTTAGCTCTTCGAAAATCATTCTCCTCGTCACTGCCTATCTCGAAAGGCTTGTCTTTACAATGACTTGCGAGGCCTCTCTGCACCTCGCATGCTAGCAACTTTTTCTCGTCCAAGGGTTCATAATCAAGAGGCCTACTCCGTCGGGGAGTCTTCATGCCATCCAAGTTTCGGAAGCCCGCGCTCTTACTGGTGTGTGCGAGCCTTGCATGCGCAGTTCCGCAATTGCTTGCCAGGAAAAAGGACAAGGTGTCGAGCCCCGGCACGAACCAGCAGAAGCGCGCCGTGCAGGCACTCAATCGCCTCACCTTTGGCCCGCGCCCGGGCGACGTGCAGCAGGTCATGGCGATGGGCGTCGACCGCTGGATCGATCTGCAGCTGCACCCGGAAAAAATTCCAGATGGCACCGTCGAATCCCGCCTCGCCGCCTTTCGTACGCTGCACATGAGCTCGAAAGAAATCGCCGAGGAATTCCCCGACAACCAGATGATCAAACAGGTTATGGACGGCAAACGGTCCATGCCTTCCGATCCCGCGAAGCGCGCCGTGTTTCAGGTGCAGATAGCGCGCTTGGAGGAAAAGCAAGAGAAGAAAGAGCAGAAAGAGGCAGCTGTCGCTGTCGCTCCTGCCCCGTCCGCTTCCGCCGCTGCCATGACAGTCCCGGCCTCCGATACTGCGAAGACAGCAGAAGAGCTTGCGGCAGCAGCCGCCAATGGAGATCCGGCCGGCAATCCACCAAACAATCTTGCCGACAGCAATTCCACGAACTCAATGAGCGCAAACTCAACGAGCATGCCTTCGATGAACTCTCCACCAAGCCAAGCGCGCTCCGACGCCGCGGCTGCCAGTGCGATGTCCATGGCTCCGCGGCCTGCCACCGAGCCCGCAGTTGTGGACGCCGCCGCGGGGCGCCGCCGGGAAGATCGGCTCTACGCCGATTTGAAGATTCAGAGTCTTATCGATCTTCCGGCCGACCAGCGCTACAGGAAAGTGCTGGCGATGTCGACTGAGGAGCAAGTTGCGTTTGCCGATTCGCTGCGCGGCGGCGGCGGAAAAGCGCAGGATTTGCTCGCCGGCATGAACGCGAAGCAGAAGGAAACGCTGCTGGCCATGAACAACCCGCAGGCCGCGGTGGCGGATGAACTGGTGCAGGCCAAGCTGCTGCGGGCAATCTATAGCGATCGCCAGCTTGAAGAAGTGATGACCGATTTCTGGTTCAATCACTTCAACGTCTTCGCTGGCAAAGGGCCGGAGCGCCTGTTTCTTACCAACTACGAGCAGGAAGTCATCCGCCCACGCGCGTTAGGAAAATTCGAAGACCTGTTGGTGGCTACCGCGAAAAGTCCGGCGATGTTGTTCTACCTCGACAACTGGCTGAGCGTGGGGCCAAACTCCATGCGTTCGCTCGGGATTCCCGATCACCCCGCTCGCTATGGCCCGCGTCATTTTCCGCCGCCGAATCCGAACGCGAAGCGCAAGGCGAACAATGGCCTGAACGAAAATTATGGCCGCGAATTGCTGGAACTGCACACCCTTAGCGTGAGCGGCGGCTACTCGCAGCGCGACGTCACCGAGGTCGCCAAGGTATTCACTGGTTGGACGATCGACAAACCCAACGAGGGCGGCGGTTTTAAGTACGAGCCTCGCACGCACGAACCGGGCGCCAAATTTGTGCTGGGACATCGCATCAAGCCCAAAGGCAACGGGGAAGATGAGGGCAGGGAACTGCTGCACCTGCTGGCCACCAGCCCGCAGACCGCGCATTTCATTTCGCTCAAACTCGCGCAACGCTTCGTGTCCGATGACCCGCCGCCCGCATTGGTCGATCGCATGGCGAAAACGTTCGAGAAAAAGAGAGGCGACATCCGCGAAGTGCTGACGACCCTGTTTCATTCGCCGGAGTTCTGGGACGATGACGCCTATCGCGCCAAGGTGAAAACGCCGCTCGAGTTTGTAGCTTCAGCCCTGCGTGCCACTGCTGCGGGCGTGGACGACGTCATGCCGCTGGCCCGTCAAGTGGCGAATATGGGCATGCCGCTTTATGGAGCGCAGCCGCCTACGGGATACTCGATGAAGGCCGACACCTGGGTGAGTTCGTCGGCGCTCCTGAATCGCATGAACTTCGCCCTGGGATTAACCGCTGGCAAAATTCGTGGGGTGAAGGTGGATACGGCACAGTTGGTGGGAAGTCCGCCTGCGCTGTTGGATGCGGCGCTGGCTCTTTCGACGATGGAAGGGAAATTGCTGGCAGACGACGTGTCGAAGCAGACTCACGATTCGATCATGGCGCAGATTGAAGCGCCTCAGAAACCCGCTCGGCCACCCGATGCGAGCATGATCGCCGGACTGCTGCTAGGATCGCCGGAGTTTCAGAAGAGATGAGCGATTGGCTCTTAGTGGTTGGTTTGGATGGGATGATCACGAGTAATCGAGCATCGTAGTAGCGGAAGCGATCAGAGTTAAGAGCTAATAGCCAGGAGCGTTTTTTATGTCCATCACACGTCGCATCTTCCTTCGCAACAGCGCACTGGCCGTCGTCGGTACGGCAGCCGTACCGAGCTTCCTCATGCGCGCGGCTTTTGGTGCGGTCGATGCGAGCACGCGCAACCAGCGTCTGGTGGTCATTTTTCAGCGTGGCGCCGCCGATGGGCTGAACATTGTTGTGCCTCATGCGGAACCGCAGTACTACGCCATGCGGCCCAGCATCAATATCCCGCGCAAGTCGGTGCTCGATCTCGACGGCCGCTTTGGACTGCATCCGGCGCTGTCGGCGTTTCAGCCGCTGTGGCAGCAGGGTCATCTGGCCATCGTGCATGCCGCGGGATCGCCGGACACGACGCGCTCTCACTTTGACGCCCAGGATTTCATGGAGAGTGGCACTCCGGGCGTGAAGGCCACTGACGATGGCTGGCTCAACCGCTCGCTGCGCAATCTGCCCCCAGCCCGGCAAAATTCTCCATTTCGCGCGATTGCACTGGGGCCGTCATTGCCGCGAATGCTGAGCGGCGCGCAGTCCGCGGTCGCGATGAACAACATCAACGACTTCTCCGTGGGCGGGAAGAATCCAAAACCTTCCCCTGCCGCGCTCGCGTTCGAGGCGATGTACGACCACTCGTCCGACAGTGTGCTGCACGGCACAGGCGAGGAAACTTTCGACGCGGTGAAGATGCTGAAGGCCGCCGACCCTGGAAAGTACAAGCCTGATCCCGCCGCCAATTATCCGAAAGGGCGCTTCGCCGACGGCTTGCGACAACTGGCGCAGCTGATCAAGGCGAATCTCGGCGTCCAGGTAGCGTTTGCCGACATCGGTGGCTGGGACAACCACGTCAATGAAGGCGCGACCGAAGGCCAGTTGGCGAATGTGCTCACCGATTTCTCGCAGTCGCTGGCTGCGTTCTGGACCGATCTCGGAGACCTGGGCGAAGACACCGTTGTCGTCACCATGTCGGAGTTCGGACGCACGGCTCGTGAAAACGGAAATCGGGGCACAGACCACGGCCACGCCAACGTTATGTTCGTTCTAGGGGGGCCGGTGAAGGGCGGCAAAGTCTACGGGCGCTGGCCAGGCCTCGAGCAATCACAACTCTACGAAGGCCGCGACCTAGCCCTCACCACGGACTTCCGGCAGGTGATTGGAGAAGCGGTGGCACGGCACATGGGAAACAGGAATCTCGCGGCAGTTTTTCCGGGCTTCGACAATCAGCCGGGAAAATTTCTGCGCTACCTGGGCTGAGCCGCCGCGGGGTATCTCAGGCGACAAGCGATCGCTCAACCATCGATTTCTGCGGCGGTGCGCCGTCCGCGGCGTGTTGCCGCGTGTAGTCGACCCAGGCTTCGGCGGCGAGAAACGTAATCGTGAAGCCAAGCCAGAATGCAATCCCGAAGAATTCGTGAGGCGTGAGTTTGCGGAATGCAAAAAACGTTCCGACAATCGGTCGCGTCGTGGCCACACCCAGGCCGACGCCGAAGGCGCGGATCATCCACTCGCGATGACGCATTACTTCTTTCCTGCGGATGTGCAGGTAGGCCTTAATCAGACAAATCAGAAACACAATGGCGAAGAGCGTGGTCGCGGCGGTTTCATTGAGGCCGCCAATATTCATCTGGTAGCTCATGACCAGGGCGGAGACTCCGATGATCAGCCCGCACACCACCAGAACTCGTCCCATCCAGCGATGAAGCTGCAAATGCTTCCGGCGCATGCTGGGCATGAACTGCAAGGGCGCGAGGACAAGGAATAATCCGCCGGGCAGAATATGAACCAGCGTCAGCGCCATGTGCCGCGCGAAGCCGGCATCAAGAGCCGCGGCCGGCGAAGCTTTTCCGGCGAACTGCCCCGGCCAGAACAAAACCAGCGTGCGCCGAGTTACCGCGGCCACGCCCAGGCCAACGAGGAAGCCGACTGCCATCCCCAAGAAGCGAGTTGCGCGTTTGGATACCGGCATGAAATTTTCTCAAGTTTCACATTCCAATATATTATACAGACTGTATGATTAAATTAAAGGAAAGGATTGAGGTGAGCCCACGGCCCTACCAGATGGCGCAGCGTCGCGCCGCGACCGATGCCACGCGTGAGCGCGTGCTCGCCGGCGCGCACGAATTGCTGGCTGCGCAAAACTTTTCCGGGTTCACAATGGACGCAGTAGCCCGCAAGGCCAATGTCTCCCGGCTGACTGTTTACTACCAATTCAATTCCAAGGCTGGACTTCTGGAGGCGCTTTACGACTATCTTGCCAAACGGGGCCAGATGAGTCGTCTCACCGAAGTTTTTCGCCCCGGTAATGATCCAGCGAGAACGTTGCATGACTTCATGGGAGTGTTTGCAGGTTTTTGGGCTTCGGATCGCAATGTGATCCGGCGGTTGCATGCGCTCGCCGGCATCGACCCTGAGGTTGCGCGGGGGCTGCATGCACGGAATGAACGGAGGCGAAACGGCCTGAAGGGAATCGTCGAGCGTTATGGCCGAGTTTATCCTTTTTGGGCCGTAAAACCACTCCGTTCAGGGAGTGGATATAAGGCTTGCCTTTTTGTTGAAGCTACAGCAAAATCTAACCTTAGCTGGATCTGACGACCCTCGCGGTCGGCTGTGA
>Ga0182018_10003142_pt1 | contig 15242 bp, 14 predicted proteins | sample 812P2MmetaG_FD_120490 | JGI IMG/M metagenome (GOLD analysis project Ga0182018, IMG submission 120490) | Permafrost microbial communities from Stordalen Mire, Sweden - 812P2M metaG | ecosystem: Environmental > Terrestrial > Soil > Wetlands > Permafrost | place: Sweden: Stordalen | collected...
CTTCCGCTATAATTCTTCAGAAGTTCTCCTGCCAAAGCAAGACCTGCGCCCTTAGCTCAGCTGGATAGAGCGTCTGGCTACGAACCAGAAGGTCGGGAGTTCGAATCTCTCAGGGCGCACCATCTTTTCAGTCACTTAGGGCACCCGGCGAAGGGTGCCCTTTGGCTTTTGTCCGTGAATTGTCCGTGAAGCAGAAAAGTGCTACCCGTTTGCTGCCATTTCGACTACGTTCTCCTTCACCGTTGCGAGGTAAGCCTGAGTCGCTCGAAGAGCTGTCCGCAGGTCCGTTTCGGAGACGATGGCATAGCGCCGGAACATCGAATCCGTCTTGTGACCGGACACCTGCATCGCCGTAACTTGAGCCACTCCCGCTGCCACCATGTTTCTGCAGGCGCTTCTGCGGAGGTCGTGGAACAGCCTGCGAATCCCCGCCTTGGTGCAGGCCGTCGCCCATGACTTTCGGAATTCGTGGACCGGCTCGCCCTTGCGGTGGAAGATCAGCCCAGAGAGCATCACAGTTTCCTTGACCTTGACCTGCCGTGCTGCCCTGCGGCGTGCGATCAGTTCAGAGAGTTCGCCTTCGAGGGGGATTAGCCGAGCAGTTCCGTTCTTTGCGTTCTCCGCTCGAAGACGGATGCAGCCGCCGTCAACATCTTCCCATCGCAGGGAGGCGATCTCGCCTTTGCGCATCCCGGTAAGCCACGCGAAGAGGGTGAAGTCGGCAAGCTCCCCAGGCAGATTCGCCATTACTCGTCGAATCTCCGTCTCGGAGAAAAAGCCGCGGCGGACGTTGTCGCTCTCATCCAATCTGCGAATCTTTGGCGCGGGAAGGTCTGCGAGTCTGTACGCTTGTTTCAGCAGTTGGAGAACGCGATTGATTGAAGCCTTCGCGTCGCCGTCCGCGAGCCGCTCCTCGACGTACTGATCCACTGCTTCCGGGGAGAGGGCTATCGCCCGGACCCCGCCGAAATCATCGTGCGTCCTTTTGATATTCGAGAGATTTTGCTTGCTCGCGATGCCCCGAATCTCGAAGTCGGACTTGAGCGCATCGAGCAGATCGGCAATCGAGCGTTTGCGATGCCGTTGCGACAGGAATGGCTTCGTGGGATCTAACTCATGGGCGTGGACTTCTTTGAGCTTAGTCCGCAGTGTCTTGCGAGCCTTCTTTTCGTTGTTCGTCTTGGCTGATTCTCGTTGCTCGCGACCGTCAACGTAAAAACTAATCCACCAAGTCTTGCCCCGTTTGAAGATTCTCCCGTCGCCTCTCATGCCCTGCCGCCTTTCTTGAGATACTCGCGCAACGCCTTTGCGACAAGTTCCGACAATGAAATGTGCTCATCAATGGCTCGATGCTGTACATCGTCCCAGAGAGACTGAGGCAGTCGCATCGTTGCGCGGGCCAATTTCTCCGTGTCTTTCGGCTTCGCCATAGAATGTTTCTGTCCTTGTGCCTTATGGCACAGAAGTGATGATAGCAGCACGGCGTCTCGGCGTCAATGCGCCTGTACGCTTGATATACTCGTCAATTCCTAGACTGCTGAAACGCAGGGAGCGGCCCATGCGCCGAGTGAAAGGCAAGCGGGAATGATTCCGGTAAAGATAATCCACAGATAGGCCAAGCCGCTCAGCGGCGTGTTCAACCGTCAGCAACTCATCGGGGCGTTGCGGTGCTGCGGGCGTAGTCAACCTCGCCAGCGCAGTACAACGGATTTCCTCCAACTCCCCCAGAAGGCGTGGGAGTTCACCTGCAGGGAGGTCTCGCGCGGCCATCATGACAGTTTGAAGTTCATTCCGCATGGTTCCTGGCACCTTCCTGCTCCGCTATTGGACCTTTGCAGTTTTCTGTTTTCATGTTTTCAGCCCAGTTAGACCTAAGGGGCGATTACGCTGAATTGCCTGGCCTTGGGGACGATCTTGAGGCTGAGAGACAGTCCACGCAAGATACGGCTCAAATCGTGCGAGTGGAAATCAGCAGACTATCCGGTATCTATGCGCTCCCCGTGGGGTCGAAGATTTACTCGCGCTACACGCGTTACGCGAGTAGTGGAATCTTGTCAAATTCCCTGGGGAGGTATGTGTTGAAGGCAGTGGCGAGTTCGGGTCGGGCGTAGCCCTGCATGCGCACTTTAGCGCGTGTCTTCTCATCTTGGACCCTCTTTCGCCAAGGGCCGCCCGCCTGATAGCTCAGAGGGTAAGTGGCGGGGCCGGTGTCAGATGGCCTCGGCTTGATGCCATGTTCTTGCAGAAATGCACAGTACCGCATGCCCTTCAGTTCCAGTAGGATGGCAGCAAAGATAATCGTGTCTCGCTTCGCTGGCATCCCTCTCTTTTTCTGCTTAGTGCGTTGTGCTGTTACACTGGCGAATTTGGCGAGAAAGGCATTCAGAGTCTGGTCAATGCTCGCCAAAGTCACACCTAATTCGACTGGGGATGTGGGATTCTCGGGACCACCGATACTTGCCCCGGCAGGTCTGGGGAATTGCTGCCTGAGGTGCCCTTGCCCGATTGCCAGCGCCAATAGTGACGTGTCGTCGAGCGGTCCACGAATCAACTTCGCCGCGTTCTCACGGACCTTCTGCTCCAAGACCCGACTCACGGCCTCGCCGTGCCGTTTGTGCATAGAGATGATTTTCTGGGCCGTCCCGCTGCGGTTGGCATCGTAGCGAACCGCACGGCTCAGTTCCGCGTTAAAGATCGCCGCCAATTCGCTCTCGGACCGCATGCACAACTCAATTCCGTGGCGGGTGTAGTCAATTGCGATGGCCCGCTCCAGAGGGTCCTTGCGCGGACCTACAAAGACATCTGAAACGTAGTCTTTCTCCGAGTCGTAAGCCAAAAGGCCCGCTGCCGTAGTTGCAAATCTTCTGTCGGTGCATTGGCTGCAACGGCCACAATGCCGCTGAGTCTTGGTCTGGAACATCGAGTGCGAACATGAGCAGGTATAGGCAATCAGGTGAGCGGCATGATGTGTCGCGAGGCTTTCGACCACCTCAGTCTTCGTCCTGAACAAGAACGGGTTATCGACCGTAAAATCGCGCTCCATGACAGCTGTACAAAGAGAGGACAACAGGTGAAGGGCCATAGGATGGGTTGTGCGGGAAGCCCGTGCCCTTAGGGCTTCTTCGGCAATGGGCAAGTTCAAACTGACGATTCCGTTCTCATAAAAGCGCACCCCGCCCGCCTGAACCGACTGGGCAACCAAGCTACCTAAGGCCGCATACAGGAACGAACGTGTGCGTTGAGTCGGTTCCTTCCTAAGTTGCGCTGCCTTATTGACCCAGACCGGGATGCGGATCAGCTGATCTGGAAATTGCTTCTGCAACTCAGTGAAGAGCTTTTTCTGGCGGGAATCCAGCGTCGATACTGGCCTGTGGCTAACCAACACAAGCCTACCGCCGCCGCTCGCCATCTCTACCGCCCCCGCAAGCGAATCGAGCCCACCAGAAAACATAAGCACACGTTCAGGACCATGGAAGGGCCAATCTTTTAGGTCGCCGTACTCGAAGTACGATTGCTGATCTGGGCGGTCACGTTCCAAAGGTACAAACGTTAATGAGTATTTGTCATTGGAAAGAAAGCCCAGTACTTCCTCAATTGTGCTCTTGATCTTCGTTGCGCTCCAAAAGGCGGGCTCTCGCACCGGAATAACGAACGCAAAGTCACGTCCCCAGGGTTCGGTACTCTCATCATCCGACCATCTCTTCCCTCTTGGCGTGGCGCAATCTGCACTGAAAACGTAGGATGCGATTTCGAGAAAATCAACCAGCCGAGCAGAAACGTCGTGGCGGAAAATTTTGGCAACATCCTCGAAGCGAATGTTGACGTTCGCTTTGGTTCCAACTGAGTCGAGATCGACACGGCGCCTTCCCCTAGCAATGGAGTCGCTGCCTGCGACTGTCGCCCCACTGCACACGAAGAGGCGAGGGACACTCACAGCGCCGCCTTCTGCTGCTCAAGTTCGCTGCCCAGCTTTTTCAAAGCGACCGCTAAGAATCTCGATGTATTTTCAAGATCAATTCCCTTCTGATACTCCGTCTTCGAGTACCATTCACCGCAGAAGTCACGCACGATACGAGCACTCTGATCACAGTGGGATCGAAGGGCGTCGTTAAACTGAGCAATGTCCCCCAAATCTCGCAACCGTGGGCTGCCAAGGGCGGCTGCCGTGACGCGACTCAGGTAGAAATTCAAGAATCGGGCGACGAACCTTCCAAAGAAACGCTGCCCCAGTTCGCCGAACCCCTTCTTAGTCGAAAGGGAGCGGATGACGTTCCGTACCTCTGCGCTGCTGCCGCCAAATAGACTGACGGTTCGAGTCCCCGCGAGGCTGGTGATCGCTTCACCGGCCGATTGCTGAGCAATCTCACTTAGGTCCGTCGCACCGGTCGGATTCCCGCTAATGTAGCGATCGATAGCATCCTGCAGCTCAGCGGTGAAGTCGAAGACAGTGCTTTCATTCGACAAACGGATGCCATGCTCTCCTAGGGCAACCTCCCAATCGGATGTGCGTGACGCAAGGGCAACCTGCGTTAAGAGGTAAAAAGTGTAGCGGACGCCGGGATCATCGACAGCGTTGTCCAAGCCCCTCTTGGCCGCATCCAGCGTCCGCGCTGCGATCTCGCCTATGTCGACCGAGGCAGTGGCGGCATCGCCGGTCAGACCTATCCCAGCGACCTGCCCGACTAGCTCTTGCCACTTGCGAGTTTTTGGAATTTCGCCTAGCCGCGTGTGACCCATAACAAACTCCGCGATACTGAGGAGACTCAACTTTGGAAACAGCAAAGGATGCTACATCGGAACAGGAATGAAAGAAAGCTCTTTACGCGGCGATGCGTGAAAAGGAGCAGAATACTATCGGCCCACTGATCCACTCGCGCAACTCGCATCTCGCGAGTAAACCTTCTCCTAGTCTGAGCCCCCGCAATGACTGAGTAATTAGAGATTTCCACTCGCGCTGTCGAATCACCTGGTTGCGCGGGCCCCCATTCTACGGCCAAGATGCGTCCAGTTCAGGGGAGCAGATCAGATGAACGCCCTCGGCAGCGGGAGTGCAGCGGCAACGGAGCCAATCCCGCCTCACTCCTTCAATGCGACCGCGATGAGCCGGTTGGAGGGGAGTTCGGTGGTTCGTCCCCCACAACAGCTCCGGCTGCATCGCGCGTTGGAGGAAGTCGGCTGGACCGGCGAAACAAGCGAGTTCAACGAAGCCACCAGGCGGTGTCATCCATCTGTTACCGATCCAATTCTGATAACGACCAACGGGACGCTTCTCGCCGGCTTTGGGCGTTGGCGGGCGGCAATTTTCGACGGGCGGTTTGAAATCAACTGCATCGAATATCCGCTCAGTGAGTACGAATCCCTGCATTTCATACTCACCCACCATCAAAGCCGAAGCTGGTGGAATGATTTTATCCGCATTCGCTTGGCCTTGGCCCTGGAGCTTGACTATCAACAGAAGGCCGTCGAAAACATGCGCGCTGGCGGTAAGTTCAAGGGTTTGGCAAATTTGCCGGAAGCTCAGCGTATTGATGTACGAAAGGAGATCGCCTGCGCCGCAGGGGTTGGTGATCGTAATGTCACCAACGTCAAGACGATTCTCCAAAGAGCGCACCCGATTCTGATAGGAGCCTTGAAAGAAGGGACTCTGTCGATCAACCGCGCAATCCAATTCTGCAAGTTGCACCGAGCCGAGCAACTGGAGCAGTTCATCCGTTACAGCGAGGAACGCGCAACCAACAGAGTGATCCGTCGCTCTATGCCTCAGCTTAAGGAGAAAAAAGCCAGCCTCGATGCTCTTGCAGTGCTTGACGCCCTGCAGTGCCAGGAGGCGCAACAGCCTGGGTCGGTTGCTGTACGGGTCGGTCGGCATAAGCGCACAGTTGTTCTTGTGGGTGAAGACTATCTTGCGGGTCCACACTCTCAAAAGGGGCTAAAACTGACATGAAATACCAAGATCCGCTCAAAACAATTCTGTCTCAAGGGCGTCTTTACTGGGACCGGGATGAGATGCACTGTGCAGTTCGTCGAGTCTTTGACAGGGCCGTGCTGTGCCGCACTGCAGACTTGGGTGCTGAGGTCTACTCTTCGGAGGATCAGGAATTCATCCTCTACCATACTTGCAAATCGCGGGCCTGCCCGAGTTGCGGCTACCGCGCCAACGTCCAGTGGCTACGCGAGCGCTGGGCCGCCTTGCCAGATGCACTTTATAAGGGGATTACGTTCACTATGCCGGATCTACTCTGGCCCTTTTTCCGCGACAGCCCGTTCTTAGCCCGCGCTCTGCCAGCCTTAGCCGCGGAGGTCATACGGGCACAGGTAGGTGTTAGGCACGGCTTGCGGGTTGGCGTCATTGCGATTCTCCATACCTTCAACGGGAAATTGGAGTTCAACTCACATGTACACACGATGGTCACAGGGGGAGGATTGCACGGATCCGACACTTGGGCGCCTTGCGTTTACTGCAATCACGACCGACTGATGAAGGCTTGGCGGAAGGCGGTGATCGCACTTCTCCGAGCCGCCCTACGAGTCGGTCGGCTCCGGACGGAACTAACCGCTGACCAGACGGGAGACCTGCTCACTCATTTGGAGAAATGTTGGTGGAGCATCAAGATTCAGTCTTTTGAGAATAAATCGCATTTTCTGCAATACGCCGGTCGCTACGTAAGGCGGCCTCCCATTGCACAGCGTCGCATCACCTGGATTGGCGAACAAACTGTCAGGTTTTGGTACAAGGACAAGAAGCTCCGTCGACGTGCAGAGGAGCAGTGCTCGCTGGAAGAGTTCATTGAGCGTTGGACCCAGCACATTCCGGAACACTATCAGCACGCTGTTCGGAGCTTTGGGCTGTTTGCTCCACGCACTCTCAGCCGAACATCGGGCGCTATCTTTGCCATTCTGGGTCAGGAACGAAAGTCACGCCCCAAACCTCGCCGTTGGGCGGACTCCATAAAGCGAGACTTCGGATATGATCCACTCCTCGACCACACTGGCAAAAGGATGAAGTGGGCACGACGAATAGCATCAAAGACGACTCGCTGATCAGACCTTTAGCCGACAATACCAATCCCGACCAGCACAGCAAATGCCAACCTCCGCGTGCCGTCCTTGCCTAACATCAAGCAGCGACAAATGTCGCCATCACGGAACGACCTGAATCGCTTCTTCCAACAGACCACACACCGTCGACCCCACCCGCAATATCACATTTGGGCCGAGCACGAGATTTTGATTTTCCTATACTTCGAGGAAGCGCTGAAACTGCATCTGGCTATCGGGGAATGCATTCGCAAGCTCAACTCATACAACCGGAGCACTAGAGCCGGAAAGCGCACAGCCCTAAACCTTGCAATTCACCTTTCCAAAGGTCGTGTGACCATCAATGAAGCGAAGCTGCCGTCAAGCGCTCACACCTAAGTGTGGGTGTTCCCAAGATGATAGCCCACGTGATGCGCGGAGAGAGCTGCAGAAAACCGGAGAACAATGGCATGGCGAAAAAATCAACAGTCAAGACCATTAAGGTCGCCAAAGTCTGGGACGACAAGCAGTGGACTGTTCGGTTCGGAAGGTTAAACGCTGGTCGCGGTGGGGCCGGAGGAGGTAAGAGGCTGTTTCGCGTTGTGGGCGAAAAGCTCCCGTTTGAGGCCCTTAACGAGGTGAACAGACGCTTACGAAGTCAGGCTGTCCGCAGGGAGGGCGTATATGTTGCTCACGACTCGATGGGATACGCCCGGTACATCGGTCGTGGCCGGATATTCGCGAGGCTCCGTGCCTGTCGGAGAAGGCACAGGCTGGAGGTTCATTACTTCTCATTTTATGTAGTGGAAGAGAAGAAACACGAACGCGAAATTGAAACGCTTCTCATCCACGCAGCGGGTCCGCTGTTACAGTTCAACACTAAGAAAAAGCGGGTGACCATAAGCGCCGGAGCTATACGAGACTACGAGGCCGGGACAAACTTCTTTGAACGGCGTTACAAGAAGGGGCAGAAGTCGTTCTAACCAGCGGATTGCCGCGGGAAAATGGATTTCGCACCGGAACGCCCACTGTGACTTTGCAACGTACTTGAATGAAGGCGGAACAAGAGGTTGACGTGCAGCTAATCATCTACGAGCCGGTCGAAGCAGATGCAAAAGCGTTCATCGACTTCTGGGCTGCACGCTATACGGCTATACGGGCTACGACGACGACTTCTACTGCGCGAATGTCGGACAGAAGCTAACCGAAGCGCGGATTTTGGACTTGTTCGAGTGGAAGAACGGACCGACGGCTATCCCAGGAAAAACGGAAAAGCTCGACTCCGTTCTAAGACACTTCGTGGCACGACGTGCTGAACTCGACCAGATCAGACAGGATGAATCGATGAATCAGCGGCAGCGCTTCTCTCGCGCTTCAGCGAAGGGGGACCGATATTCAGGATCTTCTGGCTCCATTGCTGGCAGCCTACGCGGTTTCCGATATACGACCAGCATGTTCACCGGGATGCGATTCATACAAGCGCGTGTGCGGGAAGAAATTCCTGAAAAAGAGCCGGACAAGATCGAAGCATATCTCGATCAGTACATGCCGTCCCACTCCCAGTTCGATGGCATTGCCTACCGGGCCGTGGACAAGGCGTTGTGGTCATTCGGCAAATTCATCGGCTCAAACAATTTTCCGCTCACGCCCTGATTCCGCCCTGCACCCGCAGCCCCCGATTTTCCCCAAGCTCCCCTGATCGGCCCCGGTATTTCTGAACCAGGAGGAATGTTAGTCTTCGGCAGAATCTGAAGGGAGGCTTTGCTGATGAAGAAGAAGCGATTTCGGTACTGGACCGGTAGCGATTGCCAGCGGAGACTTTAATGGCGATGGGTTCGCGGATAGGGCAGTCGCTAACTACAGCAGCAACTCGGTTTCAATTTTGCTTGGAACCGGGGACGGAAACTTCCAGCCCGCAGTCAATTACCCGGTGGGAGAATTCCCAACCGCGATCGTGGCCGGAGATTTTAATCATGACGGCAATGTCGATCTGGCCGTGACCAACTATGGCGACCCCTCTCACGGAGGAAGTGTTTCGATTCTATTGGGCCGCGGCGATGGCACTTTCGTGACTGGAGCCTCCTATTTCGTGATTGGGCCTCAAGCGATTGTGGCTGGCGACCTTAATGGAGACGGAAATTTAGACTTAGCGGTTGTGCTCGATGACTACAACGAAAACCTGAACTTCACTGTTTTTCGGGGCAATGGCGATGGCAGCTTTCAAACGGGCACGGATGGCTATCTGGGCACGGGTGTCGGCCAGGGAGCGCTTGCCATTGGCGACGTCAACGGAGACGGCAAACCCGACTTGATCGTCTACTCAACTGCGAATGGAAGTAGTTTCGTAGGTACGCTCGTGAATGATGGGTCGGGGGGCTTCAAGGGACAAGTGGCATGCGCGGTTGGGGCGCAAGCAAGGGTTTCACTCGCAGTCGGCGATTTTAATAACGATGGCAAACTCGATGTCGCCGTGGCGATCGGTGGTGGAAACACTATCGCAATCTGCCTTGGTAATGGCGACGGGACCTTCACATCTGCGGCCAATGCCACGGTAGGAAGTTTTCCATTGGGCCTTGCGGCGGGAGATCTCAACGGCGATGGCAAGATTGATCTCGTCACCGCCAACTATTTCGACAACACGGTCTCGGTGCTGCTCGGCAAAGGCGACGGAACATTTACGACCGCTACTTACCCGGTTGGGAAACTCCCGACGAACCTGGCGTTGGCGGATTTGAACGGCGATGGAAAACTTGATATCAGCATTGGGAACGGCGGTGACAATAACCTTCAGGTTCTTCTCGGTCGAGGCGATGGTACGTTCTTTGTGGGCTCTTACCGGGTAGGTGCGAATCCGAACGGCATAACCAGCGGAGATTTCAACCACGACGGAATCCCCGACTTGGCAGTAACGAGTGGGACCGATACCGCTACCATTTTCCTCGGAGATGGTCATGGCGGATTTAAGGCATTGAATTCTTTTTCCGCTTGTTTCGGCCAAAATGGAGCAAAGCCTGGACAAATACTGTCGGCGGACGTAAACGGCGATGGTAAGCCCGATCTTGCAATTATTTGTAACGACAGTTCTGAACCAACTTATTCGTTCATAAACCTGTTCCAGGGTAACGGGGACGGAACCTTCACTGAGGGAATCGCTTGGACTCTTAATGACACATTGCTTGGCGTCGTTGCTGCCGACGTCGATGGCAAAGGAATTCCAGAGTTCGTTTTTCTCAGTCAGTCCACTGTGTTTGCCGTTGATTTGAACGAAGATTTCAACTATGACATTTATAATGGTTCTTCATTCCAGGGTCTATCGGTGGGTGATTTCAATGGCGACGGCAGGGCGGACTTCCTCGTCCCCGGTGCTGGAACGGTTCTCCTGGGAGAGGGTGGCGGAAATTTCCAAGCCTTCGCCACCGGTCTGAATGGCACCCTGTTCGGCGTGACCGGCGACTTCAATGGCGATGGCCTGACCGACTTCGAATCCAATACCAATCAGGGGATGCTGATCTCGTTGAGCAACGGGGACGGCACCTTTACAGACGGCTTCCTGCTTTCCTCAAACAAATTGGGAAAGATGCAAGCGCCCACTGATTTCAACGGCGATGGAATTCTGGATTTGCTGACTTTGAGTGGATTGAATGCGCCGCTGAACTTGTTCTTCGGAAAAGATGATGGCTCCTTTGTTGATGCAGGAATCTCCTTGCTTCCGAATGGAGGCTCCTATCTTACGGCAATTGCGGATTTTGACCAAAACGGCTCCCCGGATATCGCGATCCTCGACCCTACCGCGGGTGTTGTTACCATAGTCCTGAACAAGAACAGTTTTCAGTTAACCAATACCGCGCTGTCAGAGTTCTCGAGCAAAGTGGTTGTCGGCGGTCCGATTAAGGTCTCTGCCGCCGTCGCAGCCAAGCAAGGCACGCCGACTGGCAATGTGGAGTTCAAAGAGGCCGGAGTTCCCCAAACAACATTGGCGCTAAGCAGCGGCGTCGCCCAGGCCACATTGACCGCTCCGCTCCTTGCAGGTACTTACAATCTCACCGCGCTCTACACCGGCGACGGAACCTTCGCCGGCAGCTTATCCCAGCGCCTTCCGATTACAGTCACTGCGGCTTCGACGACAACCACGGTTGCCTCCAGCGTCTCTTCATCCAAACTCGGACAGAGCGTAACTTTCACAGCCACGGTTCATCCACAATATTCCGGCCAGCCTACCGGAACGGTGGAATTCTATGCCGATGGCAATCCAATCGGTTCAGCCAGTGTAAGCGGCGGACAGGCAGCGGTTAGCACGTCGGCACTCACATTTGGCACACACACGATTCAGGCGGATTACTCCGGCGATTCTTCGTTCATTACCAGCCTCGGCTCGGCGAAGCAAAAAGTTGGCGATGCCGCCAGTTCGATTCAAGTTACCTCGTCGCTGAATCCAGCTGTCTACGGCCAAGCTGTGACGTTAACGGCAACCGTCACGGATTCAGCTGGATCGACTCCCACTGGTGTCGTAGTGTTTTCGGAGACAGGCGCTTATTACGGAACCATAACTCTCACTGCAGGCGTGGCGCAGATCGGTTTGCCGACAACGCTCGCGGCAGGCAAGCACAACATTACAGCGCAATACAGTGGAGACTCAACGGACGCTACCGCGAAGGCTTCACTGGCGCAGGTAATAACCGGCGCACCGAGCACGACCGCGATCACCACCGACACTGAGCCTTCGACGTACGGACAAACCGTCACGTTTACGGCTGTAGTGAGTTCGATGGTTGGAACGCCTGACGGCACCGTCACCTTCAAGAACGGATCCACCGTTCTTGGCACAGTCGCGCTGACCGGCGGCCAGGCAACTTATGCCATCAGCACTCTGAACGGCGGCACTCGCACAATCAACGCGGTATACAACGGCAGCAGTAGTAATGCACCGAGTAGCGCCAGCCTTTTCCAGGTCGTGGAACCCGCGGCCACTACGACTACGATCACCTCCTCGTTGAATCCGGCGCCTTACGGGCAGAAGGTTACTTTCACTGCCACCGTAACGTCGGCGGCGTCCGCCATGCCTTCCGGCAATGTCACCATCAAGGACGGTAAGAAGATTCTGGGCTCGGCGCCCCTGGTGAATGGCCAGATGCAAATCAGCAGCGCGCTGCTGGCCGAGGGCGGCCATACATTGACGGCAACTTACGCCGGCTCGGCAAACTTCTCCGGGAGCAGCGGCACGTTATCGCAGACCATTCAATAGAACACGCCGAACGATAAAACAAACCGGGGAACCGGTTTGCGGCTGAAGAAGTGAGAAAGATCCAAGTATCTAGAGCTGGACTCCGAGCCGATGGTGAAGTTCAGCCCCCTTTTAATCGAAGCTAACCACCTGCGGCAGTCTTTCCCCAAGGTAGGCAAACCCCTAGTAAACCTCCGCGGAGCCGCTAAAACCTCTCTAAACGACGCTGCGCCGGTCTGTACGAAGGGGAATTAAAGTCCCGGATGACCGGCGGTTGAGGTGAAGTTGATGATCGAACATCCTAGTGAGGCCTCTGTGGGAGCTGATTAAATGCTCATCGGCTGCGCATGATATGATGCCGCGGTGATCGATAAGAAGCTCTTAGCATACTTCGCCCAGATGGGCCGCAAGTCAGTGAAAGCCAGAATGGAGAATTTATCCCCGGTAAAACGGCGAAAGATCGCCCGGAATGCAGCCAAAGCGAGATGGGCAAAGGCCAAGGGCCGGAAGAAGTTGAAGAGTAGAGCTGGGAGGAAACCGTGAGCAACAAGAAAATCGCCGCGATCTATGTGAGGTGCTCGACGGCAGAGCAGGAGACCGATATGCAGGAAACGGAGCTTCGGGAATACTGCGGACGCCGTGGCTGGGAACAAATCCTTTACCGCGACAAAGGCCAGAGCGGAGCGAAGCAGGATCGTCCGGCGTTGAGTTTGCTCCTGAATGATCTTCGCAAGCGGAAAGTGGATGTGATTCTAGTGTGGAGTCTGGATCGATTGGCGAGATCGTTGAAACATTTGCTCACCATTTCCGAAGAGTGCCGATCATTGGGAGTGGATCTTGTTTCCCTGCGGCAAAGCATCGACACCACTTTGCCAGCAGGAAGATTGACGTTTCAGATTTTGGGGGCGGTCGCTGAGTTTGAGAGAGAACTTCTGCGGGACAGAGTGAAAGCGGGCATGGCGCAGGCGCGGCGTGCCGGTAAGAGGATCGGCCGACCTGCATTGCGACACTTTGGTTCGGCTGAACTGGAACGGATACGGTTATTGCGGAGGGAAGGTGCCAGTATTCGCCAATTGGCAAAGGATTTGGGAACGACACAATGGATGGTGGCGAAGCTCACAGCACCCAGCGCAAATGCAGGATGATCCGGCGGCGGACGATTTGGGAGCGGAGCGGTTCCGGCAAGGAGGAGGCTTAATGGTCCCCGATAGTTTTTGCTGGAGGTGAGACGTATGCAGAAGCCAAAGAAGAAGCCGATGACAAATTATTTCGAGGTTTTGGAAGAACTGGGAAAGAAACACGGGGTCAAAGTGACCGCTATGTCTAAGCGGGGAATACGAGCAGTCGGGTTCCTGGGTGGAGTCAGAAAGAAAGATCAAGGGCCAGATAAGCCGAATTCTCCGGTTGATCCTGGCGAGCCTGTCCCATAACTAAAAGCTGATCGGGGGCAATAAGGAACCAGCGAACAGACGGCGCAAGCTTGTGCTAATGCCTGATTACAGAAGTTAAGAGAATCCGTTTGGTGCTTGGTGGGTGAGACCAGAGTCAGTGCCCAGCCCCATATTCCGACGGGTGGACAAACAGTAAGAGAAAACCCAGCGCACTGCCAGCGGAATTCCGATCCTAACGCCGCAGAAGGCACGACGTTAGGACCGGGCACACGGCTAGTTTACCGTCAGCGGGTACGGCGGCGCCGAAGTACTCGTGCTGTTGTCGACATTTCCGGAGTAGGTCGCAGTGAGGGTCTTTGACCCTGAAGCCGCGAACGTCAGCAGGCACTTGCGTTGGGCAATTGTTCCGGTACAGGTTTCCCCGCTGCTGGCGGTTACGGTGGCGGTGCCCGTCAGTGCGGTCACCCCATTGGTGACAGCGAAATAAACCTCCACCTTTAGAGGATGCGCGGCTTGCGGAGTGGTGCTGGTGATCGTGGTAGTCGTGCCTAGCAGCGTCGCCGTCGTGGATTGCGTAAGACTCGCAGCCAGGTAGGAAGTGTTCGTTGCCCACGATGCTTTGACGGTACATGTCCCAGTACCTGCCTTCATTGTAACCAGGTTGCCGCTGACCGTGCAGACGGCGTGCGGCAGTGTCGTGATCGTCGGCGTAACTCCTGAGTTCTCCGTTGTTGCCACCAGGAAAGTTGACAGGTACGCGGCATCATTTGGCGCGCCGGTGAAGCTGACGGTTGGCGTAGTCTTGCTCACGATTACGGACTGCGCCACCTTGGGTGCGGGCTCGTATTGGCTGGAACCTGCCTGGTTGGCGATCACATAGCAGACTCCACTGCGGATCATGGTGTAGGTTGCAATGGAAACGGTACATGCCGAGCCAACGCCGGCAGTAAACGTCACCGGGTTCCCGCTTGCGCCGCCGCTGGCCGCTACCGTGAACAGGTCTCCCGCTTGAGAGGTCGCAGGCGGGGGCGTTGTGAAGGTGATGATCTGGGCGAGCAACGTGTTACCTTGCAACGCGATGGTCTGGGTGGCCGACGGGCTGGCGTTGAACGCATTGTCAAAGAAGACAGCCGTGCTGGAGAACAAGCCGATACTCGGCGGGGAGAAGACGAGGCTGAGATTACAAGTTGCTCCCGGCGCCAGCGCGAAGGTGCCGGTGCAATCCGCGGGAGTACCCGAGCCAGGAACCTGCGCAAAGTCCGGCCCGTGGACGTCCAGCCCCGGAGCGACGGCATTCAGCGGCAGGTTGCCGATGTTCTGAATCGTGATCGATTGCGGGCTGCTGTATTTGCCCGGCGGAGTGCCTACAAAGCTCAGCGTGGGGTTCTGCGCCAGTTGCATCTCCACCACATGATTGTTGCCTTCATCCGCGATGAAGACATCGCCGGTTGCATCCACCGCCGCACCTTGGGCGCTACCCAGCCCGCTGACGGCTACGGTAGTCTGGACGCCGCTCGGCGAAACCTCAACCACCTGGTTGTTGGCTCCGATGAAGACATCTCCCGCCGTATCTAACGCGACAGCTATCGGGTTGCTGATTCCAGTGGCGGGTA
>Ga0182018_10003143_pt1 | contig 15242 bp, 18 predicted proteins | sample 812P2MmetaG_FD_120490 | JGI IMG/M metagenome (GOLD analysis project Ga0182018, IMG submission 120490) | Permafrost microbial communities from Stordalen Mire, Sweden - 812P2M metaG | ecosystem: Environmental > Terrestrial > Soil > Wetlands > Permafrost | place: Sweden: Stordalen | collected...
CTTGCCGTCGGCTTTGGTGTACCGGCAGCGGCGGTGCTCGGGCGCCGAGCCGCCGCGAACGGTCTGTTCGTCTTCGAAATTGGCCTGCTGGTTCTCGTTTTGCTGCATCTTTTACTCTCCGAAAGAAAAAGCCCCGCCGGTGAGGACGGAGCTTTTTTTCTTTTTCTACTCTTAAGTTCAGAATATCATGTTCAGAGAATAAATCGGCCAACTTTCTTTGCCTAAGTTGGCGTGTAAGTGGTTCTAAGTCAGCGGTCATTACTTTGGACTTTTCCACAAAAGCTTGACAAATTTTCGGGATTGGGGCGGGAGGGAGATTTTCCATGAGGAAGCGGGTTAGGCCTCAGAGGCCGTTTGGTGCTCAGGGGCTAAAGCCCGCTCGATCTTGCGGCCTTAACGGCATGACTCAAAGTCATGCCCCTTCACTTTTCCGTGCCGGTGGTAAGTGTATGGGCCGGACGGCTCGGAGATGGGGGGTCAGGCCCCCGGTAAGCCATTGATTCTACGGGGACGCTGGTGGGACGAAGCCGTGCATGTTAACTAGTAAGTTAATGAGGTGTGCGTACTCGCTAATGAGCCTCGGATCCGGTGGCGTTTTTGACTGGGCGAGGTATCACGTCGAGGCGGGGGAAAGGGCGACGGCAGAGTAGGGGCATCCGATTGTTCCGTATTGCCGACAATGCGTGAGCAAAGCGGGCGAGGGAGGTACGCTGGTGTGGCAACTGTTTCGTGTGCTTAACCTTTGACGTACGTTCCGCGTTCTGATCGAGTGAACGAAAACCATGATTCGTTTTCTACTTGTTTTCTCTATTGTCAGCTCATCTGCTCTGGGTTCTGGAGCAGCACAACAGGCCGAAGTCTCGCAGCAACCGATCAAGGTATCCTCCCAAATCATCGCTGCAAGGCTCCTGCGTGCAGTCCCGCCAAAGCGAGTGAAAATCCCAAAGTGTTCGAATGCGATGGTCACCCTGGATGTGATCATCGGGGAAGACGGCACAGTGCAGAGTCTCAAGGTGGTGGGAGGATGGCAGAAGTTCACGGAGTCGGCGATCCCGGCAGTGAAACGCTGGACCTATCGGCCTTACTTGCTGAACGGAGTGGCCACTGCTGTCGAAACAGAGGTCTTAGTTTTCTACCCCAGCACTGGTAACCCCGGGCCTCTATTCGTTCCAGACGGACAGGGTGGTGTCAAGGGCGGCAAGTTTCATCCCATGCCCACAGAATGCGCAGACCGCAACAAGTGATAGAGCCAAGCGGTAACGGGGCACCTCTCTGTATGAGCGGCTACCCGGAAATTACCGGCTCTGGGCACGCTGGCCATTCGGCGTTCGCGAGCATGCGATGCCAGGCGATCCGGTGGAGGCTGGTGCGGGTGTTAGGCTGGGATCATTCAGCCTGCGATGAATGAAAATCACGAGTTGCGGTGCGTCGGCTGCGCTCGGGTGATTGCGCCTGAGGCGCTGGGCGGGAACTTTCGTTGTGAGCAGTGCGGCGAGTTGTACGAAGTGGAGTATCCCGGCTGGCATGGGCCTCGACAGACGCGGCCGAATCCCAGTGCGCTGCGTTGGTTGTGGCGGGAGCGGCGGTCGTCGCTTGCGGTGGCGGATCGGAGCGGGGTTTGGCGGTTTCGGGAGATGCTGCCGATTCTGAATTCGCTCGGCAATTCTTCAAAGGGCACGCACTCGCGCGGCGGCGATTCGCCGGGGCATGATTCACGCGGCGATGATTCGGGCAGCCGTGGTTCAGAAAGCGGGCAGTCGCACAGCGCTGATTCGCGGGGCGGGGATTCATTCAGCAACGATTCATACAGCAATATTGTTTCGCTGGGTGAGGGGAACACTCCGCTGCACGATTTGCCGCAGTCGGGGCGGCGCTTGAAGCTTTCACGATTGCTGGCTAAGCATCAGGGGATGAATCCCACGGGGTCTTTTAAGGACACGGGGATGACGGCGGCGATCTCGGTGGCGCGCGAGCGTGACGCGGCGTGGGTGGCCTGCGCTTCGACGGGAAACACTTCGGCGGCGATGGCGGCTTATGCGGCGCGGGCGGGGATGCGGAGCCTGGTGCTGATTCCTGAAGGGGAGATTGCGTGGGGCAAGCTGTCGCAGGCGATGGATTATGGGGCGCTGACGATTCAGCTGCGGACGGATTTTGACGGATGCGTGCGGGTGCTGAGGGAGGTGGTCGAGCGGGCTCCGGTTTATCTGCTGAACTCAGTCAATCCGTACCGGCTGGAGGGTCAGAAGACGTCGGCATTCGAGATTGCGGAGCAGATGGAGTGGCAGGTTCCGGATCATGTGATTGTGCCGGGGGGAAATCTGGCGAACAGCTCGGCTTTGGGAAAAGGGTTTCTGGAGATGAAGCAGCTGGGACTGACGGCGAGCGCGCCGCGCATTTCGGTGATTCAGGCGGAGGGGGCTGATCCGCTGGTGCGGTCGTTCAGGGAGTTTGGAGCGGAGAAGCTGGAGCCGGTGCGGGCCGAGACGCGGGCGAGCGCGATTCGGATCGGGGCTCCCGCTTCGTGGCGCAAGGCGGTGCGGGTGATCCAGGAGACGGGAGGATGGGTGGAGGAGGTTTCGGAGGCGGAGATCGCGGTGGCGAAGGCGGAGATTGGGGCGGAGGGGATTGGGTGCGAGCCGGCGTCGGCGGTGACGCTGGCGGGGCTGAAGAAGCTGGTGGCGCAGGGGAAGATTCGCGGGGAGGAATCGGTGGTGCTGATTCTGACCGGGCATACGCTCAAGGATCCTGACTACACGATCAAGTACCATCGCGGCGAGCTGCTGACGGAGGCGGAGGAGACGGGGCTCGAGGCGGAGATCGAGGGGACGCGGCGGAATGCGGTTCTTATGGATGCTTCGGCGGATGAGGTGTTGCGGGAGCTGGAGCGTTTGGCGGGATGAGCTTGACTGGGGAGGTTCGGGCTGGGGCGGTTCATTTGAGGCTTCCGGCTACTTCGGCGAATCTGGGGCCGGGGTTTGATTCGCTGGCTTTGGCACTGAAGCTTTATTTATATGTCGATGCCTGGCGGGCGGAGCGGGTTTCGATCAAGGCAAGCGGGCGGCACGCGGAGGTTTGCGGGGCGACGGAGCCGAACCTGCTGCTTGAGACGTATAGGGCGGTGCTGGCGGCTGAGGGTCGGGAGTTTGTGCCGCTGCGGATTGAGGTGCGGAACGAGATTCCTCTGGGGATGGGGTGCGGATCGTCGGCGGCGGTGCGGCTGGGGGCTGTGGCGCTGGCGTCGCATTTTGGCGGGCTGGGGTGGAGCGGGGAGCGGGTGTTGGCGGAGGCTGCACGGCTGGAGGGGCATCCTGACAATGCGGCTGCGTGCTGGCTGGGCGGGTTTGTGGCGAGCGCGTTTGAGGGAGGCGAGGTTCGGGCGGTTTCGATCGCTGCGCCTGCGGATTGGCGGGCTGTGGTGGTTCTGCCGGAGCGGCCTCTGGCGACGACTGCTTCGCGGGCGGTGCTTCCGGAGAGCTATCCGCGGCAGGATGTGGTTGCGAACCTGCAGCGGGTAGGGCTGCTGACGGCGGCTTTTGCTGCGGGTCGGGCCGATCTGATCGGGGTCGGCATGGGGGATCGGTTGCATCAGCCGTTTCGGTCGGAGGTATGTCCGCTGCTGCCGCGGCTTCTGCCGCTTGCCGGGACGGGGGGGATTGCGGGGGTGGCGCTGAGCGGCGCGGGGCCGGCGGTGCTGATGCTGGCTGTGTCGGAAGAGGCGGCGGGGCAGGCTCGAAAGGTGGCTGCGCCGTTGCTGGAGGGGCTGGGGGGGACGGAGTTTCTGACGTGCGAACTGGAGCGTGGGGGAGTGGTTTTTTAGGGGCATTTTTGGTGGCTGGCGGGTGGCCCGTTGGAGTACCCCATTGGTAACTTTTGTACTGTCTCTGCGGTAACTTAAATCACCCGTTACCAAAAAGTACTGAAGATTGCTTTACATAGGTCACCAGAGGCCCTATGTTCGCAACTGTGGGCAGTTCTGGGGGAGGGCTGCTCCGGCGTCCGTGATTCTTAACAGAATCCGGGCGCCTTAATTTTTGTGCAATTGTCCTGAACTGGTTCGAACGCCTCCGCGGTTTGCGTCTCTCACGGTCTCGGCGCATCTATTGATTCAGGTAAACTAAAGAAGGGGATGCGAGAGATGGCAGCAGTTGGAATTGCCGAAGTGAGCGATGCGACCTTCGAGCAGGAAGTTCTTCAGTCGGACCAGCCGGTGCTGGTTGATTTCTGGGCGACATGGTGTGGGCCCTGCCGGGCGCTGGCGCCGATTGTTGATGAAGTTGCAACGGAGTACAGCGGCCGGCTGAAGGTGGCGAAGATGGATGTGGATCGCAATCAGGCTACGCCAATGCGGTATGGGATCCGGGGGATACCGGCGCTGCTGCTCTTTAAGGGCGGCAAGGTTGCGGATCAGATTGTCGGGTACGTACCCAAGGAGACGATTACTCGGAGCATCGCGCGGGTGATGGAAGTCGGATGATCGTCCTGGCGTGAGTCGGGCCAGGCTTCGATTTGCCTTAGTACTTTCGCCTTAGTACTTGCGCAGCATTCCCAGGACCCTGCCCTGGATGGCAACCTGCGCGGCGGGGACGAAGATGGGGTCCATCTCAGCATTCGCGGGCTGGAGGCGGACTGTGGAACCTTCGCGGTAGTAGCGCTTGAGGGTGGTTTCCGCGCCGCGGACGAGGGCTACAACGATTTCGCCCGAGCGCGCCGTATTGGTGCGTTCGACGAGAACGAAATCGCCGTCGAGGATGTGGTCCTCGCGCATGGACTCCCCACGAACCTGAAGGGCAAAGACGTCGCGGTTGCCGATGATGTCGCCGAGCGAGATGCTCTCGGGGATTTCTGACGTTTCCACGGGATAGCCGGCGGCGATGCGGCCTGCGAGGGGCAGGCGTTCGACTCCGCGGCCTTTGGCGCGAGGGGGCAGGACGTCGAGGGAGCGGCTGCGATTATGGGCGCGGGTGAGCAGGCCTTTCGTCTGCAAATTGGTGATGTGCTTGTGGACGGTCGCGAGGGAACGGAGATCGAGGCCGCGCGCGATCTCCTCGAAGGACGGGGAATAGCCGTTTCGCTCGACGAAGCCGGAGACGAATTCGAGGACTTCCTTTTGCCGCCTTGTAATCGCCATAGCGGCCATTATAGCGAATAAAAAGCGAATTATGGCAAGAAGATTAGGGGTTTCCTTTCCCGATACGGGAGGGGTGTGGGATTTGTGCGGAAACGGAATTCGGTTTGGATTTTTCTTACGATTGCGCTTCACTTCGGGGCAGAGTGGGGCGAAGGTGGGGGTGGGAGAAATCATATGCGGTTGCTGATCGCGGAAGATGACCGGGCGCTGGGAACCTTCCTGATGCGTGGGCTGGAGGAGGATGGGCATGAGGTGACGATGGCCACGGACGGAGAGATGGCCATGGAAGCCGCGAGAAGGAACCTCCCGGAAATGGCGGTTCTCGATCTGAATCTACCGCGGCGCGACGGGACGGAGGTGCTGGAGTTCTTCCGGACCCTGACGCAGGATTTGCCGATTCTCATACTCAGCGCGCGCCAGGAGCCCGAAACACGGCTGCGGTGCCTCGAGATGGGGGCTGACGATTACATGCAGAAGCCATTCTCTTTTGCGGAACTGCGTGCGCGCTGCCGCGCGCTGCTGCGGAGAAGGGCTCCGGGACTGGTGCTGCGACAGGGGGACATCGAAATGAAGCGGGTGGAGCGTTCCGTGACCCGGCGCGGCGAAGAGGTAGCGCTGACCAGCAAGGAATATGCGCTGCTCGAATACCTCATGCTGCATCGGGGCCAGCCCGTCTCACGGGCCACTCTGCTGCAGGAGGTCTGGAACCTGAGACCGGACGCGGGCACGAATGTGGTGGACGTTTATATCAACTACCTGAGGCGCAAACTGCACGATCCCTCGATCTCGCACAACGACGAGGGGAATGGGGCTGAGACACTGACGCCGCTGATCCGGACGGTGCGCGGGGTAGGATACACGATTGGGCCGGAGGCAGGATTGGGGGCGTGAATTTGGAGCGTGATCCAGACGCGTGATCCGGGGATCACGACGCGGGAATCGAAGACATGTTCTGCGACAGAGAAGAGGGCCCGGTTATGGGAACGGCAGCACAATCCAGAGTATGCGCGACGGCGCGAACGGCGGTACTGGCAAGCGCGGATGCTTCATTTCGGGAACGAATGCGGAGCGCTCTTTCCGATTTGCGATGGCAGGTGAGGGAAGCTCAGGGGGGCGCGGAGATTCTGGCGTGTCTGGATGCATCGCCGGCGGAAGCGGTGGTGCTCGATTCCTGGCTGCCGGATCTGGAGATCCAGGAGTTTGTGGCGGAGTTCAAGCGGGTACATCCGGAAGTCGATCTGATTATGGCAGACGCCTCGGTGGCGGCGGGATCGGCCGCGCGGGGCCCGAGGCGCAATGAAGTACTTCACGCGCTGCGGAGGGCTCAGGCCACGGACGATGCGATCTGGAACTCGGCGCCGGACGAAGCGGTGATGCGAACCTTTGGGAATGGCGGGACGGCGGGGGCGGATTCCGAACCGGGCCGAGCAGAGGTGAGATGGCATGGGCCGGGGCTCTCGGCGCCCTCGGTTGCGGTTTCAGCCGAACCACAATGCGGGAGCGTCGCTGCTGCGGGCACTGCCGCGGGAAAGGTGAGTGGGCTTCCGGAATTTGTCGGCTCTCACCCGGCGATGCTCGAGGTGAGCCGGAGAATTCGTCTGGTGGCGCCGAGAACGACGCCGGTACTGATCGAAGGGCCGACCGGCAGCGGCAAGGAGCTGGTGGCCAACGCACTGCACCGGCTGAGCCAGAGATCGCGGCGGAAACTGATCGCGTTGAATTGCGCGGCGATTCCGGAGGGACTGCTCGAAGCCGAGCTTTTTGGCCACACACGCGGCGCGTTCACAGGCGCGGTGGACGGGCGGTGCGGGCGGATCGAAGCCGCCAACGGAGGCACTCTGTTCCTCGACGAAATTGGCGAGATGCCGCTGGGATTGCAAGCCAAGCTGCTGCGGTTTCTGGAGAGCGGGGAGTTGCAGCGCGTTGGGGACAACGAATCGGTGAAGGTGGATGTGAGGATCGTGGCGGCCACGCATCAACCTCTGGCGCGGTTGGTGGCGCAGGGAGGATTCAGGGCGGACCTTTACTACCGGTTAGCCGTTTTCGTGATCCGCACGCCGTCGCTCGAGGGGCGGAGCGAGGACATCGAAACGCTGACGCGGCACTTCCTCGAAAAGTTCGCGAAGGAGAGCCCGGCAAAACAGATTACGGCGCCGGCGCTGGCGCGGTTGGTGGCGCATTCCTGGCGAGGAAACGTGCGCGAGCTGGAGCACGCGCTGGAGCGGGCGTGGATTCTGGCCGAAGATCGGCCGCGGATCGATGCGGGAGAAATCGAACTGGACGAGCCGGATTAGAGGGGGCTAATTCGCGGGAAAGGCGGCGGTGGCGGACGTGCAATGGTTCGGATGGAGTTATTAGAGGAACAACGATGGAACTGGCGACGCCGGTGGCCGATGCTCTGAACAGGTTTCTCGACTTGTCGTCGCTGGAGCTGAAGACGACAGCCCAGAACATGGCCAACATCGATACACCGGGATACCGGACGGTCGGATTTGATTTCGCGTCGGAGATGCGGCGTTCGCTCGACAGCCTGAACCAGCAGGGGAGCGGCGGCGAGGCGGCCGGATCTCTTCCCGCGGTGCAGGCTGGTCCGGTGGATGGGCTATTGGAGCGTCCTGATGGAAATAACGTCTCAATGGATCGGGAAGGGATGAAGATGGCCGAAGCGCAGCTGCAGTTCCGGACCGGGGTGGAATTGCTGAAGCACGAGTTTACGCGGGTACTGGACGCGATCCACGAGGATCAGAAGTAAGGCGAGAGCAGAACGGGAGCGGGACGCGAGCAGGACGAGAGCGGGGCACAGGGCAGGACGGGATTCGCCGGATGAGGGGTAGAGATGAATCTGTTTGGCGCGATGGAGGTCAGTGGGTCGGCGTTGCAGGCGGAGCGCATTCGCGCCGAGGTGGTGGCGGCCAACATGGCAAACGCAGAGACGACACGCACGGCGAACGGCGGTCCTTATCAACGGCAACATGTTGTGTTTACCTCGATGGCGCCGCAGCAGAGTTTCGCGAGCCAGCTGATGGCGCAGTCGGGCGGATCGGGTGGGTCGGACTCGGAGACGGGCGGGGTTCGAGTTTCGGCGGTGGTGGCCGATCAGGGAGGCCCGCTGCGACGGTATGACCCGGGTCATCCGGACGCAGATAAGGATGGTTATGTATCGTACCCGGACATCAATCCTCTGAGCGAGATGGTCGATCTGATGGGGGCAACGCGGGCCTACGGATTGAACAGCTCGGCGGTGCAGGCGGAAAAGAGCATGGTCTCGGCTTCGCTCGATATCCTGAAATAGGAGGTTTGCCGATGCTGACGACAGCAGTTCCTTCGTCTTTCGTGGCCACACTCCCGACATCCGGGTTGGGGGGACCTGGGTCGACCGGAATCGCCCCGTCCGGGGCGGGCTCTTCGGGAGCAGCCCCGTTCGGCGATCTGCTGAAGAATGCCGTGTCGGGCATCGATAGTCTCGAGCAGCAGGCCTCGACGACCGTGGAAGGACTGCTGCGTGGAACCGGAGTCGATGTGCATGACGCGATGATCGCGACGCAGAAGGCGGATATGAGCTTCGAGCTGGCATTAGCCGTGCGCAACAAAGCCGTGGCCGCGTATCAGCAGGTCATGGGAATGCAGTTCTGAGCAGCGGAACTGAGGATCATGGATGGCCGAGAAGGCTGACAAACCGCAGACCGCGCTGACCGTACGGCGAGCCGAAGCTCTGGTAATGGAGGCGGCGACCCGCTTCCGGAACCTCGAACCGGGGCGCCGGATGCGTTTGCTGGTGACGGCTGGGTTTCTGATGGCTTGTTTTGGAGTGCTGGTCTGGTACGGTTCGCGCACCGACTGGCGGACGCTCTATGCCGGACTCGACCCGGACGATGCGCGGCAGATGGCGCAGGAGCTGACGGCAGCCGGGATTCCGTTTGACGTTTCGGCCGACGGGGGGGCACTGCGAGTGCCGGCGCAGAACCTGGACAAAGCGCGGCTGGCGACGACGGCCAAGGGCGGACCGAAGAGCGGGCGGATGGGATTCGAACTCTTCGACAAGCCCAACTGGATGGGTTCCGAGTTCGATGAAAAGGTGAATTATCAGCGAGCCCTCGAAGGGGAGCTGGAACATACGATTGCAACGCTGTCTTCGGTGCAGTCGGCCCGCGTGCATCTGGTGCTTCCCCACGATTCGCTGTTCACCACCGAACAGCGGGAGGCGAAGGCATCGGTCGTGTTGCGGCTGCGGCACCGCACGATTTCCGGCGACGAAGCGGAAGCGGTATCGAACCTGGTGGCCAGCGCGGTCGACGACCTGCGGCCGGAGAATGTTGTGCTGGTGGACGCACAGGGAGGAGGAATGCTCGGCCGCCGGACCGGGGATGCGGCGCTCGAAACGCATGAGGAGGCGCTTGCAGCGAAACTGGTCGAAACGCTCGAACCGGTGGCCGGTGCGGGGAATGTGCGGGCCTCGGTCAATGTGGACTACGACCCGAATTCCGCCGATGAGATTGACGAAGCGTACGATCCGGCCCAGACGGCGACTCTGTCGATGCAGCGCAACGAACAGGGCTCAGGACAACCGGCGGCATCGGGGATCCCGGGCACGGCCAGTAATGCGCCCAATGCGAAGCCGCCGCTCTATCCGGCGCAGAATGAGAGCGCGCAGAGCATGAAGCAGGAGAGCGCGACGTATGGGGTTTCGAAAAAAGTACGGCACAGCGTGGAAGCGGCAGGCCGGGTGCGCCGGGTGACAGCGGCGGTGCTCATCAATTATCGGCGCGTGAGTCAGGGAAGGCAGGCGAACTGGCAGCCGCGCAACGCGGACGAGATGAAGCGGCTGACGGACCTGGCGCAGTCGGCGGTGGGCTTCGACCCGGCGCGCGGAGATCAGGTGAGCGTCGAAGAGCTGGCGTTCGACGACAATGCGGCTCCGCCCGAGCCTGCGAGGGGAGAGCGGCTGCTGGCGATGGCAGATCAGTCGCAGTCACTGTTACGATATGGAACGATCCTGGTGTCGATTCTGGCCTTCTTTCTCCTGGTAGCGCGCCCGACGCTGCGCAGGCTGGCTGCGGCTCCGGTTCGCCACGTGGCGGGGTTGACGGCTCCGGCGGCGCATCGGCAAATTCCATCTGTGCCCGAACCGCTGCCGCTGACCCCGGAGCAACAGGCGGCCGAGCAGCGGAAAACGCGGGCGCAGAAGGTATTTGAGCAGGTGACCGAAGTTGTAAAACACGACCCCGCGCAAACCACACGGCTGCTGGAGAGCTGGATTCGGGAATAAACTATGGCCTCCGCGGATTCCCTTTTACCCTCGAACGTCAGCGCGCACTCCCTGAGCGGCGTGCGCAAGGCGGCGATTTTTCTGGTCGCTGTGGGCGAAGAGCTTGGGAAAAAGATACTCCAGAATCTCTCCGAGCCGGATCTGCAGAGGCTCACGGAGGAGATTGCCGAGCTGCGCGGCATTGCGCCCGATCTTTCCCTCGAAGTGGTCGAGGACTTTCATGAAATGCTGGACACCCAGCATTACATGATGCACGGCGGCCTGGATTATGCGACCAAGCTGCTGGTGGACACGTTCGGCGAAGAGCGCGCCGAAGAGATGCTGGGTCTGGTGAGGAGGTCGCAGGAAGCGAGCCAGAGCGATCTCACGGTGCTGCAGAGAGTCGATCCGCAACAGCTGGGCAAGTTTCTGGAAAGCGAGCATCCGCAGACGATCGCGGTGGTGCTGGCCCATCTGGACGCGAAGCGGGGGTCGACGGTCATCGACAGCCTGAGCGAGGAACGTCGGGTGGAGGCGATCCGGCGGCTTGCGGCGATGCGGCAATTTTCTCCGGAGATGGCGCAGCGCGTGGCCATGATCCTGCACCGGCGACTGGAGAACATGGGGGACACGGGCAGAAAGGCATACTCGGGGTTCAAAGCGGTAGCCGACCTGCTGAACCGCATGGAATCGGAAGAGACGAAAAAGATTCTGGATGAGATCGAAGCAGCCGACCTTCCCATGGCTCTCAACATCCGCAACCTCATGTTTACGTTCGACGATCTGGTGACCATTCCTCCCGCCAGCATTCGCGAGGTTGTGGCCGCTGCGGACAAGAGACAGCTGGCGCTGGCGCTGCGGGGCGCGCCCGAGGAGCTGCGAGCGCATGTCTTTGCGGCCATGTCATCGCGCGCGGCAGACATGCTGAAGGAAGACATGGAGGTGATGGGGCCGGTGCGGGCGCGAGAGGTGGCCGGCGCCCAGCACGAGATTCTTGCTCTGGCTCGCACCCTCGAAGCCGAAGGCAAGGTCATTCTCAAGCTCGAGCAAGGCGATGATTTCGTGGTGTGAACGCTCCATCGAATGGCAAACCCGGCTTGCCTGTTTGCTGGCAGCGGAATTGTGAAGGTCAGGCAGGCTGGCGGGACGGGAGAACGATGAGCTTCGAAGCAAGGTCCGGAGGAATGAATATCGATCGCTGGCGGGAGCGTCCGGAGAGAAACTGGCGTCGCCGGTGGATCGGCTTCGTGCTGGAACCGACGGAAGACCGATGCTGATGGAATTCGAAACGAACATCCGGACAATGGAATACCCGTTAATGACCGGGAGGTCGGATCCGGTCGAGGAGCCGGCATCGCCTGTCGATCCGGTCGAGCGCATCCGGGAACTGGAGACAGAGCGGGACGAGAGAGACCGGCAGTTTGCACGACAACTCGAGAGCGTGCGGCAGGAGGCCGTGGAGCGCGGTAGGCAAATGGCGGAGGGCGAGCAGGCGGCGTGGCGCCAGCAGTCGACGACCGCATTGTCCGCGGCCCTCGAGGGATTTCGCGCCCACACGGACGAGTATCTGGCGCGCGTGGAGCATGAGGTGGTGCGGCTGGCGCTGGCCGTGGCCGAACGGGTTCTGCGCCGGGAATCGCAGCTGGATCCGCTGCTTCTCTCGGGGGCGGTGCGCGTGGCCCTGGGGCAGATTGCAGAGTCAACCGCAGTGCGTCTGCGTGTGCCCTCTGGGCAGCGTGAGATGTGGGCTGAACTCGTGCGCCTGATGCCGGGGCTGCCGCTTCGCCCGGAGGTCTGCGCGGACCCTGCGATGGGAGACTGCGAGGCCGTAATGGAATCCAGTCTGGGCACGATTGACCTGGGTGTTCGTTCGCAACTCGCGGAGATCGAGCGAGGCTTCTTCGATCGGCTCGATATTCGAAAAGAGGGGAACGGCGAACCGGCCGGGCCCGATGCGGCCGGGAAGCGGGACTGAATGGAGCTGCTGGGGACCTACTTCTCCCGGCTGCGGGAGCGTTCGCCCTTTCACTGGCGCGGACGGGTGGTCGAGGCCACCGGGCAGACAATCGAATCCGAAGGCCCGCCCTGCTCGGTGGGGGAATGCTGCGAAATCCGCGACTCCGCGGGGAAGACGCACCCGGCGGAGGTGATCGGATTCCGCGGTTCCGGCGTGCTCTCGATGACATTGGGGGCGGCCGATGGGATTCGTTATGGAGATCCGGTATCCGCTTTGGGAATGACCCCGCGGGTGGAGGTCGGAGAGGGACTGATCGGACGGGTAATGGACGCCATGGGTCAGGCGATCGATGGCGGGCGAAGACCGGTTCTCCATACAGCAGTCCCGCTGGAGCGGCCTGCGCCGGCGCCGTTCGATCGGGAGCCGATTCGCGAAGCACTGGGAACCGGGATTCGCGCCATCGACGGCATGCTCAGTGTGGGCCGCGGCCAGAGGATTGGGATCTTCGGGGGGTCGGGGGTGGGCAAGAGCACGCTGATCGGCATGATGACGCGTAACAGCGATGCGGATGTGATTGTGGTGGGACTGGTGGGAGAGCGAGGCAGAGAGGTCGGAGAATTTCTCGAAGAGGGATTGGGGCCGGAGGGCAAAAAGCGCGCGGTCGTCCTGGTTTCCACGTCGGACCAGTCGGCACTGCTGAGGATGCGCGCGGCTCTGGCATCGATGAGTGTGGCGGAGTACTTTGCTGATCAGGGAAAACATGTGCTGCTGGTCCTCGACTCGCTGACCCGGTTTGCGATGGCGGCCCGTGAGGTCGGTCTGGCAGCGGGGGAACCGCCGACGACGCGTGGTTATACCCCGTCGGTCTTCAGCCGGCTGGCGCGGCTGGTGGAACGCGCGGGGCGCTTTCGCTGCGGCAGCATCACAGGCTTCTACACCGTGCTGATGGAGGGGGACGATCTGCAGGATCCTCTGGTGGACGCGGTGCGCTCTTATCTCGACGGTCATATCGTGCTGGCGCGAAACCTCGCTGCCGAGGGCTGGTATCCGCCCATCGATGTCATCGAATCGCTGAGCCGGCTGATGCCGTACGTCATCACCGAGGAGCATGCGAGGGCGGCCGCGACGGTGCGGCGGCTGCTGTCCACCTGGGCGCGTTCGGAGGATCTGGTGAGAATCGGCGCTTACAAGCCGGGAACCGATCAGGACATCGACCGTGCCCTGCAGTTCCGACCTGCGATTCGGAAATTCCTGATGCAGGGCGCGCGCGAGCGCGAGACATTCAACAACGGCCGCAACCAGCTGCAGCAGCTGGTCGGATCTATGGGGAACGGCTGATGCGGGATGAGCGACGATGTGGAGATTGAATCGGGTTTGAGCGGCTTGCATGCCGGAGAGCGATCGCGATTCGGAAGTTTCCTATGCAAGGCGCGCGCGAACCTGAGAGGTTCAACGGCGGTTGCAACGCGGCTGCAGGCGGTCGGATCTATGCTGCCGGATCGGGAGGAACGGCCGATGCAGGCGGGATGAGCGACAACGCGGAGATTGAATCGGGCTTGCGCGGCTTGCGAGCCGGGTCCGATCGCGATTCGGAAATTTTCGATGCAAGGCGCGTGCTAGCGTGAGAGATTCAACGATGGGCAAAACCAGCGGCAGCGGCTGGTCGGATCTATGCTGCCGAATCGGGGGTGAACGGGTGATGCGGGCAGATGAGCGATGAAGCGGAGATTGATTCGGATTTGCGCGGCTTGCGAGCCGGGGAGCGATCGGGATGTCGACCGCGCCCTTCAGTTTTCCTGCGAATAGGAATTTCTGGTGCGATGAGCATGAGACTTTCAACGACGGCCCCAACCAGCTGCTGTCGATGGCCGGAACCCCGTCCAAAACATGAGGAACGCCAATGCGGGCGGGTTGGGCGATGAAACGGAGATTGAATCGGGTTTGAGCGGCATGCGAGCCTGGGGCCGATCGCAATTCGGAAACGTCCGAGCAGGGCGCGCGCGTGAGACTTTCAACGACGGACGGAACCAGATGCTGCGGGTGGTCGAACCTATGCTGCAGGATCTTCTGTGGCGCTGGCGGATCTATGGAGAACGGCTGATGCAGGGTGAGCGATGAAGCAGAGTTTGACTCGAGTGTTGCGCGTCCGGGCGTTATTGGAAGACCTGTCTCGGCTGGATCTCGAAAAGAAGAACGCTGAGATGCGGCAACTGGAAGCGGCCGCAAGCGGACAGCGGCGGCTGGCACTGGTCACGCGCGCAGACGCTTTGCGCATGCTGAGCGAGGGTGAAGTTGTTGGGCGCGAGTCGTGGCTGATGAGGATCGCGGATGCCCGGATTCTTGAGCGGAAAGAGGCGGGGCTGAAAGCGCTGGTGGTGCGAGGGGCTCCGGCCGTCAGCCAGGCGCGCGAAGAAATGATGGCGCGGCGTATCGATCGGCGGCAGGTGGAGGCGCTGCTGGCGAGCGCAGCCCGGGCCGAGAAGAAGGAAAAGGCTCGGAGGGAACAGAACCGCATCGATGACTGGTTCCAGAGCGGTTCGTTGCGCGGTACTCGAAAGCGAAAGTAAGAAGCGTCTCAGATCGCTGAGAGTTGAATGGCATGCGATTTGCAAAACTTCCGGCAGAGGAATTGAACTTTGTATCTTGCTGCCGCTCAGATGCTGATCGCACAAACCGGAAAGGCAGCCGGGCCGGCCATCGGCTATTCGAGTAAGGAGCCGGCGGGCGGAACATCCTTCCGAGACCTGATTCGACCGAAGGTCCAGGCTGAGGAAGAAGCTTCGCCGGCGTCATCGAACTCATCGTCCCCATCGAGCCGGGGCGGAACGTCCTTCCCAGACCCGATTCGACCGCAGGTCCAGGCTGAGGAAGAAACTTCGCCGGCATCATCGAACTCATCGTCCCCATCGAGC